>Ga0307299_10000320_pt1 | contig 16151 bp, 14 predicted proteins | sample ER_DNA_159_FD_194466 | JGI IMG/M metagenome (GOLD analysis project Ga0307299, IMG submission 194466) | Bulk soil microbial communities from the East River watershed near Crested Butte, Colorado, United States - ER_DNA_159 | ecosystem: Environmental > Terrestrial > Soil > Floodplain | place... | reverse complement strand
CGGCGTCGAGCGCCGCATCAGCGAACGACTCGGCGAAGCGCGCCGCCCGCGGGAACGGGGCCCGCGTCCCCTTGTCCTCGACGAATTCGATCCCGGCAAGGAGGCCCCGGCCGCGCACGTCGCCCACATGTGGCAGCTGGGCGAGGGGCGCGAGCCGCTCGTGCAGCACGCGCCCCATCCGCGCGCAACGTTCCACCAGCTTATGCTCTTTCAGGTAGCGCATCGTGGCGACCCCCGCAGCGCAGGCGACAGGGTGATGCGAGAATGTCTGCGCGTGCATGAACGCGCCGGAGCCGTTCGCCACGGCGTCGACAATTCGCTTGGGTGCCGCGATGGCGGAGAGCGCGGCGTATCCGCCCGAGATCCCCTTCCCCAGTGTCATGATGTCCGGAGCGACGCCGTAGGGCTCCATCGCCCACCAGGTGCCTGTCCGGCCGACGCCGACCAGGACCTCGTCGGCGATGAGCAGCACGTCGTGGCGATCGCAGATCTCCCGCACGCGCCGGAAGTATTCCGGTCGCGGCGTGGAGCCGCCCGTTGACGATCCACCCACCGGCTCCGCGATGAACGCGGCGACCTGGTCGGCGCCGAGCCGAGTGATCGCCTCTTCGAGAACATTCCCGCTGCAAACCGGACAGGCGGCGCTCTGGCCGCCGCACTCGCACCGATAGGGATACGACGCCGGGATGCGATGCACGTCCACGAGCCAGGGCCGGAACATCGCTTTGTAGGCCTCCCGCGCCGAGGCCGACAGCGCGAGCAGCGTGCTGCCGTGGTAGCCCGGCGATAGGGCGATGATCCTGTTCTTGGAGGGGCGGCCGCGCTCGATCCAGTACTGCCGCGCCAGCTTCAGGGCCGCCTCGACGGCCTCCGATCCACTACAGAGGAAGTAGAGCTTGGAGAGGTCGCCCGGCAGCGTTTCGGCGATCTCGGCCGCCAGCTCCTCGACCGGGCCGTGCGTGAACATCGTGCCGGAGAGATAGCCGAACTGCCGGGCCTGGTGGGCCATCGCCTCGGCGATTTCCGGATTGGAGTGACCCAGGTTGGCGACGTAGGCGCCCCCGACCGCGTCCAGGTAGCGCTTGCCGCGGTCGTCAATGAGCCAGCAGCCTTCGCCGCGCACGATCTTGGGATACTCGTGCCCGAGCTTCCGGTAGAAGACGTGGCTGTCGGGGTAGCGATAGCTGGTCACATCGGAAAAGCTACTGCATGGATGCCCGGCCGTCATTAACTTGCATGCCGGCAAGACACTGGCCCCTCGTCCAATGGCAGGACAGCGGACTTTGGATCCGTCAATCTAGGTTCGAATCCTAGGGGGCCAACTTGCACCTCCCGTCACTCGCGCCCCGGCGAATGCGAAGCCAGCGTTTGTGGGGCACGCGCTTCGAAACCCCCCGCGAAGTCGTGCGCTGGCTCGCCGCGCTTCAGGCCCAGGAGTTCGCGATGGCCAAGTGGTCGGTAGCGCAGCGCACCCGAGGCGCGAGCAAGGCCGACGTCGAACAGGCGCTCGCCGACGGCGTCATTCTGCGCACGCATGTGCTGCGACCCACCTGGCACTTTGTGCTCGGCGAAGACATCCGGTGGATCTTGAAGGCCACGGCGCCACGGGTGCACGCCCTAACGCGAACGGAGTTGGCGGCTGTGCTCCAGCGTGGCGATCGATCTCGTGCAGGGCTACGACGGCTGGTCGGGCATTGGAAACCCACCATGGAACGGAACGCCGTGCGCATCAAGACCGCTCTGAAGCGCCCTCTGAGCCGTGTCGAGGCGAAGACTCTGGCCGCGGCGGTCGGCTTGACGGCTGCGTGGATGCGCGGCAAGTAGTTCGCATGGGAAAGAAAGTCGCGCGCAGCTCCGAGTCCGGTCGCACCTACCGGCTCGACCGCCTCATCGGCAGGGGCGGCTTCGGCGAGGTCTACCTCGCGACTCCGGCGCCTGCCGCTGGCCTGCCGGCGCAGGTCTGCATCAAGATCAGCAATCGGCTCACGGCCTGGCTCCGCGAGGCCTACTTCGCCGAGCTGCTCGAACGGGAGCCGCGCGCACTACGAATCTTCGATCGGTTCGCCGAGGCGGACGGGGACGGCATGCGGTACTGCCTCGTGATGGAGTACGCGGAGCACGGTGACGTGGGCGCCTGGCTCAAACGTCGCGGCCCGCAGTCCGAGCGCGTCGTGCGTCGCGAGATCGCGGGGCTCCTCGGGGCGCTCGATACGCTGCATCGCGGACAGGCGCTACACCGGGACCTCACGCCCTTCAATGTGTTCGTGTGCGAGAACGAGCTGCTGAAGCTGGGGGATTTCGGCATCGCCAGGCACCAGCGGAACCGTCAGGGTGTGACCGCCGACGCCTTCAACCCTCTCAACGCGCCCACGGAGATCGCGTGGGGATGGGTCCGGAGGTGGCAGCAGCGCGACGACATCTATCAGGTCGGCCAGCTCACGGCCATGCTGCTGCGCGGCGACATCACGAGTCCGATGCGGAGTCGCGACGTTCGGGGCCTCCCCTGCAGCGACCATTTGAAGGAGGTCATTCACCGCTGCCTCGGCGCCCGCGGCCGCCGCTACGAGGCCGCCGCCGAGCTCATTGCCGCGCTGCGCCATCGTCCGAAGGAGCTGGCGGCGGGCCGGATCGAGAGTCTGGCGGGCAAGCGGCTATCCATCACCGGGTTCTTGAATCGTCCGCGCAGCGAGGCGATCGCCGCGGCCCGCAAGGCCGGCGCGATCATACAATCGAAGCCGGGACGCACGACCGATGTGCTCGTGCGAGGGCGCCCCAACCAGCTGCAGATCGCGGGCGACGACGGGGGCACCAAACTGATGGAGATCCGGCGCCTCGCCGCGCTGGGACACCGGATCACCATCATCAAAGAAGCGCAGTTCTGGAAACTGGCCAGGTCAGGGCAGCGCCGCCCCCGTCCCCGCGCTCGCCGGTAGATTCTCCTCCACGAACTTCGTCAGCAGCGTGAACAAGTGCTGGCGCGTCGCGCCGCCCGCGATCGAGTGCGTGCGGTTCGGATACACCATCAGCTGAAACGGCCGGTTCGCCGCCACCAGCGCGTTCACCATCGCCTCGGTGTTCTGGTAGTGCACGTTGTCGTCCCCTGAGCCGTGCACGATGAGCAACTTGCCCCGCAGGTTCTTGGCGTAGGTGAGCGGCGAGCCGCGATCGTATCCCGCGGCGTTGTCTTGCGGCAGGCCGTTGTAGCGCTCCGTGTAGATCGTGTCGTAGTACTTCCAGTGCGTCACCGGCGCGACCGCGATCGCCATGCGGTACACGTCGGGCGCCTGCGTGATCGTGTTCAGCGCCATGAACCCGCCGTAGCTCCAGCCCCAGATGCCGAGCCGCGTCGAGTCTACGTAAGGAAGGCGCCCGATGGCGCGCGCCGCCGCGGCCTGGTCCTGCGTCTCGATGACGCCCATCCGTCCATAGATGATCTTGCGCCACGCGCGCCCGCGGGCGCCTGTGCCGCGGTTGTCGACGCTCGCCACGATGTAGCCGCGCTGCGCCAACATTTCGTGCCAGAGAAAGTTCTGCCCGCCCCACCCGTCCAGCACGGTTTGCGAGCCGGGCCCGCCGTATACGGTGAAGAACACCGGGTAGCGCTTGGCCGGATCGAACCCCGGCGGCTTGATGAGATACGCGTTGAGGCGGATGCCGTTGCCGATGTCCACCTGCGTGAAGTCGGTGGCGCCGAGACGCAGTCCCGCGACCTTCGCCTTGAGCGCCGCGTTGTCCACCAGCGTGCGCAGTGAGCGATGGTCGGGGAGGCTGACCAACTCCATCGTGGGCGGCACGCCGAAGTGTGAGTAGCTGTGCACCGCGAACCGGAAGCTGGGCGACGGGTTGTAGCTGTGCACGCCCGGCTGTGCCGGACTCAGGCGTTCCGGCGCGCTCCTCCCGGGCCGCGTGAAACTCGCCCGGTACAGGTAGCGCTGCGTCGGATTGTCGGGCGATGCCGTGTAATAGACCCACCCCCCCACCGTGTCCACGCCGCTCACGCCCAGCACGTCGAACGCGCCGCTCGTCACAGCTTTCGGGGCGCCGCTCCCCGCGCGGGGGAACAGGTAGAGGTGCGTCCAGCCGCTCCGCTCGGAGAGCCACAGGATATCGCGCCCGCCGTTGACGAAGCGCAGATCGTCGAACTGCTCGACCCACGCGCTGTCCTGCTCGGTGAACACGGTCTGCGCGTCGGCAAGCATGACGTGGAGCGTGTTCTGTAGGCGATTCATATGCTGGATGACCAGCTCCCGGCTCCCGGCTCCATGTCCTTTAGGGCCGCGCCCTACCGGCGGCGCCCATTCCATGCGCGCGATGTAGCTGTTGCGCGGATCGCCCGGCACCGCGAGCCACCGCGTAGCCCCAGCGGTGGCGCTCACAACGCCGACGCGCGCGGCGGAGTTGGTCTCGCCCGCCTTGGGGTACTGCACTTCGACGTCGTACGCGTACAGCGAGTCGGTCGTGTTGTAGAGCGGGAAGTCGCGCACGCCGCTGGCGTCGAGCTGCCAGTAGGCGATCGACTGGCCGTCCGGGCTCCAGCGCCAGCCGTCCTGCAAGCCCAACTCTTCCTCGTACACCCAGTCGAACGTCCCATTGATCGTCGTGCGCGAGCCGTCGGTCGTGAGCTGGGTGATCCGACCGGTCGCGAGGTCCTCCACGTAGAGGTTGTACTCGCCGTACCGCACCCAGGCGACGCGCCCCCCGTCGGGCGAGAACTTCGCAAACATCAGCGTCGAGGACGGGCCGTCACCCCCCAACTTCTTCAGCGTCCACTTGGTCCGATCCAGCACCCAGTAGTCGCCGCGCGTGTTGGTGCGCCACACCTGCTGGGAATTGGCGAAGAGCAGGAGGCGGTTGCCGTCGTCGGACCAGGAATACGCTTCGATGTCGAGCGGCGCCGACGCACCCGGCGGCACGAGCCGCGCCGCGGGGACCAGGATCGTGCGCGCCCCGGTCTGGGCGTCGTAGCGGACGATGTCCCGGCCTTCCTGCGCCTCGGCGCTGCGCTCCAGCGTCGTGTAGGCGGCGCCGTCGTTCAGCCACGCGAGCGGTCCGAACGAGCCGCTGCGAAACTCCGGGCTCGCGTAGATGCGATCCACGGTGAGGAGCGTGGAGTCGGCAGGGGCGGCGCGCTGGGCGGCGGCAATGCCGCCCAGCGTCGCAGTGAGAACGCAGGTGAGAAGCAGGCGACGCATCATCGAAAGACCAAAGTTGGGGACGTTAGAAGGTACCCGGCCCGGTGCCGCGCGGTGGGCGGCGGATGAACTGGGGCTTTGGGAGCGCATCGAACTTTGTTTGTTGTGCCGGCGTCAACAGGTTGCGGATCGCGGCGAGCCACTGGTCCGCTTCAGCCTGATACCCTTCCATCTCGGTACGCACGCTGTCCATCTTGGCTCGCATTTCGGGCGTCGGCTCCTGCCCCGGGACGAAGCTGCCCGGCATTTGCTGGCGCAGGGCCAGGCGGCGAGCGGCGACGTCCTTCATCACGCCGTTGAGCGCGGTATAGGGCTGCGCGACCTTGGTTTTCTGGTCGGCGGTGAGACCGACGGCCTGGGTGAGTGAATCGAGCGTCATCCAGTGATCTGGGGCCGGTCCGAAGCGCCGCTGTGCGCCCGCGCCTGGCTCCTGCGCGAGAACGGGAGAGGCGAAACATGCGAGCAGTAAGGCACTACGAGCGACTCGAAGCATCGAGAGGTCCTGACGGGGTCAGCTATACATACGAAGCAGACCGTCTCCACGTTCTAGCCACACGACGACCGGGACCCCCTGCCCCCGCGGGGGCGGGGCGAGGGGGAGGGAGGACCACCGAGCCAAGTGACGGAGCACTCCGATCAACTTAATGCGGTTCGCAGCATCCCGTCTTGATACAACGCTCCCAAGGCTGCACGGCACCCGTCCGGCTGCTGATCCGCCAGCGCGCCTCTGCTCGGTCGTGCCCCGTCGCCGGATGATACTTGATCCTCATCGGCCGCACGACCATCTCGGCGTCCTTCCGGTTTGGGACGAACATCATACGCCACGAGCCTGCGAGGCTATCGACCCAGAGGTAGGTGGTATCACGTGGCGTCAACGCAAGATCGGACCACCCCTCGGCGTTTCGGTTCACAATCCGAGCAATGATCCGGCCGCTCGCCAACTCGGCCTGACTCAAGCTCACCGTTCCCCGCTCAGGCTGAATCGTGGCGAGCGGGCCGACGGCACAGGCGACACACGCGGGCGTCGACAGCGGTCGCGTGTCACCGGCATCCGAAGCGGTATCGAAGTCCAGCGTTCTCGCGTAGGCGATCACGTCACCGCGGTTGCCAGCATCGGGTGCCGTGAGGCCATGCGCGGCGGGCGTGGCTCGTGGTCCTTCAACGACGACCGCGCGCGGAGCGGCGAGCGCCGCCAAGGATACGAGCCCCAGAACGATTCCAAACCACATGGTCCTTCTCTGCATTTCGACTAAAGGCATTACGTCCTCCTCTGTTGGTCATGGCGGTACATCGGCGGTCTCCCCCGAATCTGCGCTACCTAAGCGCCGTACCGGCGCTCCGACAGCAACGGCCCCCGTCGCAGGTGCCCCAGGCCATCTCATCGCGGTCGTTCCAGATCCAGCGCGCTATGGGCTGGTAATACGGGCGGCTCGGGTGGTAGTCGATTTCCAGGTTACTCACCCACGGCCGCGCTCCCGGATACGACGAGAAGAAAACTGACACCAGTTCACCGTGCCGCCTGCCAACCCACCAATACACAGTATCGCGCGGGTGCATGTTGAATTTCGCGTATGACACCGTGTCGAGATTGATGATGCGCGCGATCACGGCGCCGGTGTCGCGGTCGGCGTCCGTGAGGTAGGAGGCGGCTCGGTGCGGTTGGATTTTCGCGAGTGGACCGTATGTAGCCCGAGGCCACACCCCCACCATGAGGCGCTGCTCATCACCCACACCGGGCAGGGTGTCGAACATCGTGTCCGCGGGGATCGAGGGTGGGCGGAGCCGCGTGAGGACCATGTTCACGCTGTCCGCTCGATCCTTGGCGGAGGCGAGCCGCACGACCGCGGCTCGGACGCGCGACGGCGGCTCCTGGGCGCACGCCGGCGCGGCAAACAAAGACAACCCCGCCCACATCATGGCCGCGTGGGTCACGGTGACTCTCATGGTGATCCCTCCGTTGCTAGTGAACGCTCTCAGTCATGCCGGGCCGATCCCGCTAGGACGCGCATCCGCTGCAGCGATGGTTCAAGGGGCGGATCGGCTTTGGCCCACAACGTGGTGACCGCGCGCGCCCAACGAGCCGCCGTGGCATCGTCACGCGCGCGAGAAGCGAGCTCGGCGCGGAGCGCCATGGCTCGAACAGCACACCCGACCTGCTCAGGCTGGTCGAGGAGATAAGTGCCGAGGGTCGGCAGCGCTTGCAAAGAAAGGTCGAGCAGCGCGACGGCCGCCGTGGTGTCGCGCAGTTGCAGAAGCATGCGGGCTTCGCTGTATGTGCCATCCATCGCCACGTCGCCCGCTCGGGATCGTGTTCGAAATCCCGCCTGGCGCGCGAGTTCCGCGCGCACGGCGGCGGTGTCTCCGTGCGCCATGGCCCACTGCATCTCGAGGACGTAGTCACCTCCGGCGTCCGCTCGATGCACGTCGCTCAGTCCCAGGGACTCGAAGGCCAGACCTATGGGGACGTGGAGCACCGCGAGCCGCAGGCCCTCGCGACTGATCGGTCCGGCCCAACTGCTCACCCGCTGATCGACACGCGCCTTCAACGCGCGCAGGCTCTCGGCGGGCACTCCAAGGGATGCATACGCCAGAAGCTCGAGCCCGGCCTGCTTCACTGGGATGGGCGCGTCGGGTACTTCGAGACCGTCCCATGTGATCGGGGTGTCGAGGGGCGCCGACTGCCGCAACAGTTGAGCGGCAACGTACGGGCGCCCCGTAAGCACCGCGAGACCCGCGAGTCGCCGGGCGGCAAACGGACCGGGTTCGGCGGGCGCGGCCGCCAGGACCGAATCCGCGAGCGCGGCCGCGTCCCCGAAGCGCTCCAGTTTGAAAAGGAGGCGGACCTCCGCAACGGCGGTCCGCAGGGCCTGCTCGGCATCGCGCGTCAGGCCGCGCGCCCGCTGCACTGCCGCGAGCGCGGAGCGCTCGGCGGACGGCCCCGGATCAATTTCCCCCGTCGTTTCGAGAATCAGGGCAAGAGCCTCGTGCGCATCCGCGCTCGCCGGAAACGCACCGATCCACGTCACGATCGTCTTTCGCAATTCTTCCCGGTTGCGGGCGACCGCCGCTTGCGTCGTTGCAGGACGTGAGCCGCCCTTGCCGCTGAAGAAATCGGCGATGGCCCACGGTGTGAACGCCAGCGTGTCCTGCTCGAGCGACGGGAAGGCTCCGAAGCGCAACGTGTCCCGCGCAACGGCGTAGCCACTGCGGTAGAGGTACGTCTCCGCGAAGAAGAGGTCCATCAGTCGCTGAATCGCGATCCCCGTGAATGCCCGATGCGCGGACGGCAGGAGCTCGAGGGCTCGGCGATACGCGCTCGCCGCTCCGCGGTAGCTCGACCGGAAACGCCAGTTGGACGGACTCGTGGAGTCCGGCTCTACGAGCGCATCCCGGCGCTGGCACTCGCCAAGGCCGAACCACGCGATGAAGTCCGCCGGGTCCTGGGTGAGGAGGCGTCGATACGCGGCGCACGCTTGCGGAAACCGGCCATCCGCGAGTAACCCCAGCGCGTTCGCGATGGCCAGATCGCTCGCGCCGAGTTTGTCGGAGCTCGCGAGCGCCCGCGACGTATTGGCGCGCCAATCTGCGACTGGCTCGTCGCCCCACATCTCGGTGTGCGCCAACCACAGGCTCGCCTGCGCATACTCAGGGTCGCTAGCCAACGCGGCCCGGAACGAGCGTTCAGCGGATGCAAGGTCCCAACGCGCCAACGCGTCACGTCCGTCCGCGTAGGCGTAGAATGCCGCCAGCACGTCGGTACCCACCACGCCGGGCCTGAGGTTCTCGGAGCGCACGCCGCCGAGCAAGATCGAGTCGGCCAGCTCCCGAAACTTGGACTGGAGGTCCCTACCGTTCTTCGAAATCCGCACGGCGTAATCGCGGACGCGCTTATTGCCGGCCCGCAGGTCGTACAGGCCCGTCGTGACCTGAATCGAATCGCCCACCTCGGTGACGTCGCCCCACACGAGCATGCCGGCGCCGAGGTCCCTGGCCAGGCGTTTGGCTTCGTCGAGCGTCATCGGAATCTCCCCGCGCCGCATGCGAGCATCGTGCACCTGCAGGGGGTCCGCCAACCGCACGTCCGTCCAACGCTCGAACGCTTGCGACAGCAGCAACTCGCATTGATCGCCGTTCACGAGGGCGGGCGCGGCCCCGCCTCGATGCCCGAACGGCACGACCACGTAGAGTGACGCGTCGAGGCTGGACCCGAAGACCCGCGGCAGTACCGCGAGAGCGGCAATCGCCGCCAGTCCGATCAGCAACGCGCCCCAGCGCCGCCGCGAGCTACGCCGGCGCCGCACCCCCGACACCGTGCCCATGCTCGGCGCGCGCAGGGCCCGCGCAAAGTCGGCCGCCCGCGGGAACCGCTCCTCGGGGCGCTGCGCCATCGCCTCTTCGATCGCGGCCTCGACCTCGATCGGGATCGCCGGCTGCACCGCGCTGATCCTGGGGGCCTGCGTCGCGCCGCCCGACACCGCACCGGGACAAGTGCCCGTGAGCATCTCGTAGAGCACGCAGCCCAGGCTGTAGACGTCGCTCCGGCCATCGACCGTCCCGCCGCTCGCCTGCTCGGGGCTCATGTAGTCGGGCGTGCCCACCGCCACACCGGTGCCGGTCACACGGGCCCGTGCCTCGCTGATCGCCCGCGCGATGCCGAAATCGCTCACGACGGCCTGCCCCGCCTGGAGGAGGATGTTTTCGGGCTTGATGTCGCGGTGCACGATGTCGTGCTGGTGGGCGTATTCGAGCGCGTCGGCCACCTCGCGCGCGATCTCGAGCGCGTCTTCGAGGGGGACCGACCCCTCGCGCTCGAGCCGATGGCGCAGCGATTCGCCCTCGACGTAGGGCATGACGTAGTACAGCATGCCGGCGGCCTCGCCGGAGTCATGCAGCGGCAGGATGTGCGGGTGCGTGAGCCCCGCGACGACCCTGATCTCGCGGAGGAAGCGCTCAGGGCCGAGGGTGGCGGCCAGCTCCGGTCGCAGGATCTTGAGGGCGACCTTCCGGCCCAGGCGGTCGTCGTGCGCCAGATAGACGAGGGACATGCCCCCGCGCCCGAGCTCGCGCTCCACGGAATAGCGGCCGGCGAGGGCGTCGGCCAGACGGTATTGGACGTCGCTCACGGACTCTAGCATACGGGCGCGGCGCGGGCCCGGCCAGCGCCACGCGCGCCGTCCCCAAGCCCTTGGCTTCCAGCGTGTTGCCCGCTACTTTCCGGGGCTCCAATGGGCGACTTGACGCTGTCGCGCAGCCAGCTCTTGCTGCTCGCCGGGACGGCCAACCGGCCGCTCGCCGAGGAGATGGCTCACGATTTGGGGCAGCCGCTATGCGCGGTGACGATCCGGCGGTTCGCCGACGGCGAAATCTTCGTCAAGATCGACGAGAACGTGCGCGGGCGGGATGTCTTCATCATCCAGCCCACCAATCCGCCGGCCGAGAATTATTTGGAGCTGCTGCTCCTGATCGACGCGGCCAAGCGCGCGAGCGCGGCTCGCGTGACGGCGGTGCTGCCCTACTTCGGGTATGCGCGACAGGACCGGAAAGATCAGCCGCGCGTGGCGATCAGCGCCAAACTGATGGCGAACGTGATCACGCACGCGGGCGCCGACCGGGTGCTGGGAATCGACTTTCATTCCCACCAGGTGCAGGGGTTCTTCGACATCCCGGTGGACCATCTCTACGCGGCGCCGGTGTTCGTGAACCACTACCGGACGAAAGCGCTGACGGACCCGGTGGTGGTGGCGCCCGACGTCGGATCGGCGAAGATGGCGCGCGGGTTCGCGAAGCGGCTCAACGCGTCGCTCGCCATCATCGACAAGCGACGCCCCTCGGCCAACGTCGCCGAAGTGGTGAACGTCGTCGGTGAAGTGGAAGGCAAGGACTGCCTCATCCCCGACGACATGATCGACACGGCGGGGACGATCACCGAGGCGGCCGCAGCCTTGAAGCGGCTCGGGGCGGGACGGATCTTCGCCTTCGCGACCCACGCCCTGCTCTCGGGACCCGCGGTCGAGCGGCTGCGGGCATCGCCGATCGAGGAAGTGACGGTCACGAACACGATCCGGCTGCCGGACGAGCGAAAGTGGGAGAAACTGAAGGTGCTGTCGGTCGCCGGCCTGATGGCGAAAGCCATCGGCTACGAGCATTCGAACCAGTCAGTCAGCGCGCTCTTCGATTGAATTGAGCTAGAGGAACTTATGGCACAGATGGTGAGCCTCGCGGCCAGCCCGCGGGAAAAAACGGGCAAGGGCGCGGCGCGGCAGGCCCGCTTCGCGAAGCAGGTTCCCGCCGTCATCTACGGACACGGGCGACCGGCGCAATCGTTGATGGTGGACGCGCTGCTGCTCGAGCAGGCGCTCGCCGGCGTCGAGCCCGAGAGCACGCTCATCGAGCTCACCGTGGACGGCAAGAAGACCCGTGCGCTGATTCGCGAGATCCAGCGGCACCCGATCCGCCCCGACATCATCCACGTCGACTTCTACGAGATCCACTCCGGCGAGAAGATCACGCTCAAGGTGCCGGTGCACCTGGTCGGCGCTCCCGACGGCGTGCGCAACGGCGGCGGCGTCCTCGACCAGGTGACCCGCGAGGTCGAGATCGAGGTGCTCCCTGAACACCTTCCCGACCGCGTCGAGCTGGACGTGACGGCCCTGAAGATCGGCGAATCGCTGCACGTGCGTGACCTGACGATCGCCAACGCCATGATCCTGAGCGGCGCCGATCTCACGATCGCGGTGGTGGTCCCGCCGCGCGCCGAGGAAGTAGCGGCGCCGACGCCCGAAGCCGCTGCTGAGGTGGCCGAGCCCGAGCTGATCCGTAAGGTTCGCGAGGATGAGGAAGGCGAGGAAGGCGAAGGCGCAGCGCCCCAAGAGGGGAAGGAAGGGAAAGAGGGGAAGGCCCCCCGGCCCGAGGAGAAGCCCAAGGGCAAGAAGGAGGACTAGCGCTGCGCGCCGTCGTCGGTCTGGGCAACCCGGGCCCGGAATACGCGGCGACGCGCCACAACGCTGGCTTCTGGCTGGCCGATGCGGTGGCGGCGCACTGGCAGTTGCCGCCGTTCCGCCGCGCCGAGCGGGCGCGCGCGACCGAAGGCACCGTGGCGGGAAGCCCGGTCCGCGTCCTGAAACCCACGACCTACATGAACCGCAGCGGCGCCGCCCTGGCGTCGCTGCGCGCCGATGCGGCGTTCGATCCCGCGCGCGATTTGCTGATCCTCGTCGACGACTTCCAGATCCCCGTGGGGACGTTTCGATTCCGCAGCGAAGGCTCCGCCGGCGGGCATAACGGGCTCAAGAGCATTGAAGGCGCGCTGCAGTCGCAGAACTACGCGCGGCTGCGCATCGGCGTCGGCCCGTTGCCCGAGGGCACCGGCGACTGGGCCGATTACGTGCTCGCGCCCTTCGAGCCCGAGCAAGTGGAGCAGGTCGAGTCTCTCGTGCCCAAGATGATCGAAGAGGTTGAGAAGTGGCTGCGTGGCGTAGCCTCTCCGGTTTCCTGATGTGCTGAGATTAGGCATCGTCGGTCTTCCCAACGTCGGCAAGTCGACGCTGTTCAACGCCCTGACCTCGTCGCAGGCCGCGGCGGCGGAGAACTATCCGTTCTGTACCGTCGAGCCCAACGTCGGCGTGGCGCTCGTCCCCGACCCGCGGCTCGAGCGGCTCAATGAGATCGTCAAGCCGAAGAAGAAGGTCGGCGCGGTGGTCGAGTTCGTGGACATCGCGGGCCTCGTGAAGGGCGCGTCGCAGGGCGAGGGGCTCGGCAACCAGTTCCTGTCGCACATCCGCGAAGTGGATGCCGTCGTGCACGTGATCCGCTGCTTCGACGACCCCGACGTGGTGCACGTCATGGGGCCCGTGGACCCGGTGCGCGACCACGATGTCATCACCAGCGAGCTGGCCCTCGCCGATCTCGCGGTCGTCGAGCGCCGCCTCGAGAAGACCCGCAAGTCGGCGCGCGCCGGCGACAAAGAAGCCCAGACCGAGTTGATCGTGCTCGAGCGGGTGATGACGGAGCTCAACGCGGGGCGCGGCGCGCGCGAGGCGGGTGAAGGCGAGGAGGCCGTCAAGTTCCTGCGCCAGCTCGGCCTGCTCACCGCCAAGCCGATTCTCTACGCCGCCAACGTGAATGAAGCGGACCTCGCGGCGGGCGGTGGTGAGTGGATCGCCAAGCTCAAGGCTGCCGTCCAGACGCACCACGAAGAGGCGGAGATCGTCCCGTTCTCCGCCAAGTTCGAGGCGGAGCTCGGCGAGTTGGGCGGAGAAGAAAGGAAGGAGTACCTGGCGAGCGCGGGCGTGAGCGAGCCGGGGCTCGACCGCCTGATCCACGCGGGGTACCGGCTCCTGGGCCTCCAAACGTTTTTCACGGTGGGCGAGACGGAGGTGCGTGCCTGGACGATGCACTCGGGCGATACGGCGTTCGACGCCGCCGGGGAGATCCACTCGGACTTTCAGCGCGGCTTCATCCGGGCGGAAACGGTGGGGTTCGACGAGTTCGTGAACGCCGGATCGTACAAGGTCGCGCGCGAGCAGGGCCTCGTGCGCAGCGAAGGGCGGGACTACGTGGTGAAGGACGGCGACATCCTGTTATTCCGGTTCAACGTCTAACGGGTCCAGATCAAGACCGCCCCGCACGATCTCGAATTGTACGAATCGCCTTGCCACACCGAGCCCGCGGGACCGAGCGCCGTCGCCTGCATCAAGCCATACGGGGGATTGCCGCGGTACACCTCGACGGCGGCGACGTCCGCCACCTTGATCCGATCGTACTCCTCTTCCTGCATCGGCAAACCGTCAACGCTCACCGGAACGGCGCAGAGCCGGCCGCGGTTGACCCGCGTCGGACGACACCCCAGGGCGCACTGTGTCTGGATACGCTCCAGAGCCAGCAGGTTGCTGATGCGCGGAACGTGCGACCCCACGATTTCTTCGCGCGTGAAGAAGCGCGCGAAACCGGCGTACGACCGCTGCCGTGCGAAAAAGCCCCCGAGATCGCGCCACTGGTCGATGGGCCGCACTTCGACCACGACGGGAGCGAGATCCTCCGCGGCGGCGTCGAGCAACACGGCGATCTTCTTGGTGCTGCGCCGGAGCAGGGTGAACTCGTACTCCTCCGTGACCCGCCCATCAAAGGAGACGCGGATCTTCTGGTCGCCGGCCGGGAGACTGGCGATAAAGAAGGACCCGGTCGCGTTGGTGACCACGAACTGGCGCGCCGCCGGGACCGCAATCAGCACGCCGGACAGCGGTCGCCCGTCGAACGAGGAGATCGCGGTGCCGCGAATGCTCGCGGTGGTGTCGTTCTGCGCGCGAAGGGGCGCGGCGAGGACAACCAGTGCAGCGGGCATGGCAATCAAGCGACTGCTGAGCGCCAGCATACCACTGGAAGATAGTCGGCTCGCCCTAGTTCCGCCGCTGCGCGTCGAGGCGCGCCCGAGCCATCCGTCCTGCCAGGGTCGGCGCCAGGCGCTCAGCGAGACGTTGCTGCTCTGAATCGGACGCCACGAGCTGCGCAAACAGATATGCGCTCGACACGAGCGCGGGGCGTGTCTGAAGGATCGCTAATTCAAGGCTGCGGGCGCTGCGCATACGGGCGGAGTCGGCGCCCCGCCCCGATATCGACGCCTTAGTCAGGGCGGAGGAGAGCAGGACAGGAACGAATGGATCCGCGCTGTCCGCCGCGAGCCGCCGAGCGGACCACGCCAGCACTGAGTCGAAGTCCTCGGCTTGCCACTGCAGCACGTCGAGGCGCGTTGCCAAACGCTCGAAGACGCCGACCAGCGTATCCTCGGCAGCCGCGCGAGGCCTGATCACGAAGGAGACCTCCGAGGATGAGATGAGCGGTGTCATCGCGCGCGACCCGCGTCGCCAAGGCAACACGCTCCAACGCATCACGTACGTGCCGGGAACGAGGCGTCGCAGGTAGAGAGAATGGTCGAGCGGACCCATGCCTCCCCAGTAGCGTTGGAGAGGAAGATCCTGAAACCGGGACCACCCGGGGGGAAGCGATGTGCCCCGGTAGTCGGGACCGAACAAGTAGTCAGCGATGATCCCGAGTCCACCGGGAACCTCCATGCTGTCGCGACGCAGCGCTCCCCGCAACCAATCTGCGGCCAGGTCGAACGGCGGAATGCGAACGGTATCTCGACCCGAGTTGCGCAGCTCGAGCACCGCGTAGATCGGTTCTCCCTCGTAGAACTCCTGCCTATCGAGATGCACGAGGAGCTCGGCCCTACCTTGCGGCTCGGCCAGCGTGGGGCGCCCTGACCCGGCGCACGCAGCGGCCAGGACCAATGTCACGAACGGAGCTTTCATACGATGTCCTTGAGGAGGGAAGATCTAGAGAGACGCCCACGATCGCGCCGGGCACACAAGCACCCTCAATCGCGTCAAGCCTTCCCCCCCCTTCGCGCGCCGTTTATGTTTCGCGCTCACATATCCCCTACTCGGCGCCCACCTGCGCCGGGTCGCTCACGACCAAAGGGAGGTGGCATGACTCGCCGGTACGAGACGGTCTACATCTTTGACAGTGCGCTGGACGAACCAGCGATCACCGAAAAACTCACGCGCTTCCACGCCCTCCTGACCAAGGACGGCAAGGGCACGATCACGAACGTGTCCCACTGGGGCAAGCGCACCATGACGTTCAAGATCAAGAAGAAAGACACGGGCTATTACGTCGTGGCGCAGTTCGACGCCACGGGTGACGTGCTCCCGGAGTACGAGCGCGCGGTGAAGCTCGACGAAGGCGTGCTGCGGTACATGACCGTCCAAGCAGCACGCGAGCAGCCCAAGCCGGTCGTGGCCGCGGTCATCGCCGCGCCGGAAGAGGTTGAAGAGATCGAGGAGGAGGAAGCATGAGACGGCCCGCCAAGACCTGTCCCGTGTGCGAGTCCGGCGCGCGCGTGCTCGACTACAAGGACGACCGGACCCTCGGCCGCTTCCTCACGGAGCGCGGCAAGATCCT
>Ga0307299_10000318_pt1 | contig 16171 bp, 15 predicted proteins | sample ER_DNA_159_FD_194466 | JGI IMG/M metagenome (GOLD analysis project Ga0307299, IMG submission 194466) | Bulk soil microbial communities from the East River watershed near Crested Butte, Colorado, United States - ER_DNA_159 | ecosystem: Environmental > Terrestrial > Soil > Floodplain | place... | reverse complement strand
TACGGATCCGTGGCGGTTGGCTGGAAACTATATTGGCCGCATTCTCAAGGGCGAGAAGCCCGCCGACCTGCCGGTCCAGCAGGCCACGAAGATCGAGCTGATCATCAATCTGAAGACCGCCAAGGCGCTCGGCCTCACCTTCCCGATCACGCTGCTCGCGCGCGCCGACGAGGTGATCGAGTGAGACTGAGTTCATCACACTGGTTGGGGGTGCGGCAGCGTCGTGGTCGAGAAGAAAACGAGCAGTGGCATCTTCTGGCGCGACGATACCGGCTATGAGCACGCGCGGCTCAGTGCAGTTTCGAATGGACGCAAACCGGATCGCTTTCCGGACGTCATCATGGGGCGCAGGGCAACGGCGATGTCGTCGCCGCTGTGCAGCTCGCGAAAGAACGCAATCCTAAGATCGGCATCCGCTCCGGCGGACATAGCTGGGCAGCTTCGTTTCTGCGCGACGGAGGCATGCTGCTTGACCTGGCACGAATGAATAGTTCCTGACAAAAATAATCGTCCAGCAGGGGGAAACAGATGGCATTGCCGGACGGGATGGCTGCAAACTTGGGAATTCCGAGACGGAAAAACCTTAAGCTAGATTGTGCCTCTCATAAGGAAGGACATGCGTTGCTGGCGGACGCCGAGGTAGCTATCGTTGACCTTCAGAACAGGGAGGACGCTCATGCAACGGATGACAGAGTTCAAGAGCCGATGCAGCCGATCTGTATTTGCTCTGGTGAGCCTTGTGCTCTTGTCGGCCAGCCCGATCGATCAAGCCCTCGCTCAACACAAGATCGTTGAAGGCTTCGTAAGCCATGGTGCCTTGCAGTGGCCCGAATACATCGCGACCGAGTTCGCTTGGTTCAAGGAAAATGGTCTCGAGGTCGACATGCTGGTTGTAGGCGCTGGCGCCGCCCAGCAGGTTGCGGCCGGCGCCCTGAATATCGCCTACAGCGGATTCCCCGATTTCATCCGCGCAACCAATGCAGGCGCGCCAGTCAAGATCGTGATCAACGCGATTGGCCAGCCTCCGTATAGCGTCTATTCCAAGCCCGCAATCAAGAAGATCTCCGATCTTAAGGGCAAGATCGCCAGCATCGGCGGCCAGCGCGACATCACGCTCATCTACATGGAAGCTTTTCTCGGCGGCGGCGGGCTGAAAGCGAAGGATATGGATTTCGTTTACGCCAAGGCGACGCAGGACCGCCTCGCGGCGCTCGTGTCGGGAGGAGTGGATGCGGCGATCCTCTATCCGCCGTCAACGTTCCGCGCCGGCGCGCAGGGTTTCACGTACCTAGGCGACATCGAACCGTACCTGAAGGATTTTCCATTTACGGTGTGGGCGGCAAACACCGATTGGGCCGCCAAGAACCGGCCTGCGATGCTGGCTTACGTCAAGGCTTACGGCCGCGCTGTGCGTTGGCTTTACGACGTTACCAACAAAGAGAAGGCCGTCGACATTCTCGTGAAATATTCCCGGCAGGATCGTAAGGATTCCGCAGACACCTACGACTACTTCGTGACCAAGCTGAAGGCGTTCAGCGCCGAGGGGTTGATCAGCGAAGCCACCTACAAAAAGATGATCGACGGGCTGATCAGTCTCGAAGAGATGAAGCCGCCGGTGCCGCCGATGTCCAAGTTCTTCGATCCGAGCTTTGTTCAAGAAGCTTGGAAATAGAGGCCGATCTTTGCGCGATCATCGTGCCGATCGTCAGATCATAGCGGGTCGGCCGTCGGCGTCGATCCGGCCTTTGAAGGCGACATAGCCGCCATCGATCAAAAGATCGGTTGCAGTGACGAATGCCGCGTCGTCGGAGGCAAGATAAGCCGCACCGGCGGCGATTTCCTCCGGCTCGCCTGGCCGGTTTAGCAGGTGGCGCGGCCCTGCCACGGCGCGCGCCTGCGCCTTGCCGCCGGAGCGGCGACTAGAGCGTTCGGTTAGGATGAAGCCTGGAGAGATCGTGTTGGCGCGAATTTTGTCGACAGCGTGGTCCATCGCCAGGATGCGAGTGAAATGGATGAGCGCCGCCTTGGTGGTGCAGTATGGCGAGCGCAACGGCACCCCCAGATGGCCAAGCTGGGAGGCGATGTTGATGATGCTGCCGCCTCCTGCGCGCCGTAGCTCCGGCACGGCGTATTTGCACATCACAAAGGCGCCCGTGAGATTGACCGCGATGGCGTTGTTCCAGTCGTCGAGCGAAAGCGTCTCGACCGTGCCATCGGGCGTGACGGTGGCGGCGACATTGACCAGCGTGGTGAGCCGACCGAATTTCGCAACGGTTCGCTCGACCGCGCCCTTCGCGCTCGCCTCGTCAGCGACGTCAACCTGGAGCGCCTGCGCACGGCCGCCGCTGGCGGCGATGGCGCGCGCCACCGCCTCAGATTTGGCTGGATCGAGGTCGGCAGTAGCGACCTCGGCTCCCTCCGCGGCGAAGCGTCGGCAGATCGCGCGGCCGATCTCGCCACCGCCGCCGGTGACTAATGCCACCCGGTGCGCCAGCCTGTCCGCGATCGCCATCAGTTTGCCGCCTGCTGCACGAAACGGCCATCGAAGATCGCCGACTTGGGCGGGTATGGCTTCTTGATGAAGCTGATCTCGACGAGTCCCTCCGCCATCTTCTCGTAGGTCCTATCCGACACGTCGCCGTCAAGACCAAATAGTTTCAGCTTGGCCACCTGATAGTCGTAGGCCTCCTCAACGTCCTTGCGGGTTTGTTTGGCGTATTTCATCAGAATGTCGATGGCCTGTTCCCTGTTAGCTGGATCGTAGAGCCAACGCACACCGCGCCTGTAGCTGCGCGCGAATGCCGTCAGCGCGTCTCGGTTCTTCTCAGCCCAGGGCATGTTGGCGCCCCAGACCGTGAAAGGGATATCCTCCGCATAGGGCTTGGTGTCGCCGAGGTTTGAGAACCCGAGCGCGACTGCCTTGGAATAGGTCGGGTGGTTGAGGATCGTGGCGTCGACCCCACCGGCGACCAGCGCGGAGAAACGATCTCCGGCCGCCTTGGCGAAGATGAAATCGACGTCACTCGTCTTCAACCCGGCCGACGCTAGGAACGGTTTGATGTAGATGAAAGTGATGTCGTTGTTACCCCCAATGCTCATCAGCTTGCCCTTGAGATCGGCGATCCGCTTGATGGCGGGCTTGGCGAAGACCGCATAGGGAGACGCAACTATGTCGTTGACAATGATCTTCACAGGCGCGCCCTGCAGTGACGCGCGCGCGAAATCGGGGTAGCCGCTATGGCAGATATCAAGCGCACCGGCAGCGAGCTGCTGGGCGCCGCCGCCGCCTGCCGTGACGAAGTCGAGCTCAATATTGTCCTGCTTGAGCCAGCCGAGCTCAGTCGCGATGTATTGCGGCCATTGTGGCGGACCGTGCGCAACCATTCCAGCGATGATCTTGGTTTGCGCCTGCGCGGCGCCGGCGGGGAGTGTCGCCGGGACAGACAAAGCCAGGCAGAGGCCCAGTGCGCCGCGCAGATACGCGCTTTGCGGGACAGACAACATCCGAATCTCCATCCATGTTTTGCTATGCCGCGCCGCGATTTGACGCAGGCTAGCAAGGTCGTGGATACGGAGCTATATCTCTTTCTGAGTGTCATGGACGCACTGCTCAATTGTACCCAGACGCGCGATGAAATTCGGAATCTGGACTCCGCTGCCTCACACCATCCGGCCCGAACCCCAAATGGATCGTGCCATCGCGGAGATCAAATCGGGCACGAGTCTCGCGGGCCGCACAGATGGAACCTTTGAGTTCGCATGCGACGTGGTCCGCCGCGCCGACGAGCTTGGTTTCGACACAACTTTGATCGCCGAGCGCTTCCTCGGTCTTGATCTTTCCGCCTGGGTCCTCGCTTCCGCACTCGCCACGGTGACAAAGCGCATTGAACTCATGGTCGCCGTGCATCCCGGCATGGTAACCCCGCAGGTGGTCGCAAAAATGGCCTCAAGCCTGGACCGCATCAGCCATGGACGCTGTGCCCTCAACATCGTCAATGGCTGGTGGATGGAGGAGTTTGACCTATTCAGCAACGGTACTTGGATCGGCGATGCCGAGCGCTATCCGCGGATGGGTGAATACATTCAGGTGATTAAGGGCCTGTGGACCGATCCCGATTTCAAATTCGACGGGACCTACTACCGCGCGCATGTGCGGGCGGCACTGACCGGCGCCGACGGCAAGGTCGTCATGCCGGACCCCGGCGAGATCGTCGCCAAGGCGAGTCATCTGCCATACCCGCCGATCTACGCCGCCAGCCGTTCGCCGCAAGGCAAGGCGTTGATTGCGCAGCACGGCGACGTTTGGTTCGCCGAGTACCAGCCAGGCTACCGCAATTTCGAGTTGAATATCGAGCGCATGGCGGCGGATGTGCGCGCGATGGACGATCTTGCCGCAAAATACGGACGCAAACTGCGCTACGCGATCAATCCGCAGGTCATCTGCTGCGAGACGCAGGCCGAGGCCGAACGGCTCGCCGAGGAGGCCGAGCACAATGCCGGACCGCGTGACCGGATGGTCAATGCGCTGGGTGCAGGCCTTGTCGGAACACCGCAACTGCTTGCCGAGCGTTTGCGCCGCTACGAGAAGATCGGCATCGAAATCATGATGACGCGGTTCACTCCGATGAAGGAGGGGGTAGAAACCTTCGGCACCAAGGTCATTCCGTTACTGCGTCCGTAAAGGATCTGCGGCGGTAAAGAACCGGGAGCTTTACCCGCCAGTGCGTTTTCCGGCTGCGAACATTCAGCTAGAGTCGCGGGAGTGGACCATAGAGTTGTGCCATGAGAGCGAATCTCAAGTACGTCGTTGTCCTGTCGGTGTTCGGCATAAGATTGCTCTCTGCCGGTGCAGTGCACGCGCAGGACAGCTATCCGTCGAAGCCGATCCAGCTCGTGGTGACGACCGCGGCCGGTGGCGCCCTAGACCTAGTCGCGCGGACCGTCGCCGACCGGCTCTCGGCGTCGATGCATCAGCCGATCATCATTGATAACCAGCCAGCGGGAAACGGCAGCGTAGCGGCCGGACAGTTTGCCAAGGCGATGCCTGACGGCCACACGCTGATGATGGTCGTGGACTCAACGGTGACGATTAATCCTCATCTCTATCGCAACCTTAGCTACGATCCACTTCGCGATTTCGCTCCGGTCAGCGTAGTAACCAGGCTGCCGCTGGTGCTGGTCGGCAATCCGGCCGTGCAAGCCCATAACCTGCAGGAGCTGATTGCCCTCGCCAAAGCCAATCCGGGCAAACTCAACTACGCCTCGACCGGCGTCGGCACGCAGCTCCACATTGGCATGGAGATGTTCAAGCTCATGACCAAGACCGATATCGTGCACGTGCCCTATCGGGCGACAACCTCTGCCATGGCCGACCTGATGGGCGGCCGCATCGATCTTGTGCTGATCGGCCTATCGTCGGCCAAGGCGCAGGTCGAGACCGGAAAGCTCCGCGCCTACGCGATTGCGGCCTCGCAGCGCTCGTTGCTGATGCCGGAGGTTCCCTCGGCGGACGAAGCCGGGCTGCCGGGCTACGAAGTGCGCTCGTGGTTCGGCATGTTCGCACCGGCAAAGACGCCTCCAGGTGTCATCGAACGTTTGTCGCGCGAGATCAAGAAGGCCTCGACCGATCCGAAATTCGTGGAGGCGTTGACGCCGCAGGGCATGCAGATCATCGCTTCATCTCCCGAAGAGATGGCGCAAGCGATGAGTGAGGATTCCAAGAAATGGGCTGATGTCATCCGGGAAACCGGCAGCGGCATCAGGGAACCATGATAGCGCCGCCGTTCGCGGCAACCGATTGACCTGTCATGTAGCCAGCGTCGTCGCTGAGAAGGAACTCGACCACCGCGGCAATATCCTCCGGGCGGCCGATGCGGCCCATCGGAATCCGCGCGCCGGCGGCATAGAGCTCGTTGTCGCCCATCTCGACGCGCGGCTGCGCCGTGTCGGTGAGCCCCGGAATGATGCAATTGACACGGATGCCATAGGCTGCCCAGTCAAGCGCCAACGACTTCGTCAGTGCGATGATGCCGCCCTTGCTGGCGGAGTAATGCGCCCCGTTAGCCGCTCCTGCGAGTGCGCGACCCGAGGCGGTGTTGACGATGGCGCCGCGGCCCAAGTCCTTCATGCGCGCCGCGACCGCGCGGGCAGTGACGAATGTTCCTGTCAGGTTGACGCGCAGCACCTGGTCCCACTCCGCGAGGTTCATGTCGAGCGCACGCGCGCGTGGAAAAATCCCGGCGTTGTTGACGAGACCGTCGGGCTTGCCCCATTCCCGCTCGAAGACTGAAACCGCGGCTTCGATCGCATCGGCGTCGCCGACATCGATGGTCCAGGCGCGCGACGTCGCGCCCTTCTCGCGACAAAGCTTCGCGGTCTCCTCGACGCCGTCAGTCTTCACGTCCCAGACCGCGAGATGCAATCCGGGCGACGCAAGCCGCAACGCCACCGCGCGACCGATGCCTTGCGCGGCGCCCGTGACAATCACTCTTTGCGGTGAAGCCATTCGTATTCTTAGGTTTTATGTCGATGGCACGGCAGGGTTGTCACGCAGGAGCGCGCCGCAATCTCCAACCACCGGATCGATCGCCAGCCGCTGATATGCCGCCCACATTTCCGCCGCCAGGGCAAACACAACCTTTGTGCCCAAGTCTCGCTCCAACATTTCGATCGCTGGTGGCGCATCCCACCCGCCGCCATTGATGTAGATAGCGTCGACCCGCGGTTTCATTGCTTGGAAGCCAGCCTTGCAGTATTGATAGACCTGCATGTGTGAGACTTCGTCGAGGGCCATCAGCGAGGTCGTATAAAGCGCTTCTGACTTGCCTGGCACGCTCAAGCCGCCGATTGCCACGCCCTCGATATCGAACCGGCCGAAGTAGCGCTTGATCGCATTGTTGAGCTCGTCACCGTAATAGGTGGCGATCGCCACGCGCTTGACGCCGAGCGCCACTAGCGCAAGTGCATGCGGCTCCATCTGCGATACCACCGGCAAGGCGAGCTTCTGCGACAGCCGATCACGCCATTCGCGCTCGAAGTCGAGGCCTTTGAGCAGTACCGGCGGCGTGCCGCTCAGCGAGATGATGTCGCATCCGACAGCTTTCAAATCCTCGGCGATCTGTTCGATCCTTTCGAAGGCGTTCTCGAAGGTCTGGCGATCGCTGCGGCGGAAGCCGACGAAGGTCGGCACGATCTCGACGCCGTCAGGAGCGCGTTTGTACCAAAAGTGAAAGCTCTTGCCCCGGTGCGTTGGTTTGACCAGACCGATCCGCGCGCGCCACGCATACATCGCAAACTCCTTCGCAGCTATATTTATCTCACCGGGTGGGGGACGTTCAATCGTCGCATGGCGACCATGCGTGCGGCCCGCCCCGTTGTACCGCCGGAGGCGCGCCGCCTATAGTGTGTGGTGCGGGAGGGTCAACCATGAGCTTTACGTTGTGGCGCGGCGTCGTCGGAATGGTCAGGCCGACCCGACGCCCTGGCACGCTCGAAGAGCTGATCCGCATCCTGCCAGAAGGCATCGGCATCGTGCCGCTGCTGTTGAACTTTAAGGCTGGCAGCAACGCCGAATTCCTCAATTCGATCCCCCAGTATGAGCGCTTCGCCTTGGAACTCGCCGAACAGGGCGTTGATGTCATTATGTTGACCGGTGCTCCGCCTTTCATGCTGCTTGGCCTGGAGAAAGAGGCCGCGTTGACCGAGTCGTGGACAAAGAAATTCAAGACGCCGGTCATTACCGACCCACAGATGCAGATCGCCGCGCTGCGCGCGATGAAAATCAAGAAGTTTATCGGTGCGAGTTATTCTGCGCTGCAGAACAACATCGCGCTAGATTACATGACGGCCGCCGGTTTCACGGCGTTGTCGATGGAGCCAATCGACGTGCCGTTCGATCAGGTGGCGCGGATTTCTGTCGAGATGCTCTACGCCCACGTCAAGAGTCTCTATCGTCGGCATCGCGATGCAGACGGCGTCTATATTCAGGGCGGTGGCTGGCAGACGGTCCGGGTTATCGAGCTCCTTGAAAAGGATCTTGGGATACCTGTTGTGCACGCGACTATTTGTGAAGCTTGGCAGATCCACAAGCATCTCGATGTACGCGAAACCAAACCAGGCTACGGCCGTCTGCTGACCGAGTTGCCGTAGCGGGGTCGACGTCATGAAGCCGCTCCCACAATTATGGCAGGTTGTTCTTTTCGCGGCGCTCCTCGTCTGCTGCGCTGTCCCGGCGCACGCACAATCGCAAGTCGCGGTGCTGATCGGCACGACGCCCGGCGGCGGCTATGATCTCTATGCGCGAGCGTTGACGCGGCATATCGGCCGTTATCTGCCGGGTCACCCGACGGCCATTCCGAAGAACGTCTCAGGTGCCGGCGGGCTGACCCTCGCCAACTACATGTACAACCGCGCGCCGGCCGACGGCAGCGAATTCGCGACAGTACAGAACGGCCTGCCATTCGAGAAGCTATTCCAGACGCTGTCACCGGAAGGCCGGAACGCGCTGTTTGACGCAACCAAGTTCGGCTGGATCGGCAGCATCACGCAGACCGTGTTCGTAACGGTGACCTGGCACACCGCGCCGGTGAAGACGCTAAAGGATGCCACCACGCAGCAAGTAATCCTCGGCGCCAGCGCCACCAGTTCGGACAGCTACGTGCTGGCAATGCTCACCAACCGTTTGCTTGATACCAAGTTCAAGGTCGTGCACGGCTATCCCGGCGCGGCTGAGGTTGATCTCGCGGTCGAGCACGGGGAGGTGCAGGGCGAAGCCGGCAAGGATTGGTCCACGCTAACTTCGACGCGGCCACAGTGGATCAAGGACAAGAAGATCAACATTCTGGTCCAGATGGGGATGAAACCGCACGTCGACCTCAAGGACGTGCCGATGGCGATCGAGCGCGCCAAGACAACGGATGACCGCGAGGTCATGGAGGTGGTATTCGCCAAGTTCGGGATGTCCAGGCCGTTCTTCGCACCCCCCCTCGTGCCGCCTGAACGCCTTGCAGCCCTGCGCCGTGCGTTCGATGCGACAATGCGAGACGACGCATTTCTTGCTGACGCCAAACATCTCGGCATGGAGATCAACCCGGTCCGTGGTGAAGATGTCGAGGTGCTGGTTACACGGATTATGGGAACACCCGCCGCGCTGGCACAGCGGGCGCGCGACGTGTTGAGGCCGCAATAAGCGCGACGGGAGGACGGCAATGAGCAAAAATCACATCGATATCAAAAGATCGCGCCGCGCGTTTCTGAGGGCCGGTGCGGGCTTGGCCGCAGGCGCAGCCCTGCCCGCCACCGCTTCGGCGGAAGGCGGCCAAGGGACTGATCCCGAACTTGCCCGCCTGCAATCGCAGCGCCGCATCTTGCTGAAGGGCGGTGTGGTGCTGACCATGGACCCGCAGATCAGCCATTACGCCAACGCGGACGTGCTGATCGAGAACGGCAAGATTCGTGAGGTACGTCCTGACATCGCAGCGTCGGACGTCGCGACTATCGATGCTTCAAACCGAATCGTCATTCCAGGCTTCATCGATACCCACAGCCATTCCTATCAAGGCATCCTGCGCAACATCCTGACGAATGGCCGCGTCGATCCGGACTACAACCGTGACATCATCGGCAAGATAACGCCGGCCTACACACCACAGGATGCCTATGTCGGCATGCTGGCCACCGCGTTCGGCATGATCGATATGGGCACGACCGGCGTGGTTGACGTGTCTCAGGTCAACAACACGCCTGAGCACAGCGATGCTCTGATCAAAGCCCTGAAGGATGCAGGCATCCGCGCGGTGTTCGGCTATTCGGCCGGTGCGACAGGCCCCGGAATGCAGCATCCGCAAGATATCGCGCGTCTGAACCGGACGTATTTCAGCTCCAAGGACCAGTTGCTGACCTTGGCGCTCGGCATCGGCCCCGACCCGAAGATGTTCCGGCTGGCGCGCGACAACGACGTGCCGGTGGTCACGCACCTCCGAAACACACTGCCGCAGCGGGATGACGGCGCACGGCTGAAGGCACTATCACAAGCCGGGCTGCTGCGGCCCGGCGACGAATTCATCCATCTCCTGCACATGCCGGCCGAGCCGCTACACATCATCAAGGACTCCGGCTGCCACGTGTCGCTCTCGACCGGGATTGAGATGACGATGGGACACGGCATTCCTGCGATCCAAAATGTGCTCGACGTCGGGCTGCAACCGAGCCTCAGCTCGGATCACGCTGTGACCTTATCATCCGACATGTTTTCGATGATGCGGACGACCGGCGTGGTACAACGCTACGGTGTCTATGAGCACGAGAAAACCAACCCGCAGAACGCGCCGAAGCTTTTGACCTGCCGCGAGATTCTCGAATTTGGTACCATTAACGGTGCGCGGTGCGCAAACGTCGACGGCAAGGTCGGCACATTGACGCCTGGCAAGGAGGCCGACCTGCTCGTGCTCAAAGCCGACAGCATCGATGTCTGGCCGCTGAATAGCGCGTACGGCGCCGTGGTCAACCTGATGAGTCCTGGTCATGTGGAGGCTGTCTTCATCGCCGGCCAGGTAAAGAAGTGGCGCGGCAACTTAGTCGGCGTGGATATGCCGCGCGTCCTACGGTCGATGGAGGAAGCACGCGATGGCGTACTGCGCCGGATTAATTTTCCAATGGACCTGTTTGGCTGAGCCTGGAGACTGATGGGAGTAGGGAGCGGTGCGGATCGGTCGCGCAGCCATTCCTCCGGTGTGAAGGTCGCCACGCGATCCTGGGACGTTGAATGCGTAGATGAATCAGATCCGCACGCGTTCGGCCGCGCTGCGGCCGAGGTAGGCCTGGCGAACGCGATCGTCGTTGCGCAGCGTTGCGCAGGTCCCGCTGGCAATAATTGAACCCGTTTGCAGCACGTAGCCACGGCTCGCAGTCTCGAGCGCGTGGCGCGCGTTCTGCTCGACCAGGAGCACGCTGGTTCCGGCTGCGTTGATGGCCTTGATGGTGCGGAAGATATCCTGCACGACCATCGGCGCGAGGCCGAGCGAGGGCTCATCCAGGCAAATGAGCCGCGGCTCCGACATCATGGCGCGCCCGACCGCCAGCATCTGCTGCTCGCCGCCTGACAGCGTTCCGCCATGCTGTCTGACGCGCTCACGCAGGCGCGGAAACATGTCCAGGATTTTCTCCATGAGGCGACGCAACTTGGCGGCGTCCTTACGGTACTTGAACGCGCCGAGTTCAAGGTTCTCGCGCACCGTCAGAAAGGGGAACACCCGCCGGCCCTCCGGAACCAGCGAGATACCGAGCTCCGCCCGCTCATAAGAAGGCATGCGTGTGATGTCGGCCCCATTGAAGCGGACCACTCCCCTCCGGGGAGCCAGCACTCCCGCGATGGCACGGAGCGTGGTCGACTTGCCGGCCCCGTTCGCGCCGATCAACGTGACGATCTCGCCGTCATCAATATGGAAGTTGAGCCCACGGCAGGCCGAAACCTGCCCATAGACGATCTCTAGATCTTCGGCTCGAAGCAGCACGCCCATGTCACATGCCGAGATAGGCGGCGATCACAGCGGGGCTGGCCTGGACCTCGCTTGGGGTGCCGTCAAAGAGATACTGCCCGTAATCCATGACAAAGACACGGTCGGCTACCTGCATCACCAGATCCATGTTGTGCTCGACGATGACGATCGTCATCCCACGCGCGCGTAGTCGAGCGATACGATCGAGGAGCTTTTCGACCTCTGCCGCATTCAACCCAGCGGCTGGTTCGTCAAGCATAAGGAGGCGGGGGGAGGTTGCGAGCGCGCGTGCAAGCTCGAGCATGCGCCGCTCGCCGTAGGCGAGCGAGGCCGCGGTGACGTCCGCTCGCGGCTCGAGATCGACGAACGACAGCAGAGCTCTAGCCTGCTCGATGCAGCTCGCATGGTTGCGGCGGAACGCAGCCCCTTGCGCGAGATACTGCCACGCCGAAAGGTCGTGATGGACATGGAAGCCCACCAGAACATTGTCGAGCACGGACAGAAGGTTGAACAGCCGTATTTTCTGGAAGGTGCGTGCCAGCCCGAGCCGCACGCGCTTGTGCGCGGGAAGCCCGACCAGATCGACGCCACCAAAACTCATAGCGCCAGAGTTGGGCTGATAATGGCCGCTCATCAGGTTGAGAAGCGTCGATTTTCCGGCGCCGTTCGGCCCAATGATCGCAAACACTTCGCCTTGCGAGATACTAAGCGAAATGTCGCGGACGGCGTGCACTCCGCCAAAGCTCTTGTTTAGGCCGTGCCCGCGAAACAGGAGTGTACCAGGCGCGTCCAGCGCTTTCACCTCGGCCGGTGAGATGGCTGCCGATCTCATTGCGTACCTTCGGCACCCAGCTTGGATCGGAGGAAGCCAAACTGCGCGCGAAATACCTGCGTCGCCTGCATCATCCCGCCTGGCATGAACAACACGGCAAGAGTGAGTGCAACGCCGTAAAGCACAAGCCGAAAATCGCCAAACCCGCGCAGCACCTCGGGTAGGACCGTCAGCAGAATGGCGCCCCAGACCGGGCCGATCAGCGTTCCTATACCGCCCACGATCACCATGGCAAGGATCGTGAAAGACTCGGTGATGATGAAGGCGTCGGGAACCAGGGTCCCGACGAAGCTCGCGTAAAAGGCGCCAGCCGCCCCCGCGACCGCCGACCCAATGCCGAATGCGAACACCTTCCACGCCGTGCAGTTGATGCCGAGCGAAGCCGCCGAGACTTCATCCTCGCGGATAGCCGTCAGAGTCTCGCCGATAGGTGAACGCACGAGCCGATCGAGCAGGATGTAGAAAAGCAGGGCGAAGCCCGCGACGAGATAGAACATGTTGGCTGAATCGCCGAACGAGACGGCGGGCAGGCCCGGAAGCGCAATGGCCGGCGGCGGCTTGATGCCATAGATGCCAAGCGGTCCCTGCGTCAGGCTGATCCAATTGACCAGCACTTGGTGCACGATGACCGCAAAGCCGAGCGAGGCGATCGCAAGATAGTGGCCGCGCAAACGAACGGCGAAGATTGACAGCGCCATCCCGGCTGTCCCCGATAGAAGAATGCCACAGAGGAATGCAGCCCAGAAAGGCACACCGAGCTTCATGATGAGGAGCGTCGAAACATAGGCGCCGATGCCGTAGAACGCCGAATGGCCCAGGTTAAGCTGGCCGGCGTAGCCCAGAATGAAGTCAAGTCCGATGGCCAACATCACATTGAGGGCGCAGACGATTAGGTTCGTGCGCCAATACGAGTCCTGCAGAACGCTGGGCAAGATCGCAATCACAATGACTGAAATGATCAGCCACCAGCGCCGATGCGTTGCATTTCGCTGAAACGACGCCGCAGACGGGAGATGGTCTGCGCTAGACATTCTCTTCGCGCTTTTCGGCAATGAGTCCGGTGGGGCGGAAGGCAAGCATCACGAGCAGTAGAGAGAAGACGACAATGTCGACCAGTCCCGGATTGACCAACTGCGTCGTGTAGCTCTCGATCAATCCGACCAAAAGCCCGGCGATGATCGTCCCCTCGACGTTGCCGAAGCCGCCAATGATCACGATCGCAAATGCCTTCACGATGACGGTCGTGCCGGCGAACGGCGTGAGCACCAAAATTGGGCCGAGCATCGCTCCGCCCATGCCGGCGAGCGCCGAAGCGATCACGAAGGTCAGCATGATCAGATGATTAGGGTTGATGCCCATGAGGCCCGCGGTTTCACGGTCCTGTGCGACTGCGCGTAGGGCCTTGCCCATGAAGGTAAACTTCATGAAGACATAAAGCAAAGCGATCGTCAGCGTGGAAACGACGACGATGATGATGTTCTGACCGGTGATGAACGTGCCGCCGCCGAGTCGGATAACCTGGTTGCTGTAGGGGCTGTCGAACGCATACGGGATGGGCCCGAACCAGAGCAGCATGACGTTCTGCAGCAGGATCGATACCCCGATGGTCGCGATCAGTGGCAGCAACTCGTTGCCGCGTTCGCGCAGCGGGGCGAAGACTGCGGCGTTCACCAGCCAACCGAGCGCGGCACCCACGATCAGCGCGACGGCGATGCTGATGAGATAATTACCGCCGAAATTGAACGTGAATAAGTAGGCCGCGAACGCACCGATGGTGACGACGTCCGCATGCGCAAAATTGATCTGCACGAGGACGCCGTAGATGAGGGTAAGCCCCAATGCGACGAGGACATAGAGGCTTCCGAGGACGATACCGTTGATGGCTTGCTGGAGGATGACGGTCGACATGACCGTTTTAGTTCCATTTAAGCGCCTTCCAGGAGAGGTCCGGCAATGTCTCCATGTAGTGGATCGTGTCCATCTTAATGTTCTGGTTGGATTTGTCGAATTCGACGCTCCCGGTCACGCCGGAAAAATTCTTGGTGGTCGCCATTGTGTCGCGAATCGACTGCGCGTCGGTGGCACCGCGGCGAACCGCATCGGCGATGACGAGAATCTGATCGAACGCATGCGCATTGATGTGCGTCGGATCCTGATTGTATTTCGCCTTGAAGGTCTGAACGAAGTTTTTGACCACGTCACGCTGATCGGCCGGATCAAACTGCACGATACGGACGTAGCCAAGTGCGGCCTTGCCGGCCTTCTGCTCGAATCCGAACGGCAGCCAGATCGTCCCAAGCTGGATCGAGGAGCCGCTTCCGCCCTTCGTCACCCCCGCTTGCGTAAGGGCTTGCGTGATGCGCAGGCCTTGACCCTCAAGCGTGTAGGTGGGAATGACGTCCACTTTACCGAGACCTACAATGCGCGTTGCGATTGCGGTGAAGTCGTTCACATCGCGGCCGAAGCCAATGTCGGCCAGAATTTGTCCGCCGAGCGACTTGAACGTATCCCCGAACACCTTGGCGTTGCCGATCCCAGCGTTGGTGTTCTCGTAGAGTAGCACGGCGGTTTTGGCGTTCAGTCGCTTATAGGCATTGGTGGCGATGTCGACGCCTTGCATCACCTCATTCGGCATTATGCGGAACGTCCAAGCGTTTCCGGGATCGGTGATCTTGATGGAAGACGATCCGGCGTTGAGCAGGGGCACTTTCGCTTGCTCGACGACCGGCATGACCGCAAGTGTTGCGTCGGAGCATTCCTCGCCCACCATGACATGAGGCTTGTACTGTTCGATCAGTCGCTTGGCCGCTTGCGTTGCGGGCAATGGACTGCAAGCGGAATCTTCATACTTGACCTCGAGCTTGAAGCCGTTAATGCCTGTCTTGTTGATCTGCTCGACCGAGAGGTCGATTCCCTGCTTGTCTTGCACGCCAAAATAGGCGCCCGGTCCCGAAGTCGGGAAAAGTCCTCCAATTCTGATGACTTTGTCTTGAGCGTAAGAGGCGTCTGTAACAACGAGCCAGAAGAGTGTGGCCACTCCCAAAGCGAAGACCGTTGAGCGCGTGTTCATGGCATTCTCCGTTAAGGGGCCAAAGTAAGCCTGAAAATATGGGTCTTGCCAACATGCCGGCGGAAGTCGCGCTCGCTTCAGACTTGACCTGGGTCCCGTTAGCTGAGGCAATAAGCAAAATATAGGCATCTTGCGAGTAGAGCAGAGGCCACGAACTCGATGCGGTTTGGAAGCCGTTGAAAAGCGTTTGGGTGGTGGTCAATCCGAAGGATGACACCGCAACGGCGCCCTGGGTTTGGTTGTAGAGCGCGGCTCCCCGGCGGTGGTCCTCTTTAATCAGCGTGTCCAGGTACTGGTCGGTCAGGCTCGACGTGCCGGTCACCCGCGGGCGATATCCTGCGAGCGCGGTGGGAACGTTCTCGTCGGTGGCGCGGGTGGCAGAGCGCTGAGCGTTGAACTGGGGATTATTTCGATAGGCCAGAACGAGGGCACCCTCGATCGTGCCCGTCCCCCTGCCGGCACCGACGCGCCCATTGGCCTCGGGTGCAAGCTCGGCCGCAGGCATGACTGAGGGGGCCATCATTGCGGACGCGGCAAACGCTGCAATATGCGCAGCCCGCGCAATCGCCCGCCGCCGCCGAGCGCGCCCCAACATGCGCAAACCCCAGGCGGCCCCGCCCCTCGGTCGCGAAATCCGCCACCCGAATGAGTAACGACGAATGTTAGCCATAATGGGGCTGAAGCGCGCTTTGGCTTTCGATCCAGAAGTCCGTTATCGTTACGTGCCGGACCTACCCAATCAAAGTGGGGTGGAATGTGAGACAACTATCTCTC
>Ga0307299_10000309_pt1 | contig 16442 bp, 10 predicted proteins | sample ER_DNA_159_FD_194466 | JGI IMG/M metagenome (GOLD analysis project Ga0307299, IMG submission 194466) | Bulk soil microbial communities from the East River watershed near Crested Butte, Colorado, United States - ER_DNA_159 | ecosystem: Environmental > Terrestrial > Soil > Floodplain | place... | reverse complement strand
GATGTCCGTTAGTGCGACCAGGTCGCGTCGATACGCCTCGACGGTCCTCGGCGCCAATCGCGCCGCCGAGACCGCGAGAAATGCTTCGACTTCAGGATCTCGGGTGGGCCCGGTCATAGACCTTGCGCAGCCGCTTCCCGTCCACGTGGCTATACGTCTGCGTCGTCGAGAGCGAGCTGTGGCCGAGCAGCTCCTGGATCACGCGGAGGTCGGCGCCGCCTTCGAGCAGGTGCGTCGCGAAGGCGTGCCGCAGCCGGTGCGGGTGCGGGAACAGCCGCCTGAGAGTGCTCGTGTCGAGTCGCCGTCCGCGCGCGGAGACGAACAGCGCGTCCACGGCGCCGTTGACGAGCTGCGGACGGGCGTCGTCCAGGTAGAGACGCAGCCGGTACGCGGCCTCCTCGCCGAGCGGGACGACTCGCTCCTTGCCGCCCTTGCCCCGGACGTGGACCGCCTCCTGCTCGAAATCGACGTCGCCGAGATCGAGGTCGACCGCCTCGCGGCTGCGCAGCCCGGCCGAGTAAACGAGCTCGAGCAGAGCGCGGTTGCGGAGCGCAAGCGGGTCGACGCCGGCGTACTGATCGAGCACCCCGTCGACCTCCTCGGACTTGGGCGCATCCGGTAGGCGGCGCGCGCGCCTGGGCCCGAGCTGCGCGTCAGGGACGCGTCCCGCACCGAGCGCGAACCGGAGCAAGGCGCGCACCGCGGCCAGCTTGCGCGCGATCGTCGCGGGGGCGAGCTTGCTCGGATCCCGCCCCGGGCGCGCGGCGCCGAGCTCGGCGGTGTAGTCGCTCAGAGTCGCGGCGTCGATGTCCTCGAGCGACCGCCCGCGCTTCCGAAGCCAGGACGCGAGCTCCTCGACGTCGACCCGGTACGCGCGACGCGTCGCATCCGACAGCTCGGGCGAGTCGAGGAACCGTTCGATGAGGGCGCGGTCCGCCACCAAGACGGATTCGCGCTCGTGACTCGATCGCCTGCTAGTGAACCGAGTTGACGATCTCTTCGGACAGGCTCGGGAACTTCGTGAGGAACTCGGCGCGCGCGTCCTTGAGGCGCGCGATGCCCTCGTCGCACTCCTGCTTGCGGCCGGTGGCCGCGTACAGCCGCTGCGGCTGCAGGATGTCGATGTCCTCGCGGTCGATGCCCGGCACCGATGCGGCCACCTTGTAGCCGAAGTCCGGATCCTCGACCCACTCGATCGTGCCTTCGGCGATGCCCTTCACGATCGCGGAGGAGTGCTTGATCTTGACCTTCTTCGAGCGCTCGTCCTCTTCCGGCCCGCCGACCCGTCCGGTGTTCATCAGGTAGACCTCGAGCGGGTGCTCCTCGAGCAGCTCGAGGAAGCGGTTGCCCTGGAGGTCGTGCGGCATCGGGAAGAAGGGGTTCGTTCCGGGCACGCGGAGAAAGACACCGGCCTCGTCCGCGCCCCCGGCGCTCGTGCCCTCCGTCTCGCCGAGCATGAAGAAGGCCGCTGCCTGCGGGCCCTCGAGCTTGGCGACGGCGGGAATGATGTTCTCGTTGCGGTTCAGGATCAGCAGGAAGTGCGCGTCGTCGACCTCCTCGTCCACGCCTGACTCGATGACGCCGAAGGGGAACGTCGCCCGTCCGTTCGGCGTGTAGCTCGTGTCGTAGAAGTCGACCTCGTCGCCGTGCTGGGACACGTTCTCGAGGTACGAGTCGGGCTGCGTGACCGCGCCGTAGATCGTCGGCTCGTCGTCGGGGTTGAGACCGAAGGTCTTCGCGAAGCAGCCGTTCTCCGTGGCCATGATCCGGCCGTCGGGCATCCAGGCGACGAAATCGTCCTGGACCGGGAGCGAGCCGTTCTGGCGCGTGAAGGTCGTCGTCGTCTTGCCCGTGCCCGAGAGCCCGACGATGAGCCCGACCCTGCGGCCGGCAGGCGTGGGGATGATCTTGCAGCCCGCGTGCAGCGGGAGCCCGCCGCGGTCGTACACGAGCTTGTTCCACATGCGCAGCCCGCCCTTCTTCGACTCGCCGAAGTAGTCCGAGTTGAAGACGCGCGTCACGCCCTGCTCGAGGTCGACCGCGATCAGGCGGTCGTCCGGATAGCCCTCGGCCTTCAGGTTCGGCGTGTAGACGACGGTCAGCTCCGGCTCGTGCTCTTCCTCGGCGGGAGTGAAGTAGAGCTGCTGCTGCATCGCGGCGATGTTTGCGTTCGCCGCCTCGATGTAGAGCCTCGCAGGCGTGCGGAAGTCCGGGTCGTTCCCGATGAAGCCATCGATCACGACCATGTCCTGATCGGCGATATACGCGTCCTGCGCCTCGGCCCACTTGTGGCCTTCCTCGCGCGTGATCGCCTGGTTCTGACCGTCGGGCTCGTCGGTGACGATGTACGTCGAGCGCTTCGAGCGGGAGACGACCTCGGTCTGGACGTTCAGGTTCCCGTGCCGCGTCGGCTTCGCGTTCGGCATCTGCGCCACCAGCTCTTTGACGTCCGCCGCGGACGGGTTCTCGATGACGTTGGCCGCCTCGGGCAGCCGGAAGAGCATTTTCGCCACGAGTCGGGATGTTACCCGGGCGCCGTGGAAATCCTTCCCGTTGGCCGGCTGTTTCTTCGTTAGCGGCCCGTGAGCGGGCGGTGACCCCGCCGTTTGCGCGCCCTCCGAGCGTGGGGGCGAAAGGAGGTGACCCCCATGCTCATCAGGCTTTTCATTCTCGCCGCCAGCGTCGTCACCGCAGCGCTCATGGCGAACTTCCCAGGAGGCGGCGGCCCCTGAGAGGACAGAGGAGCCGCATGCCGGCCCCTCATGCAGGATCACGAAGAGCTCCGAACGGAGCTCTTCGTGTTTTTGAAAGCTACGCGACCGTCAGCTCGCTCAACATCGCCCGCGCAGCCTCGGCCGAGACGCGATTGCCCTTGCGGTCGAACAAGAGGAGTCCTTCCTCGACCCGCTCGGCGGCCTCCGCAGGGCGCTCGGCCAGTCGGAGTACCTCCGCGAGATCGAGCAGGACGGCTCCGTGATCGCTGAGCGCATCCGTCCGCGCCGCGATCCGCACCGCCTCCTCTGCGAGTGACTTCGCCTTGCGAAAGTCACCGGCACGAGCGAGAAGCTTGGCACGCGTCCGGCGCCAGGACCACTGTGCGCTGACGTCATCCGAGGCGGCGCGCTTCTGCGCGAGATCGAGCCAGGCCTTCGCTTCGTCGTATCGCCCCTGCACATACAGGGCGTCTGCGAGCTCGGCGGCAACCGTGGAAAGGCCGGCGGCGTCGTGCACGCGTTCCAAGGTCCTGCAGCAGTCCTCGAGCACGCGCTCGGCTTTCGCAGCGTCACCCGAGAGCATCTCGATCCGCCCGAGCACGCGGCCGCTGCTGTTCGCACGAGCGTAGACCTCGCCGATCTCCTCGTAGGTCGTCGCGGCCTCGGCGACATAGCGATGAGCGACGTCGAACCGGCCGTCGATCGCCTCGAGCCCGCCCATGAACGCCAGCACGTTTGCCCGCCCGGCCCGGTCGGTCGCCTCGTCTAGAAGCTCCTCGCAGCGATCGAGAGCTTCGGCGACGGGAGTGGGGCCGTAAAAGAGCGCGGAAGCGAGGTCCTGGAGGCAACCCGATACCGACCACCCGGAGCGGTGGTAGTGAACGAGGGCTCGCTCGACGGCCTCCTGCCAGTCGCCGATCCTCCCTTCGATCGAGCGTACGTAGCCGACGTGACGCCAGGTGCGCCCTAGTGCCCGCTCGTCGCTCAGCTCCTCGAAGATCGGGATCGCCTGGGCCGCAAGCTCGAGCAACTCGACCGACGCGCCCTCGGGATCGCTGAAGAGATGCAGGTGGGCGAGCTCGATCTGAGCGCGGAGCCTCATGCGCTGGTCGTGAGCGGACGAGGCCGCCTCGCTCGCTTCGGCCAGCGTCGTTTCGCCGCGCTTGAAATCGCCCGAAGCCCTCTGCGCCACGCCTAGCTCGCAGAGCAGCTCGATACGCCTCGCGTCGTCGGCCGAAAGGAGCGCGGTCGCGCGACCGAGTAGGTTCACCGTTGCCGGCGTATCCGCCCGTTTCCAGGCGCGGATGCCGGCTGCTGCGAGCCGCTCCCCGGCCCAGGACGCCAGCCGTCCGAGCTCCGGGTCGCTCGGCTGGAGCTCGCGGCGGTACCGGTGCGCCTGCTCGGCGTGGTAGCCCACGAGCTCGTCCGGCTCGTTGCGCGCGTCGAGCCATGATCCGTAGCGCTCGTGCAGGTCGGCGCGGCGCTCCTTCGTGATCGCCGAATACGCGACGTCGCGGATGAGCACGTGCTGGAAGCGGAGCGCGTCGTCTTCCCCCCGTACCTCCCGAAGCAGGCTTCGTCCGGCGAGGCTCCTGAGCCGGCGGTCGATCCCTGTGAGCTCCTCCGGCGGGGTCAAGTGCACGACGGCTCCTCGCGAGAACTCACGTCCGGCAACGGCGGCTCGCTCGAGCAGGAGACGATCTCTCGTTTCCAGGCGGTCGAGCCGGCTCGCGAGCAGCGCCTCGACCGAGGGCGGGACCGACTCGAGCGCTTCTGGCCCAGCCTCCTCGAGGAACGCGAGGAGTTGTTCGACGAAGAGGGGGTTTCCTTCGGCCAGGGAGGCAATCCGCTGTCGCGCCTCAGCGCCGACCTCTGCGCCGCCGAGCTCGCCCACGAGCAGGTCGATCGCAGCGTCCTCGAGAGGCTCGAGTCGTAGCACTTCGGCCTCGGCACCCAAGCCCGGCCGTTCATCACGGAGCTCAGGCCGCGCGAGGCAGACGAGAAGGAGCGGCGTCTCGACCGGCCACGCAGCGAGGTATTCGACGAAGTCGAGCAGCGTCGGCTCGGCCCAGTGCAGATCCTCCAAGACGACGACGAGCGGACTGCGGCGTGCAAGCCCCTCGAAGAGTTGCCGCAGGGCCCAGAAGAGCTCTCCGGTAGGCGCCGTGCCCTCGCTCTGGCCTATCAGCTCGGCGATTCGCTCTGAGACGACGGCTGCGTGCTCGTCGCCTTCGAGCAAACGTTCGATCGTCGCCTGCGGCCGTTCGGGGGCGACTTGCCGCACGATCTCGGCGAGCGGGAGGTATGTCGCTCCCTCGCCGTACGAGACGCAGCGGCCGACGAGCGCGGAGGCCTGCTCGCCGAGCGAGGCGACGAACTCCGATGCGAGGCGCGTCTTCCCGAGGCCTGCTTCTCCGAGCACGATCAGAGTTCGGCTCCGTCGTTCGTCGCGCGCGGCTCGGAATTCTGTTTCGAGCGCCTCGAGCTCGCCCTGTCTGCCGATGAAGGCCGCGCTGCTCAACCCTCGTAGTGGAGCGCCTTCGTCCACCGCCAGCAGGCGAAAAGCCTGGATGAGGTCGTGCGTGCCGCCGGCATCGATCGGCTCGATCGGCTCGACCTCCGCTCCCTCTCCGAGTAGAGCCTGCGTCGGCGCGCCGAGCAGCGTCTCGCCGGGAAGCGCCGCTTGCTGGAGGCGCATAGCGACGTTCACCGCGGCGCCCGTCGCAAATGGCTGGCCGGCCGCCGCGTCGCCGGTGAGCACCTCGCCTGTATTGATCCCGATCCTGACCCGGAGCTCCAGCCCGTGTTCCCGGCTGAGCTCCGAGTTGAGTGCGATCAGCGCCTCGCGAAGGTCGCGCGCCGCGCGAACCGCACGAAGTGCGTCTTCCTCGTGCGTCTGCGGCACTCCGAAAACGGCCATCGCGGCGTCGCCCATGAACTTCTCGATCGTGCCACCGTGGCGCTCGACGATGGTCCGGACCGTGTCGAAGTACCGCCGCATGACCGCCTGTAGAACCTCCGGATCGAGAGCCGCCGCGAAGCTCGTCGAGTCCACGATGTCGGCGAACAGGACGGTAGCTGTCTTGCGTCGTTCGCCGGTCGGCTGCTCGGCGGCGATCGGAGCCGCGGGGAGGTCGAGCTCGGCGTCGTGACGCAGGATGGACTGCTCGAGCCGCTGGAGCTCTGGCGACGGATCGATGCCGAGCTCGTCGACAAGAGTCTCTCGTGCGCGCCTGTACGCCTCGAGCGCCTCGGCCTGCCTCCCGGAGCGGTAGAGGGCAAGCATGAGCTGCCCGCGCAACCGCTCGCGCAGCGGGTTCTCCGTGACGAGGCCCTCGAGCTCGCCGATCAGTTTGGCGTGATGGCCCAGTTCCAGTTCGGCGTCGATCAGCTCCTCGCGGGCAGCCGTGCGAAGCTCTTCGAGCCGAGCCACCTCGATGTGTACGAAGGTCTCGAACGCGAGGTCGGCCAGCGGCGGCCCGCGCCAGAGGCTGAGTGCCTCGCGCAGGACCTCTGAACGCCGCTCGGCATCTCCGCCCTCGGATGCCTGTGCAACGAGCCGCTCGAAGCGGTGCAGATCGACTTGCTCAGGCTCGACGTCTAGAACGTAGCCGGGCTGGCGAGTGAGCACGAGGTCGCGGCCGAGTGCCTTGCGCAGATCAGAGACCAGGTTCTGGAGGGAGCCGACCGCCGCTTTGGGAGGCTTTCCCGCCCACAGCTCCTCGATCAGGCGGTCGGTCGAGACCACTTCACCCGCGTGCAGCAACAGCAACGCCAGGAGAGCGCGCTGCTTTCGCCTTTTCAGCTCGAGCGCGCGTCCCCCCGCCCAGACTTCGAACGGGCCAAGTACGCGGAACTCGATTGGTTGCACCTGCGCCGTTTTACCACTGTCGAGCGCTCGCTTCCATGCTCCGGTGTGAGCCGTACGTGAGCGCCGCATGAGGCGCGCGGCACAGCCTTGGCCGCATGCAGAACGTACAAACGGAGAGTCTCGTCAGCGAGGCGGAGCGCTATCTGGCTGTCGTTGCGGTATTTCGCAGCGAAGGGCGGGAGCCGCATTGGCGGCTCGAGCCCGGCGCACGATCACGGCCACCGCGCCTGTCCGCCGCAGGCAGACCTGATCCTCTCGAGTCCATACCAAAGGGGATGGAATGAAGAATCTGCGACTTCTCAGCATTTCCGCGGTCACCTGCGCTCTGGTCTTCACCACCGGGCTCTCGGCGGCTGCGGGCGATCTCGACACGACCTTCGATGCCGACGGCATCGTGCGAACCGATTTCGCGGGCGGATCGAGTGACCGTGCGTACAGCGTTGCCGTGCAGGCCGACGGCAGGATCGTCGCGGCAGGTGATGTGGATTCCGCCGACGGCGGCGGAAGCTTCGCCCTTGCCCGCTACAAAGTGACCGGCGCGCTCGATCCCACGTTCGACGGTGACGGGAAGGTTCGGACGCGGTTCGCTCCGACGTCGTCGGAACTCGGAACCGCCGGTGCGCTCCAGCCGGACGGCAAAATCGTGATGGCGGGAGCCGTGGGCATCCCGGGCAGCGGTACGGCTGCCGACTTCGCCCTCGCCCGCTACAACGCCGACGGCGCGCTCGACACCGCTTTCGATGGCGACGGCAAGGTGATCACGGACTTCGCGTCGCAGACTGATTACGCCGTGGCGATCGCCGTCCAACCCGATCGCAAGATCCTCGCTGCAGGCTGGAGCCGACCTCCTTCGGAGATTCCCTTCGATGTCGCGGTCGCGCGTTACAACCCGGATGGCTCGCTGGACACCTCATTCTCCGCCGACGGCAGGGTGACAACCGCCATCGCCCCGGGTTCCGAGGACTTCGCTCAAACCGTTGCCGTCCAGCCGGACGGCAAGATCATCGTCGGCGGAGGAAGCGGAAACGCCGGCATCGTCATCCGCTACCTGTCCGACGGCAGTCTTGACGCTTCCTTCGATGGCGACGGGATCGTGATGACCCATGGTCTGATTACGGACGTCGCCGTGCAGACCGACGGCAAGACCGTCGCCGTTTCCGATAGCTCTGGCTTCAGCGTCAGGCGCCTCAACGCCGACGGCAGCATCGACACGTCCTTTGGCGAGGGCGGGATGGCAACCGCTCCTCTCGAGAGCGCGAGCGCCTACTCGCTCGCCGTTGAGCCGGACGGCAACATCGTCGCCGCCGGCAGTATGGCGCCGGGCGATTTCGCCGTCGCCCGGTTTCGACCTAACGGGAATCTGGACGAGACCTTCGGGTCCGATGGAACCATCGTGACCGATCTCGGCGGGCCCGCCGACTTTTCCTACTCCGTGGCCCTTGCACCGGGCGGCAAGATCGTGCTCGGCGGCATCAGCGGTCCCGAAGACCAGACCACCTGGGACTTCGCCGTGGCCCGCTACGTCGGAGCACTGCCGCCGTGCAAGGTGCCGAACGTTCGGGGCAAGAAGCTCGGCGTCGCTAGGGCGCGGATCAGAAAGGCGCGGTGCACGGTGAGCAAGGTCACCCGGAAGCCCTCGAAGCAGATGAAGAAAGGCCGCGTGCTTTCCCAGAGCCCGCGCGCCGGCACGATCCTCCCGAGCGGCGGCAAGGTGAAGCTCGTCGTCGGCAAAGGCCGTCGCCGGTAATCAACGGACAGATTCCTCGATGGAATACGGCCCCCGGCATGCACAACTGCCGGGGGCCTTTTTTTGTTTTGCCGGTGCGTATGAGCGTGGCGTGAGGCCCGTGTGAGCGGCGCGTTCCAGGCTGGACGTCCGTGTACAGCCAACGAAAGGAGAAAGACTTGAAGGGCATCACTCTGAGATCGTTGCGCCGTCTGCCCCTGTTGGCAGTTGCGGTGCTGCTCTTCGTCCTCGTCGCTCCCGGGAGTGCTTCAGCGGCGGCCCCGCCGAACGACAACTTCGCAAACGCCGAGACGATCACCGATCGCTTCGGCTGGGTCGAGGGCGACAACACCGATGCGACGAAGGAGCCGGGCGAGCCGAATCACGCCGGGAACACCGGCGGAGCCTCGGTCTGGTACAGCTGGACGGCTCCGACCTCTGGCCGAGCGACCTTGAACCTCTGTTACGCGGAGTTCGACTCGCTGCTGGCGGTCTACGTGGGCGACGACGTCGTCCAGCTCCAACAGGTCGCGGCCGACGACAACGGCTGTGGCGAACAGAGCTGGCTGACGTTCATGGCGAGCGCCGGTGTGACGTACAAGATCGCCGTCGACGGCGCGAACGGTGCCGCGGGCTACTTCGAGCTCGGCTGGGGCCTCGGGCCGTCGAACGACGACTTCGCTGCGGCCAACGAGCTACCGGGCGACAGCGGTTCGATCGACGGAGACAACCGCTATGCGACCCTCGAGCCTGGAGAGCCCGAGCACGGCCCGTACGGGTCTGCCTCGGTCTGGTACCGCTGGACGGCTCCCTCGACCGGGCCGGCAACGTTCGAGCTCTGCGACAGCTACTTCGACACGATGGTCGCGGTCTACACCGGTTCGAGCGTCGATGGGCTAACGCGGGTCACGCAGGACGACAACGACTGTCCGAACGAGTACGGCGCACGCGTGTCGTTCACCGCCGCGGCCGGGCAGGAGTACCGGATCGCCGTCGACGGTGCCTATGGCGACTGGGGCGACCTCACGCTCCGTTGGAGCCGGACGATCCTCGCTCCGGTCAACCACGGGCCGCCGTCGATTCTGGGACGCCCGATCGACGGCGCCCAGCTGAGCGCGACCACGGGGCAGTGGGGCGGAACCCCGCCGCTCGCCTTCGGCTATCAGTGGCTGCGCTGCACGACGAACAGCTGCCAGCCGATCTCGGGTGCGAACGGGGCGACGTACCTGCTCACGAGCTCCGACGTCGCGTATCGACTGCAAGTGCTCGTGACGGCGTCGAACGCGGCAGGTTCCCAGACCGCCGAGTCGGACACGACGGGCATCGTGGCGCCATCGCCCCCGGCGAACGTGATCCCACCCTCGATCACGGGGAATCCGTACCTGGGCGTAAACCTGACCGTGGACGACGGACAGTGGAGCGGCACCGAGCCCTCGTATACGTATCGGTGGCAGCGATGCCGAAGTGGGACGTGCACCGACATCGGAGAGGAGTCGAACTACACGGTGAGCCGCGGCGACCTGGGGAGCAACCTGGTCGTGATCGTGACCGCGACCAACGGCGCCGGGTCGGCAACGGCTGCTTCAGCGCCGAGCCGCCGCGTCTCCCGGCGCCCGGTCTGCGTCGTTCCGCGCCTCATCGGGAAGCGGCTGGCCGGAGCCCGCAAATCGATTCGCGGCGCGCACTGCGCGCTCGGCCGGGTGCGGCGAGTGGCCTCCCACAAGGCCCGCGGGCACGTGATCGCACAGGGCCCGAGGCCCGGTCTGCGCAGGCCGGCCGGCACGAAGGTGAACCTTGTCGTCAGCAAGGGGCAACGGTGACGATCCCGCACGGTGTGCGGGCACTGAGTCGCTGACGACGAGCGTCCGCGGCCCCGGCGCCACCAGGCCGGGGCCGCGGAGCCTGTGCGAGCGAGACATTCGCCGCAGCTGTCACAAGGCACGGCGGCTCTTCCGTTCGATAGCGTCCATGGCTGGTGGAAGCCACACACGACGTCTTGGTTGTCGGCGCCGGGTGCGCAGGGATGCGCGCCGCGATCGAGGCTCACGATCTCGGCGCGGATGTCGCGCTTCTTTCGAAGATCCATCCGGTGCGCAGCCACTCGGGCGCGGCCGAGGGCGGGATCAACGCCGCGCTCGGGAACGCCTCCGAGGACAGCCCCGAGGAGCATGCGTTCGACACGGTCAAGGGCTCCGACTACCTGGGCGACCAGGACGCGATCCAGATCCTCTGCGATGAGGCGCCCGGCGACGTGTACCAGCTCGAGCATTGGGGCGCGGTCTTCTCGCGCACCGAGGATGGGCGCATCGCGCAGCGGCCGTTCGGCGCAGCCGGTGCGCCACGAACGGCGTACGCAGCCGACATCACCGGGCACGTTCTGATCCACGTCCTCTACGAGCAGGTCATGAAGCGCGACCTCCAGGTGTACGAGGAGTTCTTCGCCTGGAAGCTCGTCGTCGACGACGACCGCTGCCAGGGCGTGATCGCCTGGGATCTCCTGAACGGCGGGCTAAAGACGATCGGCGCCAAGACCGTCGTCCTCGCGACCGGGGGCGCCGGCCGGCTCTACACGGGCACGACGAACGCGTACGCCTGCACCGGGGACGGAATGGCGATGGCCTTGCAGGCGGGAGTGCCGCTCAAGGACATGGAGATGATGCAGTTTCACCCGACGACGCTCTCGCCGACCGGGGTTCTGATCACCGAGGGGACCCGCGGGGAGGGTGCGTACCTCCTGAACTCGGAGGGCGACCGCTTCCTGAAGAACTACGCGCCGAACGCGATGGAGCTGGCCAGCCGGGACGTCATCTCGCGGGCGGAGCAGGTCGAGATCGACGAGGGCCGCGGCGTCAACGGGAACGTGCTGCTCGACATGCGCCACCTAGGGGCGGAGAAGATCTTCGAGCGCCTGCACGGGACGCGCGAGCTGGCGATGACCTTTGCAGGCATCGACCCGATCTACGAGCCGATCCCGGTGCGGCCCGGCGCCCACTACCACATGGGCGGCGTCGACACCGACCACGAGCGGGGCATTACCGAGCTCGAAGGCCTGTATGCGGCCGGCGAGTGCGCGTGTGTCTCCGTCCACGGCGCGAATCGCCTCGGCGGCAACGCGCTCATGGAGACCATCACCTACGGGCGGCGGGCAGGTGCAGCCGCGGCCGACTGGGCCCTGACGCATACGACCGTCGCCGTTCCGCCCGGGGTCGAGGCCGACGCGCAGCGCGAGCTGAAGACGCTGCTCGACCGCAGCAAGGGCGAGCGCCCGTGGCAGATCCGCGACGAGCTCGCGAAGACGATGCACGAGAACTTCGGCGTCTTCCGCCGCGAGAACCAGATGAAGGAGCAGGAGCGGATCGTCGGCTATCTGCGCGAGCGCTACGAGAACGTCGTCGTCGAGGACAAGGGCGAGGTGTTCAACAACGACCTGACCCAGGCGCTCGAGCTCGGGTACCTGCTCGACCTCGCGTCGTGCATGGTCGTCGCGGGCCTCGAGCGCAAGGAGAGCCGCGGCGCCCATGCGCGTCCGTACGACTATCCCGACCGGGACGACGAGAACTTCATGAAGCACACGATCGTCCGCTGGGTCGGTGATCATCCGGTCCTGGACTGGAAGCCGGTCACGATGACAAAGTGGCAGCCCCAGGAAAGGAAGTACTGATGCGTAGAGGGGTCGGTTCTATCCTGCTGCTCCCGATCGTCGCGGGCTGCGGAGGCGGTAACAACGCCCCCGCGGCAGAGTCGAACGCTGACGCACCGTTCAGCGCTCGCTTCGTCGAGCGGACAACTTTCGACGACGGCCGAATCAAACGAACGAGTGGAGCCTTTGATTGGGACGCCATGAGGGGGTGGGCCGATGAAGAGCGGACTCCGGGCGGTGTTACGCGGACGGTTCAGGTCGGGAACCACTGTTTCGAGCGCGCCGGCGAGGGTCCGTGGAAGAAATCGCACGCGAGCGACCCCGAAGGAACTTGTAGTGCTGCCCTCTTTCTGAGCCCCAAGAGTGAGTTCAAGCTCCTTCAGGAGGTTGCTGGGCTCAAGGCCGGGGGGAAGGATGAGATCGACGGGACGCAGACGACTCACTACCGGGGGGTCCTGAGCATGGCGGCGGTCCAAGGGTCGATTGAGGTTTGGGTCGATGACGCGGGCGTCGTGAGACGTAGCCGCCAGATCGGCCAAGGCGGCAGCTTCACGGAAACCCGCGACTACTCCGACTTCGGCGCCAAGGTGACAGTCCAGCCGCCTAAGCTCTCCTCATGAGCGAGGCGGCAGTTCACACCTGGGACGGGCCGACGATGGACGTCGCCATCAAGATCTGGCGCGTCGACGAGAACGGCGACCGCGACCTTGTGTCCTACGAGCTCGAGGCGCCCGAGTGGGCGTGCCTGCTCGACGTGCTCGACCTCATCAAGGACCGCCACGACGGAACCCTCGCGTACCGCAAGAGCTGCCGGATGATGATCTGCGGCTCCTGCGGGATGCGCATGGACGGCCGCGCCGTCCTTGCCTGCAAGGAACGGATGAAGCCGATCGTCGAGAGCGGCCACGTGCCCGTGATCTCGCCGATGGGGAACCTGCCGATCATCAAGGACCTCGTCGTCGACATGGGCCCGTTCTGGCAAAAGATCCGCGACGTCAAGCCCTGGCTCGACTCGGGCTACGACGAGGCGTCGGAGCGTGAACGGGTCGTCTCCCAGCAGCAGATGAATGTGATCCAGAAGGAGGCCCTCTGCATCATGTGCGGCTGCTGCGTTTCCGAGTGCAACGCGATGGAGGCGGACCCCGACTTCCGCGGGCCGGCCGCGCTCGCGAAGGGCATGCGCTTCGTCGGCGACCCGCGCGACGAGACGGCCGCGGAACGCCTCAACGAGCTGAACGACGAGCACGGGATCTGGGACTGCACCCGGTGCTACTTCTGCAACGAACGCTGCCCCAAGGGCGTCGATCCGCGGGACGCGATCGCCAAGCTCGGCGCCGAGTCGGTGAAGGAGGGCATGGACTGGGACATGGGCGTCAAGCACGCGAAGTGGTTCGTCACCTCCACGAAGACGACTGGTTGGCTGCGCGAGACCGACCTCGTTCCCAAGACGCAGGGCATTCTCGGCGCGCTCAGGGAGACGAAGTTCGCGCTCACCCTCGCGAGGCGCGGCAAGGTGCCGCCGCCCGGGCCGATCCACGTCGCGGCCGACGTCGACGAGGCGCGCAACCTGTACGACCTCGTCAAGGAGCAGGGGCGGGACGGCGCGCTCGGAATCGTCCAGGGAGAGGCGGCACTGGCGAAGATCGAGCACATCGAGGCCGAGAAGGCACACGAAGAAGAGGAGGAGACGTCGGCGTGAAGGTCGCCTACTACAAGGGTTGTCTGGCGTCCCTGTCGGCCAAGGAGCTCGACACGTCGACGCAGGCGCTGGCGCCGAAGCTCGGGATCGAGCTGGACGAGCTCGAGTCGGTTACCTGCTGCGGCGCGGGTGACATCCACGAGGCCGAGCCCGACTACTACCTGCACCTGAACGCGCGCATCCTGGCGTACGGCGAGCAGACCGGCGCTGACACGCTCATGACGATCTGCAACGTGTGCACGCTCAACCTGCGGCAGGCGAACTGGCAGCTGAAAAACGACGACGAGCTGCGGGCGCGGGTGAACCAGAACCTCGAGACCGTCGGCGCCCCGCCGTACAGCGGCAACGTCGAGGTCAAGCACCTCCTCTGGCTGATCGCCGAGGGCGACGGCTACGACAAGCTGAAGGAGGTCGCGCACAAGGGGCTCAAGGGCCTCAAGGTGGCACCGTTCTACGGCTGTCAGATCCTGCGACCGTCGAAGCTCCTGGGCTTCGAGGATCCGGACAAGCCGCATTCGCTCGAGGCGATCATCGACGCGTGCGGGGGAGAGGCGATCGACTATCCCGCCAAGATCAAGTGCTGCGGCTTCCCGATCATCCAGGCCCGCGAGGAGACCGCGCTCGGTGAGCTCCTGCAGCCGATCGAGCAGGCGACCGAGGCCGGCGCCGACGTGATGGTGACGCCGTGCCCGCTCTGCCACCTGTCGCTCGATGCGTGGCAGTCGAAGCTCCGGGAGCGGACCGGCAAGGACTTCCAGATGCCGATCCTCCACCTCTCACAGCTGATCGGAGTGGCCGCGGGCCTCGACGAGTCGGAGCTCAAGTTCAAGCGCCACGTCGTCCCGGTCCAGCCGGCGCTCGACAAGATCGAAGTCTGACCGCCGACCTCGGCGGTTATCTGTTCTCTGGGGGCCGGTGCGGGCCGAGGGCCGCAGCGGTCCAGCGCCGGCCCTCTTACGGTCTGAAGCGCCGGACGTCGCGACCGGCGTAGCTCGTCACCCACATCGACTTGTACGCGTGGAGGGTCACGTAGGCGCCCGGGCCGGCCGGGAACGAGTCGACTACGCGCCGGCGGCCCGGATCGACCCGATACACGAGGTTCTGCTCCTTGTCCGGAACCCAGATCGTCCCATCCGGGGCGACGGCTCCCTGGGCGAGCGTCCGTCCGACCTCGAGGTGGGCGAGGACGCGCCTGGCGACGGGATCGAACTGGACGAGATCCCCGGTGTTCGCCTGGATCCAGAGATCCTTCGTTCCGGCGACGAACCCCCTGGGCTCGGGAACGCCGACGTCGATTCTGTCGACTCGGTAGGTGCCGGGGCTCACGCGTGCGATCGAGGTCGCGTCTCGGCTGAAGCCAACCCAGACGGCGCCGTTCCGCGCGGCGAGTCCGGCGGGTTTCGAGCCGACATTTATTCGGCGGAGGACCTTGAGTGTCCGTGGGTCGACGACCGCGAGCTTGGCGGCTCCCCAGGTGGTCACCCAGACCCGTCCGTAGGCGACAAGCACGCTGTCCGGGGTCGCGCCGACCGCGATCCTCTGCACGCGGCCCCGGGGCGTCACCCGGACGAGGCCGCTCTTGTAGTTCGCGATCCAGAGAGCGCGCGCGTCGGCGGCCAGGAAGCACGCGCCCGCGCCGACGCGGATCCGCTTCCGGACCCGGTTCGTGCGCGGATCGATCCGAACGAGCGTCCCGCCGTCGTTCGCTACCCAGACGGAGCCGAAGGCGGACACGATCCCGCATGGGTGGGTTCCGGTCGGGATCGTGGCGGTCAGGGCCGGTTCGCGGAAAGAGCCGGCCGGCACTCCGACGAGCGCGGCGGCCAACCCGGCGAGCAGGAGTCGCATGACGCCTCTACACCGGAGCGCCGCAGATGGTTCCCGTCAGCCCAGGAACTCGAGCACTGCGCTGCGGAACCCCTCTGGCTCCTCGACCCAGGGCATGTGGCCGACCTCGGGCATGACGACGACGCGTGCGTCCGGAATCAGCGACTCGAGCTCGGGCGCGGCCCACGCTCCCCACGGGTCGAGCTGGCCGGTCAGGACGAGCGTCCGCGCCTGGATCCGCGGCAGCAGCGGGCGGAGATCGAGCGTCGGCTCGACTCGTTCGTTGAAGTAGGTCAGCGCAGGAACGTGGTACCCCACATTCGCGGCTGCGGCCCGCTCCATGAACTCCTGCTCCTTCTCGTCGTAGCGGCCGAACAGGAGCGGCAGCCCCCGGAGGGCGAGCAGGCCGAGCTCCTCCTCGTCGTCCGGCGGGCTCTCTTGCCGCAAGCGGCGCGCTGCGACGGCGTCCGCGAACCGCGGATCGCTCTCGCGCTCGGCGAGAAAGCGCCCGAAGGCCTCGGGCCACTCGTCCGAAAACCGGGCGAACGTCCCGCAGAGCACGAGCCGCCGCACGCGCGCCGGATAGGTCGCCGCGTAAACCATCGACATGATGCCGCCGGCGGAGTGCCCGAACAGATCGATCGCATCGAGCCCGAGGTGGGCGCGGAGGTCCTCGAGGTCGGCGGCGTAATCCTCGAGGCCGTACGTCTCCGCAGGATCGGAGCCGTCGACTCCGCGGGGGTTGAGCAGGACCAGCCTAAGCTCCTCGTCGAGGCCCCCCAGATCGTCGAAGATCTCGACCGGGATCCCGGGGCCGCCGGGATGGCAGACGAGGGGCGGGCCGTCGCCGAGCTCCAGGTAGGCGAGTGTGCGACCGTCCGTCGTGGTGAGCGCGGGTACCACAATGGAGTCTGAATGAAGAAACCGCTTGCCACACTGGGAGCGCTCGGGCTCGGCGTTGCGCT
>Ga0307299_10000307_pt1 | contig 16488 bp, 14 predicted proteins | sample ER_DNA_159_FD_194466 | JGI IMG/M metagenome (GOLD analysis project Ga0307299, IMG submission 194466) | Bulk soil microbial communities from the East River watershed near Crested Butte, Colorado, United States - ER_DNA_159 | ecosystem: Environmental > Terrestrial > Soil > Floodplain | place... | reverse complement strand
TTGCTCCACCGGTATTCCGCACTGCCGGACGAGGAGCGACGGGCCAAGGCGGCCGCACTGGCGCCGACGTTGCGGTCAGTCGCGTCATTCGACAAGCCGATGGTCGGACACTTCAACGATGACGAGCGGGTGCTGGAGTTCCTGTCCGGTAGCGAGCATCCCCGGCTGGCCGAACTTGGCACCAGCTGCCCGGATCACTTCCTGCGGACCAAGGTCAAACCACTGGTACTTGATCTTCCGGCGGACGCCGCTGTCGAGGACTGTATCGCCCGGCTTCGCGAGCTCCACGAGGCGTACCGCGCCGATTACCAGGCCTATTACGATCGCAACGCGACACCGGACTCGCCGCCTATTCGGGGTGCCGACCCGTTGATCATTCTCGTGCCAGGAGTCGGCATGTTCTCCTACGGGAAGGACAAGCAGACCGCCCGGGTGGCTGGCGAGTTCTACCTGAACGCGATCAATGTGATGCGTGGCGCGGAGGGCCTGTCGACGTACGCGCCGATCGACGAGTCGGAGAAGTTCAAGATCGAATACTGGGCGCTGGAAGAAGCAAAGCTGCAACGCATGCCGAAGCCCAAGCCGCTCGCCACCCGGATCGCACTGGTCACCGGCGCAGCGGGGGGCATCGGCAAGGCGATCGCAGTTCGGCTTGCCGCCGAAGGTGCGTGCGTGATCATCGCGGATCTGGACGCGGGAAAGGCTCAGGCCGCGGCAGAGGAGATCGGCAACAGCGACGTGGCCGTCGGCATCGCCGCCAATGTCACCGATGAAACGGCCGTGCAGGCGGCGGTTGATGCCACACTGCTGGCGTTCGGCGGCATCGACATTGTGATCAACAACGCAGGCCTGTCGCTGTCGAAGTCCTTGCTGGACACCACGGTCGCTGACTGGGAGCTACAACACGACGTGATGGCGAAGGGCTCCTTCCTGGTGTCTCGGGCGGCGGCCAAGGCGTTGATGGAGCAGAAGCTTGGCGGCGACATCGTCTACATCTCCAGCAAGAACTCGCTCTTCGCGGGCCCGAACAACATCGCCTACTCCGCCACTAAGGCCGACCAGGCACATCAGGTGCGGCTGCTGGCCGCGGAGCTCGGCGAGCATGGCGTGAAGGTGAACGGCATCAACCCCGACGGCGTGGTGCGTGGCTCGGGCATCTTTGCGGGGGGCTGGGGTGCCAAACGCGCCGCCGTGTACGGGGTGCCGGAGGAGGAACTGGGCAAGTACTACGCCTCGCGCACGCTGCTCAAGCGTGAGGTGTTGCCGGAGAACGTCGCCAACGCGGTCTTCGTGCTCTGCTCTGCCGACCTCAGTCACACCACAGGCCTGCATATCCCGGTTGACGCCGGCGTAGCTGCCGCGTTCTTGCGATGACCAGCGGCTACGTGGCCGCGGTTGATCTTGGCGCCACGAGCGGCCGGGTGATGCTCGGCCACGTCGGCCCAGACGAATTGAGCGTGGAAGCGGTGCACCGCTTTCCCAACAACCCGGTGCGTACGCCGGACGGGCTGCATTGGAGCATCCTCGAGCTGTACCGGAACATGCTGGTGGGCTTGCGCAAGGCGGTCGGCGCCCAGCCGGATCTGGCCGGCGTCGGCATCGACTCCTGGGCCGTCGACTATGGCCTGGTGAGCGGCGATCGAATGATCAACAACCCGTTCCATTACCGGGATGAGCGCACCGCCAGAGGCGTCGATCTGGTCCACAAGATCGCTGATCATGCCACCCTCTATGCCGCGAATGGATTGCAGTTCCAGCCGTTCAATTCGATCTATCAATTGGCCGTCGATCATGAAGCCGGCGTCATCGATGACACCACCAGGATGCTGATGATCCCTGACCTGCTGGGATTCTGGCTTACCGGTGAGCAGGTAGGGGAGCGCACCAACGCCTCCACCACCGGGCTGCTCGACATCGGCACCGGGACGTGGAATGCGACCTTGATCGACAAGCTGAACGTGCCGCGCTCGCTGTTCCCGTCCTTGATCGATCCGGGGTCCCGGATCGGCTCCCTGCGCGAGGAGGTGGCGGCCGAGGTCGGTGCAACGCCGGCAACGGAGGTGATCGCGGTCGGGTCGCACGACACCGCATCGGCGGTGGTCGGCGTGCCTATGACGGAGCCGGGCGCCGCCTACATCTCGTCCGGCACCTGGTCGCTGGTCGGCGTGGAGCTTGATCGGCCGGTGCTCAGCGACGACAGCCGAGAAGCCAACTTCACCAACGAGGGCGGCGTCGACGGGAAGATCCGCTACCTCCGCAATGTGATGGGCATGTGGCTGCTCAGCGAGTCCATCCGCACCTGGGAGCGCGAAGGTCAGTCAGTCGACCTGGCCGCGCTGCTCGAGCAAGCAGCCGCGTTCAGCACGCCGGTGCCGATCTTCGATGCGAACCATCCCAGCCTGCTGCCGCCGGGCGACATGCCCAAGCGGATCGCCGTACTGTGCACTGAAGCAGGCGCAGCGGCGCCTGAGTCACCGGCTGTGTTCGCCCGCAGCATTCTGGAGAGTCTCGCCGAGGCGTACGCGACCGCGATCGATGATGCCGAACGGCTCAGCGGTTACAAGATCAACACCATACACATTGTCGGTGGCGGCAGCCAGAACACCCTGCTGTGCCAGCTAACGGCCAACCGTACGGGCCGGCGCGTCCTGGCTGGTCCCGTGGAGGCGACCGCTATCGGTAATGTGCTGATCCAGGGTCGGGCGGCTGGCCTGCTCGAGGGTGAGCTTTCAGACCTTCGGGCGCTGGTCGCGAGGGCCTTCCCGCCAGCGGAGTACCAGCCGCAGACTCCGCGTCAGCGGCTGAAGTGATCGCCGTGTCGCCCCAGCGAGGAACTCTTGCCAGCGCCAAGAGGGGACGAGAGGATACCAAGAGACGACCGGATGCAGTCATCGCTTCGTGTCGTCTGGGCCCTAAACACTCAGGCTTTCATCGCCGAACAAGGGAGCAGGTATGCAAGCGAGACTGAAGATTACGGTGGCGATCATCGCCGCGCTGGCGACGACCGTTGCTCTCGGGGCCTGCACGAAGAAGAACCAGACGGCAGCCCCGGCTGCCAGTGGTTCCGCCGGCGGGACCGTCAAGGTAGCGTTCGTTCCCAAGTTGCAGGGCATTCCCTACTTTGAAGCCATGAATGACGGTGGCAAGGAGGCCGCCGGCAAACTCGGCAACGTGGAGTGGCTCTACCAGGGCCCCACCAGCGCGGACGCGGCGGCACAGGCAGACATTGTCAATAGCTACATCCAGCAGAAGGTGAACACGCTGTTCATCGCTCCGAACGATCCTGACTCGATGGCGCCGCTGATCAAGCAGGGCATCGACGCCGGCATCAAGGTCGGCACCTCAGACACCGACGCCCCGAACTCTGACCGGGAGCTCATGGTGCTGATGGCGTCGGCCGAAGGCATCGGCCAGGCGGACACCGACGCCCTGATGAAGGCCATGGGTGGCAAAGGGAAGTTCGCCGTCGTGTCCTGTGGCGAGACCGCTGCCCAGCTGAACCAATGGATCGATGAGATCAAGAAGTATTCCAAGGAGAAGTACCCCGACGCTCAGTTGGTCGACACCGTCTACGCCGGTGAAGATGTTGCCAAGGCGACGCAGATGGCAACCGATCTCATGAACGCTCACCCCGATATCAAGGGATTCCTCGGGGTGTGCTCGACAGCCGGGCCGGGCGTCGCGCAGGCAGTGCAGAATGCCGGGAAGACCGGGAAGGTCTTCACCGTCGGAATGGGTACGCCGAACGACATGAAGAAGTACCTGCAGAATGGTGCAGCGTCGGCCGGCGTCTTGTGGGACGCGAAGGCTCTGGGTTGCCTGACCGCATGGGCTGGGCTGCAGTTGGCGCAGGGCAAGCAGTTCCAAGCCGCACAGCCGGTCCCTGAGTGCGGACTCGACAATGTCACCTACGACAGCGGTACCAAGATCCTGCTGATGGGTAAGCCACTGACCTATACCAAGGAGAACGTCGGGGACTACAACTTCTAGGCCAACAGATCGGCTCAGAGGATCGAATGACTACATCGTCGACAGGTGACGCAACCCCTGGCGGAGCGACTCCACCAGCCCAGGACCAGCAGCCAACAGAGGATTCCCGAGAGCCGGAGTCCGCCGCCCGCTCATCGGATTCCGGTACGCCGCGGCTACAAATGACCGGCATCGCGAAACGCTTCGGGGCGGTGCGCGCCATCCGGCACGCGGACATGAGCGTCGACGTGGGACGAGTCCTGGCACTGGTCGGTGAGAACGGAGCCGGAAAGTCCACGTTGATCAAGGTCCTGTCCGGCGCTGTCACCGCTGACACGGGGACGATCGTGTACGAGGGCCGACAGGTCTCGATCGGATCGACGTCCGATGCGATGGCCTTGGGGATAGCGACGGTCTATCAGGAGCCGCAGCTGTTCAGCGAGCTGACGGTTTCGGAGAACATCTTCATGGGCCGGGAGATCCGCAAAGGCGGGCGGATTGACTGGGCCGAACAGACCCGGCGGGTGGTCGAGCTCCTCGGGCTGCTCGAACTTCCGCCGCGCTACGCCACGGCCGTCGTCGGGGACTTGTCGATCGCCGAGCGCCAGCAGGTGTCGATCGCTAAGGCCTTGGCCGGCGAGGCGAACATCTTGATCCTCGACGAGCCGTCGGCCATCCTCACTGACGCTGAGATCGAAGTCCTGTTCCGCGTCGTTCGGCGGCTCACCGAATCAGGGGTCTCGGTGATCTACATTTCCCATCGCCTCGACGAGCTGTTCCGCATCGCCAACGATGTGCTCGTCATGCGCGACGGGCAGACCATCGGTACGTACCCGATCGAGGAGCTGTCGGTGCGCAAGGTCGTCGAGCTGATGGTTGGCGGCATCCTGACCGAAACGAAGCACGAACGGAAGATCGACCCGGAGACCAAGCCACGACTCGAGCTTGTCGACCTCGGCCGGCGAGGTGAATACCACGATGTCAATGTCGTCGTTCGACCCGGCGAGGTCGTCGGTCTCTACGGACTTGTCGGCTCCGGTGTCTCCGAGATCGCCGACTCCGTCTACGGCATCGATCACGCTGACGCCGGCCGGATCCTCGTGGACGGACGGCCGGTCGTGCCCCGCTCCCCACGGCACGCGCAACGCCTCGGTATCGGGCTACTGCCGGCCGACCGCAAGAAACAGGGAATGTTCACGTTCCAGTCGATCATGTTCAACATTTCGGCCGGACACCTGCCGCTACTGAGCAAGCTCCGGGTCTGGGTCGACCGTGCCCGGGAACGGACAGTCGCCAAGGACATGATCTCCAGGCTCGCGGTGAAGACGCCGAGCGAGAACCAACCGATCGGGGCCATGTCGGGCGGAAATGCTCAGAAAGTCGTGCTTGCCCGCCAGTTGGTCGAGAGGCCTCAGGTGTTGGTACTGGCCGAGCCGACCCAAGGAGTGGATGTCGGGGCCAAGGGGGAAATCCACCGCATCATCACTGAACTGGCTGACGCCGGTACTGCCGTCCTGGTCGTGACAGCGGACCTTCCCGAAGCGATACGCATCTCAGACCGACTTCAGGTGGTCCGCAACGGCACCACGACGGTCGAGTTCGGGCCCAACGCGACCCAGGTCGACGTCCTGGCTGCCGCGGCGGGCGACGTCAGCGGTCACCATGAGGACGGGAAGGTCACCGCATGAGCATCGACGTCGCTGCCCGTGACGAGACCCCGGCCTCCGGATCCGAGCCGCCGGCGAAACGCGGTCATCGTGTCCTAGCCCCTCCGGTGACCGGCCAGGAAATTGTGCTGGTGTGCGTGATCGCCGTGTTGTGGATCATCCTCGGCTTCGCGACTCCGGCCTTCGTCTCCGCCGGTTCAATCCAGCCGTTGCTCGGCGCGGTCGCGCCCATCGCGCTGATTGGCATCGGGATGACGGTGGTGATCATCACTGGGGGGATCGACGTCTCGGTCGGCGCAGCGATCGCGGTGTGCTAGGTGATCACGGCGAAGCTGGTACTGGTGCAGGCTGGTCTTTCGCTGCCAGCAGCGGTACTCATCTCGGTGGTAGTGGGCGGGCTGCTCGGGCTCCTCAACGGTGTACTCATTGCCTACGGGCGGGTGCACGCGATCATCATCACCTTTGGCACCGCCAACATCTTCCAGTGGATCAGCCTCAAGCTCTTCAACTCGACCACGGTCAACAACATCCCCGATACTCTCGCACCTCTTGGCAATGGCGCCGCCGGTCGTACCTTGGGCGTGCCCAACTCCTTTCTCATCACGGTGGTGCTGGTCGCGATCGCCTGGGTCTATTTGCGCCACACGGCGGGTGGTCGCCATTTCTACGCCATCGGCGGTGACCAGCTCGCCGCCGAGTTGGCGGGCGTGAAGGTCCGACAGCGGGTACTCACTGCCTACCTGTTGACGGGATTACTCGTCGGGCTGGCGTCATGCATCGTGGTGGCCCAGGGATCGAATCTTGGACAAAACGTCGGCGCCGGTAAGGAGCTGGCCGTGATCGCCGCTGTCGTGATCGGCGGAACGTCCATCACGGGCGGGCGCGGCTCGGTGCTCGGCACCGTGCTCGGCGCTCTGCTAGTGCAAACAGTCGCATCCGGGGTGACGCAGCTGGGCTGGCGGTCAGAGCTTTCCGATCTCTTCGTGGGCATCGCGATCATCATCGCGGTCGGCGCCGACCTCATCCGGGAGCGGGCGAGGAGGAGACGATGAGTATCCCCACGGCCGCCGAACCTGATCTGACCGGGACACAGGACGATCAGTCCGGCTCACCTACCCCCGAGCGAGCCGAGTCGCTGCCCGCTCGAGTGATCCGCGCGCTACTGACCCAGCGCATCGTGCTGCTCGCCGTGCTCCTGGTCCTTGTGGTGGTCTATTTCATGGTGCTGGGTGCGACTGGGTATCTGACGGCTGCCTATGACTTCGACTACCTGTCGGCCGCGTTGATCAATGCCGTGCCGCTGGCGATGCTGGGCTTCGCCGAGCTCTTCGTCATCCTCTCCGGACGCGGCGGCATCGACCTTTCCGTGGGCGCCATCGTCTCCCTTGCAAGCATGATCTTCGGCTTCGCCTACGGGCGGTGGGGATGGCCGTTGTGGCTGGCGATCCTGGCCACGGCAATCGTCGGCGCGGTGCTCGGTCTCGTCAACGGGCTCCTGGTCGCCTACATCGGGTTCCCGGCGCTGATCGCCACCCTCGCCACGTACTACGCGTACAAGTCGCTTGCTGTGGTGATCAACAACCAGCGGCCGATCAGCACGAAGCCTATTCAGAACCTCTATGAGTCGACGGCCCGGTCCGTCGAGCTGCCGCTCATCGGTAGCTGGATCCCCAACGTGCCCAAGGGCATATTTCTCTTCCTGTTGCCCACCCTGGTCGTCGTTTGGCTGCTTCTCGCCCGCACGACGTACGGGCGGCGGGTCTACGCCATCGGCACCAACGACGTCGCAGCGCAGTGGTCAGCCATCGGCGTACGCGCCACTCGGGCGGGCGCGTACGCACTCAGCGGTCTTATCTCCGGCCTCGTCGCGGTCGTGACCGTCGGCCAATTCGCGTCGGCGCGACCCGATGCCGGCGTATCCGGCAACGGAATGGCGCTGCCCGCCATCACCATCGCCGTGCTCGGCGGAGTCGCGATTACCGGAGGCATCGGCCGAGTGTCCGGGATCGTGCTTGCCACCGTGTTGATTGTGTGGATGAACGCCGGCATCCGGCTGGCGTTTGAAGGCAACGCCGGCCCGCAGTACCAGCTGCTCGCGCTCGGCGTGTTGCTGGTCTTCGCAGCGCTGCTCAACGGCTTTGCGCTGCGACGTTACGGCGGAGCCGGATAGCAGGAGGTTGAGCGCAGGATGTCGTCCCTTATCGGCTGCCACGCACTGGTGTTCACGGGCGAGTTCGACACTCGGGGCATAGCGAGTTCCGTCCAGCGGGCACGGGCGGCCGGCTTCGACCTGATCGAGTTCCCCCTCATGGAGCCCGACACCTTCGACAGCGCGACAGCGCGCCGCAGTGCTGCCGCGGAAGGCCTGCACACCACCGCCAGTCTCGGGCTGCCGGTCGAGGCTGACGTCAGCAGTGACGACCCCTCGATCGTCGCCGCCGGCCAGCGCCTGCTCGACGTCGCCTTGGACAAGACCGCGGAGATGGGTGGGTCCCGCCTGTGCGGAGTGCTGTACGGGTCTATGCGCAAGCACATGGCGCCCGCCTCGGCGACCGGTCGAGCGAGCAGTGTAGACGCGATCCGATCGCTTGCCGGCCGCGCGTCGTCGCTGGGTATCCGACTGTCGTTGGAGGTTGTCAACCGCTACGAGAGCAACCTGCTCAACACAGGTCGGCAGGCCTTGGAGTTCCTGAAGGAGGTCGATCGGCCGGACGTTTCCGTGCACCTGGACACCTACCACATGAACATCGAAGAGTCCGACCTCTTTCAACCGATCCTTGATGTCGGCGATCGGCTCGGCTATATGCACATCGGAGAAAGCCACCGCGGCTATCTCGGAACCGGCTCGGTCGATTTCGGCAGCGCCTTTCGCGCCCTCGACCGGATCCACTACGACGGACCTATCGTTTTCGAGTCGTTCTCCTCTGCGGTGGTTTCACCCACGCTGAGCAACACGCTCGGCATCTGGCGGAACCTATGGAGCGACGGCGACGACCTGGCCGCCCATGCGAACCGCTTCATCCGCGACCAACTCGCAGCGGTCCAGACGATTGAACTTCACTAGATTGACCGCGGATCGCACAGTCGTCTCGCTCGACTGGCAGCTGGCGCCGGCGGAGGGGGTCTGAGGAGTGAGAATCGCCCTGTTCATCACGTGCTTGGCGGATGCGATGTTCCCCGAGGTCGGAAAGGCGACCGTGCGGGTGCTCGAGCGGCTGGGCCAGACCGTCGGGTTCCCGGCCGAGCAGACCTGCTGCGGGCAGATGCATGTCAACACCGGATACCAGAAGCAGGCGCTGCCGCTTGTCGAGCGGTTCGCCGACGTCTTTGCGGCCTACGACGCGATCGTGGCGCCGTCGGGTTCCTGTGTCGGCTCAGTACGTCATCAGCATGCGGTGATCGCGAAACGATTTGGCTCGCCGGGACTGGTCGAGCAGGTCGAGGCGGTGGCGGCCAAGACGTATGAGCTCTCGGAGTTCCTCGTCGATGTGCTAGGCGTGACCGATGTCGGTGCCTACTTCCCGCACCGGGTGACCTATCACCCGACGTGCCATTCGCTGCGCATGCTGCGGGTTGGAGACAAGCCGATCCAGTTGCTCCGCGCCGTTGAAGCCCTCGAACTGGTCGAGTTGCCAGATGCTGATCAGTGCTGCGGGTTTGGTGGCACGTTCGCGATCAAGAACTCCGACACATCGATGGCCATGCTGGCCGACAAGATGCGCAGCGTGTTGGACACGGGTGCGGAGATGTGCACTGCCGGTGACAGCTCGTGCCTGATGCACATCGGCGGAGGCCTGTCGAGGATCCGCGCCGGCGCCAAAACGGTCCATTTGGCGCAGATCCTCGCAGCGACTCGCGACGACCCCATGGTGCTCGGTCGCGCCGAGCGGCAAGCCGAGGTGCACGCGGGACCAGAGGCGGTGCTGTGAACGCGCCGGTCATGCTGGGCCTGCCGACCATGCCGCCTCCTGCGCCTCGCGGTGTGGGGAACCTCAGGGGTGAGGAGAAGTTTCCCGACGCCGCCCGCCGAGCCCTGGCCGACACCCAGTTGCGGCGCAACCTCGGCAAGGCGACAACAACGATTCGGGCCAAACGAGCTCAGGTCGTTGCTGAACTTCCGGACTGGGAGGAGCTGCGCGAGGCCGGTCGCCAGCTCAAGGTGCACACCATGGCGCACCTTCCGGATTACCTTGCCCAGTTGGAATCCGCTGTATCCGCCCGCGGCGGAGTTGTGCATTGGGCCCGTGATGCCGCCGAGGCCAATCGCATCGTGGTCGATCTTGTTCGCGGCAAGGGTGTGGACGAGGTGGTCAAGGTCAAGTCGATGGCCACTCAGGAGATCGGCCTCAATGAGGCGTTGGAGGCGGTGGGCGTCGCAGCGCTCGAAACCGACCTGGCTGAGCTGATCGTGCAGCTTGGCCACGACAAGCCATCGCACATTTTGGTGCCGGCGATCCACCGCAACCGGGCGGAGATCCGGGAGATCTTCCTTCGCGAGATGGCCGACGTTGACCCGACCCTTACTGACGAGCCGGCGGCATTGGCGGGTGCCGCTCGCCAGCACCTGCGGCGCAAGTTCCTCTCAGCCAAGGTGGCGATCAGCGGCGCAAACTTCGGGATCGCCGAGACCGGAACCCTCGGGGTTGTGGAATCCGAGGGCAACGGCCGGATGTGCCTCACCCTGCCGGACACCTTGATCACGATCATGGGTATCGAGAAACTGGTTCCGCGCTGGCAAGACCTCGAAGTCTTCCTGCAGCTGCTGCCGCGCTCCTCGACGGGGGAGCGGATGAACCCTTACACCTCGATGTGGACCGGCGTCACCCCCGGCGACGGGCCCCAGGAGTTCCATTTGATCTTGCTCGACAACGGCCGGACCGCCGTACTGGCCGATGCGGACGGACGCGATGCGCTGAACTGCATCCGGTGCAGCGCCTGTCTGAACGTCTGCCCGGTGTACCAGCGGACGGGCGGACACGCGTACGGATCGGTGTATCCAGGCCCGATTGGCGCGATCCTGTCTCCACAACTGACCGGGATCGAGGACAACGCGTCGTTGCCGTACGCATCCTCACTGTGCGGCGCCTGTTACGACGTCTGCCCCGTCAAGATCAACATTCCGGAGATTCTGGTGCATTTGCGTGCCAAGCACACTGAGACGTACGCGGCAGAGCATCGGGTGCCGAGCGCAGAGGCATCGGCGATGTCCGCGGCCGCGTGGGTGATGAGCAGCCCCAACCGTTGGACGTACGCATTGCGGGGCGGGCGGCTTGGTCGGATGCTCGGCCGCAAGCGCGGCGTGATCGGCGAGGTGCCGTTGCCGCTCGCGAAGCAGTGGACCGATGCGCGAGATTTCGCGCGGCCACCGAAGCAGACGTTTCGGGATTGGTGGGCCGCCGAGCATGGGGGAGAGCGGTGAACGCTCGCGATGAGGTGCTGGCGCGGATCGCGGCCGCGCACCGTGCCGCACCGCCGCCAAGCCTGCCCTACGAAGACATCGCCCGGGAGTATCGGACCACTGCAGATTCCTCGGACGCGGCGCTGACCGAGCTGCTGATTGATCGGCTGGTGGACTATCGAGCGCTGGTACGTCAATGCTCGGTCGATGATCTTGGCGCGACCATCGCTCAGGCGCTCGAGGAGCGTGGCGCGCACACGGTGGTCGCTCCTGTGGGCTTGGACACCTCGTGGACGGCAAGCCCCTCCGCAGACGTGCTGACTGATGGCCTATCCGTCGCTGATCAACTCAGTGTCTCGGAACTGGATACCGTCGACGGCGTGATCACGAGCTGCGCTGTGGCGATCGCCGAAACCGGGACGTTGATCTTGAACGGCTCAGCGGGACAGGGGCGCCGCGTCGTCACGCTCATCCCCGACTACCACCTCTGCGTGGTCTTTGCCGACCAGATCGTGCCCGATGTCCCCCAGGCGCTGGGCAGACTGGAAGCGACCCGACCACTGACCATGATCAGCGGGCCGAGTGCGACGAGTGACATCGAGTTGAATCGCGTGGAGGGCGTGCACGGGCCGCGCACTCTCGAGGTGATCATCGTGGGCAACGAGAGGAGTTGATGATGCCGCGATATTGCCTCCTGGGGCACGTGGATCCGAGCCGCCTCGAGGAGTATCGCGAGGCCCACCGCACCGTGTGGCCCGAGCTGCTGGAAGCCCTGCGCGACGCCGGCTGGCGCAACTACTCACTCTTCCTGCGCGACGACGGCCTGCTCATCGGTTACGCGGAAGCCGACGATCTGGCGGCCGCTCAGGAACGGGTGGCCCGCACCGAAATCAATGCCCGCTGGCAGGCTGCGATGGCCGAACTGTTCCAGAGCGAGGGTGCTCCCGATGAAGCCTGGGAGATCATTCCGGAGGTATTCAACCTCGAAGATCAGCTTCGGCAGGCCGGACGCGCGCTCCCCTAGACGGCTGGGCGGATTGTGGCGCGAGTACCCGGCACAACCCTCCGCGCTGCTGTACGTGGGCCGCGCTTGCAACTAGTTCCGCCGTGATCATGCTTCCAGCTGAAGCAGCGCGGCGGCGGTGCCGGTGTCAGTGATCAGCACATTGACCCATCCACCGCTGACTGCGGCGTGAATAGCGGTGTGTTTGCTCTCGCCGCCGGCGATCCCGATCCGCCGTGGGATCTTGCGCAGAGTGTCGGCGTCGATGCCGACAACGCGATCATCGAGATCGCTGGGCACCAAGTTGCCTGCAGGGTCGAAGAATCGTTGGCAGATATCGCCTACTGCGCCGGCTGCATGGAGCCTGTCCTGGTCAGCGAGGTCTGCCGCATTGCCGCTGGCGCGCAAAAGGGGCGACGGCGGGAGGCTGCCAATGCCCGCAAGCGCCATGGTCAGGCGCGTCCATTCCTTGGCGACGGATTCCATCGCCGGGTCATTCAGCAGGCTCTCTCGCATGGTCCTGCTACGAACGAGAGCAGGAGCGGGGACGAAAGTGGCGGTGGCCCCCACGAGTCGAGCGAATTCGGTGAGCAGCCGATTGCCTTGGGTCTGGACTGATGAGTTACCAACGCCTCCCATGAGCTGGATGACACTCTCTGCCCCAGGGACCCGGAAGGGCCGCATGCGGTCGACGAGGGCGAGCAGGGTTTGGCTCCAGCTGGAGACGCCGATCCGCTCCCGCCCCGTCAAGGTCGTCTCCAGATAGGTCGCACCGGCGGATCCGAGCGCGGCAGTGATGTCTTGGTGATTGCCCTCGACATCGACGACCACAGCTTCGGCGATGCCGTACTTCTCCTCGAGCGCTTCCTCGACTTCCGTGTGTACGCCTGGCGCCACCGCAACGACAGTACGAACGATTCCCAGCTCTGCCGCGCGCTTGAGGAGCCGCGACACGCGGGCCTGCGAGAGGTGCAGTGTCTCGGCGATGTCGGTTTGGCGGACGCCGCGCTCGTGATACATCCGCGCGACCTTCGTGATCAGCCGGAGCTGCCCGTCGGTCGGGGCTCGAGCAATACTGCCGGGCGATGCCGCCATGAATGGGAACCTCCTTAGGCGCTGGTCACACGCCGTCTACGGGCCAATACTGCCAGGTCGAGCGAATATTGATGCAGTGCCGCATCAGCCCTTCCGTCAGGCGCCTTGTTGTCTCACCCACGCTGGTGTCTCTTCCGCGCAGATCAAGACCGACGGCTCATAGCGGTCGAACTCGATGGGCATATAGTTCGGCGGCCGGTCCCCAGATCTCAGCACCTGACCTGTACGCGGGTCGATCAGCCAATACTTCGAGGGCACGCGGCCGTCCCCATCGAAGAACATCCAGGGCCCGCCGTGCTCCGCATAGCCGATGTAGAGGACGCCCGGATCGAGCAGGCCGCGGGTGTTGGCGGACACGTCCCAGCAAGGACTGGCCTCGGTGATCGGTAGCTCATCCACGATCTTGCCCACCAGGCCGACATAGCGGCTGCCTTCGAAGTCAAGTGCTTCCTTCCAGCCAGTACCCTCGGCCAAGAAGTACGCACCGTGACCTGGCTCGTCGGGGTGCAGCCGCCATGGCCATAGGCTGGCCGCTCCGTACGCGACGCCCATCAGCGCACCCGCGCAGAGATTGCTCCATGCTTCGTGGCCCTGCCACCAGCCTTCGGCGAGCCCGTGACGGCCCGTGTGCTCATAGCTGGGTTCGCCGTTCATGATCGCCTTGGGCGGCCGCTGAGCCCACATGGTCGCGAGCCGATCCTGGACATGGTCGCCCATGTGCCCGGTCTGACAGGACTGGAAGTCCAGCCACTCGGCGTCTTGGTGCTCGTCGTTGCGGTGATGCGGCCGGTAGTGGATTCCGGTGGGTTGACCGTACGCGTCCCAGGCCTGGATCTCGTGGCCTCCGGCCGCAACCTGTGGCTCCGTACCGGACCCATCACCGCATGGCAGGTAGATGGCTGGACGGGCACCGAAACGCGCGACCAGATACCGGCAGTAGTGGGCGTACTCGGCGGGCGGCACCACGGGGCCGGCAACATCGAGCCCTTTCCAGCCGTATCCGTGGAAGACCGGCTGCAGGACCGGGGTGATGCCGTGATCGACAAGAATGTCGATGATCTTGTCGAAATACTGGAAGTACTGAATGTTGATCTTGCTGAGGCGTCCCTCAGCTAGATCATGAAAGCCGATCTCGAAACCCTCGTCGACATTGCGGCCGACGGGTCCGCGGGCGTTCATGTCAGGCTGCACAGTCATCAGGAACACGGCGTTGAAGCCCTTGGCTTGGCGGTCTGACGCGTACATCTCGACGTCGGCGACCGTTGCGCGGAACGGCATCGCCCAGGCGGTATCCAACACAAAGAATGCTGGCGATCCGTCGGCGTAGCAGAAGCTGCGGCCGGAGGGATGTGCTCTCACAAACCCACGCGTCAGGGCGCGGTGCGGATGATCGTGGATGGCTGGGCTGGCGATCAGCGTTCCCGAAGCCGGTGTGAAGTCGGGGTCGGCTCGGCTGGTGTGGATGCTCCACTGCCACTCGCCATCGGGTCGTGTCGAGGCGAATCGGACGCGGTACGTCGTGCCGCCGTCCCAGAACACCGGGCGCCGCAGTTGCCGTCCACTGTCGTGGGTGAAGATCACCCAGGCATCGACGTCGGTGAAGGGGTTGGCTGCACGAGGACCGGCGAAGGCGATCTCGTTTTCACGCCACTGGGGTGCGGTCTGGGGTTCCATTGACGTTGTCCCTGGGAGTGAAACGGGTCCGGTTAATCTCATCTGCCCAGTGTTCGCGGCGTCGGCGTCGTTCGCTCGGGTCCCCAATTGGGCGATAGATTCGGCCGCTGTTACGGGTTGGCCAAGCGCTCTCCTGGTCGAGAGCGCGCCAGGCGAGTTTTGCGGCACCGAGTGCGGACACCTCGGCAACATCACTCACTTCAACTTCCCGGCCAAGAAGGTCGGCCTGCGTTTGGACAACCACAGCTGAGCTGGTGGCGCCACCGTCGGCTCTGAAGACCCGCGGCGGTATCGATCTCTCCTCGATCACATCAACGATGTCGCAGATCTGGTGGCCGATGGAGTCAATGGCAGCGCGAGCGAGGTTGGCACGTCCCGTGGCCTCGCTCATGCCGGAGATGAGTGCGTGCGCGTTCCGGTCCCAGTGAGGAGCACCCAAACCGGCGAAGGCCGGGACGAGGGTGACGCCGCCACTGTCCGGCACTGTCTCGGCCAGGGTCACAAGATCAGCGACGCGGCCACCGGTGAGCAGATCCGCCGCCCACGCCAGCGTCGCGCCCGAGGACAAGATGTTCCCCTCGAGGGCGTAGGTCGGTGACCCGTCGATGACCCACGCCAAGGTCACCGGTATCCGTTCGTCGCCGGCGGAAAGATTGCCTACCGGAGCCATGACCGAAGATCCCGTGCCGTAGGTCGCCTTGGCCATTCCCACCTCGGTGCAGCCCTGGCCGAACAACGCGGCGTGCGAATCTGCCAGCACCGCAACAATTGGCGTGCCATCGGGCACTAGCAGGACACCTCTCGTGGTTCCGAAGCCTTGATCTGAGGCAACCGCGGCGGGCAGTGAGGCGGCCGGCACGCCGAAGACATCGAGCAGGTCGGCGTTCCAGTCCAAGGCGGTGACGTCGTACAACAGAGTGCGCGAGGCGTTGCCCGCTTCGCACAGATGCTCGACGCCGCTCGTCAGTTGCCAGACCAACCAGGAGTCGATGGTCCCGAGCCGTACGTCGTCGATCGGCATGCCAGCCGGTAGGCGGTCGAGCAGCCACCGCATCTTTGGTGCGGAGAACATCGGGTCGATCCGCAAACCCGTACGCGCATTCACCAGCTGCCCGTCCTGCTCGCTGAGTGCTTGACTACACCAGGACGCCGTACGCCGGTCCTGCCAGCCGATCACCGGGCCCAATGGGCCCCCCGTGCTGGCTCGCCAGCCGACCACCGACTCCCGCTGAGTCGAGAGCGCGACGCCGACGATCTTGGCATCAGGTGCGCCTTCCAAACAGGCCGCCATTGCCTCGAGCACGCTCGTCCAGATGCGGTTGGCGTCCTGCTCCACCCATCCAGGGCGCGGAGATGAGATACCGACTGGCGCTGAACCGCCAGACACGATGCGACCGTCCGCGCTGATCAGAGCCGCTTTCGAATTCGTCGTCCCCTGGTCGATTGCCAAGATCAACTCACTGTTAGGCGCAGTTGGCACTGCGGTGCTCCCTTCGTCGCCGGAGTTGTCTCCAAGTTTGGATTTGACGAAACCCTAATATTGACTCATTATGCAGTAGTGAATGAATAGAATGCAAAGCTCGATCGATAGGAGTCTTCGGTTATGAGTGACCTACCACTCTTCGGTGCAGGTATCTGGCACTTCGCCACGTACAAGGACCGTTACGCGACCGAGGGCTACG
>Ga0307299_10000294_pt1 | contig 16712 bp, 11 predicted proteins | sample ER_DNA_159_FD_194466 | JGI IMG/M metagenome (GOLD analysis project Ga0307299, IMG submission 194466) | Bulk soil microbial communities from the East River watershed near Crested Butte, Colorado, United States - ER_DNA_159 | ecosystem: Environmental > Terrestrial > Soil > Floodplain | place... | reverse complement strand
CAGCCTCATCCCCGGGTTTACAAGCATGTACCGCGTCACACGCCTCGTGCATTTCGAGGAATTCACGGACGTTCGTGACGCCATCGCTCGTGAGAAGCAGATCAAGGGCTGGGTTCGGGCTCGGAAGATCCGGCTAATCGAAGAGCATAACCCAGCCTGGGAAGACCGGGCAGCTCCACACGGATCTCCCATTTTTTTTGTTGCTCAAAGCGACCCGCGGCGTGTCATCCTGAGCGAGCGCGCAACGCGCGCGAGCGAAGGACCTGCTTGTGGTTCTTGCTACCGAGTCTTCCCAATCTCGACCACCAAGGAGTCGATCTGAGCCAACATTTGTCTTCCCGGCACCGAATGCCCGTTCGCTTGAATCGAAAACGTGATGCGCCTCCCGTCCGCCCGCTCGATGTACCCCGACAACGTGTTCACCCGATAGATCGACCCAGTCTTCGCGAGCACTCGACCCTCGAGCGGCGTCCCGGCAAAGCGTCGTAGCAACGACCCCGGTTGCTGCGCGTGGGGCAGGGCAGCGATAAACGGCGCTCGCTTGGGGTTCCGGTGCATGTAGTCGAGCAGCTGCACGAAGGCGTGCGGCGTCACGAGGTTTCCCGCTGAGAGCCCCGAGCCATCGTCCAGGGCGAAAGCGGTCGAGTCGATCTTCACGGAATCGATCAAGAACCGGCGCTCCACCTCCAGCCCTTTCTCCCAGCTCCCAGCTCCGCCAAGTTCCCGCCCAAGAATCTTGAGCAACATCTCCGCAAACCAGTTCTGGCTCGTGTTCAGAATCGGGAAGATGATGTCGGACAGTGGGCGCCCCAGGTACTCAGTCAGGGGTGTTGAGAGGCGGACGGCGCGAAACGCCATCGAGTCGGTCGTGCTTGCGGCGCCGCCCTCGATCGAGACGCCCTGCTTCTGTAGAGCCGCGGCCAGCGCCCGCGCCGTGTACAGGTTGGGATCGGGGAGCGCGAAGCTCTCGATCCATGGTGAGCGACCCAAGGCCGCGGTGCCTTCCGCCCAGATATCGAGCGTGCCGGGCCGGCGGAAGAAGTTGTCGCCGATCGTCGAGCCCGAGTCGGCGGGCCCCGTGCGGGCGCGGTTCTCGAACCCGATCATGCCGAGGTCCGGGTTCCAGGTGATCTTGGGCGGTTGATCGACGGCGGCCCCAGGGGTGATCTGGAAGTCCACGCTGTTGTCGTGGAAGCCGAGCCCCGAGACCGGAGCTGCGTACCACCAGTTGAGGTCGAACGAGCCCCAGTTCCAGTGGACGATCTGCGGCTCGAAGTACGACCCATCACCCACGATCCGGCCGGTCACGCGGCGGACGCCCGCCGCCCTGATGGATTCGGCGATCGCGTCCACCGCGGTCCAGGTCGAGTCGCACGCCCCCGCCGCGAGCGTGTCGATCCCGAAGCAGCGCTCCGACCACGTCGGGTCGCCTCGGCCATACAGCACCAGATCTCCGTTCAGCACGCCGTCAGTCACCGTCCCATTGGCGTATATGCTCGTCCTCACGCGGTAGTCCGCCGGAAGCAAGACCGACGCCGCGGCTGACACCACGAGCTTGGTGTTGCTCGCCGGGACCGAGAAGCGGTCCCCATTTCTATTGAAGAGCACGCGGCCGCGGTCGTCCTGGACGTAGACGTTCCAGGTCGCCCGATTGAAGGGAGGCGCATCGAGCAGCCTCGTGAGGCGACGCTCGAGCCCCCCCGACTGCCCTTGCAACGTGGAGCTAATCGTGAGCGACGCGAGGATCAGCTTTCGCATAGAGCAGGTCGGTGACGAGGTTGACGAGCACGAAGACGACCGACAGAAAGAGGATGCTCCCCTGGACCGCGGGAAGATCGCGCTTCTCGATCGCCTGCAGGACGTAACGGCCCACGCCGGGCCAGGAAAAGATCGTTTCGGTGAGGATGCTGCCCGTCAGGTAATTCCCCACGTCGAGCCCCAGCACGGTGATCACCGGTAGCAAGGCATTCCGGAAAGCGTGGCGCCCGATCACGCGGGCCTCGGACAGGCCCTTGGCGCGCGCCGTGCGCACGAAATCCGACGACAGCACGTCGAGCATCGCCCCGCGCGTCATGCGCGCCAGGAACGCGATTGACCGCGTGCCGAGGGTGAGCGCCGGCAGCACGAGGAACGAGATCCCGCCGTACCCCGACGGCGGCAACCACCGCAGCGTTACGGAAAAAAGGAGGATCAAAAGCAGCCCCACCCAGTACACCGGAAACGACACGCCGACGTACGCGAGCAGCATGCTGAAACGGTCCACGGCCCCGTGCGGCCGCACCGCCGCGAGCACGCCGAGCATGATCCCGACGGTCGCCGCGAGTAGCATGGCGGCTCCGGCCAGCTGCAGCGTTTTGGGAAACCGCTCGGCCAGGTCGCCCAGGACCGGCCGCTGCGTGATGTAGGAATTCCCCAGGTCGCCCCGCACCACGCCCCAGAGATAGTGACCGAACTGGACCGGGAGTGGATCGTCGAGCCGCAGCTCGGCGCGCAGCCGAGCGATGGTGGCGGAGTCGGCTCGCTCGCCCACCATTTCCGCGACGGGGTCGCCAGGCACGACGTTTAACAACAAAAAGGCGACAACCAGAACACCGAACAACGTGAAAATCGTCGAAAAAAGGCGTCGAACAATGAGCGTCGTCACTGAGGCGTAAGGCGTCGCACGGTGGTCCAACGCTGGCCGTTGAAGATCACCGGGATCTCCCACCCCGCGATGGACGGGTGCTGCGCCCACAGGTCCACCGGGAACCACAGGTACAGCCACGGGGCGGCGTCGTACACGCGCCCGTCTATGCGGCGGTACAGCGCCTCGCGAGCCGCGTCGTCTGTCGTGCGGCGTGCAACGAGGATCAGGGAGTCGGTGACCGGGTCGGAGTAGAAAGAGTAGTTCCCGCCCGGTCCGAAGCTCGCGCTGTGGAACAGCGGATACAGGAAGTTGTCGCCGTCGGGGTAGTCGGCCCACCAGTCGAGCATCGCCATGTCGGCCTGGCCCTTGCGCGCTGCCTCGCGCATGCTCGACGCATCGCGCGCGACGACCTCCACACGGATCCCGACCGCGGCCAGCTGAGCCTGGATCGCCTGCGCGACCCGTCCCTGCTCCACGTTCGTCCCCGACCGCCACAGCTGGATTGCGAAGCCGTTCGCAAACCCCGCCTGCGCGAGGAGCCGCCGTGCCGTCACCGTGTCGTAACCATACGCCGTACGGGTGGTATCGCCGCCGCCTAGCGACGGAGGAATCGCGCCGCGGGCGGCAATGCCGCGTCCGTTCCAGACAATTCGCAGAATCTCCGGGACGTTCACAGCGTGATTGATCGCGCGACGCACGCGCACGTCGCGCAGCGGCCCGCGCCGGTTGTTGAGCGCCACGTAAATCGCGCGCAGCGCAGGCTTGCGCTGCAGCCAGGCCGGATGCTCGCGCTCCCACTTGCCGGTCTCCCCAAACGGGATCTCCGCCACCGAGAGTCGCCCGGCCAGGAACTCCGCCCCGCGCGTGAACGGCTCTGGGACGATCCGCACCGTGAGCGACTCGGCGGCAGGGGGGCCGCCCCAGTAGTCCGGATTCCGCGCGAACTGAAGCTCGTCGTCGTGGCGCCACGCCACGAATCGCCACGGGCCTGTACCCACGGGCCGTTGGCCGAAGTCAGCAGGCGCCGGTACCGGAACGACTGACGCGACGGGCATCGCGAGGAACTTGGGGAACACAGCGAGCGGCTCGGTGAGCGTGAAGGCCACGGCGGTGTCGCCCAGGACCTCGATTCCGCCAGGCGCGATAGGCTGGAGCGGCCAGACGCGCCCGCCGCGTGTGGCAGGGTCGAGCACCCGCAGAAAAGAGCGCTTCACGTCCGCCGCGACCACGGGGCGGCCGTCGTGGAACTTCACGCCGGGCCTGAGGTGAAACACGTACCGCTGTCCGCTGCGCTCCGCCCTCCAGCGGTCGGCGAGTCCCGGGACCAAACGGCCGTTGGGGTCGAACTGGGTCAACCCGTCGAACAGTAGGGTCACCATCTCGCCCGTCGGCACGTCGGTCGAGAGCGCCGGATCGAGCGAGCGGGGGTCGTACGTCTCGTAGTAAACGAGACCGACTCCTCCCCGCTCGTCGCCGCCGCAGGCGAGGAGGAGGCACACGAACAGCATGCTCGCGGTGTCGAAAACCTTGACAGTGCGGTGCAAGTGACGCAACATACGGGACTTGGCAAACCTCGTCAATTGCGCTGCGCGTCGTGTCTCCTGCTCGTCGCTCTCCTGGCGGCGTCTTCCGTCCTCTCCGCCCAGAATCAGGAGCGGCAGGAGCGGATCGTGCGCCGCCTGTCGTTTGCCGGGAACCGCGCCCTAGACGACTACACGCTGAGCAGCGCGATTTCGACGACGAGCTCGAGCTGGTTTGCGACGAATGCGTTTGTGCGGTGGCTCGGGCTGGGCGAGAAACGGTACTTCGATGAGCTGGAATTCCGTCGCGACGTGGTGCGGCTGCTGCTGCTCTACCGCCAGAGCGGCTACATGACGGCGGTGGTGGACACGAGCGTCGTCCGCACCCCGAAAGACGCGTACATCACCTTCCGCATTCACGAAGGGGAGCCGGTGCGGGTCGCCCGACTCACGCTCCTGGAGCTCGAGGGGATCCTCGACACCCTGGAGCTGCGCCGCGCGCTTCCGCTTCAGGTCGGCGATCCCTTCAATCGCTTTCTGTTGCAGGCGTCGGCGGACACGATCGTCTCCCGGCTCCACAACAGCGGCTATCCCTACGCGGAAGTGCTACGGAATTTCGATTCGGAGGCCGGGGCATTGCGCGCCGAAGTCACCCTGGAAGCGATCCCGGGGCGGCGGATGCACGTGGGCGAAGTGGCGATCCACGGTTTGGCCAAGGTGGACACCGCCACCGTGCGCCGGATGCTGACGGTGCGTCCCGGGGAGCTGTTCCGGCAGGAGGCGCTGTATCTGAGCCAGCGGGACCTGTACGCCATGGGTGTTTTCCGCTACGCCAATGTGATCCTGGTGGACTCGCTCTCCCCCACGAACGGACCCAGCGACTCGACGGTGCGGGTGCTCGTGCAGGTGCAGGAGGGTCCGCAGCATCAGGTCCGGTTGGGCGGCGGCTACGGCAGCGTGGATTGCTTGCGGGCGCAGACCGGTTGGACCGCCAACGATTTCCTCGGCGGTGCGCGCACCCTCGAGCTCACCGCCCGGCTCTCGAAGATCGGCGGTGGGTCGCCGCGGGGAAGCCAGCTGTGCAAGCCCTTTTTCGTCGACACCGCCTGGTCGCGTGACACGGTGAACTACACCCTCAGCGCGACCCTGCGGCAGCCGGCATTCATCTCGCGTGCCCACACCGCCACCATCGGACTCTTCGCGGAAAAGCGTTCAGAGCCCCAGATCTACACGCGGCAGGCGGTGGGTATGAACGCCGACGTCACGCTCAACGCGCGGCGCCAGGTCCCCGTGACCCTCGGGTACGGCTACTCCTTCGGCAGCACGGATGCCAAGGCTGCCATCTACTGCACGTTCTTCCGGCTGTGCGACGCTACCAGCCAGGCATTCTTGAAGAAGCCGCGGGCGTTCGCCGCTGTCACGGTGACCGCGGTGCGTGACCGGGTCAACAACCCGCTCGACCCGTCCGCGGGGAGCCTCGTGACGGCCACCCTGCTGCACGCGTCCCGGGTCGTAGGCTCCGACACGTCGTACGAATTCAACAAAGCGGAATTCGAGATCTCGCGGTACCACCCGATCGGTCGGCGGACCGTATTCGCTTGGCGAGTGCGGGGCGGGACGATTCTGCCGCAGAAAATCACCCTGTCGGGCCAGCGGGTCGGGTACGTGCCTCCGGACCAACGCTTTTACGGCGGCGGTCCGAACTCCGTGCGCGGCTACGGGCGCAATGGGCTGGGCCCGCGGGTGTACATCAGCGACAGCCTGACGATCGACAACAGCGGTCCTACACCGGACACCACGTTCTATCACTTGCAGACGGCCGCGACGGGCGGCAATTCGGCATTCGTCTTGAACGCCGAGCTGCGGTTCCCATCACCGGTCTTTGCGCAGCGGATGCGGCTCGGTCTCTTCGTCGACGTCGGGCAGGTGTGGGAGCGGGGCGATGAGCTGGTGGCCATTCAAGGCGTGCGCGTGACGCCGGGCGCCGGCGTGCGCTTTTCCACACCCCTCGGTCCGGTGCGGGTGGACGTCGCCTACAACGGCTATCCGCCCGAGCCCGGCCCGCTGCTGTTCCAGGCGGCGGCCGATTCGATCATTCAAGTCCGCTCCGAGTATGCGCCGCCGGGCCCCGGCAAGTCGTTCTGGCGGCGGCTCGTGCTGCAGCTCGCCGTGGGACAGGCGTTCTGATGGTCCGGCGCTCGCTCGGGGTCGCGCTGTGGTCGCTCGTCGGGCTGCTTGCCTGCTTCCTAGGCGCGCTCAACGGACTCGTGGGCACGCGCGCGGGGCGCTCGCTCCTCGCCCGCATCGCCAGCAACGCCGTGGAGCGCGCCGTCGCCGGCACGATCGAAGTCGGCGACGTGCGCGGCTCGCTGATCTCCGGCGTGGTGCTCACGAACGTGCGGCTGTTCGATGCCGATACGTCGCTCGTCGCTTCCCTGCCGCGCGTGGAGCTGAGCTACAACCCGATCGATTTCGTCGCCGGTCGCGTCGTGCTGTTTGAGGTGGTGCTGGACCGCCCCGTGTTCAACATCGTCCAGCACGAGAACGGCAAGATCAACCTCGAGGAGTTGCTGCGGTTGGACGTAAAGGACAGCGGCCCTCCCGGACCACGGGCGCTGGTCCTGCTGCGCAACGTCCGGATCTTGGACGGCAGTGTGAACCTGCGCCTCCAGGACCGCGTGTCCCCGGGCGATTCGCTGCTCGAAATCGACCGCTTCGGGAACGACGGCCGGCGACGCATCCGGCGCTTCGAGCACTTCGACGCGCGCCTCGCCGCGCTGCGCATCTCCGCGCCGCGCGAACGCGGGATCCGCATCGACATTTCGCGACTCGCGTTCCAGAGCAGCGATCCGCACCTCACGTTGGCGGACGCCGCCGGGCGCATCACGATCACGGGCGACACGCTCGACGCCGACCTCGTACGCGTGCGATTCCCCGGCTCGCAGTTCAGCGCGCGCGGGCGCGTGAGCTGGTCGCACGGGCCGATTCTGTGGGATCTCGCGCTGAGCGCCGACTCGGCGACACTCACCGACATTGCGTTCATCGACCCGCGTTTTCCGGCCGGCGCGGTGCTGCGCGGCGGCGTCGGATTGCGCTCGCACGGCCCGCGCGTACTCGAGATCCGGCTCGATCCGCTGGATGTGAGCTATGGCGGCGGGGCGGTCACCGGCCGAGTCACGGCCTTCAGCGCCGCCGACACCGGCATCGTCGCCGTGCGACAGGGAGACCTCGTCTCGAACAATCTCTCGCTCGGGCTGGTTCGCCCCTTCCTCGACACATTGCCATTTGCGGGGTGGTTGACGGGGCACACCGTCGTCGACGGCCCAACCGGTGCGCTCAAGCTCGAGACCGATTGGGCGTTCCGCGACTCGATGGTTCCGGGCTGGCCCACCACGCGCATCCGCGGGCAGGGCGAAGTGGACATCAGGGGGAAGGGAGTGGACCTCGGCTTCCGACCCTTCGAAGTAGAGGCCGCGACGCTGGACCTCGGCACGGTGCGGCTCCTCGTACCGGCGATCGGCCTCCGGGGGGAGCTCGATGCCGTGGGCACGCTGAACGGCACACTGCACAACGCCCACTTCAGCGGTACGCTGCGGCACCGCGATCACGACCGTCCCGTCAGCGTGGTACGCGGCGTGGTAGCGCTCGACAGCCGCACCGACACCCTCGGCGTCAACGTGGACGTGACCACCGATTCGCTGTCGCTCGACGGGCTGCGGGGCAGTTTCCCCGGCCTGCCCCTGCGAGGGTCGCTCGCCGGCGCGATCCGGCTGAGCGGCAACATCGCAGCGCTCGAGACGCACACGACCTTGTCGATGGCGGACGGTGTGGTGCGGGGGGATGGGTTCCTCGTGCTCGGCGCGCCCGGCTACGGCGTGCGGGACTTCACGCTGCAAGGTCACGACGTGAACCTGCAGCGCTGGCTCGCCGACCGGGGTCCGCCGTCGCGGCTCACGTTCACGCTGTCGGGGAGCGTGGTGGGAGACAGCGCCACGCCACCGGTCGGCGACCTGACGGCGACACTCGCTCCGTCGTTCTTCGCGGGGAGCGTCGTGGATTCGGGCGCGGCCAAGCTGCGTTTCGCCGACGGCCGGGTGTACGGCGAGTCGTTGCGGCTGCAGCAGCCCGGCCTCCTTACGCGCGGCTCGGGCTCGCTCGGGTGGCGGCGCCCCACGAGCGGCTCGCTCTCGCTCGACTTCGATGCCGACAGCCTGAGCGTGCTCGATTCGCTCGCGACCTGGCTCGCCGGTCCTGGCCTCGCGGGGCCGACGCCCGGGGAGGCGCTGCGCGGCTCGGCGCGCGTCTTCCTCACGCTCGAAGGGGCGCTGGATTCGGTCGGCGTGCAGGGCCGCGTCACCGCCACCGATCTCCAGTGGCGCGGGTGGCGAGTCCCCGCGGGGAGGGGGCGCGGCACCTATGAGCCCGGCACGGCCCCCGTCTTCGCCGTCGAGGCGACGGTCGACTCGCTCGGCTACGGTCGCCTCGGGTTCGGCGCCGCCGAGGCCCGGGCGCGGGGCATGCGGGACTCGCTCACCTGGTTCGCGCGCTCGCGCGTGGGTGACCTGGGGGCGTTCCTCGCCGGCGGTCGCTACGCTCGGGACAGCGCCGCACAACGCCTGGGCGTGGACTCGCTCGCGGTGCTCTTGCCGGGGAGCGTGTGGTTCCTGGAGCGCCCGGTGCATGTCACCATCGGCGATTCCGCGATCGCTGTGGACACGGCGTCGTTCAAGAGCGCCGAGGGATCGGGGCGCCTGGTGATCAGCGGCGACGTCGCGCGGCACGGACGAGCCGACGCCCGTGTGTATCTCGAGACGTTCCCGCTTGCGGGCGTGTATGCGCTGCTGCAGCGCGACACACTGGGCGTGGCCGGCGTCGTCACCGCCACGCTCGCCCTGGGCGGCACGCGCGCGAGCCCGACGTATAACGGATCGTTCGCTTTGTCGGACGGGGCGTTCGGCGCGTTCCGCGCCCCGTTCATGGACGGGACCATCGCGTACCAGAATCGCCGCCTCGACGGCGAGGTACATCTGTGGCGCTCGGGCCAGCAAATCCTCAACCTGACAGGGCGGCTGCCCCTCGACCTGGCTCTGATGAAGGTGGCACAGCGCCAACTCCCCGATACCCTGTCGGTCCAGGCGCGCGCCGACAGCGTGGATCTCACCGTCCTCGAAGCCGTGACCCCGCTGCTGCGGCAAGTGCGGGGCGTGTTCAGCGCCGACTTGGGGATTGGGGGCACGTGGGACGCGCCACAGCTGCGTGGCGGCCTCGAGATCAGCGGCGCCGGTGCCACGATCCCCGCGTTGAACGTGCGCTACGACGACATCGGCGGCCGGCTCGTGCTGACCGGCGACACGATCCGCGTGCAGGCGCTCACGGCGCGCAGCGAGAAGGGGCGCGCTGAAGTGTCGGGGTACCTGCGCCTCGACCGCCTCACCAAGCCCGTGCTCGACCTGAACATCGCGGCGACGGAGTTCAAGGCGCTCGACTTGAAAGGCTACCTGAGCGTCACCGCGAGCGGCCAGCTCGCCCTCGGCGGGCCCGTGTTCGGGGCAACCCTCACCGGGCGCGGCACGGTGACGTCGGGCGTGCTGCACTTCGCCGATCTCGTGAACAAGCGCGTGGTGAACCTCGACGAGCCATGGGTGCAGGACCTCATCGATACGTCGCTCATCCGCCGGCAGCGCCTCAACCCGGAGTTCGAGAGCGTGTTCCTCGACAGCCTCCGGATCCAGGGCCTGCAGCTCACCATGGGCCGCGATGTCTGGCTCCGCTCGACCGAGGCGAACATCCAGCTCACCGGTGCGGTAACGGTCACCAAGGTGCGCAACAACTATCTCCTCCGCGGCACGCTCGAGGCGCCGCGTGGCACCTACCGGCTGGTGGTGGGCCCAGTGTCGCGCGAGTTCGTGGTCTCGCAGGGAACCGTGAAATACTTCGGGACCCCCGATTTGGACGCGGAGCTCGACATCGAGGCGCAGCACATCGTCCATCCGGTGCCGAGTGCCACGCAGCGCGACAGCAAGGACAAGACGATTATCGCGCACATCCGGGGGACGCTGCTCGTGCCGCGGCTCACGCTCACGGCGCAGGGGGAAGAGCTGTCTCAGAGCGAGATCATCTCGTACCTCATGTTCGGCAGACCGAGCATCGAACTGGCCGGAGGGCAGGGCGCGCTGATGCGCAATACGGCCGCCAGCCTGTTCGCGGGGGAGGTGGAGCGCACGGTCGTTTCGGACCTGGGGGTGCCACTCGACTACTTCGAGTTCCGTCCCGGCACGGACTCGCTCGCCCGCACGCAGCTCGCGGCGGGGTGGCAGATCGGGAACAAGACATTCCTGGTGCTCAACGCCGGGTTCTGTAAGACCCAGCAGGTGAGCGTGGCCAACACCCTCGGCGCGAGCCTCCAGTACCGCATCAGCCCCGAGTGGCGCACCGAGGCGAGTTTCGAGCCCGTCCGCAGCTGCCTCGGTGCCACCGCGGTCCAGCAGACGGGGGTCCCCGCTCGCCAGGTCGGCGTCGACTTGTTCTGGGAGCGGCGGTACTGAGGTGACGCGCGCCTTGCTGATCACGAATCCAGCCGCCGCTCGCACCGATGCGCGCGCGGTCACTGCCGTCCGCGAGACGTTGCGGGGTGGCGGCTGGGACGTGGAGGTGCTCGCGACGTTGGGGCCGCGGGACGCGCGCCGCTTCGCGACCGAGGCGCGAGACCAGAAGTTCGACGTGCTCGTCTGCTACGGTGGCGATGGGACGGCGATGCAGATCGCTGCGGCCATCGTGGGCACCGGGATCCCGCTCGGGTTGGTGCCTGGCGGGACGGGCAACATCCTCGCGGGCAACTTGCGGGTCCCGCGGAATCCCGCCAACGCGGCCCGCGCCCTGCTCACCGCCCGGCCTTACGCCATCGATCTCGGCGCGTCGGAGCGGGCGGACGGCACCCACTACTTCGCGGTGGCGTCGGGCACCGGGTTCGATGCCGAGCTGATGGCCGAGACGAGCGCTGCCGCCAAGCAACGCTGGAAGTTCGGGGCCTATTTGGCGCACGCGGTGACCAAGCTCGCTAAGGTGCACAGCGCGCGCCATCGGATCACCGTGGATGGCGAGGTCCACGAGGTGGGCGCCGCGATGCTGCTGGTGCTCAATTGCGGTGAGCTCATCCCGCCGTTCGTCCGTCTGCGCAAGGGCATCGCTCCCGACGATGGCTGGTTAGACGTGGTCGCCCTGCACGCGGATGGAATCGGCCAGAGTGTGGCGGCGGTGTGGGACCTGTTCCGCGGCTCGGCAAACGGCGCCGGGCGCGTGTGGTGGGGGCGCGGACGCACGATCCGCGTGGATGTGGTTGGGGCTCAGCCCCGCCCGGTGCAGCTCGACGGCGAGGTCGTGGGAGACACACCCTTCGAGACGAGGATCTTGCCCGGCGCACTCACCGTCCTCGTGGACCCGGCCGGCGGGTGGAAAGGCTCGCGGCATGGCTGATACGCTCCTGCTCGTGGATGACGACGCGAGCGTGCTGCGCGCGATCGGTGACTACTTCGAGCGTCTCGGCTACGAGGTGCTGCGCGAGCCGACCGGCGACGCGGGGGTCGAGACGTTCCTGCGCTTCCGGCCCGACGTCGTGATCCTCGACTTGAACCTCCCCGACGCGAGCGGGCTCGACGTACTCGAGCGCCTGCGCCGCGAGAACGGGGCCGTCATCCTTTTGACAGGAGCGGGCGACATCAAGACGGCGGTGCGAGCGATGCAGCTGGGCGCGGAGAACTTCCTCACGAAGCCTGTGGACATGAATCATCTCGCGGCGGCCACGGCGCGCGTGACGGAAAAAGTTCGCTTGTCGCGCCAGAACGCGCTGCTGCGCTCGCGTGACCACGAGGGCGAAGGGCTCACGTCGCTGGGCGTTTCCCCGGCGATGCGCGAGATGGCGCGCCAGGTGGAGCTGCTCGCGGCGAGCGAGCGGTCCACGGTGCTGCTGCAGGGGGAGAGCGGTACCGGCAAGGGCTGGGTGGCGCGCGTGATCCATCATCTGTCGCCGCGCGGGCAGGGGCCGTTCGTCGAGGTGAACTGCGGCGGCCTGTCGGCCACGTTCCTCGACTCCGAGATGTTCGGCCACGAGAAGGGCGCGTACACCGACGCGAAAGAGCGGAAGCTTGGCCTATTCGAGCTGGCCGATCGCGGCTCGATCCTGCTCGATGAGATCGGCGAGCTGGCCCCCGAGCTCCAGCCCAAACTGCTCAAGGTGCTCGAGACCAAGAAATTCCGGCGCCTGGGCGGCACGCGCGAGCTGACGGTGGACGTGCGGCTCATCGCGGCGACGAACCGGGACCTGGTGACCGAGGTCGAGGCCGGACGGTTCCGCGAGGACCTCTACTACCGGCTCAACGTCATGCCGCTGACGATGCCACCGGTGCGCGAACGGTCGCGGGAGGATCGGCTTTCGCTGCTGACCCGATTGCTGGGAGACTTGAAGCCGCAGCTGCCGGGCTGCCCCGCGGAGTGCTCATCAGAGGCGATCGATCGTTTAGTAGCGGCGCCCTGGCCGGGGAACGTGCGGGAGATGCGGAACGTGCTCGAACGCGCCATGATTCTGGCGCGGGGCCAGGTGGTAATCGGCGTCGAGCACCTGCCCGCGGATTTGCGGCCGCGGGGGGGGAAGGGGGATGGGGCGGGAGACAAACGCCACCAGCCGCAGTCGTTGGCGGACGTGGAACGCCAGCAGATCGAGCGGACGTTACGCCATCACGACGGCAACCGGACGCGCGCGGCGCTGGAGCTCGGGATATCGCGCGCGACACTGATCAATAAGATTAAGTTGTACAGCCTGAACCTCTGAGGCTTCCATGGACAAGCCGAAGCTCAAAGAGCACGATGGTATGGTCTGCCGCTCCTGCGGGAACGAGGAGCGCGCGTCGGAGGGCTATCCCTGCTCCGACTGCGGCACCTTCATCTGTCTGATCTGCACGTTCCGGGGAATCACACGCTGCAAGGCATGTGAAGAAAAAGCCAAGACTACTTCCGTCGCCGCTGCACCTCCGCCGCCACCTCCTGCGGGGACGCCTCCAGCTCCGCCGCGAGCTTCTTAACCGCCTCGTCCGCGCCCGCCCAGTCTTTCGCGGCGGCGAGGGCGTCGAGCGCGATCTCCTCGATCGACGCGGTGCGCTCCTCCAGCTCGCGCGTCCGAACCGCCACCTCGCGTGCCAGCCACTGCTCGAGCTGGCGGCGGTCCACCTCCAGCTGCCGCTGCCGCAGCGCGTGCTGCAGCGCCAGCTCCAGCTCGTCCAGGTCGACGGGTTTGATGAGGTAGTCGTACGCGCCGAGCTTCAGGCACTCGATCGCGGTGCGGGGTTCGTCGATCGCCGTGAGCATGATGACGGCGAGGTCGGGGTCCTGCGCGAGCACCTTGGGGAGGAGCTCCACGCCGCTCGTCTCCGGCATGCGGATGTCGCACAACATCGTCTGGGGGTGGTCCTCGGCGAGCCGCTGCAGCGCCTCAGTCGCGTTCGACGCGACGGCGACCTGATATCCCAGGCGGGTCAGGAAGCGCTCCAACGCCTTGCGGATGCCCTCCTCGTCGTCCACCACGAGGACGGTGGTGCGTTCAGTAGCGGGCGCCGGGGGGGAGGGGGGGTTCGTCATGGCCGTGAACGTTACGCGCACTCCACAACGCCAGCAAGCCGAGGTATCTTCGCGCGTCGATGACCACGCGAACTAATCTTGCCGCCGTCCCCGGAATCACCGTGGGACACGCGAACGTACCGGCCCACGGCACGGGCTGCACCGTCATCCTTGGTCCACCCGCCGGGCTGCGAGCGGCCGTCGCGTTGCGCGGGCGTGCCACCGGAACACGCGAAATCGATGCGCTCAGTCCGCGGCATTTGGTCGAGCGCATCGACGCAATCCTCTTCGCCGGCGGCTCCGCGTACGGGCTCGGTGCCGCCGACGGCGTGATGCGCTGGCTGCGCGAGCGCGGCCGCGGGCTTCCCGTCGGGCCGCTCGGTACGATTCCGATCGTCCCGACGGCGGTGGTCTTCGATCTGGGCAATGCCGGGAAGCCGGTCGGGTGGCCCGGCCCCGACGACGGCTATCGCGCGTGTGACGCCGCCACGGAGGACTTCGCCGAAGGCGCGATCGGCGTCGGCACCGGCGCCACCGTGGGCAAGGCCGCAGGGATCGACAAAATGTGGCCGGCCGGCCTCGGCACGTGGGCCGAGCGGGCGGGAGATGTCGTCGTGGGCGTGTTGACGGTCCTCAACGCCGTCGGCGACGTGCGCGACGCGCGTGGCGACATCATCGCCGGCGCGCGCGGCCCTGACGGCCGCTTCATCGATTCCATGCGCTATCTCGCGAACGGCGGTGCGCCCTTCGGCGACCCGGAGCGTCTGACGCGCAATACGACCCTCGCCGTCATTGCGACGAATGCCGCGCTCGACCGCGTCCAGCTCGAGGCACTGGCCCAGGCCGGCAGCGACGCGTTGGCGCGCCGCATCACGCCGTACGGGACGCTGTATGACGGCGACGTCGTGTTTGCGGTGACGACCGCGGCCGTGCCCGCGGCCTCGACGCTCCAGGTCGAATCGCTCGCCGCCCTCGCCCTGCCCACGGCCGTCGAGCGGGCGGTGCGGCGCGCATAGGATGGATAAGCTCGAGCGCGCCATCGATGACATCCGTCGCAAGTGGGTCCCCGATTCGCGGTTGGGGGTGTTTGAGGTGGCGGTGTCAAACGATGTAGGGGCGCAGCATGCTGCGCCCCTACCGGATCCTGCGCCCCTACTCTCCGGCGTCACGTCGAGCCAGCCGGCGCAGGAGGCGCTACGTCGGCTCGCCACCGACGCCGGCCTCGCCGAGGAAGTCCGCCTCCTCCCCGACCGCGCGGTGGATTCGGCGGCGGTCGTCACCGCCGCCCTGGCGCCCTTGCTGGGCGACACGCGGCTCGACTCGGCGCGGGTGAGCGAGGCGCTGCACGGCGAGTCCCTCGCGATCCTGGAGCGACAAGGCGAGTGGCTGCGTGTACGCGCGCCCGACGAATACGTCGCCTGGATGCACTCTGGGTACGCGGCGACGGGTCCGGCGGAGTGGGCGCAGGATTGGGCCGAGCGGGCGACGGCGCGGGCCCTCGGCGCGGAGATGCAGACCGACGGGGGCCGGCGACGCCTGCCGCTGGGGGCGCGACTGGCGTTACGGCGGGATGGGACCGTCGAGCTCGCGGACGGCGTGAAGGGCAGGGTCGTCGCAGGAGAGGTGCGACCCGAGAGCGAGCTGCGCGTCGAGGCTCGGCACCTCGCGCTCCCCGAGCTCGCGCAGCGCTGGTACGCCGGCGCGCCGTACCTCTGGGGTGGGCGCACTGAGTGGGGAATCGACTGCTCGGGGCTCGTTCAGGCGGTCTACGCCACGCGCGGCATTCGGCTGCTGCGCGACAGCGATCAACAGTTCGGGCAGGGCCGCGACGTCCCGATGTCGCCGGACGGGGCAGGGTACGAGGCTGGCGATCTCCTCTTCTTCACCGAGCGTGGGCGCGTTTCGCACGTCGCCCTGTGGGCCGGCGCGGGCCGCGTCGTGCACTCGGCGCTCTCGCGCGGCGGCGTGGGCGTCGACGACTTGTTCGGCGATGAACCTCGGATGGTCAAACTGCGCGCGAACCTTGTGGGGGTACGGCGTTGCGGCTGATCCTCTTCGACATCGACGGCACGCTCCTCTGGACCGACGGCGCGGGGCGCCGCGCGATCCAGCGCGCCCTCCTCGACGAGATGGGTACCGCCGGCCCCATCGACCAATACCGCTTCGACGGGAAGACCGACCCGCAGATCGTGCGCGAGCTGATGACGCTCGCGGGGCATCCTGAGGCGGAGGCCGAGGAGCGCATCACCGCGGTGTGCCGGCGCTACGTCGGGCTGCTTGAGGCCGAGTTGGCGCAACCGACGCAAAAGACGCGGCTCTTCGCGGGAGTGCGGGAGCTGCTCGCCGCCCTGGAGCCGCACGAGGCGGCGGGACGCGCGCTGGTGGGCCTGCTCACCGGCAACCTGGAGGGCGGCGCCACCCTCAAGCTGCGCTCGGCCGGACTCGATCCGGCGCGGTTCGCGGTCGGCGCGTACGGCTCCGATTCCGGGCGCCGCGCCGACCTGCCGGCGATCGCGGCGGAGCGCGCCGCCCGGAAGACGGGGAAGCGTTTCGCCGGTGCGGACGTCGTGATCGTGGGCGACACGCCCGACGACATCGCGTGCGGGCGCCCCATTGGGGCGCGCGTGGTGGCCGTGGCGACGGGATTCTTCCGAGTGGACCAGCTACGCGCCGCGGGGGCCGCGCACGTGTTCGAGCACCTGGCGGATACCGGGGCGGTGACCAGCGCGCTCCTTGCGTGACCAGATTGACTGACGAACTGGAGCTGAAGGCGCGGGTCGACGACCCCGCGGCGCTCGAGGCGGCCCTGGTGCGCGCCGAGGCAGAGTTGGTGTTTCGCGGGGAGATGCGCGACCTGCGCTTCGACCGCGGCGGAAAGTTGGAGGGGCGGGATGAGGTTCTCCGGCTGCGCACCTATCGTGGAACCACGAGCTATGGCGTGCTCGCCTGGAAGGGGCCGG
>Ga0307299_10000293_pt1 | contig 16734 bp, 15 predicted proteins | sample ER_DNA_159_FD_194466 | JGI IMG/M metagenome (GOLD analysis project Ga0307299, IMG submission 194466) | Bulk soil microbial communities from the East River watershed near Crested Butte, Colorado, United States - ER_DNA_159 | ecosystem: Environmental > Terrestrial > Soil > Floodplain | place... | reverse complement strand
AGGACGAAGACAGCGACTACAACGAACACGAGTACGTCTCGCAGGCGATTCACGCGGAGGAGATCGAGAGCCTCGACATGTCGATGACCGACATCCTCGATTTGCCGATGGACTTCGGCCCGGTCTACGCCGGCATGGACGTGGGGCTCACCATCGCGCCGTCGGTGATCGTGCTGTTCTCGAAGGAGAAGATCGGCGGCCGCGAACGGTTGAAGCTGATCCGCATGTACCACCTATGGCGGTTGCGCCCGAAGCAGATCAGGGAGGTCCTCTACGCACTCACCTACCACCTGGGGAACAAGCTGATCAGCTTCGGCATGGACGCAACGGGCCTCGGCTTCCCAATGTTTCAGGAGATGGAAGACGACGAGGCCGCCCCCCGCCACCTGCTCGATGTCAGCCGCGGCTACTTCTTCAACTCAATGGTGCCGGTCGGCGTCAACCCTGACTTCATCACCGAGGACGACCGCGGCAACAAACGCGACCAGTACGGCGCCTCGGTGAAGGAGGAAGTGGACCCGCTCTCCGGTGAGAAACGCTTCGTCAGCGTCATGCGCATGATCGAGGCCAGCACCCGATACGTCCGCGACTGGATCGACACCGGCAGGCTGCTCCTCCCCTTCGACCAGGAGATCAGGCAGGACATGCAGGGCGAGACCGTGCAGCGCGTGAAAGCTGTCAGCGAAGCCCGCGGCAAGAAGCCGAACGCCTTCCACATCCTCGACGCGATCCGCGCGGCCGCGATGGCAGAGCGCGCCGAATCCATCGAGGAGCAGATCGCCAACGAGGAGCAAGAGGAAGTACTGGACATGGTGGGTTAGTGGAGCACGAGGAGATCGCCGAGAGCGTCAAGGCGTGCGGCCTGCTTCGCATACCCAGCTTCCCCGAGGAGATGTCGGCGGCCGACAAGATCGCCGCGCTGGAAAGTCATCTCCTCGACACCGCGCGCTGGCGATCGGTGATGGAGGACCTGCGGATCATTCTTGAGGATGAGTATGAGGAGATCGACGACCACTGGCGAGATGTCACCGGCTACGAGATGTATCTCAGCGGCCGGCCGAAAAGCAAGGAGGACATCGACGAAGCCAAGCGCCAGGTGAACCGTGACCTCTTCACTCTGCGCCGCACGGTGATCAAGTTGATGCGGCAGGTTGGGAATCAAATCCGCCGCCTGGAGAAAGACGACGCCGTGGTGAGCCGTGCTTATACGATGCTCACTGGTTCATAGTTCATACTTCGTGAAGGTCGATTCGTATATGTAGAACATGTACGACTCGGTGGAGTGCTTCTGGGTTGACCCCACCGGCAAGGGGATTCGGACGTTTAGGCGCTACTCGCGCGACGAGGACCTCGACTGCCCCGACAAGCCGGGCGAGTACAGCTTCCACAGCGCCAGCGTGGAGATCGGCGACGACTTCGACATGATCTGGGTGGACGAGTCCGACGGCTCCCGCTTCGTCGCCTCGCTCGACCTGGAGGAGTTCGGCGACGACCCGCGCTGGCCGACCCACTGCTCGTGCGGGTACGAGTTCAGGGTGGACGACGAGTGGCAGGTCAACCAGGAGCCGGTCTACGAGGCCGCCGACGGCCGCCGCGCCTGGACCAGCCCAGCCCACCACCGCAAGCCGACGCCCGGCGCGATGTTCGACACCTTCTGGCGGCCGCAGCTCCGCAAAGCCGACGGCCTGGCGATCTCCGTCGTCTGCCCCAACGGCGCGGTTTGGTGCATCGACGACCAGGCCACCGGCGGCGGCTATTGGACCCGCGAGGGCACGGCGCCCTGCCTCACCGTCTCGCCCTCGATCGTCGCCGGCGACTACCACGGCCATCTGCAAAACGGCGTCCTCACGGCCGGCTGAGCCAATATTCCAAAAGTGAATATAGGCCCGCTAACCGGGCGATTCACACCCTTAGCGCCGGGCCTTCGCCGCTTAAGCCGCCGCAGGCGTTCGTAGATTAGGTGGGATGGATGTCTTCGACGAGGAGAGCGGGCTCCACCTTCCCGCCAACGTCAAAAGGGGCTGGCTCGATGGTGAGGACGGCCCGCTCGACATGGACAGCGCGGTCCTCGATAACCAGACCGGGCTGCCTGACGACGTGATCCAAGAGGCGGCGCGCACCTACATCGAGGAGAACTCGGCCTACAACCTGCGCAACGAAACGCCGCTCTCGATCTACCCCGACGCCGGTGCCTCGCTGATGGCCCGCCGCGAATTCCGCACGCCGGCCGACATCCCCGACGAGATCAGGCTCGCCCGCAGCCTGGCCGAGCGCGATGACGACGTGGCCGCGGTGCTCGGCGAGATGATCGGGCTCGCGTTCTCCGACGGCGTGCAGGCCCGCCACAAAGATGAGAAAACGCAGGCGGCCTTCCACGCGATCAACGAATCGACCAACCTGGAAGGCGCGCTCGCCAACATGTACCGCGAGTGGCTGATCGCCGGCCAGGTCACGACGACCACCCTCTTCACCCGCGAAGACGTTGCCTACGAGCTGAGCGGCTCCGATCGCCCGCTCTCGGCGTCGATGGCGGTGCCGCGGGTCGGCGTGCTGCCCTCGGAGAACATCAGGGTCATCGGCAACGACACGCTGGGGACCGCCGTGCTGGCCTACGACCCCGACAACGAACGGCTGGCGCGCTGGCTCGAAGAGTACTTCGGCGCCCGCACGACCGCGGCGCGGAAAGCCGAACTCGGCCGCAAGGATCGGGTCTCGGCCGCGATGTTCGTCGGCAAAGTGGCGGTCGATCCGATGGAGGCCAACGCGCTCCCGAGTCGCACCGGCTATCTCTACCTGCTCAACCCCCGGATCGCCCAGCGCTCGACGATGCCGAAGGGCGCGTGGAAGCACCCGCGGCCGCTGATGACCCGCAACTTCCCCCTGCTGGAGGCCAAGAGGCTGCTCAACGTCATGGACTTCGCGCTCCTCCAGGGCGGCTCGAACTTCATCGTCGTCGCCAAGAAGGGCTCCGACCAGCGCCCGGCCAAAGGCCGCGAGATTCAGAACCTCCGCGAAGTGGTCCGGCGGGCCTCGAAAGTCGGCGTCATCGTCGGCGACCACCGCCTCAGCTTCGAGATCATCACCCCGAAACTCGACGAGCTGCTGAAACCCGAGAAGCGGAAACTGCTCGGCCGCAAGATGGCGATGGCCCTGATGCGCACCGCCGAGAACTCGGCCGAGAACACGGGCGGCGAGGGCATGGAAGCCGAGGTCGAAATCCTCAGCCGGATCATCACCTGGGACCGCGGGCAGCTCTGCGGCCACGTCCAGCGCAACATCTACGTCGAGATGGTCAAGCGGAACCCCGACGTGCTGAAAGGGCCGGCCAAGCTCTGGCTCCTCAAACTCATCCTCCAGGGCACGCAGTACTTCAACGACCTCGTGCTCAAACTGCGAGACCGCGGCGACATCTCGCGCCGCACGGCGGTCGAGGCCGGCGGCTTCGACTACGAGGGGGAGAAAGCCGAGCGCGAGCGCGAGCTGGCGAACGGCGACGACGAGATTCTCATCCCCGGCGTGATCCCGCACACGTCGCCCGAGCAGCCCGGCCAGAGCCCCAACCCGGCCGACAACGGCGGCGGCCGCCCCAACGGCTCGCGCGAAGGCGAAGAACCCGGCCCGAGGAAAAAACAGACGATCGGCAAATTCGCCGGCGAGACGATCAAAGCCTGGTTCGACGAGGACGCCGATCGGGTGGTCCGCATGGGGCGCCAGACGATGGCGCTGCTTGAAGACTACGAGGACCGCGAGGTCGGCCGGATGACCGGCAACGAGCGCGCGGCCCTCGACCTGGAGGAGCCCGAGCGGATCGCCTCGACCATCTACGTCCCGGTCAACCCCGGCCACGAGACCGCGGCCGCGAAACCGATGCGCCTGACCGACGGGCTCTCCGTGCTGATCGGCTACAAGCCCGGCGGCGCGATGGTCGCCAAGACGCTGTGCTTCCGCGAGTCGGACTGGACCCTGGAGCAGGCCGAGGAGCTGGCCGTGCGCTGGGGCTTCATCACCGAGGAACTCACGATCGAGGACCCCCCCGGCGGGGGCGACCCCTCGGGATCGTAGATTAGGTTCATGGGGAAGACGAGCGACGACGCGGCAGCGGTCTTCGAGCGGGGCGACCACCTGTACATCGTCTCGCCGGTGGCGCCGATCGACCCGAGCGACGGTGAAATCGACGAGTTCGCCTTCGCCCAGGACCTGAAAAAGCAGGCACCCAACCCGGCGATCAAATGGCTGAGGGGACAGTTCGTCGAGTCGGAAACGCCGAACCGCAACGGCCAGACCCTCACCGCCGGCGATCTCCAGATTCAATCCTTGCAGCCGATGTTCATGCCGGTCACGGTGATGCACGAGAAGAGTGCCGCCGTCGGCCTGATCGCGGATACCAAGCTCCTAGTGCCCGAGAAAGACTCGGTGCCGAACGCGCGGATCGACAACACGCTCGCCGTCTGGGGTCACCGCTTCCCCAGCGTCGTCGAGGAGATCGACGCGAACTATGAGGCAGGGACCCTGATGCAGTCGATGGAGGCGGTGTCACCCTTCTACGACTGCAAAGAATGCGGCAAAACCTTCCACAAGTTGCCAGGTGGTGCCGAGCGTGCCAACTGGTGTGAGCATCTCGTCGAGGGTGCCGGATTCGGCGCTCGTATATTACGGAACGTAGTCTTCACCGGCACCGGCCTGATCTTCGGGACTCGTGGCAAGGAGGGTGCAAATCCCAATGCACACCTTGAAGTTTTCCAAGACGAGATAGCCGAATTCCACGAGAAGTGCCACCGAGACGCAGGCTGTAACCGGAAAAAAGACACACCACGGCCAAGGAGAAAGACTTCCATGAGCGAGATCGAGATTCGGGCAGAGGAGTACGCAGAGCTGAAAGCCCGTCCCACCAAGGACGAGCTGGCAGCCGCGGAGCGCAAAGCGACGGAGGCCGAGGAGGCCGCCGCGACCGCGCGGAAAGCTGCCGAGGATGCCGAGGCCGCCCAGACCAAAGCAGAGACCGAGCGCGACGAGAAAGCCGCCTCGCTCAAAAAGCTCGAAGAGGAGCAGGCCGAGACCAAGCTGCGCGACGAGCGCTTCGAGGGGCTCGGCGACGGCTTCGTCGCCAAACTCGGCGAGCAGACCAAAGCCAACCTTCGCGAGGACGCCGCCAAGCTGGAGACCGACGCATGGGAGCGTCGCATCTCCGAGCTGGAGGAGACCTCGGGCGTCAAACGCGACCTCAAGCTCGACCCGAAAAAGGGCGGCGGGGGTGGCGGCGGCGGCAAAACGGACCCTCCGGCCAACGGCGGCGGCGGCGACGAGTTCTCGGTCGAGGAGATCGCGGAATCGGTCGCCGGCGGTGGCGACGAGGAGAGCGGTATCGCCACCGGCGGTCAGCGGAAATCCATCGCGCGCGGGCTGGTCGGCACCAGCTCGTCCAAGGACTAACAAGGAGAACCAGAGCACATGTCCTACTTCAACGATCCCGATGGCGACAACACCCTCGACGGTGTTGGCGATCTGCTGAACGTCAACGTCGTTCACCCCGGCTCGAAATGGTCCGACGCGAAGGCGTCCGGCACCGTGACGCCGGGCGAACCCGTCATCGAGATCGCCTCGGGCGCTTCGCCGGACTCGACTCTGGTTCTCCGTCGGGCCGAAGGCAGCGACACGGCCGCGATGGTCCTGCTCGCCGAGCGGGTCGTGGACATCCCCGACCCCAACAACGGGCCGAACTCCCTGAGCCCGAACGCCGTCAAGAACCAGGACATCCCCGCGGGCGAATGGGTGATGCGGCTCTACGACGGGACCTTCGACCTCACCCTCGTCTCGCCCGACACGTACAAAGTCGGCGAAAAAGTCGGCTGGGACCTCAACGGTGCCCGTCCGTCCGGCAAGTCCAGCGCGCACGAAGGCGCCTGGGCCAAGGACGCGAAAGCCGACGTGAAATCGGTCTTCAAAGTGGTCCGCTGGCGAGAGATCAACAGCACGACCCACGAGGGCATCCTCACCGTCCAGTTCATCGGCCGAGCAGGCTAAGGCTTACCGCCACTACTCAGGAGAAAACACTCACATGGATCGACGCATAGGGAATCTTCTGGACGCGGTTATCGGCGAGGAGGACGCTGCCAAAAAAGAGGAGCTTCGGGTCAAAACGAACGAAGTCCTCGGCGCCCACTTTCAGCGCAACCCCGAGGAACTGACCGAGCTGGCCTACGACATCACGTCGATGGTCTGGGCCGACACGATGGCGGAAGACATCCTGCCGCGGATCATCGACGTGAAAACCGTCGGCCTCGGCGAGACCGACGCCCTGGAAGAGGACCTGCGAGGCGGCCGCGCCTACTGGCAGGGCAAAGGCGGCGAGATCATGTCCAGCGAAATCCGCTCGGAGCGGACCTTCATGCCTCGCGAGGAGATGGTCACCGCGCTCGACCAGCACGCCGACGAGATCGCGCTGAACTTCTGGGGGACGATCGACAAGTTCATCGCCCAGCTCAAAGAGAAGATCAGGCAGCTCCCGGTCACGAAACTGATCGAGCTGATCCAGGTCTCCCTCCAGGGCGGCTCCCCCTACTTCGGCCAGTTCGCGGTCTCGTCGCTGACGGCCGATCAGGTGGACTCGGTGGTCAACCCCGTCGCCGCCAAAGCGAAGGGGCAGATCACGATCATGGGGACGGAGATCGCCGTCCGCCTGCTCACGAAGGTCGGCCTGGAATTCGGCGACAACGTGAAGGAAGGCATCTTCCGCACGGGCATCATCGGGGTCTACAAGGGCTACAACGTGGCCCAGATCGAGAACTTCGAGAACTTCGAGGGTCGCTTCGAAATCCCGAACGACGAGCTGTGGGTGGTCGGCCGCAACGCGGGTCGCCTGACGTACTACGGCGACACGCCGAAGACCCAGCAGCGCGCCCTGGAGAACTTCTGGCGGCGTTGGGAATTCGCCCGCGACGCCGGGATGCTGCTCCACGGTGCGTCCAAAGGTCGCATCGGCCGCATCCAGTTCACCTAGTAGGGCACATCGCGCCTCGGCCTTCGGTGGCCGGGGCGCCGGCACAGGCGAAGGAGAAACACGGAAATGGGTAACCCTACCGACCGCAAGAGCAAGTTCGAAAACACTTCCAAGGGTGTTCTCGGCGCAGTGCAGTTCGACCTTGAGGGGAAGCCGAAGGGCATCCCCGTCGCGTACAAGGGCGTGGTGTGGCTCTCCGAGGAGGAGCAGATTCTCACCGCGGCCGCCCCTCGCAACGAGGCAGACAACCCGTTCCTGAACGGGCTCAAGCTGCTGGAGCGCGGCTCGGAGATCGAACACTCCCGGCCGATCGGCGAGAGCCAGTCGCTCCCCGGTGAGGACGGTGAGCCCGAGCCCGAGGCAGCCCCGGAGCCGCCGGCGGACCCCCCGGCCGATGAGGGCGATCGCGCCCCGGCCGAGGACGCGCCCGGCGAGATCAGGACCGAGCGCCCCGCCCCGCCGCCCGCGCCGGCGCCAGGCCCGGCGTCGAGCCCGACGGCAGGAGCTGAGGTCGTCGCCGCGCCCGGAGCCCCCGGCACGATGCGTCCTTCGTCCTCACCTGCTGCTGTTCCCACGCCGCCCCCGGCCGCGCCGGCGCCTCCGGCTGCTCCCGCCGACTAGGGAAGTAGGTTCGGGGCATGGAACCCGTCTCGGACCTTCGCGATACCCGAGTCCTGATCCCGCGGCTCCGTCGTGCCCTCGACGGGCCGCAGGCGTCTTCCTCGGCGTCGGTCGCCAGCACGCTCTCCGATGAGCAGCTCAACGCGATCGGCGCCGACGCGATCGGCTCGGTGATCTTCTACTCGGGCTCGCTGTTCGGCGCCACGCTGGAGGTCTCCGAGCGCGACCCGAACTACATGTCGCCGACGGCGTGGCTGACCAACCCGGCGCTAAGCGAGCCCCAGGTCACCGTCGTCGTCTCCCAGGCGGCGCTCGACTACTTCTTCATGCTGCTCTCGACCAAAGCGGGCGGCCAGACCCAGAGCCTGATCGCCGACGAGGCGAGCCGCTGGGAATGGCAGACGAGCCCGCAGGCGATCGTCGAGCGGCTGCGCCAGCTCCGCGCCGACCGCGACCGCGCGCTCGAACAGCTCGCCACCGAAGACGAGGAGGCCGACGCGGAGTGGGTCTCCTTCGTCAACGTCCGCGACGCCGCGACCTCTCGCCTCATCGAGCCCTGGGTGGAACTTGACCGCGGCGTCGGCGGCCAGAGCCTGGGGATGGGATGACCGATCCCGACATCGCGGGGTTCGCTGAGGCCCAGGCAACGCTGAGGGCCAAGTTCGGCCGTCCGGTCCCCTTCTTCACGCCGATCCCCACCGTGTGGCCTACGGACGTGCCAGCGGACGCTCAGGGCGTTCCTCTGGACCCCACGGTGGCGCCGCTGGCCTCCGGCTACTCCACGGTGGTCGCCAGCGCCTCGATCGCCTCCAGGCCCGTGCAGGGCAACCTGGCGCCGGCGGCCGAGGACGGGCCGATCGGGATCGTCGATGCGCGCGACCTCCTGCTGATCATGGAGCCTGCCGACTTCGAACAGGTGGAAGGCGCGACGGAGTGTGAGATTTTCCGCGCCCGGTACAAGATCACCGACACCAAGCCGGATCAGCTCGGCGGCGAAGACGTGCAGCGCTATCTGATATTCACGGAGAAGATGTAGATGGCGATCACGCGCGAGGATTACGTCACCCAATCGGTTGACAAGTACCTCCGTCGGATACTTGCGGAAAAGGGTTACACGGATGACACGTTCGAGATCATCCCCTCCTTCCCGCACGACCGCTTCGATGACACCCCGCTCGACAAGAACTACGTCGCCACCGGGTTCAGCTTCGACGACGGCGGCCGCTCGGCCGAGATGGGCTCGAACCTGAAACACCGGCTCTACACGATCGAGTTCTTCGTCATCGGCATGACCGACGTGTGGGCGAAGAACCTGGCGCAGGGAGTGAAATTCGCGCTGGAGAACGACCAGATCATCCCGCTCCTCGACATCACCGTCATGCCCTCCCTGCCGGTCATCGACGCCTTGGTCGTTGCCTCCGTCTCGGCCGAGCATCAGCCGATCGCGAAGCCGAAGCCGTGGCAGGAGAACATCTGGACGGTCCACGCGCGGATCGAAGACACCTACGACGCCGCGGCGGCCATCTCGTAAAAGGGGGCTAGGTTGGGGCTGCCCGGCCGCCGATGCACCAGCGCGTTCCGGGGTCGGCTGACGGGGTGACATCCCGCCCAGCCCCTACACCATCGCCCGCAGGGAGTATAGACCGGGCGCGGCTTACGAGCCCGGAAGGAGGCGTCGCGCGAGCCCCCAACTCAGCGTTCCCGGTCTGCGGCGGAGGTTACTATCCGGGGCATGGCCGAGCTGGGCGAAGGTCTCGAAGACCGCGATAGCAGGGACTTCTTCTCGGTGCTGCCAACGCCGCCGGCGCTGCTTGGCGGCCTGACGCTGCTCGGCGAGGCGGCCGCGTTCGCCCGGCGGCTCCCCGGAGGCATCGACCAGGCGATCGCCATCGAGGCCATCATCAGCGCCACCGAGCGCAACGTCTCCGAGGCTGGCATCCAGGCAGTCAAGGCCAGCGAGGAGGCCGCGATCGCCACGCTGCGCCGGACCCGGCTCCGGCCCGAGGCCGGCGACATCGGGGCGCCCCGCAAGCGGCTGGAGGAGGGGATTCGCAGCGAGATTCTCGGGCTCGGCGCCGTCGGCATCGGCGATATCGCCGAGCTGGACACGGTGGTCGGCAGCGACGGCAAGCCCTTCTGGCGCGCGCAGGAGTACGGCTCCGACCACAACGTCGGCCGCGTGGTCTTCGGTCTCTTCCAGCCCGGCGGCGCACCGGCCAACCAGAGCGAATTCCGGGTCCACCCCGTCTTCGTCGCCGGCTCCGGCGGCCCGATGGTGATCCGCCGCCCGATCCCGGCCCGCCACTTCCTCCGCGCGGGCACCGGCGCCGCGGCGCTGCTGCGCGACCGCGAGTTCGGATCGACCGAAGTGGTGGCGATCGAGCAGATGCGCGTCGTGAAGTCCACCCTGATCTAGCTCCCAGAGCCGAATACACAGTAAGGCGTCTCCCGCCACTCGTATATTAGGACTGGCAATGGCAGATACGGGCAACGGCAGCCGTGGGGCTTTCGTAGACCGGCGCAAGGCGAAGTACATGGCGCAGTTGTTGGAGGACTTCGAGCGAGAGATCGAACCGCTCATACCGACCGACAAGGCCCATCGCTTCAAATCGCTGGCTCGACGGAAGTTCAACGCACTAGCAGCGGACTTTGTTGAGCTTCTCGAACTCGATGACAGAGCCTCGAAAAACGAACTGGCGCAGGAGATTTTCGACCGGATGTTCCCTGACGGTCGCCCCCCTGGCCGAAGGGAGACCATAGGACAATGAGCATCCTCGCCGGCGATCTTCTCCACATCGGAGCCAACAACGTCATCGACCGCATCCAGCAGGCAGGGCTGGGCAACGTCAACGTCCCGACCGAAACGATCCGCGAGGTAGGTAACCGCGAGGTCGTGGACATCGTTCCCCAGGAGCCCGACTTCACGTTCACGCTCCAGAGCTTCGACGTGAACACCGACCTGATGGCCTTCCTCACCGGCTCGATCGGTGGCAAAGGCTCGGCCGCCGCGCCCGGCGCCGCCGACCCGGAAGGCACCGAGTACCGCTTCGGCGACTGCGGCTTCGTCAACATCGCCTCGCCCTGGAAGAAAGGCTCGACGGGCTCCGCCGGCGTCATCGAGGCCGGCTTCCTGATCCCGGCCTACTACCCGACGGCCTACTCCCTCAACTTCGGGGTCACCGACAACTCGCAGCAGCAGGCGACGCTCTCGGGTGGCTCCTACTACTTCGCCGAGGCCGCTCCGCTGGAGGAGCAGAAAACCGGCAACGGCGCCACCAAAGCCTTCGAAACGGCCCACCCGACGGTGAAATACCGCCGCGGCGGCGTCGAAGGGACCGCCTTCCTCAACGTCTTCGGCGTGATCGTCGATGGCGACGTGCAGGTCGTTGAGCGCGACTACACGGTCACCGGCGGCGGCGGCTCCAAAGCGGTCGTCACCTTCGAAGAAGCGCCCCTGAACGGCGCCGACATTCGCTTCTGCTACTTCACGAGCGACGAACAGGCGTACCCGCAGGACCTGCACGCCGACCCGAAAGTCAAGCCGGGTGCAGTCCGCGGCCGCAACATCGTCATCGAGATCGACGGCAAACGCGCCGGCGGCGGCCAGACCTTCACCCTCGACGCTTCGGTCGAAGGGGAAGTCGAGCGCGAGATGGGCACCGAAGACATCATCGCCTACCTCGTCAAAGGCACGAAAGTCGAAGGCGTGTTCACCGTCCGGCCGAAGGACAAAGACGACTTCTTCAAGCTGCTCAACCAGATCACGGGCGTCAGCCGCTCGGAGGTCTTCGGGTGGTTCAACGACCACACGGTGCAACTGGACGTGAAAATCCAGAACCCCAAGGACCCCGCGAAAATCCTCAAGACGGTGCGTGTCGAGGACGCGAAGTTCCAGACGCCGGGCCAGCAGGCTCAGGTCAACACGGCTACGGACTTCGCCATCAACTACGCCTCCGTCAACGGTGACTTCTCGGAGTTCAAGGGCGAAGCCCCGTAGAGCAGCTCCGCACCACCACATAGCGGCTAGTCCGCGCTTACGGCACTCGGTATCGCCCCGAAGATGGGGCTGGAACAGGCAAGTAGAGGGGCGTCCGCCCCGCGATGAAAGGAACAGGCATGACCGAGATCGACGAGACCGCAGTAGCCACCCCCGAGCCCGCCGCAGAGGCGCCGGCACCGGAGCCCGAGCAGCACCCGGCCGAAACCGCGCGGCCGAAGAAGCTGAACGAGTACTCCGGCTACATCCACGTCGGGCCTGGCGCCGAGGAGTGCGAGCACGGCACCGACGCCGCCTGCGAGAACCCGGACCACTTCCACGCCTGGTGCCGGCTCCCCAACCAGTTCGAGCGGCAGGACCTCAACACCCGCGGCGCCGCGGCCGCCGCCAAACGCCGGCGCTCCCTCAACGAAGAGGACTCGAACTCGCGGGTGATCCTCGACGGCGAACTCGAAGGCATCAAGCACCGCGGCGACCGGGACGTGCTGGTCTCGGAGATCGTCGGGCTCCACTTCTTGGAGGACCACCTGGAGGCCACGCGCGATGTCGAAGCCGAGCACGCCGAGTTCGAGCAGATCGACGACCACAAGGAACGGCTGCGGGTGCTGGAGGAGATGCCGGAGGCGGAGCGGCCCGAAGAGGAGTTCACCACTCTCCGCAAGATGGTCATGGAGCACACTGCTCTCGTCAACGCCGCGCGCGAGCAGCTCGAAGCTCCGCGCAAGGAGGCGCTGAACGAACGCACTCTCGACGAGCTGGTCGAGATCGTGCGGGACCAGCGCATCGACGGGCTCTGCAACCAGGCCCACTCCGAGGAATACGCGAAGTGGGAGTGGTACACCTGCACCTTCAAGCCCAAGGCGCCCGACAAACCCGGCTTCCCGAGCGAGCGTGCCTTCTCCTCCATCACTGCCTTCCTCGCTGGTCCGCCCGAGGCGCTGGAAGCGATCGCGGACAAGATGACCAGGCTGGAGCGTGATGGGACTATCAACCTAAAAGGCTCCTGACAAGTGAATCATGGCTAGATACGGTTCGGTTCGCGCGCGACCTGGGAACGGCAGAGATGCTGTTCCCAGAAGGTGTGACCGACATAAGCGAACTGCCCTTTCCACTGTTCTATGCGATCCGTCGCGCACTCATCTTCCTGAGCTTCGAGGAACTGCCCAAGAAGGAGCAGCCGCCTCGGCGCATCTGGCTCGACAACGAGAAGCTCAGCGCGCACTTCGCGCAGATCGAGCGTGACCGTGAAGAAGGATCGAAACCCGGCATCGAGGGTCCGATCGAGGAACCAGTACAGAACGACCTCACCCGGAGCATAAAGCGTGGCTGACTTCTCCAAATTCGAGCGCGAAGCCGCAGACGTTCTCGCTCGCCTCCGCAAAACCGCTGCCTCGTTCGAGGCGGAGGCGCGGGCTGGTCGGGCCACCACGTCGGAGACGCGCGCGGCCGCCTCCGAGCCCTACGCTCGCGGCGGCGGCGGGCGGGGCGGTGCCAGCGGCGAGACGGAGATCAGGAGCCGCGGGCTCGCCACTGACCAGCTCATCGCGCGCCAGCGGGCGCTGACCCAGGCGGAGATGGAGAGCGCCAACGCCGAGCGCACGATGGCGCAGGTGATGTCGTCGAACTCCGCGCAGATGCGGACCTCCGGCGCCCTGACCAACGAGTTCGTCGATGCCGCCAAACGGGGTGAGGTCACCGTCCGTGATCTCGGCAGCGAGGTCACCGGCACGATCGCCAAGTTCGGCGGCTGGATCGCCGCGGGCTCGGCGGTCTACTTCGCTTTCGACGCCCTGACGGCAGTGAAAAAAGGAGCGATCGACGCATCATCCGGCGTGAACGAGCTGGAACGTGTTGTCAACAACGTCCGGGGCGGCGCGGCTCAGGAGGGCTTCCGCTCGCTCGCCAAGGAATTCAACGTCCCGATCACCACCGCGAGCGACGCGGTGTACGAAATGGGCAAGGTCTTCGGCAACCAGAACGACGCTTTCACCGCGGCCAAGCAGGTCCTCTATGCGGTGAAAATCGGCGAGCTTGACACCGCCGCTGCCTCTCGCTACCTGATCTCGATCATCAACGGGTTCCACCTTCCGGCAACCCGCATGGCCCAGGTGCTCGATCAGGTCAACGAAGCGCAGAACAACTTCGGCATCTCGACCGAGGACGTGCTCTCTGGTGTCGCCAAGGCATCCGGCACCTTCCACCAGGCCAGCGGCCCGCTCAAAAAATACGGCCAGGATTACTCCTACCTGCTCGCCCTGATCACCACCGGCGTCAAGGTCACCGGCCAGACCGGGCCGACCGTCGGTACGGCGATCGCACGGTCACCCAACTTCATCCGGCGTCCTTCTAACCAGGAAACGCTGCGGCAGTTCGGCATCGACCCGAACGGTGCGATCGAGGAAGTCTACAACGAAGCGTTCAAGAAGGCCAAAGGGCTCAGCGGTAAACAGGTGCAGTTGCTGGCCGCCGCGATCGGTGGTCCACAGTACGGCGCTCGCGTCTTCACCGGCTTGCTCTCGAACTACGACGAGTTCCAGAAAGTCCTCAAAAACACTTCTCCCGCCAACTCGCAGGGATCGGCTCAGCGAGAGCTTTCCAAACAGCTCTCTGGTGTTGACGAACAGATCGCGCGCATCGGTGTGTCACTCGAACGGCTCGGCGCCGAGCTGGCGAAGTCACACTTCTTCGACTCCCTCGGGCTCGGGCTCCAGACGCTGAACTCGATGCTCGATCTCGTCAACAGCCTCGCCTCCAGCTTCGGCAGCCTGCCCGACGGCGCTCAGCAGTTCCTCGCCTACCTGATCCAGGCGTCGATCGCGCTCAAGGTCCTGCGCCGGCTCAACCTCGGCGAGTCGATCGCCGGCGGCCAGGGGGTCGGCGGCGCCCGCGGGGCGGCTGGCCGCTTCTTCGGCAACGAAAGCCCGGAAGCCTACGCCCGCCAGGCCCGCAAGGGGTTCTTCGCCGAGCAGGAGGCTCTCGAACGGGAGCGCGCTCGCCTCGGCGGCCAGCTCTACCGCGGCCAGCGCAAGGAGACCCTGGCCTACGGCGCCGCCGGCGCGGCCAACGAGGACCTGCGCAAAACCGTTGCCACCCACGGCCCGCTCTCTCAGGAGGCCGCGGCCGCGCAGCAGAAAGTCGTCTCGGCCAACGCTGCCGCCACCGCGGCCGCGGAGCGCAACCTGGCGCTGTCGATCGAGGAGCAGGCCGCCACGGAGCGCCTGGCGGCCGTCCAGCAGTCGATCGGGGCGACGCGCAAACGGATCATCGGCGGGCTCAACGTGCAGGCCACGATCGCGGAGGCCGAACGGCTCAACTACCCGATCCCGGCTGGCTTCGGCAAAAACGCCGGGCGCCCGATCACGCTGAAAGGCGCAGCAGGCGGCACCACCCCCTCGGGCCTGATCCTGCCGGCCGGCGTCGCCGCCAGTAGCGCCGCGGCCGCGGAGGAGGGGGTGGCGACGGCGACGACCCGGACGACGGCGCTGGGCCAGAAACTCGGTGGCCTGAAAGCTGGGCTCGGCAAGATGGGCGGCTCGTTCTCGATGCTCCTCGGCCGCGCCGGCGAGCTGGCCTTCGCGGCGATCGCCATCGGCTTCCTCTCCGAACAGCTCGTCAGCAAAGCCGAAGAGGTCAGCCAGGACATCGAAAACGCGACCCGCCAGGCCACGTCGGCGACGGGCAGGCTCAGCCGTCTCAAATCCCTGAAAGCGGGCTCCACCGACGGCGACAACTTCTCACAGCGCCTCTCCGACGCGGTGAACGAACGGCTCTCGCTCGGCCCGGTCGATGTGCCGACGTTGGGGCTGGGTAAGGCGTTCGGACTCAACACCGGCAAGGGCGTCAACGAACAGCTTGAGGAAGTCGAAAAGGCTGAAATCGAGACGATCGAAAAAGAACTCAAGCTCCAGAAACGTGCGAAGCGGGAAGGCAAACCAGTACCACTCCGCTACGTCGCGGACATCACCAGTGACATCGAACGGGTGAAAAACTCGGGCAAATCGCGGAAAGAAATCCAGGCCGCCCTCGACAAATACGAAGAGGAGCTGGCTCACTCGGCTTACTCTCCGCACCAGAAGCAGGAAATCACGAAGGCCAAGCAGCTCATCGCCCAGGGTGAAGTCGAAGTCTCCAGTAACAAAGACCTCGTAGAAAAACTCCAGGTGCTGCAAGCCTCCGAAATCTCCAAACGTCTCCAGGGCGTGCTCGGGCTCGTCGGCGGCGAGTACGGTGTGCCTTTCAACGATCAGTACGCGAAGAAGGCGGGGCTGATCTACCAGGCGACCGTGCAGAAGGTCGGCAAAGCCAACGACCCCAGCTCGCTCGAAACGCTGGCGCAGGCGAGGCAGGACTACTTCTCTGCGATCGAGAGCGCCGTCCAGAACGAATTGCAGTACAGCCTCGACATCACCAAATCGCCCGGTGGCAAAAACCGTGCCTATGCAACGGCGTTCTCCCGTTTGCGCCAGTTCGCACATGCCGGTGACAGCGAAGCGAAAAAGCAGGAAGAGGTCGTCCGCAAGCTCCGCGACCAGAAAGCGCACGCCGAAGAAACCGAAAAAGTACGTGGGCCGAAAGGTGAATTCTTCACCGTCCCCGCCGACGCGAAAACGATCGGGAACCTCGACAAACAGATCGGTCTGGAGACGCAGAAGCTGCGGCAGCTCAGGGAAGGCGAGGAGCAGAAGTCGCGCTTCATCCGTGACATCGTTCAGAAACTGCGCGAACAGCAGTACGAGGCCAACAGCGCCCTTCGCTCTGCCCAGGAGTCGGCGCAGGAGGCGCTCACCGCCAACCCGATCACGCAGACCCAGGAGAAGCTCGACTACCTCAACACGGAGATCACCCAGGCGATCAAAATCTACGGTCGCAACTCCACTCAGGTCTTGCAGCTCATCACCGAACAGCGCCAGGCCCAGCAGCAGCTCGTGCAGAACGAACTCAGCCTGATCCAGGCCCGCGGTAACCTCGCCACCGCCGGCATCCTCCAGCAGGTGCCGAAAGAGAAAGCCTCCCTCTACGGCGCCGGCGGGCTCCTCGACCAGCTCCGGTTCGTCGAATCTCACGCGCAGCAGTTCGACCCCAAAACCCTGATCGAACTCCAGGCCCAGGTCATCCAGGC
>Ga0307299_10000288_pt1 | contig 16944 bp, 12 predicted proteins | sample ER_DNA_159_FD_194466 | JGI IMG/M metagenome (GOLD analysis project Ga0307299, IMG submission 194466) | Bulk soil microbial communities from the East River watershed near Crested Butte, Colorado, United States - ER_DNA_159 | ecosystem: Environmental > Terrestrial > Soil > Floodplain | place... | reverse complement strand
AGCGCGCCGAGCGTCGCCATTGTGGGGAACACCTGCGCGGCATTGCGTGTTCTGGTCGCAGCGGAAATCGCTCGCACGGGAACCCCCAGCAGGTCCGGCCGCCGCCAATCTTAGTAGTCTTTTCGGTTAAGAGCGATCAGCAAGATCGTAGAAAGTCTGGCCAGGGGGCCCACGGCGTTTTGCAGCGCGCGAGACACGTTCGCAGGGCTCGCTTGGTTCATCGGAAAGGCTTAAAAATGTTTGCCACGAGGCGTCGAAGGGCGGATTATCGGAAGGACTTGATCAGAGGGCAGCCAGTGGGTGTTGAGCAATGCATCGTGTGAAATGAAGGCAAGCTGCCTGCGTCAGAAAAGAGCGCGATAGAACGCTGACGAAAGCAAATTGATCATTAGGGAGGAGACCATGAGCGCACTTGCTGACTCCATTCCTATCGGTGCAATGACAGAAGCCGCTGATCGCCGGCGGCGTATCATCGCGATCGTCGGTGCATCATCAGGCAACCTCGTTGAGTGGTACGACTTTTATGCCTATGCGTTCACCTCGATTTATTTTGCGTCTGCATTTTTTCCGAGTGGTGATGCGACCAGTCAGCTGCTAGCGACAGCGGGAATTTTCGCTGTGGGCTTTTTCATGCGCCCTCTTGGGGGGTGGCTGTTCGGTTGGATCGCGGACACGCATGGCCGTCGGATCTCGATGATCATCTCGGTGCTCATGATGTGCGCCGGTTCGCTGATGATTGCGATTATGCCGACTTACGTAACCATTGGTGCGTGGGCGCCGGTGCTTCTTCTCATCGCGCGACTGACGCAAGGCCTCTCGGTTGGCGGGGAGTATGGCACTGCTGCAACCTACATGAGCGAGGTAGCGTCGAAGGGGAATCGGGGCTTCTATTCTTCCTTCCAGTACGTGACCCTCATAGGGGGCCAGCTGCTTGCCCTGTTAGTGCTTGCTGTCCTGCAGATGTTGCTGACGACCGAAGAGCTTAAGGCTTGGGGCTGGCGTATACCATTCGTGATCGGAGCGATGGCGGCGATCGTCGCCATGTATCTGCGGCGTTCGCTGGCTGAAACGGCGTCCGAAGAGGCGATGCATAGCAAGGAAGCCGGTTCGGTCGTTAACCTGCTGCGGCGCCATCCGCGCGCCGTACTGATCGTGCTGGCTTTCACCATGGGTGGCTCGTTGTATTTCTATACGTTCACCACTTACATGCAGAAGTATCTGGTAAACACAGCGCACATGGATCCCAAGGTCGTCACCTTCGTGATGACGGTTGTCTTGATCGTCTTTATGTTTCTTCAGCCGGTATTTGGGATACTATCCGATAGGATCGGACGTCGGAACAACATGATCCTGTTCACTGCGCTGGGGGCACTTGGTGCGGTCCCACTACTAGTCGCGCTGGGTAGCGTCTCCGATCCGTACGCGGCATTCCTTCTAATTTTGCTCGCCCTTGCGATCGCCAGCTTCTACACTTCAATCAGTGGAGTTGTTAAAGCCGAACTGTTCCCGACCCAAGTGCGGGCTCTCGGTGTGGGGCTGACCTATGCCGTTGCGAATGCCATGTTCGGGGGTACGGCTGAATACGTGGCGCTGTGGCTTAAGTCAGCAGGTCAAGAGCAATGGTTCGCGTGGTACGTCGCCGGCATGGTTGCGATCGGGCTTGCCGCGTCGCTGATCATGCCTGACACCCGTAAATACGGGTATCTCGAAGGTACAGGACAAATCGAGCGCTGAGCCATCGAAGGCTTGGGCCAGCTCGACTGAGCTCGAGCAGAACGCCCGGGAATGTCAATCACTGCGTAAAGGCGAAGCAGGCGCGTGATGGCCATACCTTGCATTATCACGGTTGCTATTACCGGGTCTGTTCCGCAGAAAAGCGACAATCCGGCCGTGCCAATCACCATCAACGAACAAATCGAATCCACCCACGCGGCATTCGAGGCCGGCGCGACAATTGCGCATCTGCACGTGCGCAAAGATGATGGTGCACCCTCGTCCGATCCCGATCGGTTTGCCGCTCTGCAAGAGGGATTACGACGGCATTGCCCTGGTATAATAGTTCAGTTCTCGACAGGCGGGCGATCGGGCAAAGGCTCAGAGCGCGGAGGCATGCTTGTGCACCGGCCTGACATGGCGTCGCTCTCGACTGGATCGTGCAATTTCCCGTCAATCATCTATGAAAACCATCCGGATTTGATCCGTGAGCTGGCTTGCAAGATGCGAGAGCACGATGTGAAGCCTGAAATTGAGGTGTTCGATCTCTCAATGTTGTATCAGGCGCTGCGGTTGGTGGATGAGGGTATACTGAAGAAGCCTCTTCATGTGCAGTTCGTATTCAATGTTAAGAACGCCATGCCAGCGATCCGAGAAGTGCTCGAGTTCGAAGTCACCCAACTGAAAAAGCTCATGCCTGAGGCGACCTGGACGGCTGCTGGCATTGGGCGGCACCAATATGAAGTGAACCGATGGTGCCTTGAAATGGGCGGTCACTGCCGTACCGGCCTGGAGGACAATGTCCGGCTTGACCGCGACAACCTTGCGCCCTCGAATGAGGCTCTGGTGCGACGCGTGTCTGCGCTTTGCGCCGAATTCGGCCGTAAACCCGCCACGGTCACAGAAGCTCGCGGCCTGCTGTCGCTTCCCGTTCAAACATCTTTGTAACGCGTCCTATGATTCTTGGCTCGGTGGACGAGGCGTTGAACGCCATGCTTGATGCTGAGGCAGACCAGATTTTGCGGTGCTGAGTGCATCGACCTGCTGCCTAGCAAAAAAATAGCGCGCGGCCGGCCCGCCGTGCTGGGCAAAGGGGAGGGCATGATGGAAGAGCAGCTCCGTCGCGACGCACTGGAATATCATCGGGTACCGACATTCGGAAAAGTATCCGTCACACCGACCAAGAGCTTGATGAATCAGCGCGACCTGGCGCTCGCCTATTCGCCGGGTGTTGCCTATGCGTGCCTTGCCATCCGGGATGATCCGAACGAGGCAGCGACGCTCACCTCGCGCGCCAACTTGGTGGCAGTCATCACCAACGGCACCGCCGTACTCGGCCTCGGCAATATCGGTGCGCTCGCCGGCAAGCCGGTAATGGAGGGAAAGGCCTGTTTGTTCAAGAAATTTGCCGGGATCGACGTGTTCGACATCGAGATCAACGAGACGGATCCGGACAAGTTGGTTGAGATCGTGGCGAGTCTCGAGCCTACCTTCGGGGGAATCAACCTTGAGGACATCAAGGCCCCGGAATGTTTCTACATCGAGCGCGCGCTGCGACAGCGCATGGGGATTCCGGTATTCCATGACGACCAGCACGGCACTGCGATCATCGCAGCCGCGGCGGTGCTCAACGGGCTCAAGCTGGTCAACAAGGACATCCGCGATGTCAAGCTGGCGTGTTCGGGCGCCGGCGCCGCCGCGATTGCCTGCCTCGACCAACTCGTCAGCCTGGGCCTGCGGATGGAGAACATCCTAGTCGCGGATGCAAAAGGGGTCGTTTACGAGGGCCGCGCTGAGGGAATGGACCCGATCAAGGCCCGCTACGCCAAGCCGACGTCAGCTCGAACCCTCGGGGACATCGTCGCGGGAACCGATATCTTCCTCGGACTTTCCGCCGGCGGCGTGCTGAAGCCCGGTATGGTCGAGCGCATGGCGAAGGACCCACTGATCTTGGCGCTGGCCAATCCGACACCGGAAATCAGTCCGGAAGAGGCCAAGGCCGTCCGCCCAGACGCGATCATAGCGACCGGTCGTTCGGACTATCCCAATCAAGTGAACAACGTCCTGTGTTTTCCATTCCTGTTTCGGGGTGCGCTCGACGTTGGTGCAACGACGATCAACGAAGAAATGAAGTCTGCGGCTGTGCGGGCCATCGCCGAATTGGCGCATGCCGAGCTATCCGATGTTGTCGCGACTGCCTATGGGGATCAACGTCTTGAGTTCGGGCCCAACTACCTGATACCAACGCCCTTCGATCCGCGCCTCATCGAGCGAATTGCTCCGGCCGTTGCCAAGGCGGCCATGGACAGCGGCGTCGCTACCCGACCGCTGGCCGATTTGGAAGCCTATCGCCAGCGCATGGCACGCTTCATGTATCAGTCCGGCTCCAGCATGGAGCCGGTGTTCGCAGCAGCGAAAACGGCGCAGAGGCGGGTAGCTTTCGCGGAGGGCGAAGACGATCGGGTGTTGCGCGCGGCGCAAGTCATTGTCGATGAGGGCCTCGCGAGACCGGTGCTTGTCGGGCGCGTCGACGTGATTGGCGAGCGACTCCAGAGCCTGGGTTTGCGCCTCGCGCCTGAAGCCGATTGTGAGATCGTCAGCTTGGAAGGCGACGCCCGCTATGAGGAGACCTGGCGCGAGTACTACAGCTTGGTGCGGCGCAGCGGCGTAACGCAAACGCTCGCTCGCGAAGCCATGCGCACACACCCAACGCTGATCGCCGCGATGATGCTGCGTCGTGGGGCCGTCGATGCAATGCTGTGCGGCACCTCCGGCGCCTTCTGGGGCCATCTCAACCATGTGCTCAAGGTTATCGGCCCAAGGCAGGGCGTGTGTACGCTTGGCACGATGAACATGCTGATCCTCGGCGGCCGGCAGCTGTTCATCTGCGACACCTATGTCAATCCAGATCCATCGCCAGAACAGCTTGCCGAATTGACCTTGCTGGCGGCGGAGGAGCTACGCCGCTTCGGGCTGATACCAAGCGTGGCCTTGCTGTCACATTCGAGTTTCGGCAGCGCCGATACACCCTCGGCGCAAAAAATGAGGAACGCGCTGGCGCTGATTCAGGAAGCGGCCCCGGACTTGGCGGTCGAGGGAGAAATGCACGGCGATGCAGCACTCGCCAAACAAGTGCTCGACCGCGTGTTTCCGGGCTCAGGCCTCACCGCGGACGCCAATCTCTTGATCATGCCCAATCTGGACGCAGCCAATATTGCCTACAACCTGTTGCGCGTCGCCGCCAGCGGCGGCGTCACTGTGGGCCCTATCCTGCTCGGAGCAGATAAGCCGGTCCACATCTTGACGCAGACCGCGACGGTACGTGGCATCCTCAACATGACGGCATTGGCGGCAGTTGATGCCACCCAAACTAACACGCGACCGATGACGAAACTGGCTGCGGAATGATCTCTACTCGCCAGACGTCCGAGCAAGAGAGAGAGGGTGTCATTGGCGAGGAAGCGTTGCGATCACCATCGAATTTCGTCGCCCGAATCCGCATCGGGCTCGCCAAAGGATTGCGACGCCGGATCACGCTGATGGCGGCTACAATCATATTTGTCGCGAAGCAGCATTTTGAGCCGGCTCGCCGGTTTGGCTGGTCCGCTTGCACCAAAGATCCGCGTAAAATGATATCTATCTGATTTGCCAGCATTTTTATCACTGTCATTTGTAATGGCTGTGTCCCGTTAAACGCCATGGCGATATGCGACTTCAATCTTATATTGCACCGCAGCAGAAGCTCTCAGCATAGGATTCCAGGAACTTCGTCAATCAATTGGAGATCTTAACAATGGCGTTTCGTCAAGATGTTGGAAAATATCGTCCCCCCGCGGCGGCGAACTTCTCTACAGTTCGGATCGGTTGGCTGAGCAGGCTCGCCTCCACGCTTTTGGAATCCCAGCAACGAAATTATATCGCGGCGGTTCGTGATCCGGGAACCGGCCACGCCAACTCAGCGGTTGAACGGCAGGTCATACGAATGATGCTTGGCTGATGGTTAAGTAAAACTCTGAGGACCGGCCCGCCCGTGCGATTGCGAACCGCGAGGGCGTTGTGGCTTACTTCGCCACAACGCCCTCGCGTAGTTTCGTTAGAGTGGTTGTTGGGGTGATTGCCTCGGGGTCGACGAGACAATGTAGAATGGACGGTTTTCCGCTAGTCCGCGCACGCTCGAGAGCGGGTGCGAACTCATCCGTGGTTTCCACCCGGCTGCCGTGTCCGCCAAAAGCGCTGGCATAGGCGGCGAAGTCTGGGTTCTTGAGCGTCGTCGCTAAGACACGGCCCGGATATTTTTGTTCCTGATGCATCCGGATTGTGCCGTACATTCCATTGTCGAGGAGGATGACAATGATCGGCAGATCGTACTGCACTGCTGTTGCGAATTCCTGGCCGTGCATGAGAAAATCGCCGTCCCCCGTAACGCAGACGACCATCTGCTCAGCACAAATTCGCTTCGCCGCGACCGCCGCAGGCAACCCGTAGCCCATTGAGCCCGAGGTTGGCGCGAGCTGCGTCGCGAACTGGCGGAAATGCCAGAAGCGATGGACCCAAACTGCGAAATTGCCTGCGCCGTTGCACATGATCGTGTCGGCCGGCAGAACCGTGCGCAGATGTTCCATCGCCCTACTCATCTGGAAGCTTCCGGGCGGGTCCACGCTTTCGGGGTCCGTCCAGGCAAGGAACTCCTCATGCGCCTTACCGGTTTCCGCGGCCCAGGAAATCTCGTTCGGCGGCTTGACGCCTTCGAGAGCGGCCGAGAATGCGTTCGGCGAAGCATTGACCGCAAGATGCGGACGATAGACGCGCCCGAGTTCGTACGGATCGGGATAGACATGGACGAGAGTCTGTCGCGGCGATGGGATGTCGAAGAGCGTGTAGCTCTGCGACGGAATCTCCGACATGCGTCCACCGACGAGGATCACGAGATCGGCCTCCTGGAGGCGCGCCATGAGCTTCGGGTTCGGCCCAATGCCGCAATCGCCGGCATAACAGTGATGGTCGGCAGGAAAAAGGGTCTGGCGACGGAAGGATGTGGCTATCGGTAAAACGAAACGCTCCGCGAACCGCGCAAAGCGCTGTGCGGCTTGCGCGGACCAGCGGCTGCCACCAAGGATCACGATCGGGCGCTTGGCCGACCAGAGCAGTCTCTCAAGCTCCGCCATCTGGGTAAGACCGGAGTGAGTCTCGACCGGCTCGTAGGGCAAGGCGTCCGCGACGTTCGCCGTCTCGATCAACATATCCTCCGGCAGGGCGATCACGACCGGGCCGGGGCGACCGTTAGCCGCGACATGGAAAGCGCGAGACAGGAATTCCGGCAGGCGGGCGGGGTCATCGATGTCCACGACCCATTTGGCGATCGTCCCGAACACGGCCTTGTAGTCGAGCTCTTGGAATGCCTCGCGCTCTTTCATTTCGCGGGCAACTTGGCCGACGAAGAGGATCATCGGGGTCGAGTCCTGGCTCGCGATGTGAATGCCTGCTGCGGCGTTTGTGGCACCAGGGCCGCGGGTCACGAAGCAGATGCCAGGCCGGCCGGTGAGCTTGCCGTAGGCCTCCGCCATCATCGCGGCGCCGCCCTCCTGGCGACATACGGTGACGGCGATCGAGGAGTCGTGAAGCGCATCGAGCACAGCGAGATAGCTTTCGCCGGGCACGCAAAAGAGATGGTCGACTCCGTGCACGAGAAGCTGATCGATGAGTATCTGTCCTCCGGTTCGGGGCTTCGAGCTCATACGGTCCTCCTCTCCCGCTAGAAACATGGCCGAGGTTGTTAGAACTTTTGCCTACGATCGATAATCTGCTTTGTCAGTATTTCAAGGTGCTCGAATAGTTCGCCGACTGCCTCCACAGCCTTTTCCCGATCGCGAAGTATGACGTGCTCTGTGATTGCACAGTGCAGCTGAGAGGCTTTTGGGAAGCTTTCGGTCGGCTCGTATGTCCACCAGAAACGACGAGCTTGAGCGTGGAGTATTCGCATCGTGCCCGCGAGAACGTCATTGTGCGTTGCGTGAACTTGGGCATCGTGCAGAGCCTTTTTTGCGCGGAAATAAATGATTCGATCGTCGCTCTTGCCGGCTTGAGCAACTTCGCGAGACACCCTGGCTAGTTCTGCTAAATCATCCGGGTTCGCGCGCTCTATCGCGTGTCGAACCAACGATTCTTCAAGCGGGCGACGGACCTCAAGCACTTGAAGGTGCCGAATTACATCGACTCCAGAAACAGAAATTCCTCGTCTGGGATGGACATTAACAAAGCCGATAAATTTCAAACGTGCGATCGCCTCGCGTATGGGTGTTCGGCCCATTTTGAGAATTTGGCTGAGCTCGCTCTCCGAAACTAACGCACCTGGGACCAGGTCCCCGCCGACGATCATTTCTTCTATCGCGTCGAACGCGCGATCAGCCAGCGACTGCAGTCGCTGGACCTTCTCCCGTTTCATTGGGCGATTTGTTGCTCTGTTCGGCACCGCTTAGCTCCTGATCGTTCCAAGTACCCAGGGCTTTACCACACCCATTGACATTCACAACAAGGTGCCCTCGAATAGCAGTTGGATATCACCTAGCGACAAGCTGCATGTCTGCCGCTTAGTACGCTTGGAAAAAGCGGCTGAGGTCCATGTAGGCCAGGCCAACTAGTGGAGACGCTGATGAGGGACGCGCCGCGGAGCGCTACCGAACGCGTGCGCCGAATTTCAAGACCGCGCCGCGCTATGCATCCTCCGACCGCGGCTGCAAAACGCGCTGCCAAGATCTTCCCCTGATCCTTGCATCTTCTCAGGTAGGGCGACGCCTCGGCTCGCTGATTCAAGCGTTGAAAATAGTTGACGGGTGAGGAAGAGCCGATGCCCGATCTTAAGATCGAAACCCGCGAGAAGCTAAAAAAGGTCGCCACCCCCACGCTGATGACGGCCCTGTACAAGCGGGGCTTGCGAAACCAATGGATTCAGGACGTCCGCGCGATCAATCCAGCGGCGACACCAATGGTCGGGATCGCTTTCACCCTGCGCTACATGCCCGCCCGAGAGGATCTCAATCTTCTCGAGGTCTTCCGCGATCGGAACCACCCGCAGCGCGTCGCTGTTGAACAGTGCCCGCCGGGAGCCGTCCTTGTCATAGATGCGCGAAAGGACCCACGCGCTGCCTCGGCCGGGTCAATTCTGATCTCCCGCCTCATGGTCCGCGGTTGCGCTGGAATCGTAACAGACGGCGGGTTTAGGGACACTCCGGAACTCGAAAAACTTTCGTTTCCGTCTTACCACAATCGGCCTGCAGCCCCGACCAACCTCACGCTGCATCAGGCAATCGAGATAAATGGACCGATCGGCTGCGGCGATGCTCCAGTCTTTCCGGGCGACGTCGTCGTTGGCGATGCGGAGGGAGTTGTGGTCGTACCAGCGCATCTGGCGGACGAGATCGCGGACGAAACGGTGGAGATGACCGCCTTCGAGGATTTCGTGACCGAGGAAGTTCTGAAGGGCCGCACTATCATTGGCCTCTACCCTGCGACGGAAGATCAAACTCGAAAAGACTTTGAGGTCTGGCGAAAAGCCAACAATCGATGACCTCCTGCCCTTGATTGGCGGGGCGTCAACGAAAGATCTCGGGTATTGGGAGGAGATCGCCATGCAACGTACGATTGAACAGAGAACGCTCAGCAAGGTGTCTTGGCGGCTTCTACCGTTGATCGTTGTAATCTATTTCGTTGCGTACATGGATCGTACCAACGTCAGCTTTGCGTCCTTGAGCATGAATCAAGACCTCGGTTTCACGGCCTATATCTACGGCTGGGGTGCGGGGATTTTCTTTCTGGGCTATTTCCTGTTCGAAGTTCCGAGCAATGTGATTCTCGAAAAGACGGGCGCTCGCCTTTGGATCGCTCGCATCATGATCACCTGGGGTATCGCAGCGGCGGCCATGGCCTTTGTCGCGGGGTCGACCAGCTTCCTCGTCCTTCGGTTCTTGCTCGGAGTGGCCGAAGCCGGGTTCTTTCCCGGGATGATTCTGTACTTCACATACTGGTTCCCTTCCAAGTATCGAAGCAGGGTCATTGCAGCACTCTTTCTCGCTGTTCCCGGTGCGAACGCACTTACTGCGGTGGTTTCAGGCGCAATTTTGCAGATGGACGGCATTTGGGGATTGCGCGGCTGGCAGTGGCTTTTCATTGTCGAGGCGATCCCGGCGATTCTACTTGCCTTCGCTGTTCTTGCGCTCATGACGGAGCGACCGGCGAAAGCCAAATGGCTCGCACCGGAGGAGCGCGAGTGGCTCGAAGGAGTGCTTGAGTCGGAGCGGAGCACCAAAGTTAAGGCACACGGCGAGTTCACGCTTTACCAGGCATTGACCAATTCAACCGTCCTTCTCCTTGCATCGATTTATTTTACGATCGTCACCGCGACATACGGGATCACTTTCTTCCTGCCACCCATTCTTAAGGCTCTGGGACTGTCCGACTTTGGAACAGGACTTGCCACGGCCCTCCCGTACGTTATCGGCACCGTTGGGATGGTACTCTGGAGCTGGTCCTCGGATCGCCACCAAGAGCGGCGTATGCACTTCGTGGTCGCATGCCTCGTCGCCACCATCGGTCTAATCGCGGTTGGATGGTTGAATGGCTCGTTCTGGGCGATCGCGGCAATGTCGTTCGCAGCAGTCGGAATCTACGGCTCGAAACCCTCGTTTTGGCCCCTCCCGTCGGCATTTCTAACCGGCCCTGCGGCTGCCGGCGGAATCGCCCTGGTCAATTCCATTGGCAATCTCGGCGGCTTCGTCGGCCCCTATGCGGTTGGCTGGATCAAGGACGCGACCGGCAGCTTTGAAGCAGGGCTATATTTCCTTGCTGCTTGCTCCCTCGCATCAGCTGTAATCGCATTCTTCGGGCTGCGGCCGGCGGTGGTTGAACTAAAAAAGCCAATCGCTCTTGAACTTGCAAAATGAAGGTAACTTTCTCGCACGGCGGATAGTTGTAAGAATTTTGAATGGCGGAAGCGAGGAAATATGACGCGTAAGACGCTAGAAGAGCTAAGAAGCCAGCGGTGGTTCGGCGCGACCGACCTACGCTCGTTCGGTCATCGCTCGCGCACCATGCAGATGGGCTATGCGCTCGAGGATTTCACTAAAAAGCCGGTTGTCGGCATCATCAACACCTGGAGCGATCTCGCCAACTGTCACTCGCATTTCCGCATGCGCGTCGAGGAAGTGAAGCGCGGCGTGTGGCAGGCAGGCGGCTTCCCCGTTGAGCTTCCCGCGATGTCTGTTGCCGAGCAGTACGTTAAACCAACAAGCATGCTCTACCGCAATTTCCTTGCGATGGAGACCGAGGAGCTGCTGCGCTCGCAACCGATCGACGGTGCAGTACTGATGGGGGGCTGCGACAAGACCACGCCTGGCACGATCATGGGCGGCATCTCGATGAACCTGCCAATAATCTTCATGCCCGCCGGCCCCATGATGCGTGGTCATTTTGGCGGCAACATTCTCGGCTCCGGCTCAGACGTCTGGAAATACTGGGCCGAGAAGGAAGCCGGCAATATTACCGAACAGCAATGGAATGACATGGAAGCTGGTATTGCTCGCTCGCCTGGCACTTGCATGACGATGGGCACGGCCTCGACGATGACGACCATCGCCGAGGTTCTCGGGCTCACCCTGCCCGGCGCGGCTTCCATTCCCGCAGCGGACGCGGCCCATCCGCGAATGGCCTCCGCGTGCGGACGTCGGATCGTCGAGATGATTTGGGAGGACTTAAAGCCGTCCGACATCATCACACGCAAATCAGTCGAAAACGCCCTGATCGTGCACAGCGCGCTCGCCGGCTCAACCAATGCGATGGTGCATCTCGTCGCGATGGCACGCCGCGCTGACGTGCCAATCGCCCTGAAGGATTTCGACGATTTTGCCGCCCGCGTGCCGGTAATTGCGAACCTTCGCCCGTCGGGTGAATGGCTGATGGAGGATTATCATATCGCCGGGGGCACGCTCGCGCTGCTGTCACGGCTAAAATCAATGCTACATCTCGATGCTCGCACGGTCGCTGGGGGTACGATGGAGGACGCGATCGGCGGAGCAGTGGTCTACAATGACGACGTCATTCGGCCTCTGAACAACCCGGTTGCGGCATCTGGCGGCACAGCCATCCTTTACGGAAACCTTGCGCCGGACGGTTGCGTGATCAAGCCACCTGCTGCCGATCCGCGTCTGCTACAGCACACCGGACCCGCGCTTGTCTTCGATAGTTACGAAGATATGACAAGGGCGGTTAACGATCTCGACCTCGACGTAACCCCTGACCATGTAATGGTGCTGCGCAATGCTGGTCCGCTAGGGGGACCAGGCATGCCAGAATGGGGCATGCTGCCGATACCAAAGAAACTGTTGCGGCAGGGTGTGCGCGACATGCTGCGCATCTCCGACGCGCGCATGAGCGGTACGAGCTACGGCGCTTGCATCCTGCACGTTGCACCCGAAGCCTACGTGAAAGGCCCGCTCGCGGCGGTCCAGACCGGCGATCTGATCACGGTCGACGTGGCAACTCGCTCGATCAACGTAGACTTGAGCGATGCCGAAATCTCGGATCGGCTGAAGGAATACAAGCGGCCTTCGCGCGATTATCCGCGCGGTTACGCCCATCTGTTCGCACAGCATGTGCGTCAGGCGAACGATGGTTGCGATTTCGATTTTCTCGAAGGTGCAGGCGGAGTTCCTGAACCGGAGATCCATTGAAGGAGATATCGCGGGGAGCCGATGGAAAATTCGTTCGGCCGTCCGACTAACCAGAGCGATGCATCAACATGCTGAGCGAAACCAAAGGATTCTTTGTCGTAGCCCAAACAACGTTTGATGAACGCGGTGCACTCGATCTCGACAGCCTGGATAGTTTGATCGATTTCTATCTGCGGCACGGAGTAGACGGCTTTACAGTTTTGGGCGTCTCCGGCGAGGCGAACAAGCTGACCCATGAAGAGGCGCTCACCGTCGCGACACGTTATATCCAGCGGTCCGACGGAAAGCCTGTGATTGTCGGAGTCAGCAACTCCAGCCTTGCGCAATTGACGGAGATAACGAATGCCGTCATGGATCGCGGGGCCGCTGGCGTCATGATCGCGCCTCCAGGAGGTCTGAAGACTGAGGAGGACCTTTTATTTTATTTCAGCACTGTTTTCTCGCAGATCGGAAACGTGCCCACGGTGTTGCAAGATTTCCCCTTTTCCACGGGTGTCTGGATGTCGGTTTCGTCCATCTTGCAGCTGGTTGAGAATTTCCAGCAGATTCAGCTACTGAAAGAAGAAGATCTGCCGAGCATTAACAAAATAACTCGCCTGCGCCAATCCAAGGGGCGCCGCGTCGCCATCCTCACCGGCAACAACGGTATGTATCTCCCTCTCGAACTCGGCAGAGGGATAGATGGTCCGATGGCAGGATTCTCTCATCCGGAGATGCTAGCGATCGTCTACAAGTTGTTTACCCAAGGGCGCGTGGAGGAAGCCAACGATCTGTTCGACCGCTACTTGCCCCTGTTGTCGTATGAAGCTCAGGGTTTCTGGGGTGTGGCGGCCCGGAAAGAAATTATGCGGCGCCGCGGAGCCATGAAGCACGCCACTATGCGCGCTCCCGGACCCAAGCTCACCAAAGAGGACCTGGCAGAAATCGACATGCTGGTCAGGCGCGTCGAACGCGCTGTTGCCGTGGGGGGCTATGAGTCCAAAGTAGCCTGATTAAGCGACCAGCACGCACGAAACGAAATTTGTTTAAGGAGATTCCAATGACAACAATCGACGCAGGCCTTCGCAATGCATTGACTGGCATCTCCGGCATCTTGGTCACACCTTTTGATAGCAATGACGAGGTCGCGCCATTGCGCCTCAAGCCGATTGTCGATCGCGCAATCCAAGCGGGCGTTCACGTCTTGGTCGCGAACGGTAATACGGGAGAATTTTATGGATTGACCACGGCGGAAGCCGAGCGGATGGTGCACGCGGCTGCGGAGCATGTGGCCGGCCGGGCGCCGCTTCTGGGAGGTGTTGGACGCAGCATCCGAGATGCGTGTGCACTCGCCCGCGCTTCCAAGCAAGCGGGCGCATCCGCCCTCATGGTCCACCAGCCGCCGGATCCTTTCGTCTCCCCGCGCGGCGTCGTGGCTTACGTTCAGCGTATCGCTGAGGCAGGCCAAGGCCTGCCACTCATGCTCTACCTGCGCAACGACGGGATCGGCCTCGATACAATTGAGAAGCTCTGCAACGTTCCTGGCGTTGCAGGAGTGAAGTGGGCCTGCCCCACACCATTACGACTCGCGGAAGCAATTCGACGTGGCGATCCTGGCATTGTGTGGGTTGGGGGTCTCGCCGAAACGTGGGCACCTCCGCTCTGTGCGGTCGGAGCACGAGGCTTTACCTCGGGCCTGATCAACGTCTGGCCAGAGCATTCAGTGGCCATCCACGCGGCCCTTGAGGCCGGAGATTACCTCCGCGCCAATAAGCTCATCGACGCGATGAACGTCTTCGAGGAGATTCGGGCCGAAGAGCAGAATGGGACCAACGTGACTGCGGTGAAAGCTGCCTTGCAGCTTATGGGCCAGGACTGCGGGCCGACGCGTCCTCCTTCGGCTTGGCCATTGACTGACCGGCAGATGGTAGCGCTGCGTCGGCTTTTGGATTCGTGGGGGCTAGTGAAGGACACCCCACCTCAAGAACGACGCGCCGTTTGATCATGGAAGCGACGCCCGCCTCGCGAACTCTTTCGCGACATCGGTAGCTTCCAGATAACTAGGAGAAGCGATGCCAGTAACTGGCGACGTGATGATCGGTGGAGAACGGGTGGAAGACGCAGACCGTTCGTTCCGGGCCGTAAACCCGGCAACGGGCAAATTGCTTGAGCCCGCTTTCGCGTTTGCAGGAGCCGCGGAGGTGGAGCGCGCCTGTGCCTTGGCTTGGGCGGCGTTTCCCGTCTACCGGGAAACTACCCTTGAGGATCGCGCGCGCTTTCTGGAAATCATAGCGGCAAACATCATGCAACTCGGGGACGCGCTCGTTGAACGCGCGTGCGCCGAGACGGGGCTCCCGCGAGGTCGAATCGAAGGCGAGCGAGCCCGCACGGTCGGGCAGCTCAAGCTCTTTGCCGACGTAGTGCGGGTTGGCGAATGGCTGGATCTTCGGATCGATCCTGCCCTTCCCGATCGCAAACCGTTACCGCGCGCGGACCTCCGCCTCCGCAACGTGCCCCTCGGTCCCGTGGCTGTCTTCGGTGCGAGCAACTTCCCGCTAGCGTTTTCGGTCGCCGGTGGTGATACCGCCTCTGCTCTGGCCGCCGGATGTCCCGTCATCGTAAAGGGTCATCCTGCCCATCCCGGAACCGGCGAACTGGTGGGGCAAGCAATCCAGGCCGCAGTCTCGTCTTGTGGACTTCCTGATGGGGTGTTCTCACTTCTCCTGGGGGCGCTGGAAACCGGATCTGCTCTCGTTGCCGATCCACATGTCAAGGCCGTCGGCTTCACGGGCTCCCGCTCAGGCGGAATGGCACTAGTTGGAATCGCCGCTGCGAGGTCGGAACCCATTCCAGTCTACGCCGAGATGAGTAGCAGTAATCCCGTTTATCTCTTGCCTGCCGCGCTATTAGCTCGCGCCGAAACGCTTGGCCGCGAGTTCATAGGCTCATTGACGATGGGAGCCGGACAGTTCTGCACCAATCCAGGGCTGGTTTTCGGGGTGCAGGGACCTGACCTCGATCGTTTTCTCGAGAGTGCGGCTAAGACGCTTCGGGACCACGAGCCCTCGCCGATGCTGACGCCCGGGATTCACAAAGCCTACGAAGCCGGCGTGAAGGCGCTTTCGGAGCACAACAGCGTCGAGACTATAGCTCGCGGGAAGGTCGGCGAGGGTGTGAACCAGGGCCAAGGAGCGCTGTTCGCCACTGACGTGAAGAGCTTCATGGCGGACGAGCGGCTTGGCCACGAGGTGTTCGGATCCTCCTCAATTGTCGTTCGTTGTGACAACGTCGGATCCCTATTGGCTTTGACTGAAAAACTCGAAGGGCAGCTGACCGCGACTCTTCAGATGGATCCTGGTGACATCGAAATCGCACGAAGGCTCCTGCCAATTCTGGAACACAAGGTGGGGCGCATCTTGGCGAACGGGTGGCCGACAGGCGTAGAGGTCGGTCACGCGATGGTCCATGGCGGCCCATTTCCCGCGACCTCAGACAGTCGGACGACATCAGTCGGCTCCCTTGCGATCCGCAGGTTCTTGCGGCCTGTTTGCTATCAAGATCTTGAAGCTGATCTTTTGCCCCAAGAGCTCCGGGACGAGAATCCACTAAGCCTTCCACGATTGAAGGACGGTGTACGCGCGCTAAGCTAACATGCATCTAAAAACGGTTTTTTGCCCACGAGACTCAGAGCTGATCCCAATCGAGAGCGGTACTATGACCAAAGGATCCGATTTGCTAGTTGCTGCACTGGAGAACGAGGGCGTCGATCGTATTTTTGGCGTACCGGGCGAAGAGAATCTCGACGTCGTCGAATCGCTCCGCCGCTCCGGCATTAAACTCATTCTCACGAGACACGAGCAAGCAGCTGCCTTCATGGCGGCGACCCAGGGTCGACTCACGGGTCGCCCCGGCGTGTGCATCTCAACGCTCGGGCCGGGTGCGCTGAACTTCTCGACTGGCGCCGCATACGCTCATCTCGGAGCTATGCCGATGATCATGATCACCGGCCAGAAGGCGATAATGACGGCAAAGCAGGCGCGATTTCAGATCGTCGACGTGATCGCTTCGATGCGGCCGCTGACGAAGATGACACGTCAGATCGTAAGCTCGGCTTCAATCCCCGCAATCGTGCGCGACGCTTTTCGGGTGGCAATGGAAGAGCGGCCCGGTCCTGTGCATTTAGAACTCCCTGAAGACGTAGCAGGAGAGGAAACGGGGAGCATTCCATTAGTGCAGCTACACCCGATCGAACTGCCCGTCGCACCCCCTGCAGCCCTCAATCGCGCGGCCGAGATGATACTTAAGGCCGAGCGGCCCCTCATAATGCTGGGTGCGGGATCCAGTAGGCCAAAGCTCGTTGAGCCATTGTCGAGCTTTGTGCGGCGAGTACGGATTCCTTTCTTCAACACCCAAATGGGAAAAGGATCGGTTACCGGCGGTTCGAACCTCTACATGGGCACTGCAGCTTTGTCCTCGGGCGACTATGTTCATAAAGCGGTTGACCATGCCGACCTCATTATCGCGATTGGCC
>Ga0307299_10000286_pt1 | contig 16988 bp, 16 predicted proteins | sample ER_DNA_159_FD_194466 | JGI IMG/M metagenome (GOLD analysis project Ga0307299, IMG submission 194466) | Bulk soil microbial communities from the East River watershed near Crested Butte, Colorado, United States - ER_DNA_159 | ecosystem: Environmental > Terrestrial > Soil > Floodplain | place... | reverse complement strand
CTCCAAGTGATCTCCAACCTCGACTTCCACGTCGACGAGAGCGAGATCGTCAGCGTGATCGGCCCGAACGGCGCCGGGAAAACGACGTTGTTCAACCTCGTGACCGGCGTCTACACCCCGGACCGGGGCGAGATCATGTTCGAGGGCGAGTCGATCGTCGGGCTGCCGCCGAACCGGATCACGCGAAAGGGGGTCGCGCGCACCTTCCAGACCCTCCGGCTGTTCTTGAACATGACGGTCAAGGAGAACGTGATGGCGGCCGCGTACGGGCACACTCGCGCCGGAGTCCTGCGTTCGGTCTTGCGCACGCCGGGCATGCGCCGAGAGGAGCGGGAGATCGGCGAGCTCGCGGAGGAGAAACTCGCCTTCTTCGGCCAGCGCCTGATGGGTTACCGCTGGAACCAGCCTGCGTACTCACTCTCGTACGCCAACCGCCGTCGGCTCGAGATCGCGCGCGCGATGGCGACGAACGCGCGGCTGCTGCTGCTCGACGAGCCCGCGGCCGGGATGAACCCTGTCGAGACGCGGGAGATGACGGAGCTGATCGGCAAGCTCCGCGACGAGCTCGGCTACACGATCTTCGTGATCGAGCACGACATGCATCTCGTCGAGGGCATCTCCGACCGCGTGGTGGCGCTAGATCACGGCATCAGGATCGCGGAGGGCTCGTTCGACGAGGTGGCGACGGACCCCAGCGTGGTCGAGGCCTACCTGGGCCTCCGCGCGAAGGAAGAAGCCGGCTGATGGAGGCTGCGTCCGTGCCCGCCGCCGAGACGACGCCGCTGCTCGAGTTCGAGCACGTCCACACGTATTACGGCGAGATTCACATCCTCGACGACGTCAGCCTGCAGGTCGGGCCGGGCGAGCTCGTCTGCCTGCTCGGCGGCAACGCCTCGGGGAAGTCGACAACCCTGAAGACGGGTCTCGGGATCGTCAAGCCGCGCGGGGGCCGGGTCCTATTCGAGGGCGAGGATCTCACCGACAAGAGCACGAGCTACCGGATCGGCAAGGGCATGGCGATCGTGCCGGAGAACCGGCGCCTGTTCGCGCCGATGAGCGTGCTCGAGAACCTGGAGATGGGCGCCTACCTGCATGGCGGCGGGCGAAAGGAGGACTTCGACCGCGTCTACTCGCTCTTCCCGTTGCTGCACGAACGCCGCAAGCAGCTGGCCGGGACGCTCTCAGGCGGCGAGCAGCAGATGGTCGCGATGGGCCGCGCGCTGATGTCGCAGCCCAAGCTGCTGCTGATGGACGAGCCCTCGATGGGGCTGGCCCCGATCCTCGTCGAGCGGAACTTCGAAATCATCCAGCAGGTGCACGAGTCCGGCGTCGCGATCCTGGTGGTCGAGCAGAACGCCAACGTCTCGCTCTCGATCGCCGATCGGGGCTACGTGCTCCAGACAGGGCGGATCGTGCTCTCCGGGGTCGCCTCCTCACTGCTCCAGCACGAGGACTTGCGAAAGGCCTACCTTGGCCGTTGATGTCGGGACCCTGCCGGCCCGAATCCGGCACCGCTTTCCGGTGTTCGAGCAGCGCGTCTACATCAACAGCTGCTCGCAGGGAGCGCTCTCCGACTCGGTGCGCGCCGCGTACGACCGCTACCTCGCCGACTGGGACGAGCACGGCGCGCCGTGGGAGTACTGGGTCGAGCAGCTGGAGGCGGTGCGGGGCAGCATCTCGCGCCTGGTCAACGCTGACGAGGACGAGATCGCCGTGACGACCTCGGTCTCGGCGGGCGTGAGCGCGCTCGCAAGCGGACTGCGCTTCGGAGACGGCCGCGACAAGGTCGTGGTGAGCGACTTCGAGTTCCCGACGATCGGCCAGATCTGGCACGCGCAGGAGCGGCTGGGCGTGCGCGTCGAGCACGTGCCGGCAGAGGCCGGCGGAACGATCCCGCTCGAGCGCTTCGAGGCCGCGATCGACGAGCAGACGGCGCTCGTCGCGGTGACGAACGTCTGCTTCCGCAACGGGAGCCGGCTCGACGTTGGGGCGGTCACCCGTCTTGCGCACGAGCGCGGAGCCCTCGTGCTGGTGGACGCCTACCAGACTGTCGGGTCGCTCCCGGTCGACGTGCGCGCGATCGGCTGCGACTTCCTCGTGGCGGGGGTGCTGAAGTATCTCCTCGGCTCGGCGGGGCTCGGCTTCCTCTATTGCCGGCGCGAGCTCGTCCAGGGAATCGAACCGACGGCGACGGGCTGGTTCGCCGACCGGGACATCTTCGAGATGGACATCCACGACTACTCGCCCGCGCCCACAGCGCGCCGGTTCGAGGCGGGCACGCCGCCGATCCCTCCGATCTACGCGGGCATCGCTGGGATCGAACTGATGCAGGAGATCGGAATCGCCGAGACCGAGGCACACGTGCGGGAATTGAACGCGATCCTGCACGACGGCCTCGAGGAGCTCGGGGCAAAAGCGGTGACGCCGCGCGTCCGCGAGCAGAGCGGCGCGCTCGTCTGCGTCGCCTCGAAGGACGTGAACGCCCTCGTCGCCGGACTCGCCGCCGAAGGCATCGTCACCTCGTCACGCGACGACAACCTGCGCATCTCGGCCCATTGCTACAACACCGCCGAGGACGTGGCCACAGTCCTGGGCGCGCTGGCCCGGAATCGCGGCCTGCTCAGTTGACGTAAGTACGCCTGGGGCGGAGCATAGGGGTCGTCGTGGCCGCCTTTGCGAACGGAAAGATCGAGGCCTACGTCGGGCCGCAGGAGCTCGGGGCGGCGGACAACCTCGAAGGCGTGATCATCGACTTCATCCATGGCGCGCGCTCGTCCCTCGACATCGCCGTTCAGGAGCTCGACTCCGAGCCGATCGCCCAGGCGATCCTCGACGCACGTTGGCGCGGCGTCAGCGTCAACCTCTTTCTCGAGCAGGACTACCTGCGCAGCCCGCTGTTGCGGCACGCCGCCGAAAGCCCCCGCTCCGAAGGCGGGTGAGACCGCCGAGACAGCTCTTCTCCGCGTCCAGTGGGACGAGGACGAGACCGACCTGGCTGCGAATCGAAGGATCCTCGCGGCGCTGCTGCGCTCCGACATCGAGGTCAAGGGGGATTTCAACCCGAAGATCTTCCACCAGAAGTTCGTCCTGCGCGACTTTCAGAACGGCAAGGCCACGAGCCCCGGCAACCCCGCCCTGCTCACGGGCTCGGCCAACTTCACGATGACCGACACTCACAAGAACCTCAATCACGTCTTCGTCTTTCACAACACCCGCGTCTGCGGTCAGTACGAGCTCGAGATCGAGCAACTGAAGCTTGGGCGATTCGGGCGTCAGATCCACGGCGACGTACCGAAGGTCTTCGACCTCGCCGGCGTCCCGACCAAGGTCCTGTTCGCGCCCGTGCACACTCCCGAGCTGGAGATCATGAAGCAGATGCTGAAGGGTGCGAACGAGGTCTTCTTCGCGATCTTCACCTTCGCCGGGTCCTCGGGGATCGACGACACGATGCTCTCCCTGGCGCGGGGCGGGATGACCATCACGGGCGTGCTCGACCGGGGCCAGGCGGCACAGGGCTGGGCGGCGCCAAAGACGATGAGCGATCCGCGGATCAGCCTCTACCAGCCGACGAAGGCATCGGGAGTTCGGAAGCTCCATCACAAGCTGATGGTGATCGACGAGCGGATCGTGGTCGCGGGGAGCTTCAACTACACCGAGCCCGCGAACGACTACAACGACGAGAACATCTTCGTGCTCGGGTCGGTGGATCCAGTCAGCCATGGCGTGGCCGTGGCAGAGCGGCCCGTCGAGGCGATCGCGCGCCACATGAAGGCCGAGATCCAGCGGATCATCAGCCAGCTGAGCGAGCCCTACGTGCCGTAATCGAAGATCTTCGACGGGAGGCCCGAGAGCGGCATGCCTCCGTCGGGCCCGACGAGCCAGGTCTCCTGCATGTAGAGGCAGTCGTGGCCGTTCTCGGCGATCACGTGGGGGTGCATCGAGAAGACCATGTTCTCGCGCAGCTCGGTTTCGATGCCCTCGCCGATCTTCGGGAACTCGATCATCGTCATCCCGATCGAGTGGCCGGTCACGTGGCCCAGGTGGTAGCCGCGGTCGGTGAACCCCTGCGAGACCGCCCGATGTGCGTCGTGTGCCGTGGCCCCGGGCCTCAGCGCGGTTTTCGCCGCCTCGAAGTACTCGTCGTAGGCCTCGTTCATCCGCCGCACCTCGGCGTTGGGCGTGCCGATCGCGCGCGAGACCTCGACCCAGTGGCCGCCGGGGCCGGCGACCTCCAGCGACGGGATGCAGAACTCGCCGAGGATCGTCTCAACGCGCGCGATCGCGAACTCGGCGCCGACCAGCACCATGTTCATCGTGAGCCGGCCGCAGCCGCGCTCGACGAAGAGCTTCTCGGCGGGCGCGAGCGCCTCGGCGGCGGAGCGGCCCGGCGCGTACGCCCCGTGGAAGGCGTGGAAGCCGTCGGTGTTGATCCGCACGCTCTCGCGCACCGACTCGAGCTCCTCGTCGCTCTTGACCGCGCGGGCGTGGTCGAAGGCGACGTCCCAGTTGACGAGCTCAACGTGGTCCTCGAGCGCCTCGTGTTCGCGGACCGTCATCACGTAGTCGAGCCCGTAGACGCCGACGCGCTGGCGGCTCAGGCGGTCGGCGAGCCAGTCGCCGGGCCGGTCGGCGAAGACCTGCTCCTCGATCCAGCTCGTGCCGTGCTCGCCCACGTAGCGGGCCTCGGTCGGGAAGACGATCGCCGGCTCGCCCTCGAGCGGCAGCAGCACGTACGCGTATCGGTGGACGACCTGGAAGCCGGATAGGTAGGTGACCGCGCCCTCGAAGCCCGAGTACTCGCTGCCGCAGACGAGCGCGGTGTCGAGCCCATCGCGCTCCAGCGCCGCCCTCACGTTTGCGTAGCGCCGCTCGACCTCGCCTTGGCTCACCACGATCTCTCCAGGCCCTTCACCAGCGCGAGTATCGCCTCGTTCAGGGGCGTCGGCACGCCGTGCTCGCGGCCGAAGCGGGCGATTCCGCCGTTCAGGTAGTCGATCTCCGTCTCGCGCCGGGCCTCGACGTCCTGCAGCATGCTGGCCTTGTGGTCGTACGCGACCTCCGGCTTGGCCGCGTGGTCGATCAGCTCCTCGGGGTCGGCGTCGAGCACGATCTGCTGCGCGGCGGCCACCGCCTTGCCCTCGTCCACGAGCCCGGAGACGAGGCGGCGTAGGGCCGGGTCCTCGCAGACGCGGCCATGCGTGAGGCCGGTCAGCGCGCCGACCGGGTTCGTGGCCGCGTTGAAGATCAGCTTGCGCCACTGTGGGCCGCGCGCGTCGGCGACCGCCTCGGTCGGCAGGCCGGCGCGCGTGCACGCCTCGGCCAGCCGCTCGACCTCCTCGAACGGAGCCGGGCTCGGCTCGAAGGGCCCGATCGTAGTGTCGCCCTTGACGTCCCACTGGACATTGCCCGGCTCGACGATCCGGCCGGCGGGGAAGGTGGTGCCGCGGATCACGCGCGAGACGTGCCCGGCCAGCGTCTCCTCGTTGCCGATCCCGTTCTGCACCGAGCAGACGGCCCCGTCCGCGAACGCGTGCGCGGTGGCCGCAATCGCCGGCTCGGTATGCATGGCCTTCGTCGCGACGATGCCGAACTCGCAGGCGGGCAGCTCGCCGGGATCACTCGTGGCGCGCAACTTGCCGACGACCTCGCCCGCGCCGGAGAGCCGCAGGCCATTCGCGCTGATCGCATCGACGTGCTCTTGCGCCAGGTCGTAGGCCCACACCTCGATGTCGTCGAGCTGCGCGAGGTTGGCCGCGAAGATCGAGCCGACTGCGCCGCAGCCCACGATGCAGACCCTCATGCTCGCCTCGGAAGTCGCAGCTCGCGCCCGCCGGTGAGGCCGGAGGGCCGCAGGATCAGGACAAGGGCCATGATCGAGGCGAGGAAGACGAGCCGCGTCCCCGCCGGCAGGTCGAGCTTCACGCCGAGCACGTGCACCCCGTCCTCGGCTTGGCTCAGGAAGGAGTCGAGGCCGCTGATCGCCAACGCGCCGACGACTGCGCCCCAGAGGCTCGTCAACCCGCCGACCACGAGCATCGCCAGGGTCAGGAAGGTCAGCTCGAGGTAGACCTGCTCGGTCGTGATCGAGCCGAGCTGGTGGACGAGCAGCCCGCCCGCGAGCCCGGCCAGCGCACCCGAGAGCGTGAAGGCCCAGAGCCGCTGCCTGTGCACGTGCACGCCGACGCCACGTGCGGCGAGTGGGTCCTCACGCGATGCGCGCAGCTGCCGCCCGAGACGGCTGCGCTGGTAGGCGAACGCCACCGCGATCACGATGAGCGCCCCCAGAGTCGCCTGCAGCGGGCCTGTGGTCTCGGGCACGAGCGAGAGCGTGGTCGCGCCCGGGCCGATCTTCGTCCACTCTCGCAGGATGTTGTGCGTGATCTCGAGCACGGCGAAGGTGGCAATCCCGGCGGCCAGCCCGGAGAGGCGCATCAGCGGCAGGCCCACGAGGAAGGCGAAGACGCCACCAAGCCCGGCCGCGAGCAGTAGCGACGGCACGTTGCCGATGGTGTGGTCGCGCAGGAACGGAAAGAGCGTCGTCAGCACGCCCTTCTTCGACTCCAGCGGCACCGTGATCACACCTGCCGCAAACGCCCCGACGGCGACGAAGCTGATCTGCCCGAACGAGACCACGCCCGAGTTCCCGACGAAGACGTAGATCGCCACCACGATCGCGACCGAGACGAGGGCGTTCATGAAGTAGACCTGGTTCGCCAGGGAGGCGGTGGTCGCAACGAGCCCGACCGCGATCACCAGCGCCGACGGCCCGAGCAGCTCGACCACCGCGTCGGCCCTCCGCCTCATGCGCGTTCGGCGGCGGCCCGCCGCCCCCACGCGAAGAGGCCGGCCGGCCGGAGCAGCAGGACGAGGATCACCAGCGCGAACACCGCCGAGGGCAGGTAGACGGTCTTGTCGGTCGGGAGCGCTCCGTTGAGCACGCCCGAGACGAAGCCGATCGTGAAGCCGCCGAGCGTCGCCGTCCAGAGCCGGTCGATCCCGCCGACGACGACGCCGACGAGCACGACGATCGTGTCCCGCAAGGCAAAGTCCGGCGAGACGAGCGGGAACTGCACGGTCATCATCACCGCGACCGCCGCAGCCAGCAGGCCGGAGAGGACCACGGACAAGGCGATCACCCGGTTCGCGCGCACTCCGAGCAGCCGGGCGGTCCGGAAGTCGGTCGCGGCCGCCCGCGTGTGCAGGCCGATCGTCGTCCGCGTGAGCAGGAGCGCGAGGGCCAGGAGCGCGAACGCGGCCACGGCCACCGAGACGAGCGTGATCTTGCGGATGTCCACGCCGCCGACGCTGATCGGCTCGTTCAGCGACGTGATCGAGGCCGCGACCTCTCCGAGGGTGTCGTCGCGGAGATCGATGATCAGCGCGATCGCCTGCAGCAGGAACGCGATCGCGAAGGTGGTCACGAGCATCACCGCAGGCGACTGGCCGCGCAGGGGCCGGAACACGACCGTCTCCATCGCAAGCGACAGCGCCACGACGACCCCGAAGCACGCGGCGATGCTCAACGGCACCGGCCAAGCCGAGGTGAAGGCGAGCGTGTATGCGCCGGCCATCACCAGCTGGCCGTACGCGAAGTTGACGAGCCGCAGTACGCCGAAGACGAGCCCGATCCCGACGGCCATCAGGGCGTAGATTGCGCCGAGCCCGACGGCGTCGGAGAGGGTCTGGAAGTTGACGGCGGCGAGGATCATGAAGCGAGGTAGGCGGCGACGATCTTGTCGGGATTCTTTGCGTCGGCCGGATTGAGGGTCAGGCCCAGCTCCCCGGCGACGAGCACGTGCGTGCGGTCGGCCAGGGCGACGGTGTGGAGCGCGCGCTGCTCCACGAGCAGGATGGTCATGCCGCGCTCCGGGATCCTTCGCAGCGCCTGGAAGACATCGTCGACCGCTAGCGGCGCGAGGCCGAGCGACGGCTCGTCGAGGAGCAGAAGATCCGGCTCGGCGACGAGCGCCCGGCCGATTGCGAGCTGCTGCTGCTGGCCGCCCGAGAGTGCGCCCGCCGAGCGGCGCCGGAACTCCTTCAGCATCGGGAAGAGGTCGTACGCCAGCGCGAGCGGTTCGGGGCCGTGGTGCTTGCGGTGGGCTGCGAGCCCTAGTCGCAGGTTCTCCTCGACGGTGAAGTCGCCGAAGATGCGGCGACCCTCCGGAACCAGTGCGACGCCCCGGTGGGCGATCGACTCCGGAGAACGCCCCCGCACCGAGTCACCATGCAGCCGGATCTCTCCCCGATGCGCGGGTAGCACGCCCATGATCGCGTGCAGCGTGGTCGACTTGCCGGCGCCGTTAGGACCGATCAGGCCGACGATCTCGCCCTTGTCGACCCGCAGGGAGACGTCGCGCACCGCTGCGACGGTGCCGTAGCGCACCTCCAGGCGCTCGAGCTCGAGAACCGGCTCAGGCATCCGCCTCGGCCTCCGCCCCGGTTACGGCAGTCTCGCCGAGGTAGGCCGCCGCGACGTCGAGGTTGCCGCGGATCTCGTCGGGGGTTCCGGCGGCCAGCGTGCGGCCTTGGTCGAGCACGTGGATCCGGTCGCAGACGCCCATCACGAGCGCCATGTTGTGGTCGATCAGAAGCACCCCGGCCCCCTGGTCGGTGCGCACCAAGTTGACGACCTCCGCGAACTCCGGCACCTCCGCTTCCGGGAGGCCGGCAGCCGGCTCATCCAGGAGGACGAAGGCCGGCTCCGTCGCGAGCACGCGCGCCACTCCCAGCCGCCGCTCGTCTCCCTGCGCCAGCGAGTCCGCTCGCGCTTCGGCCAGGTTGGTGAGCGCGAGCAACTCGAGCAGGCCGTGCGCCCGCCGGCGCGCCTCGCGCGGTCCTGCCCCGGCCCCCAGCGCCGCGACCTCCACGTTCTCCCGCACGGAGAGCGCTCTGAAGGAGCGGCTGTGCTGGAAGGTGCGCGTGACCCCGGCGCGGGCCCGTCGGTGCGAGCTCCACCCGGTGATCTCGCGCCCTTCCAGCTCGACGCTCCCTTCGTCCGGGAAATCGAAGCCGGTGAGCACGTTCACGAGGGTGGACTTGCCTGCACCGTTCGGCCCGATCAGGCCCACGACCTCGTGCCGGTGGAGCTCGAGCGACACGTCTCGCAGCGCCTGCACGCCCTCGAAGGACCGCGAGACGGAGGAGGCCCGAAGCGTCTCTCCGGGCCTCCTCTCACTTCCTTCCCCAATCGCCTCCGGCGACAAGCTCACGCCGCGCCTACGGGAGCGTCGGGATGACCTTCGCCGTCACCGGACCCACGTAGGACGCCTTGTTGTTCTGGATCTTGATCACACGGTACTGCCGCCCGTGGACTGTGTGCAGCTTCGCCGAGAAGCTGATCTTCCCGCCGAGCACCGGCACCTTGTTGAACTTCTCGAGCTGGGCCGCGAGGACGGAACCCTTGAGCGAGCCGTGTGCCCGCTTGATTGCAATCGCGAGGCCGTCGATCGTGTCAGCCCCGCCGAGGAAGCCGCCGGTGCCCGGGGTCGCCCCGGCCGCCTTGAGCAACGCGATCATCTTGCGCACGTCCTTGCTCGGGTCGTCGCCGAAGATCGAGGCGTAGGTGACGAAGTAGTAGTTCGTCACCTTCGGGCTGCTAGTTACCCAGTACGTACCGTCTCCGGCCCACGAATTGAGGATCGGCGTGTTGTTATGCAGCGACCGGAGCCCCGAGACAAATGCCGGCAGCTCGCCGAACGCCGTCGAGGTCACGTACACGGCCGCCTTGTGCGAGTTCAGCCGGCTGACTGCGGTGTTGACGTTGTTCGCTCCGGTCGCGTAGGACTCCCGCGTCACGACCTTCCCGCCGAGCTGGCGGTAGCGCTTGTCGAACGCCTGCACGACGTTCTTGAAGTAGACGAGCAGGGTGTTGGTCGCGAGCCCGGCCGTCTTCCAGCCGCGCTTGATCGCGTACTCGGCCATCGCCGAGCCCTCGTCCTGCGCGACATTGCCGAAGCTGAAAGCGAGCCTGCCGGCCTTTCCGAACCGCTTCGGCCCCATCTGGTCGGTTCCGATGCACGTGGAGATCGCCAGCTTGCCGCGCTTGATCGCCTCCTGCGCAACGGGGGTCGCGAAGTCGACGTCGCAGGTTGTGAACAGGACGGTCGCGCCCGCACCGAGCAGGCTCAGCGCGCACGACTTCGCCTTGGCCGCGTTGTTGTTCTGCGTGTCACACGTCTTGATCACGAACTTGTGGCCGGCCGCTCCGCCCCTCGCATTGAGCTGCTTGACACGAATCTTCGCGGCAGCGAGCGCCGGGTTGTCGAACGGCGCCATCTGACCGGACTTGTCGTAGGCCCAGCCGATCACGAGTGGCTTCTTCGCCGCCGAAGCCGCGCGTCCGCCTGTTGTGGCAGCGAGAGCGGCGATCGCCACAGCCGCCCCGAGGAGCGCCACGAGAGCACCCCATCTAGTCGCTCGTCCCACTGCACCCTCCTCCTGTCAGAACCACGGTCTAGAACGGATATCTAACTCTACGCTGATAGGGGTTCAATCGGGTTCCCACGAGTCTTCGCGGGCCCGCACGAGCCGGTAAAGGGCGGTGTGTAATGGCACCGGCACGCCGACCCGCTCCGCCTCGCGCACGAGCGCGCCCGTGATGTGCTCGATCTCGGTCGGGCGGCGCGCCTCGACGTCCTCCAGCATGGACGGATAGTGGCGGCTGCCGCGACGGGTGGCGTGGACGTTCATCTGCCACGGATCCTCGTGCAGCTCGACGCCCGCCGCCTCGGCCACCCGCTTGCCCTCGTCCATCAGGTCGTGAACCAGATGTCCGAGATCGCCAGGTTCCTCCTGGGCGGCGAAGTGCGGATCGTGCGGCAGGCCGGTCAGCGCCGCGACCGCGTTGACCGTCGCGTTGAAGATCAGCTTCGACCACTGTGCCGGACGCAGGTCGCGGAACGGCTGCGCCTTCAGGCCGGACTCGACGATCAGCGCCGCCGTCTCCTCGACCAGCTCGTAGGGCGTGTCGCCGTAGGGGCCTAGCCAGGTCTCCGTGTCGAGGATGTACTCGACGTGCGTGTCCGAGTGGCGCGTGCCGCTCATGAACGTGACCGCCGAGATGACCTGCCGGCCGGGAAAGGCCTCTTCGGCGCCGAGGCCGTTCTGGACGGTCATCACCGCGGTGCCCGGCCAGTGCCCGGCGAGTCGGGCCGCGGCCGCCTCGAGCTCGGTCGTCTTCGTCGCGACGATCGCGAGGTCCGGCTCGGCCAGCTCGGCCGGGTCGGTCGCAGCCTTCAGGCTGGTGACGAAGTCGCTCCGGCCGGACACGCGCAGGCCGTGCTCGTTCAGCGCGCGGGCATGCTCGTCTCGGCGACAGAGCACCGAGACCTCGCGGACGCGGCCGAGGTGTCCCGCATAAAGGCTGCCGATCACGCCGGCGCCGACTACGCAGACGCGGTCGATACCGTCCTCCGCAACTGGTCGAGCCCGCGCACCGCGAGCTCACGTGGGTCTTCGCGCCAGAGCGATCCGGGCAGCTCCGAGTCGGAGAAGATCTCGAGGTCGAAGAGGCCTTCCCAGCGCAGTGCCTCGAGGATCGGGCCGAACTCGACCACGCCGTCGCCCGGCAGAACACGGTCGTTGGTGTTGCGCGTCGGCTCGCGCCAGTCCGCGATGTGGACTCCGCGAATCAGGTCGCGGTGACGCTCGATCTCTTCGAGCGGCTCGCGCCAGAGGTGCCACGCGTCGTACATCAGCCCCACCTCGGCGCCCGCCTCCTCGATCAACCCAGCCGCCTCGGCAAGCGAGCTGACCACCGTCCAGAAGTGCGCGAACTCGCGCTGCACGGGCTCGAGCGCCACCGGGACGCCACAGGCGCGCCCTTCCTCGGCGATCGCGCGCAGCCCCTCGAGGATCGTCGCCCGGTCGTCGCCCGGGCCGGTGAGGAAGAGCACGCAGGGCGGCTCGAACGGGGCGAGCCGCCTGATGCAGGCCCGGATCGCCTCGACGCGCTCTGCAGGATCGACCGGGCCCTCCATCAGCGGGAGCGGCAGGATCGAGGGCACAGCGGGAATCGCGGTGGCCGCCTCGAGCCCGCTCGCCCGAAAGCGCTCCAGGGAGTCGTCGGCGAGCTTCATCTCCCAGATGCCGATGGCGTCGGCGCCCGCCGCGCGGTAGGCATCGAGGTCGTCCGCGAACGACTGGCTCACCGTGGTGATCTGCGAGATCGAGAGCCTCACCTGAACAGGCGCCTCCGGAGCAGGTGCTTCGCCACCATCGTCCCCGAGCCCGCGCCGAGACCGGGCCCCGGATGCGTGCTCGCGCCGATGTGCCAGAGCCGCTTCACCGGCGTGCCGTGACCCGGGCTCGCCGGGAACGGGCGCCAGAGGAGGTTCTGATCGAGGGCGAGTGAGCCCGAGTACGGGTCGCCGTGGTGCAGGTTCACGTTCGCCGCCTGCAGGTCGGCGGGCGAGAGGGTGACCCGCTTGCGCAGCGACGACTCGAGGTTCGGCACGTGCCGCGCGATCCGCGCCTGGATCCGGTCGGCGTAGCGCTCGCGCAGCTCTTCCGTCCAGCTGCCGTCCCCGGGGTCGAGCTCGCCGGCCGCGTCGCCCTTGACGTGCCAGGGCAGCTCCTGGAGCTGGATCCAGAGGAGCCCCGCACCCTCGGGTGCCCGCGATGGGTCCATCGTCAGCGGCTGGCCGACGACGACGGTCGCCTCGGCCGGAAGCAGGCCGCGCTCCGCCTCGTTGACCGCGCGCGAGACCCCGTCGAGGCCGGGCGTGAGGTGGACGATCGCCGTCTGGCCGAGCCGCTCGTCGGCGTCCCAGCGCGGCGGCTCTGAGAGCGCGAAATGGATCTGCATTTCGGAGCGCCCGTAACGAAACCGCTTGCCGAGCTCCTCGTGGCCGTCGAGGAGCCGACCGTAGAGCTGCGTGGGCGTGACATTCGCGACCACCGCGCGCGAGGCGGCGACCTCCTCGCCGTCGGCGAGCCGCACGCCCTGGGCTCGTCCGTCGCGCACGAACACGCGCTCGACGTCGCGGCCGGTCTCGCAAGTGCCGCCGTGGTCCTCGATCAGACGCACGAGGGCATCCACGAGCTTGGCGCCCCCGCCACGCGGGATCGGCATCCCGCCCTCCTGCACCGCGACGCCGATCACCTGCGTCATGAAGCCCGAGGCGGCCGCGTCGGGGCCGAGCCCGGTGTGCAGTACCCAGGGAGCAAGCAGTCCGTGCGCGCGAGACGAGGCGAAGGTGTCGGTCAGCCAGTCGCGACTCGAGGCGAGCACATTGCCGGTGAACTCCACCGAGCCCCTGCGGCCGAGCCGCCGGTACGTGCGCAGCCCGAGCTTGAGCCCGTCCTTCGACCACAGCTCGGTACCGAGCACGCCAAACGCGAGGTCAGCGGTGGGAAAGAACGCCTCGACGGCGCCGCGCCACTCTTCGCCCAGCTCGGAGACATTGGCCTCGGTCGAGCGGAGCAGGAAGGTCGCCTCGCCGTCAGGAAAGAGCGTCGCCGACGGGTACTCGGTGTTCAGGTACTCGAGCCCGCGCGCCGCGAGCTCTTCGGCAAGCTCCGCGTGCGCCGCGCCCCCGACCCAAAGCGGGTGCCAGGCGCTGAAGACGTCGTGCAGGTAGCCGGGCTCGGTGAGCTCGGCGGTCTGGATCGCCCCGCCGACGTGCTCCTCCCGCTCGAGCACGCGGACGCGCCAGCCGCCCCGCGCGAGCAGCGCCGCGCAGGCGAGCGAGTTGATCCCGCTGCCCACGACGACGGCGTCAAGATCAGCCGCCCGCGAGCTCACGGAACTCCTCGTCGCTGACGAGCCCACGCTTGCGGGTGCCCAGCTCCTTGACCCTCGCAAGGACCTCCGCGCGCCGCTCCTCGGGAACGTCGAGCCCGAGCTCTTCGGCCTTGATCCGGATCGAATCGAGCCCGCTCTTCTTGCCGAGCACGACCCCGCGCTCGGCGCGCACGAGCTCCGACGAGTACGGCTCGATCGACGGCGGGTCGTGGAACTGGCTCGCCACGGCGCCGCTCTCGCGGCGGAAGAGCGTCTCCCCGGTGACCGGCTTCCACGGCTCGAGCGCGTAGCCCGAGAGCTCGCGGACGCGCTCGGAGACGTCGCGGACCTTGTCGAGCCGAAGGTTCGACTCGACGCCGTAGAGCGCGCGCAACGTCAGTGCGACCTCTCCGAGATTCGCGTTGCCGGCGCGCTCGCCCATGCCGTTGATCGTGCCGTGCACCCAGCGCGCTCCCGCCCGGACGGCCGCGACCGCGGCGGCCGTTGCCAGGCCGAAGTCGTTGTGGCCGTGGAAGTGCACGGGGATCTCGGGCCCCACCCACTCGACCGTGCGCTCCACGAGGTCTGCGACCGCCTCGGGCGAGGCGATCCCGAGGGTGTCGACGACCGCCACTTCCTTCGCCCCCGCCTCGACGGCGCTCTTGTAGACCTGCTCGTAGAAGTCGGGTTGCGCACGCGTCGAGTCGACCCCGAAGAACGCGGCGTGGATCCCGTTGTCGGCGGCGAAGCGCATCGCGTCGGTGATCCGTCCGAGCATCTTCTCGCGAGACACTCCGATCGCGTCCAGCTTGAGATCCGAGATGGGCGACTCGATCACCGAGTAACCGACGCCGAGCTCCACGAGCGCCTCGAGATCCGCCGGCACCGCGCGCGAGAAGCCCCAGATCTCGGCGCGGAGGCCTGCGTCGGAGATAAGCCGAACCGCGTCCCAATCGTCCTGCGAGACGCGCGGGAAGCCGGCCTCGATGCGGTCGATCCCGAGCTCGTCGAGCAGGCGTGCAATCTCGAGCTTCTGCTCGGGATCGAGAACGACGCCGACGGTCTGCTCGCCGTCGCGCAGAGTCGTGTCGTAGAGGCCGACCCGCCCGCCGAGCTTGTACGGGTCGTTGAGCTCGCCGGTCCAGATGCTCATAGGCTCACTTCCTCACGCACGACCTGTCGACCGGTCAGTGCAGACGGTCGCGCGTGCAACGCTCGCACGACCTGAGTGAGACGACGCAAGCGTCGTCTCATGGGCACACCACCCCGTCGGGAAAGGACGAGAGCTTCTCGGCGCCGTCAGCGGTGACGAGGAAGTTGTCCTCGACGCGAAGCCCGCCGCCGCCTTCCCAGTAGATGCCCGGCTCGATCGCCAGCACCATGCCCTCCTCGATCGTGCCGCTGCCGGCCTGGTGCGCGTAGGGAGGCTCGTGCGCTCGCGCACCTACGCCGTGGCAGACCGGGTGGCTCGGCTGGCCGGGGTAGCCCACCTGGGCGATGCCCTCGCGCACGAGCCGGTCGAGCTCGGCGAGAGAGGCGCCCGGCCGGCAGTGCTCGATCGCCCGCTCGTAGACGTCCAGTAGCTGCCGCTCGAGCTCCGCGTAGTCGCTGCGCAGCTCCCCGGGACACAGATTCTTCGTGTGGTCGCACCAGTAGCCGTCCGCGCAGACCCAGATCTCGAAGAGCGTCGGCTCGTCTTCCTGCACGGGCAGATCGCCTGTTGCCGTGAACGTCTTGATCCCCGGGCCCGACCAGACGAGCGAGAAGCCGAGCGCGAGCTCGACCCGGCCGTTCCAGCCGGTGCCCGCGCCGTGGACGAAGCCGTTCCACATCGCGCCGGCCTCGGACTCCTTCATGCCTGGGCGGAGGTGCTCGCGGCAGTACTCCATCGCGGCAGCGGCGATCTCGTTGGCGAGGCGCATCCGTTCGAGCTCCTGCTCCGTCTTGTTCGCGCGGGCTCGCGCGAGGAGCGGAGTTGCGTCGGTGGCATCGCCGAAGCCGGCGAACCAGGCGGCGGTGAAGGTCGTGGGCTCGCCGACCATACGGTCTGAGGCTTGCGTGCCGAGGGAGAGCTCGAGCCCGACGCGGCCGTGCTCGCCGGTCGCCGCCTGCGCCAGCTCGAGCGTGCGCGCGGTGGGAGGCCGCGGATCATCGTCGGCGTAGCCGCGCAGGAAGCGGACATCGTCGGTCCAGGCATCGCGCGTCGCATCCTCGGCGGAGGCCTCGAGGCAGATCAGCACCGGCTCGCCTTCGCGGGGGAAGACGACGGCCTCGTAGCCCTTCATCCCCCAGAAGTTCGTCAGGTAGAGCACGTTGTCGGGCGCGCGGACGACGAGCGCGTCGAGCTCTTCCTCCGCCATCAACCCGCGCACCCGGTCAAGCTTCGCGTCGTCGCGGGGCCAGCTCACGAGATCGTCACGGTCCCGGCGCAGTCAGTTCACAGACACGTGCGCGTCGGTCGGGTACGGTCGACCACGAGGGAGGCGGGTCGAAAAACCCCACCCAGGGTGGGGGTGTGGGGTAGCTGCGGCGCGGGGTGGTCACCACCGGACGCGCTCGGGGGGTGGCTCGCCGTGCGCCTCCTGCCACGAGACGACGGGGTTGCGCAGCACGCCGATCCGCTCGATCTCCGCCTCCATCACGTCGCCGGGCTTGAGGTAGAGCGACGCAGGGTCGTCACTGAAGCCCGCAACGCCGCTCACAGTGCCGGTCGAGACCACGTCGCCGGCCGAGTAGGCGAGCGCAGAGTAGTGGCTGAGGATCTCGGGGATCGTCACCGACATGTTCTTCGAGTGCGACACCTGGCGAGCCTCGCCGTTCACGCGCAGCTCCATCGCCAGGTCGTGCGGGTTAGGAATCTCGTCCGGCGTCACGATCCACGGCCCGAGTGGACAGAACGTGTCGATCGCCTTGCAGAACGAGAAGACGCCCGAGCGCATCTCACGCCGTTGGATGTCGCGCGCCGTGATGTCGTTGAAGATCACGTAGCCGCCGATGTAGTCGACCGCCTCCTCCGGGGAGAACCACTTCCCCGCTTTCCGGATCACCACGGCGAGCTCCAGCTCGTAGTCGAGCTCCTCGGTCAGGTGCTCCGGGTAGATCACGGGGTCGTCCGGCCCGACGATCGCGTCCACGTTCTGGAAGAAGACGATCCACGGCGCGATCTCATGCGACCAGTCGACGTTCTTGGACTCGTCCTCATGCTCGCGGAAGTTGCCCGCCGTGTGGAAGAATTTCTTCGGCACGATCGGCGCCCGCAGGCGAA
>Ga0307299_10000282_pt1 | contig 17098 bp, 14 predicted proteins | sample ER_DNA_159_FD_194466 | JGI IMG/M metagenome (GOLD analysis project Ga0307299, IMG submission 194466) | Bulk soil microbial communities from the East River watershed near Crested Butte, Colorado, United States - ER_DNA_159 | ecosystem: Environmental > Terrestrial > Soil > Floodplain | place... | reverse complement strand
AAACGGAACGGCGACCCCCCCCCCCCCGCGCGCGATCATCATGGGCCACTACGACCCGCTCCGCCGCGCCTTTGCGAACCTGTTGCGCAACGCGTCCGAGGCCATGAGCGGTCAAGGCGCGATCGACGTGACCGTCACGGGCGACGGCAGCGGCATCGCGGTCACGATCGCCGACCACGGCCCCGGTATCCCCGACGACCTGCGGCAGCGCGTGTTCGAACCGTACTTCACGACCAAGGCCGACGGCACGGGGCTCGGCCTGGCACTCGTCCGCCAGACGCTCGAGGCCCACCGCGGCACGATCGCGCTCACCGCGACGCCGGGCGGAGGCGCCACGTTCGCCATTGTGTTCCCGCCTGTATGAGCCCCCGCATCCTGCTCGTCGACGACGAGGCGAACATCCGCAGGATGGTGAGTGCACTGCTCGAGTCGGAGGGGTTCGAGACACTGGAGGCACCCAACGGCCAGGCGGCCCTGGCGCTCGTATCGGATGACGCTCCGGACGCGGTGCTGCTCGACCTGATGATGCCGCCGGGTCTCGATGGGTTGGCCACCCTCGAGCAGCTCAAGAAGCGGGCCCCGCACCTGCCCGTGGTGATGATGAGCGGCAAGGCGAACCTCGCGGACGCCGTGCGCGCGACGAAGCTGGGCGCGTTCCAGTTCCTCGAAAAGCCGCTCACGCCCGAGGGGATTCTCGTCGCGCTGCGCGGCGCCCTCGAGCTGGGCCGCACCCTCGCCGAGAACCGCCGCCTGCACGAGCAGCTGGGCCACGCCGACCCGTTGGTCGGGACGAGCGGCGCGATGGACGAGCTGCGGGCGATGATCGCGCGTGTCGCGCCCACCGAGTCCCGTGTGTTGATCACCGGTGAGTCGGGGACCGGCAAGGAGCTGGTCGCCTCGGCGATTCATCGCCAGAGCGCGCGGTCCGGGAAGCCCTTCGTCACCGTGAACAGTGCTGCGATCCCGCGCGACCTGGTCGAGTCGGAGATGTTCGGGCACGAGCGCGGAGCCTTCACCGGCGCCACGGAGCGCCGGCACGGCCGGTTCGAGCTGGCGGACGGCGGCACCCTGTTCCTCGACGAGGTCGGCGACCTGGGTGCCGAAGCGCAGGCCAAGCTGCTCCGCGTGCTCGAGACTGGAGTCGTCGAGCGCCTCGGCGGCGAGCGGCCGTTCACGGTGAACGTCCGCGTGCTCGCCGCCACGAACAAGGACCTGAGGCACGCCGTGGGCCAACGCCAGTTCCGCGAGGACCTGTGGTTCCGGCTCAACGTCCTCCCGATCCACATCCCCCCGCTGCGCGAGCGGCCCGACGACATCCCACCGCTCGTGCGCCACTGCGCCACCCGCTGCGCGGCGCGGCTCGGCCGCCCCGTCCGGCTCGACGCGGGCGCCTTGCAGCTCCTCGGGGCCTACCGCTGGCCGGGCAACGTGCGCGAGCTGGCCAACATCGTGGAACGCCTCGCGATTCTCGCCACCGGCGAGACGATTACCGCGGACGATGTGACACGGGTCCTTCCGCATGGGCAGGACGGCATCCGGCCCGCGGCCGCGGCCACATCCGGCGAAACGGTTGGTCCGACGGCGGACGTCGCGCTGGCGGACGCGCTCGACCAACACGAACGCGAGCTGATCGCGCGCGCGCTGTCCGCAGCGCGCGGCAACGTGGCGGAGGCAGCCCGCAAGCTCTCGACCGACCGCGCGAATCTTTACCGACGGATGCGGCGGCTCGGGCTAGAACCGCCCCGCAACATTATCGAAACGTGACGGGATGACACGACTCGGCTCCGCGGCCACGCAGTTACAGCCTCGGACCGCGGCACGTCCCGTGCACCGGCGCCCCACGGCCCCAACCAAGGCTCGGTTATGCTCGCCCTTCTCTTAACTCTGGTGACGGTCCAAGACACCACGATCGTCATTCACCCCGACAGCTCCGGCGCCACACTCCAGGCGATCGAGCTGCCGCGCGTCGTGACCGACGAGGTCATCCGCTTCTACAATGCCCCCACGACGACGCGGCTCGTGGGCCGCACGCGCCTGCCGCGCGGCAACTCGTGGCACGGCGACGTGGCGGTCCGGAACGGCCCGGCGCTGATCGGCGGGCGCGTGGACGGCACGCTGGTCGTGATCAACGGCGACGTGCTGCTCGAACCAGGGGCGGAGATCACCGGCAACCTGATCGTTGTCGGGGGAACGGTTGAAGGCACGGCAGAGGCCCGGGTCGCCGGGGAGCTGCGCCAGTACCGCGAGCCGTTGCTGTATCGCCTGCGGGGCGAAGGGGACGAGATCGCCTACGCGCCGAACCTGCGGCGCCGCGCCCTGTGGAACCCCGGCGCGCGCGTGTCGTGGGGCACCGCGGACACGCGATCGACCTTGACGATCGCGACCGGCGGGACGTTCAACCGGGTCGAGGGGCTGCCGATCGTGTTCGGCCCGCTGTTCGACTGGAAGGTCCAAGACAACCTGCGCATCCGTCTCGACGCGCTGGGCGTCTTCCGGTCGGCAGGGGATCTCAGCGACAAGCGCAGCGACCTGGGCTACATGGTCCGTACCGAGCTGAGATCCGGGGACATCCGCCCGTTTGGCGTCGGCTTCCGCGCCTACGACGTCGTGGCGCCGATCGAGGACTGGGGACTCCGCAACGCCGAGGTCGGGTGGAGCGCGTTCGTCTTCGCGCGCGACTATCGCGACTACTACCTCAACAAGGGATGGGCCGCCCGGGTGTTTGCCCACCCCGAACGGCAGATCGCGGTTACGCTCGAGGTGCGCCGCGACTGGCAGGCAAGCGTCACCGCGCGCGATCCGTGGACGCTGTTCCGCAACTCGGACGCCTGGCGCCCGAACCCGCCGATCGACGAGGGACACTACACCACGCTGAGTGCCAACGGGGCGATCGACACGCGCAACGACGTCGACGACCCAACGTCGGGGTGGCTCGTCCGTGCGACGCTCGAGCACTCGGGGAGCAAGGATGTGACGCCGCAAGCCGGCGTGCCGGCGGCGGTTCGAGGCGCGATCCCGACCGACGGGTCGTACGCGTTCAATCGACTGTTTCTCGATGTGCGTCGTTACGCGCGGGTGAGTGCGTCGGGTCGAGTGAACCTACGCCTCCTCGCGGGCGGCTGGCTGGGCGGCGATCCGCTGCCGCTGCAGCGGCGCCTGTCGCTCGGAGGTCCCGACCCGCTCACGGGGTACGCGTTCCGTCACAGTGGCTGCAACCGCGACATCGCCGATCCGGCGTTCACGGGATCGCTCGTGGCGGCGTGCGATCGAGTCGTCGCACTGCAGGCCGAGTACCGGGGGCACCTGAAGCTCAACTGGAGCTACACGCCGTTCGGCACGGGGCGTGAGGAAGGCGATGAAGAGGGGGGCAGCACGTTGCTGCGGCTCGAAGGACCCGACCTCGTGGTGTTCGCCGATGCGGGCCAGGCCTGGCTCGTCGGAACCGGGCCGGGTCGTTTGCCGAGCGACCGGCTGCCCACACTGGGCAGCTGGCTCGCCGACTTGGGCCTCGGCGTGGATTGGGGTGGATTCGGTTTATACGTCGCGAAGGCGGTGACCACCGGCGAACGACTGCGCTTCACGGTCCGGCTCGATCACCGGTTTTAGGGTGCGGCGCAAGCCGGTCCTCTTGCTCTGCGCCCTGCTGTCGGGCGCGGCCGCGGTTGCCGCGGCACAGGTGTCCCCGCCGGCGCCGTCGCTCACGGTGACGCTGCAGAGCGAGGTGCCGCGGGTGCAGAGTACCGGTCTGCTTGCCGATGGGCGGTTTGTGGCTCTGATGCGGTCGGGGTTCCCGCTCCGGCTGCACTACAAGCTCGAGCTGTGGAAGGTGCGCGCCAGCTGGTTCGATCAGTTCGTGCGCGAGGTGCCGTGGGACGCGGTGGCGCGACACGATCCTCTCGCCGACGACTTCGTGCTGATCCGCACCGGCGGCAGCATCAGTCGCTACGCCACACCGGAGGAATTGGCCCGGGCGCTCGAGATCCCGTACACGATTCCGTTGCACCCTCCCGCCGGCAACAGCGGACGTTTCTACTTCCTGTGCCGGCTCGAGGTCTCAACGCTCAACGACACCGATCTCGAAGAGCTGTCACGTTGGCTGAAGGGTGACGTAGGGCCGGCGGTTTCGGGTGAGGGAAACTTCGGGCAAGCGTTGGTGCGAGGGGCGCAGCGGGTATTAGTCAGGATCGCGGGGCTACCGCGGCAGCGGCTTGAGGCGCGGAGCCCTACGTTCCGAACTGAGCGTCAATCGCCGCCCTGATCTCCTTCAGCGACGTCCCCCGGCCCGCCAGCTGACTCGCCAGCATCGCCTCACCCATGCAGATGTCGCAGTAGGCTCCGTGATTCGTCTCGAAGCACGTCAACAACGAGCGGTGTCCCGCGTGCTTGGAGCAATCACAATGACAGTAGACGCCATCGAGCGTGCCCGCGGCGGCCCGGGCTGCCGCGTACGCCTCGGCTGCTCCCGGCGTGCCGGGAATGGCCGCGCCGGTGAGCACGCGCTCGGCGGTGATGCCGGGACGTGGCTCGGGATGCGTCCCGCCCACGGCTGGCCGCGCCGAAAGCAACACCGCCGCCAGAACGATGGCGGCGGCGCCGGTTACGAGCCACGGAGTCTTGCTCACAACGCCTCGAGGGTCGCCAGCACGTCCGCCCCGTAGAACAGGCGGATGTACTTGGCCTGTGTGCGGGTGAGGCGGCGCACCGCCCAGGAGAGGTGCACGAAGTGCGGCTCGTGCGGCGCCCGCATCGGGTGCATCCCCACCTCTTCGGGCAGCAGGTTACCCTTGCGGGTGTTGCAGCTCGAGCAGGCGGTGAGGACGTTGGTCCAGGCGTTCGTGCCGCCGCGCGACAGGGGCACCAGGTGGTCGCGCGTGAGGCACTCCCGCTGCCGCAGCTCCAGCTGGGACCGGCCGCAGAACTGGCAGCGGTAGTTGTCGCGGGCGAACAGGAACGTGTTGGTGACCTGGCGGCGGAAGCGGCGCGGGACGTGGACGAACCGGACCAGGCGAATCACCGCGGGGCGCGGGACCGCCAGGCGCTCACTATGGACGGGCGTCCCCTCGGCCTCCACCACCTCGGCCTTGCCGTCGATGATGAGGCGGAGCGCCCGGCGCACGGGCACCATAGTCAGCGGCTCGAACGAGGCGTTAAGCGCGAGGCAGCGCATAGGCCAGGTATGCTAACACAGACGGCCAAGCTACGGCAAGTGAGGCGTTTACGGGCGTTTACGCGCTTCCGGAGGGCGCAAAGGCCCGCCGTAGCTCGTCGATCTGGCCTTCCACCGACGCCCGGGACGATCCCCCCACCGTCCCGCGGCTTTCGACACTGTCCTCCCAGCTCCCCAGCTGCGTCACTGCGGCCCCCAGGGCGGGATGAATCCCCGCCGCCACTGCCGCCGGCACTCGGTCGAGCGCGACGCCGGCCTGCTCCGCCGCTCGCACCAGCTTCCCCACCAGGCCGTGGCTCTCCCGGAACGGAACTCCCGCCTCGACAAGGAGATCGGCGAGGTCTGTAGCACGCATCGCGGGATCGAGCGCGGCGGCCATCTTCGCGGCGTTCACCGTGAGCGTATCAATCGCGCCCGTCACCGCCGGGAGCACGACGGCCAGGGTGTCGCAGGCGTCGAACAGCAAGGCTTTGTCTTCCTGGAGGTCCTTCTGATAGCCGGCCGGGATCCCCTTGAGGGTCGTGAGCAGCGCGACCAGGTCGCCGAGCAGACGCCCCGCCTTGCCGCGCGCCAGCTCGAACACGTCTGGGTTCCTCTTTTGCGGCATGAGGCTCGAGCCGGTGCTGAACGCATCCGACAGTGTGACGAAACCGAACTCGCCGCTCGCGTAGCTGATCAGCTCGGCGCCCAAGCGCGACAGGTGCGTGCCGATCAAGGCCATCGCGAAGAGCATCTCGGCGACGAAGTCGCGGTCACCGGTGGCGTCGAGTCCGTTGGCCGACACGGCGCGGAACCCGAGGGCTTCCTTGAGCAGCACGCGGTCCACCGGGAACCCCGACCCGGCGAGTGCGCCCGAGCCGAGCGGCAGCTCGGCGACGCGGCGGCGGGCATCGGCGAGGCGTTGGCGGTCGCGCACGAGGGGGTACGCATGTGCGAGCAGCACGTAGGCCCAGCGCACCGGCTGCGCTCGCTGGCCGTGGGTGTAGCCGGGGAGGATCGCGTCCACCCCATCCTTGGCCTTCGTGACGAGTGTGCGGCCCAGGGCTGCAAGGTCGGCGTCCAGTTGATCGATCGCGTCGATAGTCCAGAGCCGCAGGTCGGTCGCGACCTGGTCGTTGCGGGAACGGCCGGTGTGCAGCTTGCCCGCGACGGCACCGACTTCTTCATAGAGCAAGCGCTCGACGAGCGTGTGTACGTCTTCGTCGGGCGCGCCCACGGCCGCGCCATCGGCGAGGCGGTCAGCGACGCGGTCGAGGCCACTCTCGAGCTGGGCTTCCTCGGCGGGCGACACGACGCCGACGCGGCCGAGCGCGTGCACCCATGCTTTGCTCGCGACGACGTCTTGCGGCCAGAGGCGATGGTCGACGGGAAGACTGCGGTTCAGCGCATCGAGCGCTTCGCTCGGCCCGAGCGCGAAGCGCCCACCCCACATCTGATGCGTGTCAGACGGTGGGGACATCGGTCCGCTCGGCGGCGAGCCCCGCGCCGATCTTGATGGCGAGGCCGTACAGCCGGATAAAGCCCTCTGCGTCCTTCTGGTTGTAGACGTTGTCCTTGCCGAATGTCGCGTACGACGGCTGGTACAGGGCGTTGGGGCTCTCGCGTCCCGCCACCGTGATGCTGCCCTTGTACAGCTTGAGCCGCACGCTCCCGGACACGTTCTTCTGCGTTGCGGTGATGAGTGCGTCGAGCGCTTCGCGCTCCGGCGTCCACCAGCGACCGTCGTACACCAGATCGGCGTAGCGCAGGGCGACCTCGTCCTTGAGGCGCAGGGTGCGCCGGTCGAGCACCATCTGCTCCAGCTCGCGGTGCGCGGCGTAGAGCACGGTGCCCCCCGGGGTCTCGTACACTCCGCGCGACTTCATCCCGACGAGCCGGTCCTCGACCACGTCCGCCCGTCCGACGCCGTGCTCGCCCGCGACTTCGTTCAAGGTCTCGAGCAGCTCGACGGGGCCGAGCGGCACCTGATCGACGCTCACGGGCGTGCCTTCCTCAAAGCCGACCGTCACCACGACCGGCTCATCCGGCGCTTCGAGGGGATTCTTGGTCATCACGAAGATATGTTCGGGCGCTTCCTGCGACGGATCTTCGAGGATGCCGCCTTCGTGCGAGCAGTGCCACAGGTTGCGATCGGTCGAATAGGGTTTCTCGGCGGTCGCCTGGACCGGGACGCCCTTGGCGTGCACGTAGGCGATCAGATCTTCGCGACTCTGGAACTTCCACTCGCGCCAGGGCGCGATCACCTGGAGGTCGGGACCGAGCGCGGCGTAGGTCAGCTCGAAGCGGACCTGATCATTGCCCTTGCCGGTGCAGCCGTGGGCGAGCGCCTGCGCGCCGACGCGCTGCGCCAGCGCCACTTGCCGCGCCGCGGTCAGGGGCCGGGCCATCGAGGTGCCGAGTAAGTAGGTGCGGGCGTAGACGGCACCCGCCCTGAGGGTCGGAAAGACGAAGTCGCGCACGAACTCTTCGCGCAGATCTTCGACGACGCAATCGTCGGCTCCGGAACGCTTCGCTTTCTCGACGAGCCCCTTGAGCTCGCCGCCGCCCTGCCCCACGTCGGCCGCGAAGCACAAAACCCTGGCGCCGTAAGTCTCCCGGAGCCAGGGCACGATGGCGGACGTGTCGAGTCCGCCGGAATAGGCGAGGACGACGAGCGGGCCCGGCGGGCCGTTGCTAGGTTTATGCATAGGTGTGAATAAAAATACATGCAGGACGTCCAGGTGCGCAAGGACTTGGGCGACGTCAGATTCCCAGTAGGGGCGCAGCATGCTGCGCCCCTACCTCAGACCGTTACCAACAGACCGTTACCACCCCCACCCCTGCCTGTATTGCGGCCGCAGATAGTCGGCCGGGATCCCCGCCGTGAGCACGTCGCCGGTTTGCGGGTTCACATCGATCGGCTGGGCCGTGCGCACGGCGAGGTTGCCGAGCAGCACCATCTCCGTGAGCGGGCCCGAGTGATCGGGAATATTCGATCCCGCGGGCGTGCCACCCTTGCAGGCGGCGATCCATTCGGCGTACACGCCTTCCGTGCGTGGGTACTTCTGCGCAACCGGGTGGGCCGTGATCTCGGCCTGCTTCGCGGCGTCCAAGAGCCGCGGGTTCTCACCGTAGATCCCCGCGACCAGCTTGCCCGCGTCGCCGATCCACAGCTGCCCACTCGTATCGAATGGCCACGAAGCCGGATCGGTGAATTCCTTGGGGCGCGGCGGATAGAGACTGCCGTCGCGCCACACGACCGTCACCGCCGGCCGATTGCCCTTAGCCGCGAACGAATAGGTGATCCGCGAGCAGGCGGGCGCCGTCTCGCTGAACAGCTTGGTCGATTCCGCCTCGATGCGGGTCGGATACCCGAGGTCCAGCGCCCAGAATGACGCATCCATCGAGTGACAGGCGATGTCGCCCAGCGCGCCGGTCCCGAAGTCCCACCAGCCGCGCCACCGGAAGGGCGCGTACGCCGTGTGGAACGGCCGCAGCGGAGCGGGCCCGAGCCAGAGATCCCAGTCGAGCGTGGACGGCGTGTGCAGGTCTTCGAGCGGGCGCTCGATCGCCTGCGGCCAAATCGGCCGGTTGGTCCACAGTTGGATCTCGCGCACGGTGCCGATGGCGCCCGCTTCCACCCACTCGCGCATCAACCGCGTGCCCTCTTCCGCGTGACCCTGGTTTCCCATCTGCGTCGCGACCTTGTACTTGCGGGCCGCCTCTTCGAGCTGGCGCACCTCCCACAGCGTGCGCGCGAGCGGCTTCTGAATGCGGGTGTGCTTGCCCAGCTTCATCGCCATCATGCCGGCCACGGTGTGGGTGTGGTCGGGTGTCGAGACGGTGACGGCGTCGATGTTCTTCCCTTCCTTGTCGAGCATCACCCGGAAATCCTTGAAGCGCTTGGCCAGCGGAAACGCCGTGAACGACTGCGCCGCCTGGCGATCGTCCACGTCGCACAGGGCGTAGATGTTCTCGGTCTTCCCCACCCCGCGCACATCGTTTGCGCCCATCCCACCGACGCCGATGCACGCGATGTTGAGTTTGTCGCTCGGCGCGAGCCGATTCCGCCCGCGCGCGCCCAGCACGTGCGGCGGGACGATCGTGAACGCCAATCCGGAGGCGACGTCACTCACAAACTCGCGCCGCGAAATGGGGTGGGAGTGTAGGGGCGCAGCATGCTGCGCCCCTACTTTTGGGCCTCTCCGGGATTGTTTGCTCATGGCAGCACCCGGATCTTGATGTTGCGGTAGGCGACCCAATCGCCGTGGTCCTGGAGGCCGATGTAGCCCTCGGCGTTGCGGCCGTAGTGTACGTGCGGCGCGAACTTGCTCGCTTTGACCTTTTCCTCCCATGCGGGGCTGCCCAGCTCGTACTCGACCATCTTCACGCCGTTGAGCCAATGCTCCACGTGGTTGCCATTGACGACGAGCCGCGCCTGGTTCCACTCGCCCGCGGGCTTCACGATCCCGGGCGGCGCGGAGTCGATCCCGTAGTTCGCGCCCGCCGAGGTGAGCCGCGACGCACCGTCGGGATGGTGCGCGTCGTCGAGCACTTGCATCTCGGGCGCGGTCCAGTAGATCGCGTCCTCATCCTCGCTGGCGCGGTAGAAGATTCCGCTGTTCCCGCCCGGCGCGATCTTCCATTCGATCTCGAGCTCGAAGTTCTTGAACTTGTCGCGCGTGATGATGTCGCCCGCGCCGGGTTGCGCACGGGTCAGGGCGCTGTCCACGACCTGCCATCCGGAGCCGATCGAGTCGCTGCGAAAGGTGCGCCAGCCAGTCGTCGTGCGACCGTCGAAGAGCGGGCGCCATCCGTCGGTGCGGGCGCAGCTCATCCCAGTCGCGATCACGAAGAACCCCCAAACGAGGGCAACGCGATGAGTTTTCATGGGGACGACATTACGGCATGCCGGGCGACTAGGGAAGTCGCACCGACGCAACAATCTCAGGCAGGGATTCCGGCCAACTCGCGTATGCGGCTCTGCACGCCGCGCCGCGCGCGCTCGCTGCGCGTGATCACGAGAATCGCGTCGTCACCCGCGATCGTGCCGATGACTTCGTTCCACCCGGCCCCGTCCACCGCCAACGCGAGCGCCTGGGCGCCCCCGGTGGTCGTCTTGAGCACCAGCAGCGGGCCGACTCCTTCCGCCGACACGAGCATCGTGGGGAGCAGCTGCTCGAGGTGCGGCCGCACGCCCGACTGCCCTTCACCGGACTCGGCGTAATGCGAGCCGCCGTCGGGAGCAGCAACCTTCGCGAGCCCCAGCTCGCGGATGTCGCGCGACAGCGTCGCCTGCGTGACTTCGAAGCCCTCGGCCCGGAGCAGCTCGCGCAGCTGCTCCTGACTCCCCACGGTGTCCCGGCGGACGATCCTCACGATGGCTGCGTGGCGCTGGGTCTTCATGGGGACCGAATCTAGCTCGCCTGCGGGTTTTCGGCGCTGCGCTCGAAGACGACGCGCCCGGCGAGGACCGTCAACTGGGCGGTAACGGGCGGGAGAAGGCGGTAGGGGGCGGTAGAGGTAAACAGGGCGAGGTCTGCGGCCTTCCCGACTTCGAGCGAACCGATGTCCCGTTCCCAACCCAAGGCTCGCGCGCCGTCGAGCGTCAGGGTGCGCAGCGCGTCCGTCCCCTCGAGCCCCGCTGCAGCGGCTTCGGCCCAGAGATCCAAATCGCCGACGCTCACGACCGAATCGGTGCCGAGCCCAACCCGGAGGCCGGCGGTCCGGAACGCGCCCAACGGTGCCGAGCCGTGACCGTGGGCGCGGTTCGAGCGGGGACAATGCGCGACCGCGGCACCGGCCCCTTCCAGGATCGCGATGTCGCGCTGGTCCACCTGGACGCAGTGGACGCACAACGTGCCGGCATTCAACAGTCCGAGACGCCGCAGGTATTCGACGGGCGCGCACTGGTGCGGCTCTACCGCGATGCCGCGGGCACGCCAGGCGTCGGCGAAGGGTCCGGTACCGGCCTCCACGAACTGGCTTTCTTCCTTTGATTCGGCCAGGTGGACGGCCACTGACAGACGCTCCCGTCGCGCGAATCCCGCCACCGCCTCGTAGAGCGGCGCGCTGACCGTGTAGGGGGCGTGCGGCGAGACGCCGAGTCTCAGCTGCGACGTTGTCAGACGGCGAAGCTGTGAGATCGCGTTCTCGAGTTCCCGCATGCTCTCATCGCGCTTCGCGGGGTCGGGGCCGAAGACCTCCTGATAGACGATCCCGCGTCCGCCGAGGTCGTGCAGCGCCCGCATCACCGCGCCCGTGCTCCCCGTTTCGGCCACGCAGGTGACGCCCCGCGTCCAGCAGTCCTTCACGCCGCGGGCGGCCGCCGCGTAGAACGCGTCGGGCGGTGTGGCGTCTTTCAGCTCGCGGATGCGACGGATCCACTTGGCGAATTCAGGCTCGGTGTTCTCGCCGGCCAAGTGCGTCAGCTCGAGATGGGTGTGGCAGTTGACGAGTCCGGGGACGAGGACGCCATCCTTGAATTCCCGAGTCTCGGTGCCGGCGGGCGTGGGGACGTGGCGGTGCGCACCAACGGCGGCGATGCGGCCGTTGCCATCTACAAGAACGGCGCCGTCCTCGATCGGCGGCGCCGTCACGGGATGGACCCGGCCTGCACGAATGCGCAGCACGCGCTAGGGCGTAATCCCGACGCCGAACGGCGAGTGTACGCTGCACACGTCGTTCGGCTCCGTCCCGGGATAGAACCACTCCCAGCGGCGCACCTCGATCGGGCAGAACGGCGTGGCGAGCTTCCCGTTGCTCCAGTCCACCTCGCGTGTGATCAGCGAATCGGGCCGCGGCCAGTCGGGGGGCGCAGGGCGGCGCTCGTAGACGTCGCGCATGAACTTGGTCCATGCGGGCGCGACAATCCGCCCACCACCTGCGTTGCCCATGATGCGCTGCTGCGCGTCGTAGCCCACCCAAATCCCCGCCACGATCTCGGGCGTAAACCCGACGAACCAGGCGTCGGTGTAGTCGTCAGTCGTGCCGGTCTTGCCGCCCATCGGGACACGCAGGCCTCCCACGGCTCCCGCCGCGGTGCCGCAGCGGTTCGGCCCGGTGCCAGGCTGGCAGCGCATCACGTCGCGCAGCATGTCGAGCATCAGCCAGCTGTGCTCGGGGTCCATCACCTGCTCGCGCTTGACGGTCGACTGATAGAGGATGTTCCCGTCGCGGTCCTCGATCCGCTGGATGCCGATCGGCTCGACACGGGTGCCGAGGTTCGCGAACGAGGAGTAAGCAGCGACGATCTCGATCGGCTTGACTTCCCGGGCGCCGATGTGGATCGACGGATACGGTGGAAGTGTGGTGGTGATGCCGTAGCGGCGTGCTTCACCAATCACTGTCTGCTCGCCCAGCGCCATCCCCAGCTTGATCGTGGAGAGGTTGCGCGACAAGAAGAGCGACTGGCGCATCGGGATCAGGCCGAGCGTCGTGTCGTCGTAGTCCTTGGGCTGCCACAGCGAGCTGTCGAGCTGGATGACCGGTGGGTTCAGGGGCGAATCATCCAGCATCGTGTCTACGGGCCACCCGGCGCGCACCGCGGCGGAGTAGACGAACGGCTTGAACGTGGAGCCGGGCGGGCGAACGCCCTGCGTCACCCGGTTCCACTTCGAGTCCACGAAGTCGCGCCCGCCCACGAGCGCGAGGATGTAACCGGTGCGCGTGTCGAGCGCGACGAGGGCGCCCTGCAGATAGGGCGTGAACGGACCCTGCTCCTCCCCGGAGACGCGGCCCTTCTCGACATACTCGCGATAGGTGTGGCCCTGACCCTCGAACTTGCCGTTCGCCGAGTAGGCTCCCGCCTCGATCTCGTCGAGCTGTGACTGCAGCGCGCGCTCGGCGGCCTCCTGCATGTCGAGGTCGAGCGTCGTATAGATCCGCAGCCCCTTCTCGTAGAGGTCGCGCCCGAAGCGCGGCTCGAGGAAGCTGGTCCGCAGCCACTCCACGAAGTACGGCGCGACGTCGCCGTAGCTGGTGCGGCGCGACGTGAGGACGAGCGGATACGCCTTCCAGTACTCGCAGTCTTCCGGCGTGATGTAGCCCTGGTTGCGCATCAGGTTGAGCACGACGTTGCGGCGGGCCACCGCGCGGTCCGGGTGGTTGCGCGGATTGTAGTTGCCGGGAGCCTTGGGGAGCGCCGCGAGGGTCGCCGCCTCCGCCACGTTCAGGTCCCGCGCCGACTTGCCGAAAAAGACCTGCGATGCCGCCTCTACCCCTGCCACGTTGGGCCCGAGACTGATCTGGTTGAGATAGAGCTCCAGGATCGTGTCCTTCGGGAAGGCGCGCTCCAACTCCACGGCGACGCGGGCCTCCTTGAGCTTCCGCGCCAGCGAGCGCTCCCGGCTGATCTGATCGGAGAAGACGTTGCGTGCGAGCTGCTGCGTGATCGTCGAGAAGCCGCGGAAGCGGTTCAGGACGGCGCCGGGAAACCGTATGAAGTCGATGCCGTGATGCGAGTAGAACCGCTTGTCTTCCGTAGCGATGAATGCCTGTCGCAGGTACACCGGCATGTCGGCGAGGTGCACGACCGTGCGCAGCTCGATCCCGAGGTCGGTTATGAGCCGGCCATCGGCCGCGTACACCTTGGATGTTTGCTGGGGACCGACCTTGGGATCGATCCGCGCGATGCTGGGGCAGCGTTCGGCGGCGCAGACGCGCGTCCACGAGCCGTACCCCAGCCCGATCCCGAACAGGCAGGCGAGGCCCGACCACGTCAGCACGCGCCTGCGCTGCCGCGGGTCGTACCACCAGCGCCACAGGAACGACAGTCGGTAGGGCGCGGCGGGAGCCGGAAGGGAGGTTGGAACAGCCATCTGGTTACAACCTAGTGAGGGGGCCGCGCGCTTGCCAGCGCTTGCCAGTATACCGGGCGCTTCGTACGATTCGCCGCCATGAGCCCTCCTCTAGTCCTCGACGAACTCGAGTGGCGCGGTTTTGTACAGCAGGCGACCCCGGGCCTGGCTGCCCACTTCGCGCGCGGGCCGGTCACGGCGTATTGCGGCTTCGACCCCACCGCGCCCAGCCTGCAGCTCGGGAACCTGATGCCGCTCATGTTGCTCGCTACGCTGCAGCGACATGGCCACCGGCCCATTGTGCTGATGGGCGGCGGTACGGGGTTGATCGGCGACCCCTCGGGCAAGGCGAGCGAGCGCCCGCTGCTCTCCAAGGAGCAGATCCGCGAAAACCTCCAGCGCCAGCGCGACCAGATGGCGCGGTCCCTGGAGTTCGGCGCCGGCAAGACCGCGGCCCTGCTGCTCGACAACGCGAAATGGCTCGTCGAACAGCACCTCGTCGACTTTCTGCGTGACGTCGGCAAGCACTTCACGGTCAACGTGATGCTCCAGAAAGAATCGGTACAGGCCCGCATGGACTCGGGGCTGTCGTACACCGAGTTCAGCTACATGTTGCTGCAGGCGTACGACTTCCTGCACCTGTTTCGCGAACGGCAGTGCACGCTCCAGGTGGGCGGCAGCGATCAATGGGGCAACATCACCGCGGGCGTGGATCTCATCCGCCGCGTCGAGAATGGGGAGGCGCACGGGCTCGTCGCGCCGCTCGTGACGATGGCGTCGGGCAAAAAGTTCGGGAAGAGTGAGGAGGGCGCGATCTACCTGGATCCGGCCCTGACGTCACCGTACAAGTTCTATCAGTTCTGGATCAACGTCGACGACCGCGACGTGGAGCGTTACCTCAAGCTCTTCACGCACCTGCCGCGCGAGGCCGTGGGCGCCACGATGGAGCGGCAGCAGGCGAACCCGGCGACGCGCGCCGCGCAAGCGGCGCTCGCAGCGGAGGTCACGGCGCGAGCTCACGGCGCGGAGGCGGCGCAGAGCGCGGCGGCGGCGGCGGGCGTGCTGTTCGGCGACTTCGACCCGCGCGGCGCGGGCCCCCGCGTCTTCGAGATCCTCGCGCAGGAGATCCCGACCACGGCGGTCGCGCGCGACGTGGTGACGCTCGTGGACGCCGTGGTGCAGACCGGGCTCGCCAAGTCCAAGAGCGAGGCTCGGCGCGCCATCGAGCAGGGGGGGATCTATGTGAACCAGCAGCGCGCCGAGGAGATCACGCCCGCGGACTGGATCGCCGGAGGGAGCCTGCTGCTCCGTAAGGGCAAGAAAGACTACGCGCTGCTCAAGGCGGAGTGATGCAGGCACGCCTCGCGCTGCTGCTCGACGTGTTCGATCAGGCCTACGCCGCTCCCGCGTGGCACGGCACGCCGCTCAAGGGCACGATCCGCGGACTCACCGTGCGTGACGCGCTGTGGCGGCCGCGACGTGGTCGGCACAACATCTGGGAGCTGGTGCTGCACGCGGCGTACTGGAAGTGCCTGGTGCGGCGCCGCCTGCTGCGGGACCCCGAGATCGCGTTCCCACGCCCCGGCGCCAACTTTCCCGCGCTGCCCGCCCAGCCGAACGCCCGCGCCTGGAAGCGTGACCGCGCGCTGCTCGACGAGCAGCACGCGCTGCTGCGCCGCGCCATCGCGGGGCTCAACCCGAAGCAACTTGGCAGACGCGCCTGGCGCTCGACGTGGAGCGTGGCGGAGAACGTCTACGGCATCGCGTCGCACGATTTGTATCACGCGGGGCAGATCCAGCTCATCAAGCGGCTGGTGGAGCAGCACCGCGACTTACGTGAGGTCGTCTAGGACCTCGACCACCTTTTCCATTTCCTCAACCGTGTTGTAGACGTGGGGTGATAGACGGATCGCCCCTTCGCGCAGACTGCACACGATACGCGCGCGTTTGACTGCATGAAAAGCCTCGGCGGCCTTGGCCGGCGCGACGCACAGGATCGCCGAGCGATGGCGATCCTCGAGCGGCGACGCGATGCGCACGCCCCTCTCTTGCGCCCACTTCACGATCGGCTCGTGCGCGGCGCGCGTGACCTCCGCGATGTCCCGGACCCCGATCTCGAGCAGCAAGCCCAGCGACACGGTCATCCCCACGAAGTCCTGAAACGGCAGGGTGACCATCTCGAAACGGCGGGCGTCGGCGCGGAACGTGGGGTTGTACTCGGTGAGGCGCGAGAAATCATCGGTGCCCTCGAATGCCATCCAGCCGGTGATGGCGGGCTCGAGCGCGGGGATCAAGTCCTTGCGGACGTACACGAAGCCCGATCCCCAGGGCGAGAGCAGCCACTTCTGGCCGCCGCAGGCGAGGATGTCCACGGGCGTCTCGCGCACATCGAGGACGGAGTTGCCGACGCCCTGGATCCCGTCCACCACCAGGTACGTGCCGTTGGCACGGGCTGCGTCGCCCAGTTTTTTCAGGTCGGCCCGGTAGCCGTTGGAGAACTGCACGAACGACACCGCCAGCACCCGCACGCGCGGGTCGCGCAGCCGCTCGAGCAGGTAGTTCTCGTCGGGCCACCCCTCGGGCCCGCACCGCGCCAACTCGACCTTGATCCCCTCCTTCTTGAGGAGGAGCCAGGGGTACACGTTCGCCGGAAACTCCTTGTCGGAGAGGAGCACGATGTCGCCAGGCTTGAGCGGCAGCGACCGGGCCGCGAGATGCAGGCCGAAGCTCGTGTTGGTCGCGAGCGCGATCTCGGACGGATCGGCGTTCAAGAGGTGCGCGATGCCGAGCCGCGTCGCGGCGAGACCGGCCTGCAGCTCGCGGTCGGGAAGGAGGTGTGGCGCGGTGCGCTTGGCGGTGAACGCGTCGAGGGCGCGGCGCGTGCGTTCGGGGATGGGGCCGATGGATGCGTTGTTCAGGTAAACGGTGTCTGCCGTCCAGGGGAACTCGGCGGCGCGCAGGGCGCGGAAGCTCTCGCGCAGCGCGCGCACGCGCGTGGGGTGATACGCGATGTCGGTCATGCCGCTCTTCCGCGGACGTCGAGCGCGTCGCGCAAGCCGTCGCCGAGCAAGTTCGCCCCCAGGACCGCGAGGCCGATGGCGAGCCCCGGCACGAGCGACACCCACGGCGCGACGCGCAGCAGGTCGCGTCCTTC
>Ga0307299_10000281_pt1 | contig 17127 bp, 17 predicted proteins | sample ER_DNA_159_FD_194466 | JGI IMG/M metagenome (GOLD analysis project Ga0307299, IMG submission 194466) | Bulk soil microbial communities from the East River watershed near Crested Butte, Colorado, United States - ER_DNA_159 | ecosystem: Environmental > Terrestrial > Soil > Floodplain | place... | reverse complement strand
CCCGCGGGCCGAGTACGCGCCGAGATAGTGCTCGAACGCGAGCTTGCTGGCACCGTATTCCGAAATCGGACGCGTCGGCTCGGTTTCGGACACCGGGACCCGGGCCGGGTTGCCATACACGGCGGCCGACGACGCGTACACGATGCGCCGAGCCCCCGCGGCGGCGGCCGCGCGCAGTACGTTGAGACCGCCCACCACGTTCACCCGTGCGTCGAAGTCCGGCTCGCGAACCGAGCGGCGTACGTCGGTCTGGGCAGCCGCATGGAACACGACCTCGGGCCTGAAGCGAAGGGCGACGTCATGCAGCGGCGTTGCATCGCAGATGTCGACTCGGTGGAACTCCGCATTCGGGGAAACGTTACTCGTCGATCCCGTGGACAGATCGTCCACCACGCACACGCTGTAGCCGTCCGCCAACAGGCGATCGACCAGGTGAGAGCCGACGAATCCCGCTCCACCCGTCACCAACGCGCGCGGACCCGTGCCGGTCACGCTGTGACGATGCCCAACCGCGGTGACGTCTTCCAACGGCCGCGGGTGAAGTCTGGGAACTCGGCGGGGCGGCCGCCGTTTGCCACCGACCATTCGGAGAGGGGCGTGACGGCGCTGAGCGCCGCCGCGTCGTAGACATTCATGTCCGTGGGGACACCTTCGCGCAGGCACTTGATGAGTCGATAGTCCTCGAGGAAGTCCATACCGCCGTGCCCGGCGCCGCGACTCCTTTCCTCCATTTGCTTCCATAAGGGATGGTCGAACTCGGCGAGGTATGCCTCCGCCGGCTCCCATTCGTCTTCCTTGCTTCGCCCCTCGATGTAGACGCGGTGGGGGTAACCCTGGAACAACCCGCGCGTGCCCTGGACCACGTGGACGCGGCTGTAGGGGCGCGGGAGGTTCGTTTCGTGGCTGACGCAGATCGTTCGCCCGTTTGCCGTCTTGATCAGGCTCACATTCACGTCGCCCAGGACGTACTGCTCCTGCCGCTGCGGGGAGCCGTCCGGGAAGTGCTCGCGGGCGTACAGTTGGAGCCCCCGGGATGGGCTGCTCATCGAAACCACGGAGGCGAACCGATCGCCCCGGTTGATGTCCAGGCAGTTGGCCACCGGGCCGAGGCCGTGCGTGGGGTACAGGTTCCCGTTGCGCTTCATCGAATGGGCGCGACGCCACAGTCCTTCGCCTTCGGGGCTGAACTTCACCGACCGCAGGTCGTGCAGGTACCCGCCCTCGGCGTGCAGGATCTCGCCGAACAGACCCTGGCGGACCATGTTGAAGACCATCATCTCCATTCGGTCGTAGTTGCAGTTCTCCATCATCACGCAGTGCTTGCCGTACTTCTCGGCGGACTCGACCAAGGCCCAGCAATCGTCCACGGTGTAAGCGGCGGGCACCTCGGTAGCGGTGTGCTTGCTGCTGCGCATCGCTGCGAGGCAGATCGGGACGTGCCACTCCCACGGCGTGGCGTTGAACACCAGGTCCAGCTCCTCAGTCTCGCACATGCGGACGAAGTCGGTGGGACCGCGCGAGTAGCCAGTCGGCCGCGGAAACCCTGCGCGCTCCACCATGTCCTGGATTCTGGTCACTTTTTCGGGCACGATGTCGTCCACAGCCTTGATCACGCACCCCTCGATGCGCAGCAGGTTTTCCACGTGCGCGGTGCCCTGGCCGCCGACGCCGACGAAGCCGACGCGGACGGTCGCCATGGGCGGGGCGGCGAGGAACGGCTCGGCGCCGGAGGAGGCGGCGCGTGTCTTTGGGAGGGGCGCGCACGCCGCGGCGTCGCCCAGCACGGTCATGCCGAGGCCGCCGGCAATCAGCTTCAGCGCGTCGCGCCGGCCCAAGTCGTCGCTGCGGGTGGTCACGTGCGGAAGGGCTCCTTTGCGGGGGCGACGAAAATACCTACCTTCTCAGGGATGGGTAAGACACCCGCGTTCGCGAACCTCACGGTCCTCGCCCATCCCCTGATACAGCACAAGCTGACGATCCTGCGGGATCGGCGCACCAGCACGCGCGACTTCAAGCAGCTCGTGAACGAGATCGCCATGCTCATGGCGTACGAGGTCACCCAGGACCTCCCGCTCGAGCCCGTGGACATCGAGACGCCGCTCGAGAAGACGACGGGGCGCCAGGTGGCCGGCAAGAAGCTCACGCTCGTGCCGATTCTGCGCGCCGGGCTGGGCATGGTGGAGGGCATCTCGCAGCTCATCCCCTCCGCCCGCGTCGGGCACATCGGCTTGTACCGCGACCACGACACGCTCCAGCCGGTGGACTACTACTTCAAGATCCCGTCGGGCGAGCAGGACCGGACCTTCTTCGTCCTCGACCCGATGCTGGCGACGGGCGGCTCGGCGGTCGCCGCGGTGAGCGCGCTGAAGCGCGCCGGGGCGCCGCGCGTGCGGTTTCTCTGCCTCGTGGCGGCGCCGGCGGGCGTGCAGGCGATGCTCGACGCCCATCGCGACGTGCCCGTCTACACCGCCGCGCTGGACCGGGAGCTGAACGCCAAGGGCTACATCCTCCCGGGGCTGGGCGACGCCGGTGACCGCCTGTTCGGCACGAGATGACGAAATCTGTCATATCTTGACAAAGTGACGCAATACGTCATTATTGTAACATATGACGAAAAACGTCAACTACGTCGCGGTGCTCGCCGACGTGATCGGATCGCGCACCCTCGTCCCCAAGGCACGAGCCCGCTTGCAAGCGGATATTCAGGCGCGGCTCCGCGACTTGAACAGGCGTTGGGGTAAGGGAATCGCGGCTGACTTCGCCATCGCCCGTGGCGACGAGATCGAAGGGCTATTGAACGACGCCAACGTCGCCAAGCTCGTCTGGGAGATCTCGCACTGGCTGCGTTGCGCGTTAGCGGAGGTGGACTGGATCGTCGCGTGCGCCCGTGGCCCCATCAGCACCGCGCTCGCCGACACCGCGCTCGAGGTGGACGGCCCCTGCTTCCACGCCGCCCGGGAGGCGCTCGAGCAGGCGAAGGAGCAGCGCCAAGTGTTCACATTCCGAGGCTTCCCGCCGGCGGTCGACGCTCTCGCAACGTATTACTCCGCGCTGTACTGGAGTTGGACACCTCGACAAAGGCACCAGGCCTCGCGGCTTCGCCTCGACGGCCCGGCGCTAGACAACCTTAAGGTGCGGCTAAAGGTCCATCCCACAGCGGTTTCCCACATGAAACGGCGTATGGCCTGGCCGCTCGTGGCCGAGGGCGATAGAATGCTTCGCGCTGCCATCGCCCCTATCAGGGAGGGCCGGTGAATCCACTAGAGCTCGTACCGCTGCTCGCGTACACGATCGTCGCCGTAATGTGGCCGACGCAGATCGACGGCCACCGCCGCGGCCGCATGCTGCTCCTGGTCGAAGCCCTCATCGTGCTCGCTGCCATCATCGTGGGGCAGTCGCTCGCCAAGCTCGTCACGCCGAGCCCCGCCGGATACCGCTGGGGGGGCGTCGGCCTCTACGCGACGGGCTATCTCTACGTGTGCATCCGCGGGATCGTGCTCGTGCGCTCCGTCCTCGAGCTCCCCGCGCTGCAGATGCGCCGTGACGAGGATCGCACCGCCGGTGGGATCGAAATCGCCCGCGGCCGCACCATCGGCTCCCTGGAGCGGGCCATCGCGTTGACGCTGGTGCTGCTGGGCCAGTATGGGGCGCTGGGCCTCATCGTCGCCGCGAAGTCGGTCGCTCGCTTTAAGGCCTTGGAAGACCGCGAGTTCGCCGAGTACTTCCTCATCGGCACGCTGGCCTCACTCCTCCTCGCCCTCGCCGGGGGGTTGGGCCTGCAAGCCCTGCTGCGCTGAGCCTTCTCCGCGTAACCCTTTCCCGCTTCCCCGTGTCAGACAGGTAGTTACGAGCGTGGCCTGTCGCCTCGGAGCTCCGTGGACGAACAAGATCTAATCAACCGCGTCCGCGCCGGGGACGGCATTGCCGAGCGCGCCCTGTACGATGCCCATGTCGATCGCGTCTACCGTCTGGCCTACCGCCTGGCCGGCGACGACGCCCTCGCACAGGACTTCACGCAGGAGACGTTCATCCGGGCGTTCGCGAAGCTCGACACGTTCCGCGGCGATTCGGCGCTCTCGACCTGGCTGCACGCGATCACCACGACGGTCGTGTTGAACGGCCTCCGCAAGGTGAAGCGGTTCCATAAGCGTGAGGCCGATCTCGAGGCGGCGGACGGGGTGAGTGGCGGGCGGCGCGAGGCCGAGCCGGACTTGAAGGCGCGGCTGCGGCAGGCGATCGACGCGCTGCCGCACGGCTACCGAACCGTGTTTGTGATGCACGACATCGAGGGCTTCACACACGAAGAGATCGGCGTCGCCCTCGGCGTCGAGACGGGAACATCGAAAGCGCAGCTGTCCCGGGCGCGCGCCAAACTGCGCGAATCGCTCGCGGACTTCGCGGGAGAGTGGGTGTCATGATGCACGACAACGACGAAACCAAGTTCGATCAATGGCTGCAGGACGCGGCCAAGACGTACAACGCCCCCCCCCGTCCCACGCCCCGTGACGAGATGTGGGCGCGGATCGAGGCCGAGCGCGCGCGGCGCGCCGCACGCCCGGTGCTCGCGCTGCGTCCCTGGTTGCGCTGGGGCCTCGCCGCCGCCGCGCTGCTCGTGCTCGGCATCGGCATCGGCCGCTGGACGGCGCACCACCAGACGGACGCGGGCGGCGGGACGGTCGCGGCCGCGGACACCGCCGGCAACGGTGTGGTCTACCAGGTTGCCGCGACGCAATACCTCTCCCGCACGGAGACATTCCTCACTGGGTTCCGCGCCGACCTCCGGGCCGGCCGGGTCGATACGCGCTTCAACGGTCAGGCCCGAGATCTGCTGACGACGACCCGCCTGCTGCTCGATTCGCCGGCGGCAGACGATCCGCGCATGCGCGCGCTGCTCGAGGAGCTGGAGCTGGTGCTGGCGCAGATCTCGCAGCTCGAGGCGGGGCGCGACAAGCGCAACGCCGATCTAATCACCCAGGACATGGACCAACACAGTGTGCTGCCGAAGCTGCGCTCGGCGATTCCCGCCGGGCCCGTTCCGCTGCGCACCCAAGGAGCGACCTGATGTACGTGCTACCGCTGGTACTCGCCGTCACGATGACCGCCGTGCAGGACTCGACGCCCCCGACCCCGCGGGCGCGGGCCGTGCGTCGAGCGCATGTGGCGACGGCGATCGCTCCACTCGCCGCTTCCGCCGCAGCCCTCGAGACCGCCGCTGCAGTTCTTGCCGCGTCGCGTGTGGACCTCGAGGTGCTTGCGGTGCAGGCGCCGGTGCTCGCGGCGTCCGCCGTGCAGCTCCAGCAAGCAGCGATCGCGCTGCCGGCGCTGGCCCTGCTGGCGGATGTCGATGAGAGCGGGCCGCCCGAGCCGTGGGCGCAGCAGGACCCGGCCGACTCGCTGTATCGCGCCGCGCGGCGGGCGCTGAACCGCAACCAATACGCCCGCGCCGCGGAGCTGTTCGAGGCGGTCCAGAAGCGCTACCCCCGCTCCACCAATACGCCCGACTCGTATTACTGGCAGGCGTTTGCCCTCTATCGGACGGGCTCCGACGAAAGCCTGCGTGCGGCCCGCGCAGCGTTGTTCACCCACGCCACGCGCTTCCCCAAGGCATCCACGCACCACGATGCCGAGGTGTTGCTGCGCAGGGTGCAAGGTGAGCTGGCCAAACGGGGCGACCGCGGCGCCGCCGAATGGCTCCGGCACGACGCCGACAACATCGCGCCGGAGGCGCCCGACGCGGTCGACGTACCGGAGCCCGCCGAGCCCGCGGAGCCGGCTGAGCCGCCAGAGCCCCCGGAGCCGGGGGAGAGGTCCAGGGGCTCCAGCTGTGATGATGAAGACGACGTCCGGATCGCGGCGCTCCAGGGCCTCCTCAATATGGACGCCGAGCGCGCGGTGCCGATCCTCAAGGCCGTGTTGTTGCGGCGCGACGCCGGGTCCGTGTGCCTGCGGCGCAAGGCCGTGTGGCTCGTGTCGCAGAAACGCAGCCCGGAGACGTCCGCGATTCTGCTCAATGCCGTGCGCTCCGATCCCGACCGGGAAGTGCGCGAGCAGGCGGTGTTCTGGCTGTCGCAGGTGCCGGGCGAGGAGACGGTCGCGGCACTCGATTCCATCCTGCGCGATCCGAAAACCGATCCTGAAATCCAAGACAAGGCGATCTTCGCGTTGTCCCAGCACCGCAGCGCCCGCGCGGGAGCGATTCTGCGGGCGTTCGCCGAGCGGCGCGACGCGCCGAGCGAGCTGCGCGAGAAAGCCATCTTCTGGCTGGGGCAGAATCGCTCCGTCGAGAATGCGCAGTTCCTCAAGGATCTTTTCAAGAAGCTGGAGAACGACGATCTGCGGGAGAAGGTGATCTTCTCGCTCTCGCAGATGGGCGGAACGGACAACTACCGCTGGCTGATGGACATCGCGCTCGATCCGAACCAGAACATCGAGATCCGCAAGAAGGCGCTGTTCTGGGCCGGCCAGGGCAAGAGCGTCGACATCGTCGACCTGGTGCGGCTATACGACAGCATGAAAGATCGCGAGATGCGGGAGCAGTTGATCTTCGTCTACTCCCAGCGCCGCGAAGCGGCCGCCCTCGACAAGCTGTTCGACATCGGGAAGAACGACCCGGACCGCGAGCTGCGCAAGAAAGCGATCTTCTGGATCGGCCAGTCGCGCTCTCCGCGGGCCTCGCAGTACCTCCAGGATCTGATCAACCAATGACCCCGCTCCTATTGGCGCTCGCGCTGCTGCAGCAACCGCTCGAGCGGCGCATCGCGGCAGCGCCCGACGGCACGGTGCGGCTCAGTTTCGCCGCCCGGCCGGGCGTCTGCGGCGACGGCCGCGGCTCGGTCTCCATGAATTGCGACGACGGCGGCTGTGGTCACTACACCGTGTCGGTCAACCGGCGCGACCGTGACGAGGTCGAATACGACTGCGACCCCGGACCCGTGCGCGTCTCGTTGCGAGTCGCGAGCGGCCACATCACCAGCGTGCGCACCTATGTGGGCGGCCGCTGGCGCGCGACGACCGGCGACGGCGTGACGGACCTCGGGACCGTGGGCGCGCGTGAGGCCACGGCCTACTTCCTCGCCCTCGCGGCGAAGGACTCAGGGAGCAGCGCCGAGCACGCCATCTTCCCCGCGATCCTCGCCGACAGCGTAACGGTGTGGCCCGATCTGCTCCGCATTGCGCGGAACGAGCGCATCTCGCGCCGCACGCGGCGGCAGGCCGTCTTCTGGCTGGGCCAGGCCGCCGGCGAAGCGGCGACCAAAGGCCTCACCGAGTTGGTCGACGACCGCGCCACGGACCGCGACGTGCGGGAGCAGGCGGTATTCGCCCTGTCGCAGCGGCCCCACGACGAGGGCGTCCCCGCCCTGATCCGCATCGTCCGGGAGAACCCCGATCCCGAACTGCGCAAGAAAGCGCTCTTCTGGCTGGGCCAGTCGGACGACCCGCGAGCCCTGACGCTGTTCGAGGAGCTCCTGACGAAGCACTGAGCCGGGCGGCCGTGCCTTTGTATCTTTGCGCATGGCCTTCTGGACCGCCCGGCGCCTTTTCACGACCGCTGTCATCACGTTTGCGCTGCTGCTCGTGGGTTGGGCTGTGGTGGTTCTCGCCGTTGCCGTTCAGGGCGCGCGTGACCAAGCCACCGCCGCGGACGCCATCGTCGTGCTCGGCGCGGCCCAGTACAACGGCCGTCCCTCCCCGGTATTCCGTGCTCGGCTCGACCACGCCGCTGCCCTCTACCAACGAGGCTTGGCACCTGTCGTGCTCGTCACGGGAGGCGTGGGAGTCGGTGAAGTCCTGAGTGAGGCGAACGTCGGGCGCGACTACCTCGCGCGCCTCGGCCTGCCGGGCGACGCCCTCATCCCCCTCCCCGCCAGCGACGATACCTACGCCTCGCTGACACAGGTGAAGCGCTGGTTCGAAGGCCGGGGGAGCCGCCGCGTTCTCCTGGTGAGTGACGCGTTCCACATGCTGCGGCTGCGGATCATCGCGGGACGGCTCGGTCTCGCACCGTTTACGTCGCCGGCCCCCGGCTCCCCGATTCGCGCCAGCATGCGTCGCAACACCGGCTACCTGCTCGCCGAGGGGTTCAAAGTCCCGCTCACCTGGCTGTTCCAGCACTAGGAGGCGTCGATGCAGCTCGCACACCGGCGGATCTACACCGGCCGGGTGGTTCATCTGGATGTGGACACGGTGCGTTACCCGGACGGATCGACGGGCGAGATGGAGATGCTCCGCCACCCCGGGGCCGCCGCCGTAATTCCCTTCGCCTCGGACCCGAGGGGCGCCGATCCCACCGTCCTCCTCATCCGGCAGTACCGCTATGCGACCGGCGGCCCGCTCTTCGAGATCCCGGCCGGCCGGCTCGACCCCGGGGAGGAGCCCGACCACTGCGCTCGCCGGGAGCTTAAAGAAGAGGTTGGTGTGACCGCTGGGCGGTTGGAGCGTCTTACTACCATATGGACGACGCCCGGCTTTACCGATGAACGCATCCACTTGTTCTGGGCAGCGGACCTCGCCGCCGGCGCGCACGCCCGCGAGCCCGATGAGTTCATTGAGGTGGTGCCGAAGCCGCTGTCGGAGGTGCTCGGGATGGTGCGAAGCGGGGAGATCTGCGACGGAAAGACGGTCGTAGCTATCCTCTATATGGCCGGATTCATCCTTGGGATTTAGGCCAGAAGGACACTTGCGGTGTCTCTCCCGTGAGACGATATTGCCCGACGACGCCGTCGCCAGCATATGTAATACGTTGTCAACAAACGAATTGGCCTCTCGCGTCGCAGAGGGCATGCTTCGTGCCCTGTTGCGACCAACGTAACGGGGAGGGTCTCGCCTAGCGTTCCTGTTTCCGTCTGAAACGTGGGAGTGACTATGGGCGCCGTACTGAAGAGCACAGTCCAAACCGTCGTGTCGCCACGCGCTGTGCAGCGCGAGGCTCTGCACGAGCTGGACGATGGCCACGTGGTGATGCGACACCTGGCGGGTGACTCCCAGGCGTTCGGATCCCTCGTGGACCGCTATCAGACCCGCCTGCTCAATTTCGTCAACCGTACGATCGGCGACCGGGAACGGGCCGAAGACCTGGTACAAGAGGTCTTCATCCGCGTGTTCCGGCACCTGCACCGCTTCGACCAGACCAAGAAGTTTTCGACCTGGATCTACACGATCGCCTCGAACCTGGCCAAGAACGAGCTGCGCAATCGCAGCCGGAACCCCTTGGTGCTGTTCCAGACGATCAAGAAGAACTGGGATGCGGACCACCGGCCGCTGCAATTCGAGGATACGACAGCCCGCCCCGACGACCTCTACCGCAAGCGCTTCCTGAAGGACGCGGTGGACCGCTGCGTGCAGGGGCTCCCTGGGCACCACCGTGAGGTGTTCGTGCTGCGTGAGCTCGAGGGAAAGAGCTATCAGGAAATCGCCGAGATCACGGGGTGCAATTTGGGCACGGTGAAGAGCCGCCTGAACCGGGCCCGGAACAGCTTCGCCCAGCTGATCGGCCCGATCCTCGAATAGTGGCTGCCGACCGCTCCCTCTCCCCGGGCCCGGGAACACCCCGCGGTCCGGGTGGTACCATTCAGCCGTTATGATCTGCCGGGAATTCCTCGATCGGTATACCGAGTTCCGCGACGGCCTTGTGGCCGCTCCGCGGGAGTTGCGGCGTTTCCAGCGGCACCTGGTGCAATGCACCGCTTGCCGCCGCTACGACGCGGCGCTGCACCGCGGTGTGGCCGCGTTGCAGGACGTCGAGACCATCGCGCCCTCGGCCGACTTCCGGCGCCGGCTCGACGCGCGGCTGGCGCGTGAGCGCGCCAGCGCCGCGGCGGTGCCGGCACGCGCCGGGCTCGTGGCCGCAATGCTCGTGCTCGTCGCGCTTTCGCTGCTCGTGGTCGAGGGCGGCCGCCGCCCGCAGTTGGCGCAAGTGGCCTTGCCGCCCGCGGCATTCCCCAAGCCCGTCGCGAACCCCGGACTGCCGTTCGTTTCGTTCCAAGATCCGCGCGCCAGCGTGGTGGACGGGAACCCCTACCCGTACGGGACGGCACTAGTACAGCCCGCAGTCACGCAGATCGAGCCCGCGTCCGCGGGCCGCTAGCCCCTCCCCCGCTCCCGGGGGTAACTTCCGCAGTGTATGGCCCCGCTCACATTGGATGCGCTCCTTCGCGGCCTCAAGAAGGGCGCGCCCGACCCGGTCTATCTCCTGCACGGTGACGAAGACGTCCTAAAGGACGAGGCCGTCCGGGCCTTGCTCGATGCCGCCGTGGACCCCGCCGCCCGCGACTTCAACTTCGACAGCCGCTTCGCCGCCGACTTGGACGCGGAAACGTTCAACGCCCTGGTGAACACGCCGCCGATGCTGGCCGAACGGCGGGCCGTCGTGCTGCGGGGCGTGGACCAGCTCGGCAAGCGGAAGTCGAAGCTGCGGGACGAATTAGTGCGCTACCTGGCCGCGCCTAATCCCACCACGCTGCTGGTCCTCATCGTCGCGGCCGGAGAGGAACCCGACCCCGAGGTCGCGCGGCGGGCGACCAGCGTCGCGCTGGCGGCGCTCGAGCCGGAGCGCGTGCGCCGCTGGATTGCCCACCATTCGTCGAAGCTCGCCTTGACGCTGGAACCCGACGCGGTGGATCTCCTGATCGCAGCGGTGGGGAACGATCTGAGCTCGCTGGCCCGGGAGCTCGAGAAGCTCGCGGGGCTCGCCGGTGATCGGCCCGCGACGGCCGCCGACGTCACGGCGCTCGTGGGCGTCCGCCGCGGCGAGACCGTTCACGATCTCGTGGACGCGGCGCTCGAACGGCGCGGGGCGCAGGCGGCGCAGCTGGTGGAGCCGGTGCTGGACCAAGCGGGGATGAGCGGCGTGCGGATCGTGATGCTGCTCGGCACACACCTGTTGGGCACGGCCCTGGCCCGCGCGGAACGGGAGCGCGGCAGCGGACGTCTCGAAGACGTCGTGGTCAATCACCTCCGCGCGGCGAGACCCCACGGCCTGCGCGGCTACAAGGACGAAGCCGCGCGCTGGGTGCGGTGGGCCGGTCTCTGGACCGCGGCCGAGCTGTCCGCCGCACTCCGCGCCACTCTGGCGGCGGACCGCGCGTTGAAGGGGACGACCGTCACCGACGACCGCGGCATCGTGACACAACTGGTGCTGGGCTTCGCGGCGATGCGACGGGAGGCCGCATGAGGCGGGCGGTTAGGCGGTTGGGCGGTTGGACGGTTAGTGCGTCGGTAATGCTTCTGTTAACCGCCTATCCGGCGAACCGTCTTTTCGCCCAAACCGACGCCCGCCTGGTCGAGGCTCTGCGGCTCGCGCAGAACGGTCAAGTCGACTCGGCGCGCGGCGTGATCCGCCGGCTCCTCACCACGCTGTCCCCAGCGGACTCGGCGTACCCCCAGGCGCTGCTCGCGGCTGCGAAGATCGCCCCGACTGCCGCGACGGTGGCGACCAACCTGAACCGCATCGTACTGGAATACGGGGGGTCGCCGTGGGCGGACGACGCCCTGCTGCTCCTCACACAGCTCTATTTCGCGCAGCGCGACGCGGCCCAGACGATCCAGGCGGCCGAGCGCCTGCGGCGTGATTACCCCGACTCACCGCTGCGCTATCGGGTCGCGTTCCCCGCTGCACGGGCGTACTTCGAGCTGAAGAACGAAGCGCGAGGGTGCGAGCTGATTCGGGAGGCGCTCACCGGCGCCAACGCGGCTGGCGAAGTGGAATTCACGAACCAGGTGAGCTTCTACGCGTCGCGCTGCTTGGAGGTTGCCACGGCGCCGCCGCCCCCTGTCGATAGCGCGACACCGACGGCACCAAAGGCGTATGCCGTCCAGGTGCTCGCCGTGAAGAGCGCGGTCCAGGTGGACGACATGCTCACGCGCCTCCGCGTGATGGGCTTTGACGCGCGCGTCGTCCGCGATACGAGTGGTTTCTTCAAGGTGCGCGTCGGGCGGTACGGCACGCGTGAGGAAGCGCAGCAGACACAACAGCGCCTCAAGACCCGCCTCGGCGGCCAGCCGTTCGTGGTGGAAGAGCCGTGACGGAGCGCGTTGCGGGCGCGGCAGGGGCCGACACTCCATTGATGCAACAGTACCGCGAGATCAAGTCGCGGTATCCGCACACCATTCTGTTCTTCCGGATGGGTGATTTCTACGAAATGTTCGAGGACGACGCGCGCCTGGGCGCCCGCGAGCTGGGACTCACGCTCACGTCCCGCAACAACGGTGGCGCCGCCGAGGTGCCGCTCGCCGGCGTCCCGGTGAAGGCCGCCACGGAGTACCTGCGGCGGCTCGTCGCCAAGGGGCACCGCGTGGCGATTTGCGAGCAGGTCGAGGATCCGAAACTCGCCAAGGGACTCGTACGGCGAGAGGTCGTCGAGACCATCACGCCGGGATCCGTGCTCACCGACGACTGGCTCGTGCAGAGCCGCAACAACTATCTCGTCGCGGTGGCAGCTGGGGGCATCGCCGCCCTTGACGTGACGACGGGAGAGCTGGTGCTCGAGGTCGCCGAGCCCAACGAGCTTGAGGCGTCGCTGGCGCGTTACGAGTCGGTCGAACTGGTGGTCCCCGCCGGCGCCAAGCTTCCGATTCCCGCCGGCGCGCGAGGCGTGACGGTCACGGAGCGCGAGGCGTGGGAGTTCGATCCCGAGCTGGGGCGGGAGGATCTGACCCGCAGCTACGGCCTCGCTTCGCTCGATGGGTTGGGCATCGCGGCGGAAGACCGCCCGGCGGTGGGCGCGGCCGGCGCGCTGCTGCGCTACGCCCGCGAGCTCAAGCCGGGCGGGTTGCCGCACCTCACGCGCCCGACGCTCGTGCGCCGCGGCGACGTGCTTCCCCTCGATGAGATGACGCGCCGCAACCTGGAGCTGGTCGAGCCGCTGCGCGCCGGTGCACAAGGCGCCACGCTGCTCGAGGTGCTCGATCGAACGCTCACTCCGATGGGCGGGCGGCTGCTGCGGCGCTGGATGCTGGCGCCGCTCGTCGATCCCGCCGCGATCAACGCCCGCCTCGACGCCGTCGAGGTGCTGGTGCGCGACGGCCGCGGCCGCGAGCGCCTGCGCGAAGCGTTGGACGGCGTGCGAGACCTCGAGCGGCTGGCGGGGCGCGCGGCCTTGGGTCGCGCCACACCACGGGAGCTGGGCGCGCTGCGCGACTCGATTCTGCGGCTCCCCGACGCGGCCGGCGCCCTGGGGGGGGTGGTGGGGCGGGACCGCGCGGCCCTGCTCGACGCCGCCGCTGAGCGCTGCGATCTACTCACGGACCTGGGCGAGGAGTTGGCGCGCGCCCTGGTGGACCGGCCCCCCGCGCAGCTGGCGGACGGCGACGCGATCCGCCCGGGGTGCGACCGCGAGCTCGACGATCTGAAGGACGCGCGGGACGGCGGGAAACAGTACATCGCGTCGCTGCAGGCCACCGAGCGGCAGCGCACCGGCATCGCGTCGCTCAAGGTCGGGTTCAACCGGGTGTTCGGGTACTACCTCGAAGTGACGCACGCGCACCGCGAGCGCATTCCTGCCGACTACGAGCGGCGCCAGACGCTCACGGGCGCCGAGCGCTACGTCACGCCGCAGCTCAAGGAATACGAAGCGAAAGTGCTCGGCGCCGAGGAGCGGATTGCGACGCGCGAGGCCGAATTGATCGATGCGCTCCGGCGCCGCGTGGCCGACGCGATCGGCCGGGTCCAGGCGACGGCGACGTTGCTCGCGCAGCTCGACGTATGGGCCGGCCTTGCCGAGGTGGCCGAGCGCGAGCGCTACGTGCGGCCCGACGTGAGCGGCGCGGTCACCCTCCACCTCGAGGGCAGCCGTCACCCGGTCGTCGAGCGCATGATGCCGCGAGAGGCGTTCATCCCGAACGACGTCCGGCTCGACGACGCCGGCCGCATCATCCTGCTCACCGGCCCGAACATGGCGGGCAAGTCCACGCTGCTGCGCCAGGTGGGGTTGTGCGTCCTGCTGGCCCAGATGGGGGCGTTCGTCCCGTGCCGGCGCGCGACCGTCGGAGTGGTGGACCGGCTGTTCACGCGGGTGGGCGCGTCCGACAACCTGGTGCGCGGCCAGTCCACGTTCATGGTGGAGATGAGCGAGACGAGTGCGATCCTGCACGGCGCGACGGCCCGGAGTCTGGTCCTGCTCGACGAAATCGGTCGCGGCACGTCGACGTACGACGGCGTGGCGATCGCGTGGGCGGTCACGGAGTGCCTGCACAACGTGGTGGGCTGCAAGACGATCTTCGCGACGCACTATCACGAGCTCACCCAGCTCACCGAAGAGCTGGCGCACGCCCGGAACTTTAATGTGGCGGTGCGCGAGGTGGGCGACGAAATTGTGTTCCTGCACCGGCTGGAGCCGGGGGGCGCGGATCGCTCCTACGGCATTCACGTGGGGCGGCTGGCGGGCCTGCCGGCGCCGGTGGTGGCGCGGGCGTGGGAAGTGCTGAAGCTGCTGGAGGCGGGCCACCACGTGGCGCAGCAGCACGCCCCTCCGCCTCCGGACGCGGCCCAGCTCGCGCTCTTCTCCGGCGCGGCGCCGCACCCGCTCCTCACGGAGCTGGACCGGCTCGATCTCGATAGACTCTCGCCCATCGATGCGCTGAACCGTTTGGCCGAATGGAAGAAACGGCTGGAGGACACCTAAGTGCGCAGATTCGCCGCGGGCCTCGTGGCCGCGACCCTCGCTTGCGGTGGCTCGGCGCCGCCCCCGGATCCCCAGGCAGCCCAACCCGGGCCACCGCCCGAGTCGGAGGCCCCGGTGGCGCTGAACCCGGACGTGCCGATCGCGTACCCCGCCGTCCTGTTCGAGCAGCACATCGAGGGGGAGGTCGTACTGCGCCTGTTTGCGGATTCCACCGGCCGGCTCATCCCGGAGTCGACACGAGTGGCGGAGTCAAGCAACTATCCCGCGCTGGATTCGGCCGCGCTCGCGGGCTCGGCGAGGCTGCGTTTCGCACCCGCCAAACGGCGCGGTGTCCCGGTCGCGACCATGTTTCTGCAGCCGGTGGAATTCCACTACCCGGGCACGACGGCGGGTGGCAGCACCGGGGCCCAGCCCACCGCGACGGTCCCCGCGCCGAGACGGGCCGCGATCGACACCGCGCCAAGACGGACCCCGCCCGACACCAATGCCGCGCGGCCCCAACCCGTCGTGCCCCGACCAGTGGCACCGAGAGTGCGGCCCGACACGACACGCCCGCCGACGGACACGACACGCCATCCTGCGGATACGACGCGTCACCCAGCGGACACCACTCGCCCCGCGACAGACACCACGCGCTTCCAGTCGGACGCTAGTGGCGCAGCACACTAAGCCCTACGCCGACGTCCTCGAGACGATCGGCTGGACGCCGCTGATCCGTCTCAACAAGGTGACGCGAGGCCTGCGCACGCCGGTCTACGCCAAGGCGGAGTTCTTCAATCCCGGCGGATCCGTGAAGGACCGGATCGGCATCGCGATGATCGAGGCCGCGGAACGCGAAGGGCGTCTCAAGCCCGGCGGGTTGATCGTCGAGGCGACGTCGGGCAACACCGGCGTGGGGCTCGCGATCGCGGCGGCGGTGAAGGGCTACCGCTGCATTTTCACGATGCCCGACAAGATGTCGCAAGAAAAGGCTCGCCTGCTGCGCGCCCTGGGCGCCGAAGTCATCATCACACCGACCGCCGTCCCCCCCGATCACCCCGACAACTACATCGTGAAGGGCCGCGCGATCGCGGCCGCGCACGACAACGCGATCTTCGCGGACCAACACTACAACCCGGTCAACCCCGACGTGCATTACCGCACGACGGGCCCGGAGCTCTGGGAACAGACCGAGGGGAAGATCACGCACTTCGTGTGCGCGCCGGGGACGGGGGGCACCGTGAGCGGCGCGGGCCGCTACCTCAAGGAGAAGAATCCCAAGATCCGCGTGGTGGCCGGCGACCCCGTGGGCTCGATTTATACTGAGTACGCGCGCACGCACAAGAAGGGCGACGGCCAGCCCTACAAGGTGGAAGGGATCGGCGGTGACAAGATCCCGACGTCGCTGCACTTCGACGTCATCGACGAGTGGATCTTCGTGACCGATAAAGATGCGATGCTGATGGCGCGGCGGCTCGCCAAGGAAGAAGGCCTGTTCGTCGGCGGGTCGACTGGGGTCAACGTCGTCTCGGCGCTCGAGGTGGCGCGGGGGCTCGACGATCCCAAGGCCTTCGTGGTCACGGTCCTGGCGGACACGGGCGAGCGCTACCTCTCCAAGGTCTACAATGAGGAATGGCTGCGCGAGAACGAGCTCGTCGATGACGAGCGGCCCACCGTGGGACGGCTCGTCGCCGCGAAGAAAACGGACGCCCCGCCGCTCATTCATGTGACGCCGGAGGCGTCGGTGCGGCAGGCACTCAACCTGATGAGTACCTACAACGTCTCACAACTGCCGGTGCTGGACGGCGCCGACGGTGTGGGTGCGGTGTCGGAGCAAGCGTTGATGGCGCGGGCCATCGGACAACCGAAGGTCCTCGACAGTCCCGTGCGCGAATTGATGGACCCCCCGTTCCCCGTCGTAGACAGCCAGTCGCCGGTGGCCCAACTCGTGACGCTGCTGTCGCGCACCACGCCCGCAGCGCTGGTGCGGCGCGACGGGACGGTGGTCGGCATCGTCACGCGGTACGATCTGCTGCATCAACTCGCGGGCATCCGCTGATGCGCGTCACCGTCCTCACGGGCGGCGCGACCGCCGAACGCGCCGTGGCCTTCGCCAGCGCTGCCCAGATCGTGGCGGCGCTCAGGAGCCGTGAACACGACGTCCACGTCGTGGACACGTGCCTCGGCCTGCTCGACGACGTCGAGGAGGCCAACGTGTTGGGCGGCGCGGTGGGCACGGCGCCGCCTTCGGTGACCGAGCTCGAAGAGCAAGAGCGCAGGATGCTCTCGGAGGGCCTGGCCGAGTTGGCCGTGGTGCAGGGCTCGGACGTGCTGTTCCTGGCGCTGCACGGGGGCGCAGGCGAGGGTGGCACCCTCCAGGCGATCCTCGACGTCATCGGCGTGCCCTACACCGGTAGTGGCCAGTTGGCGAGCGCCCTGGCGATGGACAAGGACCTGTCGAAGCGCTTGTTCCGTGCCGCCGGCGTGCCGGTGCCCGCGTGGTTCATGGCGCCGGTGGTTCCGGAAGACG
>Ga0307299_10000275_pt1 | contig 17348 bp, 20 predicted proteins | sample ER_DNA_159_FD_194466 | JGI IMG/M metagenome (GOLD analysis project Ga0307299, IMG submission 194466) | Bulk soil microbial communities from the East River watershed near Crested Butte, Colorado, United States - ER_DNA_159 | ecosystem: Environmental > Terrestrial > Soil > Floodplain | place... | reverse complement strand
CCGCCAACCCCGAGAAGAACAGGACCGAGGCGAACAGCACCGCGGCCAGGACGAAGTCGTCGCTCACCTGGTTCGACTCGTTCCCGTCCTCGAACAGCGCCGAGGCCTTCGTCTCCAACCGCTTCGCCTTCTCCTCGGCGGCCAGGCGGTACTCCGAGAGCTCGAAGGGCGTGCCGTCGGGGATCGAACCCGCCGGCGCCGAAGCCAGCCACGCGTTGAACGCGGGGAGGAACTCCTCGCGCATCCGAGCGTGGATGTCGTCGGCGAGGTCGGGATCGCCCGACTGTCGAGCGTCGAGCCAGTTCAGGAACGTGTCGACGTCGATCAGGACCTGGCGGTTCGCCTCGGTCGAGGAGCGCACCGATTCGGTCCGGGTGGCGGACGCCTGCGTGTAGTTCTCCGATTGGTCGCCGCTCCATCGGGTGGCCTGGTACGCGCTCCAGGCCGTGACGATCGTCGCGATCGACAGCATGATCGCCGCGATCAGTTCGACGCGGCGGTCGCGACGGACCGTCTCCTTGGCGGACTCGCTCACGTCACATCTCGCGTCGGCCCTCGAGGGCCTGGGACAGCGTCACCTCGTCGGCGTACTCGAGATCGCCACCGACCGGCAGGCCGCTCGCGAGCCGCGTCACCCGCACCCCGAACGGCTTCAGCATCGCCGCGACGTACATCGCGGTGGCGTTGCCCTCCAGGTTCGGGTTGGTCGCGAGGATCACCTCGGTCACGCCGTCGCGCTGGACGCGGTCGAGCAGCTCCTGGACGCGGAGATCCTCGGGGCCGATCCCGTCGAGCGGGCTGATCGCGCCGCCGAGCACGTGGTACCGGCCCTTGATCACGCCCGCCTTCTCGATCGTCGAGACGTCCTTCGGCTCCTCGACGACGCAGAGGGTCGTGCGGTCGCGCCCCTCGTCGCGGCAGATGCGACAGAGGTCGCCCTCGGCGACGTTGCCGCACTCCTTGCAGAAGAAGATTCGCTCCTTCGCGTGGACGATCGACTCGGCGAGCCGCTTCGCGTCGTCGGGCGGCGCCTTCACCAGGTGGAACGCGAGCCGTTGCGCCGACTTCGGGCCGATGCCCGGGAGGCGCGAGAGCTCGTCGATAAGGTCCTGGATCGGGCCTTCGTACACCTAGGAGCCGTCCTCGGTCGCGGGCGTGGCGCCGAGCTCGGCCGCGAGGCGCGCGAGCGCCTCCTCCTCCGACAGTGGCTCGTCCTCGACCGGCTCGGCGGGACCGGCCACGGGGTCGCGGATCACGCAGCTGATCGCCGGCGCGATCCCGAACAGGTCCTGCAGCGCCTGCCGGAGCTCGCCCTCGCGCTCGATCACCTTCTGCACGCCGTACGGGCGCTCGGGGGGGAAGACCAGCTCGAGCGTCGTCCCGTCGAACGCCGCAGGCGTCGCGATCTCCAGGAACGAGGGGAGCACCGCCTTGCCCGAGCTCCGCAGGTGCGAGATCACGGTCGGCCAGTTGCTGCGCAGCATCGTCACGTCCACCGCGGAGGTCCCGGCACCCAAGACCGGCCCCACGGCGGGCTCAGGCGCCGTACCGGGCGGGGGCGGACCGGACGCGGCCTCTTCGGCGCTGCTCGCTGCGGCGCTCTTCTCTGGTCGCCTGCCCTTCTTCTCGACCGCCGGTGGCGCCGAGTCAGCCGCTTCCCCGGTTCCGCCCCCACCCGGCTCACCCCTCCCGACGGCGTCGGTGGTGGCGATGGTCGCGGCTGCGGGTGGCGCAGGGGTCACGGTAGCGGGCGACTGGGAGCCGCCGCCAGGCTCGGCCGGAGCGGCCGAGGACGGCGACGGCGGCGGCGAGTACGAGCCCGAGACCGCGGCCCCGGAGCCGCCACCACCGGCCTGGATGCCCGCGACGCGTTCCAGGCGCTCGAGGCGGGAGACGAGGGCCTCGGGGGCGGCGTCGGTCTCGGGGATCGTGGCGCGGATCAGGGCGAGCTCGAGGGACAGGCGCGGGGAGGTGGTCCAGCGCATGTCGGTCTGCGCGGCGATCAGGAGCGCGATCACGCGGCCGAGCTCGGCCGCCGAGTACTTCGCGGCCTGCGCGGTCAGGCGTTCGGCCTCCTCGTCGGTGGCGTCGAGCAGATCGTGCTGGCCCGGCGCGGTCTTGACCAGCAGGAGGTTGCGGAAGTGCGCGAGCACTTCGTTGGTGACGTGCCGCAGGTCCTGGCCCTCCTGCACGAGACGGCTCACGAGCTCGAACACGCCCTTCGTGTCGCCGACCGCGACCGCGTCGCCGAGCGCGTACTGCACGTCGGAACGTCCGCTGCCGATCAGCGACAGGACGATGTCCTCGCCGATCTCCCCCGCCCCTAACACCGAGGCCTGGTCGAGCAGCGACAGCGCGTCGCGGAACGAACCCTCGGACTGGCGAGCCATCGCATGCGCGGCCCCCTCCGAAAGCGCGATGCCTTCCTCTTTGGCGATGCGCTCGAGGTACTCGGAGACAACGTCCATCGAGCCCCGGCGGAAGTCGAACCGCTGGCAGCGCCCGACGATCGTGGCCGGCATCTTGTGGGGCTCGGTGGTCGCGAGGACGAACCGGACGCCCACCGGCGGCTCCTCGAACACCTTCAGCAGCGCGTCGAACGCCTCGCGCGACAGTCGCTGCGCCTCGTCGATGATGTAGACCTTCTCGCGGCCCTGGACCGGCGCCGTGGGTGCTTTCTCCCGGAGGTCGCGCGCGTCGTCGACGCCGCCATGCGAGGCCGCGTCGATCTCGACAACGTCCAGGTGCTGGCCGTCGCGAACGGCAACGCACTGGTCGCAGGAGCCGCAGGGCTCGGGCGTCGGGCCGGACTCGCAGTTGACCATCTTGGCGAGGATCCGGGCCGTCGAGGTCTTGCCGGTCCCGCGAGGCCCGCAGAGCAGGAACGCGTGCGCCAGGCGGCCTTCCCGGACCGCGCCCGAGAGCGCCCGGATCACATGGTCCTGGCCCAGCACTTCCGAGGGGCCCTGCGGGCGGTACTTGCGGTACAGCGACTGGTACGGCTTGTCGTCGGCCACATCCACCTCCGGGCGCCGCGCGCCCTCCTGGACCCGCGAGGGGAAGCGCGGGAGGTTCGGCAAGTCTAGTGGTGGCCGCGCACCCGCCGTCGACCGCAACGGACTCGAGCGCATCACCGGCCGGTAGCTCCGGTCAGGTTTCCCCGCGGCACCCGCCAGGGCCCGCTTACGGCTGCTTCCTTCCGGATCTGACCGGGTTCGCAGGTTGGCGTCGCGCGGGACCCGACCTTCGACGCCCCGTGCCGGGAGCGACTGCGGACCCGCCGGGCCTCGGACGGGGATTCAGCCCCGCTGAAGCGGATTGCGGGTACAGGGCACCGCTGGCTCCCCGCCTAGCACGGCCACCTCGGCGAGTATACGCGCGGCATCCGACGCAGCCGAAACCGGACCGCGCTCAGGCCGCGGCGGGTGCCTCCCGCTGACGGGACCGGCGCGCCAGGATGACCGCGGTCACCGCGGCGGCCACATGGAGGGTCGCCACGGCGCCCGCCACGGATGCGAGGCCGGTGTCCGATTCGTCGAGCTGGTGGATGACCTCGCGGAGGTCCAGGACCGCGAACGCGGCCATCGCGAAGGCCGTCACCGCAAGCACCCAGCGCCACTCGGGCCGGAACCAGCAGCCGGCGGCCAGCAGCAGGGACGCGACGATCGCGAGCACGACCAGCGGCGTCGACTCAGGGTCGGTCCCGAGCAACGTCTCTTCGCCGTTCGGCTCCTCGGATCCCTCCGAGACCGGGGCACCTCGCCGCCCCCCTCTCCTGCCTCCCCGGAGCCCTCGACGGCTTCCTCGCCCTGCTCGTGGGCCGGCGCCTCCGTCCCGGAGCCTTCGGCGGCCGGCTCCCCGCTCGAATGCTCCACGATCGCCCCGACGGCGAACGCGACCGTCGACAGGACGATCAGGCTCACGAGCAGTCTGCGGATCGCCAGGGTTACCGCCTCCAAGCCCTCAGGGTCCGTTCGACGCGGCTCGCTCCTCGGCTCGCCCTCGCAGGGGAACACTGCCAACATCCACGGGAGCGCTTGGGGGTCCTCGTGCATCCATGGATCGTGCGAGCAGAGGGAGAGATCGTGCAGTTCCCCTCGGGACGCGTCGAGGCATGGGCCCGCTTCGACACGTTCTTCGAGGAGGAACACGAGCGCCTCTTCAAGGCTCTGTACTTCGTGACCGGGAACCGGCACGACGCGGAGGAGCTGATGCAGGATGCGTTCCTGAGCCTGTGGGAGCGCTGGGACGAGATCGGGCGGATCGACGACCCGACCGGCTACCTGTTCCGCGTCGCCCTGAACGGGTTCCGGATGCGCCGACGCCGAGCGGCGATGGCGGTCCGGAAGGTCGTCCCGATCCCGGAGCGGCGCGACGGCTTCCTCGAAGCGGAGATGCGCGCGGATGTGCGGCAGCTCCTGCTCGAGGTCACCCCGCGCCAACGGGCCGCCCTCCTGCTCGTGGATCTGCTCGGGTATCCGTCCGAGCAGGCTGCGCGCATCCTGCGCGTGCGTCCGTCCACGGTCAGGGCCCTGGCGAGCAAGGGTCGGCAAGCCCTCCGAGCGGTGGAAGGAGCGCGGGATGCCTGAGATCCAGGAGGTGTTCCGGATGGCCACGCAGAAGGTTCGACCCGACCCGGAGGCGCTCGACCGGCAGCACCGAGGCCAGCGGCGGCGCGTTGCGCAGAAGAGGGCCGCGGTGTACGCCCTCGTGGCGCTGCTCATCGTCGCCGGGGTGGCAATCGGGATCAGCGCGCTAGGAGGCGACGATGTCCAGCCGGCGGGCTCGGGGTCCAACCCGCCGCCCCCCCAGGAGGAGCAGACACTCTCGATCGTCGACGTGGGCTCCGGGACAGCGACCGCGTTCACGGCGCCCGCCGGCGCGTCCGCATTCGACTTCACGTCCGACGGGTCGATGGTCGCGTATGTCGATCTCGATGAGAACGGGGACGATCAGGTGTTCGTGGCGGATGCCGACGGCTCGAACGCCCGACAGCTCACCCATGGAGACGGGGGCGCCTACGGTCCACGTTGGTCCCCCGACGGCTCGATGATCGCGTACGAACGGGACACATCGGACGGCCCCCAGATCTCCACCGTTCGAGTCTCCGACGGCGAATCGACCAGGGTCACCAACGAACCCGAGGGCGCGGTCGATAGCGGCGGTTGGGCGCCGGACGGAGGATCGATCCTCTTCTCGAGCTTCAACCCGTCGTTCGATCAGTACTCGGCCCTGTCCCTCGATCTCGCGACGGGGCAGACGAGGCTGATCGTGCCGGACGGAAGCACGCCCACGCTGTCGCCCGACGGTGCGTGGATCGCCTTCAACTCGTGGTTGAAGGAGCCACAGGTGCGGCTGATCCTCGCCAACAGCGACGGATCGGCGCGGCGCACCATCGCTCGACTCACCTTGGATGACGGATATCAGGAATGGTCGCCTGACAGCACGCAGATCGCGTACGTCGGCAGCACCGATGCGGACGGAGCCGGCACATACGTCTACGATCTGGCCACCGGGGAGACGCGCTTCGTGACGGTCGGAACGATCGAGAGCTGGATCGATAACGATCACATCCTCGTGAACTGAACGATCCGACCTGGCGGAGCCCGGTCCCCCGGTGGGGGCCGGGCTTCGCCGTTCGGAAACCTCACAACGTCACCTCCGGGCTACGCCCCTCGCCGGCGTTCGACGGCGATGCCATCGTCCCTTACGCTCGGAGCGCGGATCTCTGCGGGGGTGAGGGATGACGTACCTGCAGTTCCTCCTCGTGGTGCACGTGCTCGGGGCCGTGATCGGGTTCGGCTCAACCTTCGCCTTCGCGTTCTTCCCCGCGGACGCCGACGCGCTCGAGCCGGGCGTTCGAACCACCCTGGCCGACATCAGCTACAAGGTCGGCACGAGGTTGTCGGATCCCGTCGTGTTCCTGATCCAACCGCTCACCGGTGTGCTCATGATCTTCGAGACCGGCAGGAACCACGGGTTTTCGACCACCAGTGGCTCTGGATCGCGATCGCCTTGTACCTGGTGTTCCTGTCGATCATCGTCTTCGTCGCTCGGCCGGACACCCGCCACGAGTACGAGGTGACGCGCGCGGGCCGCACGCCGGACCCGAACTACCGTCGGCGGGGCAACCCCAACGTGTACGGACCCCTGCTCGGAGCGATCATCGTCATCATCCTCATCCTGATGGTCTGGAAGCCCGGCGGCTGAGGCTTTAGGACCACAACGCGGCGAACAGCGCCACGAGACCGGACAGGAACAGCATCCCGAGGACGACCCGTCGGAAGGTCGGGGTGTCGAGACGCCGGAACCCGCGTTCGCCCAAGATCGACCCCACGATCACGCCGGGGAGACCAGCGAGCGCCACCGCGAAGGCTTGGCGCGTGACCTGCCCGCCGAGCGCGAACGCCACGAGGGACACCGACCCCTGGACGAGGAAGATCGCCGAGATCGTCGCTCGGAAGACCGCCGGTTCCAGTTGCTTGGAGGAGAGCGCGATCACGATGGGGGGGCCGCTCGTGCCGGTGCTCGTCGAGAGGATGCCCGCGGTGAAACCGGCGGCCACGTCGGTTCCACGGCCGGCGGGGACGCGCGCGCCGCGCCACAGAAGCAGCGAGAACGCGATGACCGCGGCCGCGATCGCGAACGTGAGGACGCGGTCGTCCGCGAGGACGAGCACCAGGAGACCGAGCGGCATGCCGACGATCGCGGCCGCGGTCACCACGCCCACCGTCGGGCGATCCACGTGACCCCGACCCCGCACGGAAAGTTGCGCGACCAGAACCAGACCGATCATCGTGAGCCCCACCACCGCTTCCTTCGGGCCCACGAGCACGGCGACGAGCGGCGTACCGATAAGTGCGAAGCCGAAGCCCGACACGGCCTGCGCCGCAGCCGCGAGCGAGATCACGCCGAACACGCCGAGCCAGACCCAGACCATCCCCGCATCATCACAGGCCGCGAGGCGCGGGTACGCTCCCGCCATGCTCGCGGTGAAGGCAATCCTGGTCGACTTCGACGGCACCGCCTGCCTGCAGGACGTGTCCGAGATGCTGCTGGACGCGTTCGGCGAGCCGGGGTGGGAGCGGTTCGACGACGCAGTCGACCGCGGCGAGATGGGCCTCCGCGAGGCGGGCGAGCACCAGGTCGCGATGCTGCGCGGCTCGCTCGAGGAGATGCTCGCGTTCGCGCTCGAACGCGCCGAGCTCGCTCCGACGTTCGCGTCCTTCGCCGAATGGGCCGAAGCCCACTCCCTGCCGGTGACGCTGGCCTCCGACGGCTTCGCGTTCTACATCCGCCCGATCCTCGAGGCCGCCGGGCTCGACCGGTTCGCGGTGGTCACCAACGAGCTGGCGTTCAGCAACGGTCGCGCTCGGTTGGGTCACCCCAACGGCCATCCCGAATGCATCGGTTGCGGCACGTGCAAGATGCTTGCAGCCAGGTGGTTCCGAGATGCGCACGGCCCGATCGCGTTCGTCGGCGAGGGGCAGTCCGATCGCTATGGCGCCCTGTACTCGGACGTCGTGTTCGCCAAGGACGCGCTCGTGCAGATCTGCGAGCAGGACGGCGTGCCGTACCGGCGGTGGGACACGTTCGACGACGTCCGGGGCGCGCTCGAGACGATCGAGACGCTCCCCGGTCCGGTCGGTGGCGAGCGATGCCCAGGGTGGAGGACGGCGTGAACCTCGACCTGCCGTCCGGCCTCACCTCTCGGCCCGCGACGGCGGCCGACGCGGGGGCCATCCTCGAGCTGATCGCCACCTGCGAGGTCGACGCCGATGGCGTCCCCGAAGTCGAGGAGCACGACATCACCGTTGCGTTCGGACGCCGTGGATTCGATCCTGAGCTTGACACGCAACTGGTGTTCGAGGACGGGGAACTGGTGGGTTGGGCGGATCTGTATCGGTCGCGCGGAGAAGGCGATGTCCGGCCGACCCACCGCTCCCGCGGGATCGGGACCGCCCTGCTCGAGTGGATGGAGCGACGCGCCCAATCGCTCGGGAATACCGAGGTGGGACAGACGAAGACCGACGCCAACCTCGGGGCCAGGGACATGTTCCTGGCACGGGGCTACGAACCCTCGTGGGTGTCGTGGGTCATCCGGATCGCATTCGAGGAGCCGCCTCCGGCCCCCGAGCCGATCCACGGCATCGAGATCCGCCCCTACCAGCCTTCCGACGCGCGCGACGTGCACCGCGTGGTGGACACCGCATTTTCCGAGTGGCCGGGTCGCGACCCCGAGCCGTTCGAGGTCTGGGCGTCGGACGACCTCGCGCATCCGAAGTTCGCGCCCGAGATCTCACCGCTCGCGTTCGACGGGGACGAACTTGTGGGTGTCCTTCTCGCATTCGACTACCCCGGAGCTCAGCGAGGGCTGGATCACCCAGCTCGCGACCAAGGCCAGCCACCGGAGGCGGGGGATCGGCCAGGCGCTGTTGCGGACGTCGTTCGGCTGGTTCTCCGAACGGGGCCGGCGGGTCGCCGGCGTCTCCACCGACACGCGGACCGGCGCGCTCGGCCTGTACGAGAAGGTGGGGATGCGCGTGCAGCGTCAGTACACCCGCTACACCAAGCGCCTCGGCTGAGCGCGGGATAATCGTCAGGACCACGCCGTCAGGCGCGGCGGGATGATCGGGGGGGATCGTGATGGAACAGGGCACGCGCGACCAGTTGATCGAGCGCTACAAGGAAGGGACTCGCGTCTTTGCGGAGGCGCTCGATGGGATCATCGACGGTGAGCTCGACGCTCGTCCCGGGCCGGAGGAATGGACGCCCCGAGAGGTGGTCCATCACATGGCCGATAGCGAGATGACGTCGGCGATCCGGCTTCGGCGGCTGATCGCCGAGGACGCGCCGACGATCCAGGGCTACGACCAGGAGGCGTACGCCCAGCGCCTCTTCTACGGGGACCGCCCGATCGAGGCGTCGTTGGAGGCGGTCTCCGCCGCCCGGCGGACGACGGGCGACATCCTCGACCGGCTCACCGAGGAGCAGTGGGCGCGAGGTGGGACGCACACGGAGAGCGGTCCCTACGGCGTCGAGGCGTGGCTCGAGATCTACGCGGCCCACGCCCATGACCACGCCGATCAGATCCGCCGGGCTCGGGAGTCCGCTCACCTCCGATGATGGCACGCGGGGACAGGTCGTCGGCTGCGGTGGCCGCGGGATTCGAACCCGCGAGGCGGTTGCCCACCTACACGCTCTCCAGGCGTGCCCCTTCGTCCGCTCGGGCAGGCCACCGCCGGCGAGTCTAGCGGCGGGCTGACGCGGGTCGAGCCGGCGCTACGGGATCGACGCCACCGCATCCGCCGTGGTGACCGCCGGCTCGATCCCTGCGAGCAGGGATGCGATCTCCTCGGGGACGCTCGGCTTCGCGAACAGGAAGCCCTGTCCGGTCGCGCAGCCGGATTCGCGGAGCCGAGCGAGCTGCTCGGGGAACTCGATCCCTTCGGCGACGACGTTGAGATGCAGCGCACCGGCGAGCTCGAGGATCGCGCGCACGAGGCTCGTGCCGTCGCCCGCATCCTCGGTCATCCCCGTCACGAACGTCCGGTCGATCTTGAGCTCGTCGAGCGGGAACCGCCGCAGGTTGCCGAGGGAGGACGAGCCGGTGCCGAAGTCGTCGATCGCGAGTCGGACCCCGAGCGCCTTCAGGTCATCGAGCTTGCGCTTGGTCTCCTCGACGTCGTGCAGGAGCGCCCCTTCGGTGATCTCGAGGGTAAGCGACCCGGGGTCGACCTCGTGGCGCCGAAGCGCCGCTCGAACCTGGCTCACGAGATCGGACTCGATGAGCTGTCGCGGCGAGATGTTGACGCTGACCGAGAGCTGCCGGGTGGGGAACGCCTCCTGCCACGCACGCACCTGGCGACAGGACTCGTCCAGCACCCAGGTCCCGAGGGGGAGGATGAACCCCGTCTGCTCGGCCGCGGGGATGAACTCTCCCGGCGCCAGGAACCCACGGCTCGGATGGTTCCAACGCACGAGGGCCTCGATACCGGTGAGCGTCCCATCGGCGAGCTCCCAGATCGGTTGGTAGTGGAGCACGAACTCGCCGCGTTCCAGACCGCGCTGCATCTGGGTGATGAGCTCGAACTGCTCGACCGCCTTGGCGTGCATCGACGGCTCGAACAGCTCGAAGCGATCCCTGCCGTTCGCCTTCGCGCAGTACATCGCCGCGTCGGCGTTGCGCAGGAGCTCGTCGGTGGACGTGGGGTCGGTGCCCGAGGTGATCGCGATGCCGATGCTCCCGCCGAGCGACACCTCGCGACCCTGACACATGAACGGTTCCCGAAGGATGCCGAGGATCCGCCGGGCGACGCTGGCGGCGGTCGATTCGTTCGCGTCCTCCTCGAGCAGGATGACGAACTCGTCGCCACCGAACCTGGCCACCGTGTCGCTCGTGCGACTCGATCTCAGGATCCGCTTGGCGACCGTCACGAGTACCTCGTCGCCGACCTGGTGGCCCAGGCTGTCGTTGATGAGCTTGAACCCATCGAGGTCGAGCAGCAGCACCGCGAGCCCGTTCCCGCGGCGAGCCATTCGCGCCAGCGCATGGTCCGCTCGATCCTGGAACAGGGCGCGGTTCGCGAGGCCCGTCAGCGAGTCGTAGAAGGCCTGCCTCGCGAGCTGCTCCTGGAGGAGCTTCCGCTCCGTCACGTCGAAGATGGCTCCGTCCAGCCAGAGCACCTTGCCTTCGGTGCCGAAGACGGCCTGGCCCTTCTCGTACACCCAGCGGATCCCATCGTCGGCGCCGACGATCCTGTACTCGAGGATGAAGGGCTCCCCGCGCGACACGGCTTCCCCCACGACCTGTTCGACATTCTCCCGGTCGTCCGGGTGGATGATCGACGCGAACGTCCGCACACGGCTCCTGATGAAGTCCGACGCCGGGAAGCCGGAGATCGCCTCGATGTTGTCGCTGATGAACTCCATGTCCCAGTCGGAGTCGAGGTCGCACCGGTACATCGCGCCGGGGATATTCGCCAGCAGGGTCCGGAACCGTTCCTCGCTGACGCGCAGGTCCTCGAGGGCCTGCACCCGCTTCGTGATGTCGACCAGGAATCCCTCTCGGATCGTGTCACCACGTGCGTCGCGGATGAACACCGCCTCGTCGACGACCCAGACGTACGCCCCGTCGTGCCGCTGCAGCCGGTACTCCATGCGGAAGGGCTCGAGGGTCTCGCGTCCGGCGGCGAGCTCGTGCAGGACGCGATCGCGGTCGTCGGGATGGACCAGCTCGATGAGATTGGAGAGCTGCCAGTCGGAGCTCTCCTGCGGGATACCCAGCACACGCTGCAGCGCCGGGCTGAGATGGCCCGTCGCCCCGTCGGCGCCGACGGCGTACATGGCCAGGGGGAATCGCCCGAGGATCTCCGCGCCGGCCGAGTCGTCTCGACGGACGGCACCCGCCCCGGGCGCCGCCTGGGCCCCCCACTGGGCAGGCGTTCGCGACATGCCTAGGTATCGACACGGCCGCCGCGCGAGTTGAAGCGGGAGTTCCGGTGTTCGTGAGGGCCGAACCGCGACGGCGGCCGCCCCCTTCCGAGGCGGCCGGCTGGTCTCGCGGAGGCGACAGGATTCGAACCTGTGAGGGGCGGATTAGGCCCCTAACCGCTTTCGAGGCGGTCCCGTTCGTCCGCTCCGGCACGCCTCCGGGGCGAGTCTAGCAAGCAGCCTCCCGCCGCCCTGTGCGAGGATTCGACGCGGATCCGCCGGAACGCCACGGAGAACGGAGGAAGCCCGATGAAGGCCAAGCGTCTGCGGAAGATTCCCTTGTTCGAGGGGCTGAGCGACCACCAGTACGAGCGACTCGAACGCTGGACCGACGAGATCGACGTCCCCACGGACAAGCACCTGGTGAACCAGGGGGCCTACCCGCACGAGTTCATGGTGATCGAGACCGGCACGGCGGAGGTCACGCACGACGGGGAGCACCTCGCGGATCTCGGGCCCGGCGACTTCTTCGGCGAGATGGCGCTGCTGCTCAACGTGCCCCGGACCGCCACCGTCGCGGCGACCTCCGACGTCACCCTCGTCGTCATGCACGACCGGGACTTCCGCGCGATGGAGGAGGAGATCCCGCTGATCGCCAGACGCGTGAACGCCATCATGGAGGAGCGTCGCGCGAAGTCGGCAGACCAGGGGATCGAGACCTAGGTCGGGGTCGGGACGGTCCGGCGGGGAGGGCCGTTGCCATTTCGCCCTTCGTAAGGGTGCTGTCTGTCAGAACCCTGACGCACGGGCCCGATGACCCTCCCGCTTCAGCGCCGCTCGGCGAAGAACGACCGGAGGATCTCGCCGCACTCCTCGGCCAACACGCCGACCGTCACGTCGACCTCGTGGTTCAGGCGACCGTCCCGGACCAGGTCGCCGAGCGACCCCGCGAACCCCGCCTTCGGGTCGCTCGCGCCGAACACCAGCCGATCGAGCCGTGCCAGCACGATCGCGCCCGCGCACATCGCGCAGGGCTCCAGCGTGACGACCATCGCGCACCCATCGAGGTGCCAGCTCCCGATCGCGCTCGACGCTTGCCGGAGCGCCAGGATCTCGGCGTGGGCGGTGGGGTCCTGTTCGCGTTCGCGAGCGTTGCCCTGCCTCGCAAGGATCTCGTCGCCCCGAACGATCACCGCGCCCACCGGCACGTCGCCCCCCGCGGCCGCCGCGCGCGCCTCCTCGAGCGCGAGACGCATCACCCGTTCGTCGGGGGCGTCCATCGGTCAGTACCGGTCGATCTCGCGCAGCCGGTCGTCGCTGATCCCGAAGAAGTGCGCCACCTCGTGCTCGACCGTGTGCGCGATCACCTCGCGCAGATGCTCCTCGTCGCGCGCCACCCGCTCGATCGTCCGCTGGTACAGCGTGATCGTGTCCGGGAACGTGGGCCCCGAATGGAACTGGCCGCGCCTGGTCAGCGGAACCCCGTGGTAGCGCCCGAGCAGGTTCGGTTCGCCCTTGGGCGGACGCTCCTCGACGATCAGCTCGATGTTGTCGAGGCGTTCGTGCACCCAGTGCGGCAACGAATCGAGGGCCTCCATGACGAAGTCCTCGAACCGCTCGCGATCGACCACGGTCAACCGCGCCGTGCGGCCAGCGACGACAACGCTTCCATGACGACACGATAGGCGAGGATCGCCGTGACCTCGCTCTGGTCGTAGGGCGGCGAGACCTCGACCACGTCCATCCCGGCCAGCTCCACCGCGCCGACGATCCTGCGCACCGCGCGCAGCAGCTCGCGCCCGGTCATCCCGCCCGGCTCCGGCGTCCCCGTCCCCGGCGCCATCCCCGGGTCGACGACGTCGATGTCGACCGAGAGGTAGACGACCTCCGGACCGTCAAGCGCCTCGGCGATCGCGTCGTCGATCACCGCGTCCACCCCGCGCTCCTCGACCTCGACGATCGTGTGCCAGCGGAACCCCTGCTCCCGCATCCAGTCGAACGTGGCCTTCTCCGGCCAGTACCCGCGGAGGCCGACCTGGACGAAGTTCGAGCCCCGGACCCACCCCTCGTCGATCAGCCGGCGCATCGGGGTGCCGTGCGAGATCAGGGACCCGCCGATCGAGTCCGCCGCGTCGGCGTGCGCGTCGAAGTGCACCACGCCCACCCTCCTCGGCCACACGTGTCGCGCGACGGCGGCCGCCGACGGGTAGGTGATCGAGTGATCGCCGCCCAGGACGACGGGGATCGCGCCCGCGCCGGCGACCCGAACCACCTTCTCGTGGATCACCCGGAGCGCGCGAGCGTGCCGCGACGGAACGACCGGGGCGTCGCCGGCGTCGACGACGTGCAGCCGCTCGTACGGTTCGACCTCGAGCTGGATCGACCACGCGTCCCGTCCCCACGTGGTCGGCGCCGATCGGATCGCGCGGGGGCCGAATCGCGCACCCGGCCTGCCCGAGGTTCCGTCGTCCGTCGGCGCCCCGACGATCGCGACGTCGGCACCGCTCGCGGCGAGGCTCGAGTCGTCGGGACACAGCGGGAGCTTGTCGAACGTCCCGCGCGCATCGACGTAGTACTCGAGGTCGTCAGGCCCGAACTCGCCGAACTCGTCCTCGCCACGGAGCTCGCTCCGTTCGAGCCGGAAGTCGGGGGGCTGGCTCATCGTGTGCGGACGCTACCCGAGCGACCCCGCTCGCGTCAGTCGATCCGATTTCAGGTGGACGGCACGATGAAGTCCCGGTCGGACACCCCAGTCGAGACCTCGGTCGCCTCCGCGATCGTCACGCGACCCCCCTCGACCTGGTCGAGCGCGAACAGGAGGAGGCCGTCGCCCGAGTAGCACCACTCCGCTCGGTGGATCGCGTCGGCGGGGCCTCCCTCGACCATGAAGCATTCGGAACGGATCCCGGCGATCGTCCGCTCGGCTTCGACCGTCACGAGCGCCCCGATCTCGTCCAGCGTGAGCGTAGGAGGAGCCACGAGCGAGCCGAACCGTCCGACACCCTCAGCGGCGGCGCATCGGGGCGCGAACGGGCCGACGATCCGGCAACGCACGTCGCCATCCGGCGTGGAGATCAGCACGAGGCTGCGACCCGGGGACACCTCGTCCATCCGCCACCGGTCGGGCGGCTCCCAGGCCAGCCGCATCTCGCCGGTCCCCGAGCAGATCATCATTCCCGTCTGACGATCGACGGTGTCTCCGACGAACTGTCGGAGACACTGATGCGGCGAGGCCGCCTCGCCGGGGTCGCGCTCGGTCGTGCGATAGGTGATCGTGGCGACGGACGTCATCCATCGCTCCCCCAGGACGTCGAGTCGCGCCCGGGGATCCCGGACGGGCGGGTCCGATCCGCTCTCCATCGTGCACGCCGAGCCGACCAGCGAAACGCCCACGAGCGCCACCACCACCTTGACGAGCATCGCCCGACATCATGCGCGCTCGACGTCTGTCGATTCCACATCGACACCCCTCGGGTAGCCTTCGGCCATGGCGCCGAGCGGTCTGCTGACCGACCTGTACGAGCTCAACATGGCCGCGAGCTACCTCCAGCGCGGGATGGGCGGCGAGGCGACGTTCAGCCTGTTCATCCGGCAGCTCCCGCCGACCCGCGGCTTCCTGGTGGCCGCTGGGCTCGAGCCGTGCCTGGAGTTCCTCGAGGGGTTCGGCCTGTCCGAAACCGAGCTGGACTACCTCGGTAGGGAACTCGGGTTCGAGGACCCGGTGCTGGACGCGCTGGGGGCGCTGCGGTTCCGCGGCGAGGTCTGGGCGGTTCCCGAGGGCCGGATCGTGTACGCGAACGAGCCGCTGCTCGAGATCACCGCGCCGATCGCCGTCGCCCAGCTCGTCGAGCCCTACCTGCTGAACCAGATCACGTTCCAGACGACGATCGCGTCCAAGGCCGCCCGGTGCGTGCTCGCCGCGGACGGCCGGGACGTCGTGGACTTCGCCCTCCGCCGGACGCAGGGGCTCGACGCCGCGCTCGCCGTGGCCCGCTGCTCGGCGATCGTCGGGTTCGCGGCGACCAGCAACGTCGAGGCGGCGCGTCGGTACGGGCTTCGCCCCACCGGGACGATGGCCCACTCGTACATCGAGTCGTTCGCGAGCGAGAAGGAGGCGTTCCGCACGTTCGCGCGCGACTTCCCGGACCGGACGACGTTCCTCGTCGACACCTACGACACGCTGAACGGCGTCCGCACCGCGATCGAGGTGATCGAGGAGCTCGAGCTCACGGACAACCTGGCGATCCGCCTGGACAGCGGCGACCTCGACGAGCTCTCCCGGGGGGCGCGCGCGCTGCTCGACCAGGCCGGCCTGCAGCGCGTCCGGATCTTCGCGAGCGGGGGTCTCGACGAGTACCAGCTCGACCGCCTCGTCCGAGGCGGGGCGCCGATCGACGCGTTCGGCGTCGGGACCCGGATGGGGGTCTCGGCCGACGCGCCCTCGCTCGACTCCGCCTACAAGCTCGTCGAATACGACGGCCGCCCGATGCTCAAGCTCTCGAAGGCCAAGGTGACCGAGCCCGGCCGCAAGCAGGTGTTCCGGGGGAAGCCGGGCGACGTCATCGGCCTGCGCGACGAGCCGCTGCCCGACGACCACGAACCGCTGCTCGTCCCGGTGATGAGCGGCGGCCGCCGGTCCGGCCCCCAGCGGACGCTCGAGAGCGCCCGAACGCTGTTCAGGACCGACCTCGAGCGCGTCCCGGCCGACGCGGCGAGGATCGAGGACCCGGTCGCCCCGACGCCGCGGACCTCCGAGGCGCTCGACCGGCTCGCGGACGACGCGAGGGCCGATGCCCTCAAGCGCGCCGGGCTGCCGTAGCTACGCCGGGACGAGCAACCCGCGCTTGCTGCGGATCCGTCGGTCCATCACCGAGAAGAAGGAGTCGATCGCGAGACCGATCACAACCACCACGCCCATCACGGCGATCAGCATCGCGGTGTTCTGGGCCGAGGCTTCGAGCAGATGGCCGAGCCCGCGCGCGGCGCCCACACGGATGATCTCGGCCGCCAGCAGCGCCCGCCAGGCGACCGCCCACGCCTGCTGCAACCCGGTCCAGTAGCCCGGGACACAGGCCTGCAGCACGACCGTGCGCTGCAGCGTCCACCCCTTGGCCCCCATCGTCCGCGCCGCGCGGACGAGCGTGGGAGGCACCTGTCGGATCGAGATCGCCGTCGCGATCGCGACCGCCGGGACGCCGCCGATGAACACGACGAACATCACGGCGCGCTCGGTGAACCCGAACCAGACGATCGCGAGCGGCAGCCACGCGATCGATGGCAGGGCCTGCAGGGCCGTCATCAGCGTGCCGACGCTGCGCTGCACGACCACCGATGCGACCATCGCGAACCCGATTAGGGTCCCGACGACCACCGCCACGCTCAGGCCGAACGCCAGCCGGATGATGCTCCCCCGCGCGGCGGGAAGCAGCCCGTCGGAACCGGTGATGTTCGACGTGAACGCGTTCCAGACGTCGGCGGGCGAGGGGAGCTTGGACGGATCGATCCAGCCCGTCTCGTAGACGGCCCACCACACGAGCAGGATCGTTGCCAGGAGCGCCACCCGGGGCCAGATCCGGTCAAAGACCCTCTTCGCGCGCAGCGCGCCGCACCTCCTTCGCGAGGTGCTCATGGATGTCGAGCACCACCTTGGCGACCAGGACGTCCTCGAAGCTCCGGGGGCGCGGCGTCGAGATGCGGTACTCCTCGATCGGGGTTCCCGGGCGTGCGGACAGCACGATCACGCGGTCGGCGAGGAAGACCGCCTCCCGCACGTTGTGCGTAACGAACACGAACGTGTTGCCGAGCTCGGTCCACACGAGCTCGAGCTCCTTCTGCAGGATCTCGCGCATCTGCGCATCGAGCGCGCCGAACGGCTCGTCCGCGAGGAGGACCTGGGGCCGGCAGGCGAGCGCCCG
>Ga0307299_10000273_pt1 | contig 17478 bp, 12 predicted proteins | sample ER_DNA_159_FD_194466 | JGI IMG/M metagenome (GOLD analysis project Ga0307299, IMG submission 194466) | Bulk soil microbial communities from the East River watershed near Crested Butte, Colorado, United States - ER_DNA_159 | ecosystem: Environmental > Terrestrial > Soil > Floodplain | place... | reverse complement strand
TCAACTGCTGAGCGCCCACGACGTTGATCGGCGTCTGCACGCTTGCCGTCGCCGTGATGCTGGCGTTGTTCGTCTGGGCCTGGGCGGCCGAAGCGCTGATAACGAGCGCGAGGACGGCCAGGGACAGCTTGGAGATACGCATCGGGTCTAACCTCATGGGTCGAACTGTGAGTCCAACTGGTGGGGGGCCATTCGGCTCCCCCTACTGTTGCTGCCACGCTACAGGGGCAATAGGCGTGCCAGGTGCCGGATTCCTGCCATCTGTCAAAGTTTTTGACGAAAATGCCCCGAAGAAGGGAGGCGAAGATAGGACTAGGGCTTAGCGAATGCAATGACGAGTTTTTGTAAAGTTTCTTGACAGTTCGACGGTTTCTGTTGGGCGAAGACTGTCGACATACTGCGTTGTGTTAGAATGAGTTACGCGACTTGGGCGAGACGGTATGCCGCCTGCCTTAGAGGGGACCAGAGCGAAGCGGTCAACCTCTGACGGAGCAGGAAAATGAACGCAGCGAGCCGGTTTTCGTACCTGAAGGGGATGCTGGTAGGGGGCCTGATCGTGCTTGGCGCCGCCGGGCTACCTGGCGCCGCAGAAGCCCAAGCTCGTGGCACGCTGCAAGCCACGGCCACCGTGGTCGATACTCGCCAGGGCTTCGGCGCCCTTGACGCAGCTCGCTCGGCGGTTCGTGCAGCCACGGATTCCAGACTCGATTCCAGAATCGGGAGCCTAGATACTGTCGCGACAGTGGCTCAAGTTTCCGTCGAGCGCACGGCTGATCGCCACAGCGCCCTCGTCGTCACGATCGACTACTCCCGCAACTAGGCTACAGACCGAGCCGCTGGCGCAGCGCCGGCGGCATCAGAGGAATCGCGTACTTCACCGGCACCGAGAGCGCGAACCCCGGACCCTGACGCAGCCCAGCCCGGTGCACTGAAATGACTTCCCCGTCGGCGTTGAAGACGGGGCTCCCCGATGAACCCCCGGTCGTCATGCCGTCGAACTGAATCAGATCCGACGTCACCCGCGAGAGGATCCCAGCCGTCATGGACGTCCGCACGACCGACGCGCGGTCGCGCGCGAACCCCGACCCTGCCGGATACCCAATGAGCGCCGCCGGCTCCCCTTGCCGCGCCTTGGTGCCCTTCCAATCGATCGCCGTCAACGCCGACCCCTGGTAGCCGCGAACCTTGATGATCGCGATGTCGCGTTCATTTGACGTGGCGACCACGTCGGCGAAGCGGCCCAGGGACTGGTCGGCCATCGTGACCCAAATGGTGTCCGGCTGAGCGTGCGTGGAGTCGGCAACGACGTGCCAGTTGGTCAGCATGTAGCCGTCAGGGCTGATGATGAACCCGGTGCCGTCGTAGTAGGCCCCACCCAGGGAGACCGTAATCAGGGCCACCGCGCCTTGATTCTCCTGCGCCATACCGGCGAAGTCGGTGGCTCGGATCGCTCGCATCTTGGCATCGAGCGTCGCGGTCTGGGTCTCGGCGGCGGCCACGGCGCGCCGTAGGCTGTCGAGAAGCCCCTGCGAGGGTGCCCGCCGCTCCGCGGCGGCCAGCTGATCTCGCATGCGCTGCACGTCCCGTTGGGCCTCCTCCCGCCGTGACTCCCCCACCGCCAGCTGCTCCCCCAACGCGTGCTGCGCCCGGTCCAACGCGGCCTGCAGCTGGGTGGTCCGCTCTTGGGCCGCCTCGAGCTGGCTGCGCAGCAAATCCACCTGCGCCGCCGGTGCGGCCGCGGCTCGGGCCTCCGCCAACTCGCGACGCAGACGCTCGCTTTCCGCCCGCGCCGAGTCTTCCGCCGTGCGGACCGCCTGCTCAGTGTGCTCCGCCTGGCGCGAAAGCAGCCAATACACGCCGTAGACGGCGCCACCGAGCAACAGGACGAGGAGGAGCACGAGCGCTGTGAGCCAGCGCATCTTACGCCCCGCGTCCTTCCCGACCTCCTGGGCGATGGCCCTCATAAAGTCCGTCGGCCGCCGTGCTTTGGCCAATGCCTGCCCGATCAACCCGATGACGGTGTGCTGGCCGAGGGCCTTGGGCCGCGGCACGGCTTTCAGCGGCGCGGTGCCGATTCCCTCGACGAGAAGCACCGGCCCGCCCTGCCCCAACATGATCTTGTCACCCAGCCGGACCGGCATAGCCCGCGTGATGCGCTCGCCGTTCAGGTAGGTGCCGTTCTTGCTCTCGGCATCGCGCAGGGCGAGGCCGCCGGAGGGCCCCACCGTCAACTCGGCGTGCACCCGAGAGACGATCGTCTCCCCCTGCCCCGCCTCGACTGGCTGGACTTCGCACTCGCTACCGCGCCCCAGCCGAATCCGGGTCCCGCGGGCCTCAAATCGCTTCCCGGTAGCGGCCGCCAGGAGCGTGACGCCATAGGCCCGGACTTCGGCGGGTTTCCCTTCGATTGCTGGGTGGGCGCGGTGCTCAGGAAGCGTCGCTTCGAGGGTCTCGGCCACTGCCGCGACCCGCAGCTCGGGCCCGGACTCTCCCATCCGGATCACGTCGCCGACCGTGAGTCGAGGGGACGCCGCCGCACCGAGCCGCTGGCCGTTCAGGTAGGTCCCGTTGCGGCTCCCCAAGTCGGCCACGACCCATACGCCGCCCTCAAAGCGAATCTCGGCGTGGCGGGTCGAGACGACCTTCGCGGCATCGCCGCTGAACAGGATCGTGGAGCCCGGTTCGCGCCCGATGCGCACGGGGCTCTGGTGTGACTCGGTAACAGGGTGCCCCGGAGCGGGGCGGGAGGACCCCTCCAGCTTGATGTAGGGCACTGCTAGGCCAGGGTGCTACGCTGGCGGCGGTCGGGGATCCGACGGCGGACGCCCGGGCGGCGCCGCACCAGACTCCGGCGCTCCACGCCTTGGCGGCGGGTGCCATCGCGGCGGCGCTCGACGGTAGGAGGCCGGGAAACCGACAAGTCTCGGCGTTCCACGCCGCTGCGCTGGTCGACGCCCGAGCGGCGGTCGTCCAGCAGGCGGCGGTCGGCGCGCCGGCGGCGGTCCGGGTAGGTCGTAAGCCGAGGAGGATGAGCCATCGCCCAAGAAGGTACGGCTGCCCTGGACGCACCGCGAGGTCCCCCCACATCGTGTAGCGGTGGACAACCTGGCCCATGCCCTCGTCGGTGCAGCGCTTGGCCGAGCCGTCGCCGATCCCAACGTTCCGCGCGCCGCTCTCCTGGGGGCGGTCGCGGCCAACGCCCCAGATTGGGCGGAGTTATTCATCGGGCTGCCCGCCGACCGTAGCACGTTCCTCGTACTGCACCGCGGCATCACCCACTCCCTAGTCGGCGCGCTGATCGAGACGATCGGTCTGACGCTGCTGGTGGGGTTGGGCACGCGTTGGTGGGTGCAGCGACGGGGGGGTGGGGGCGTCGCGCCGCCGTGGGGCTGGCTGGCCCTGTGCATCGGCATCGCGGTCCTGAGCCACCTCTACATGGACTGGCAGGGGTCCTACGGGTTGCGGCCGTTCCTCCCCTGGAACGCAACGTGGTACTACGGCGATTGGATCGCCATCGTCGATCCGTTTTTCTGGCTGCTGCCGCTCATCGCGCTGGCGTGGGGCACCGAGCGACACTGGACACCGCTCGCCGCGGTGCTGGCCGTGGGCGGCTTCATGACCTTCCTCGTGGTGTGGCGAGCGGATGTGGTGGCCACGTGGGTGCTTGCGCTCTACGGCACGTTGAGCGTCGTGGCGGCGGTCGGGTGGGTGCACTACTGGTTCGGCCCCGTGGCGCGACAGCGGGCCGCCGTTTTCGCCCTACTGACGCTGGCGCTCTACGCCGCCGCGCAGGGCGCGGTCGCGCACATCGAGAAAGCAACGGTGCAGCACGAAGCGCAGCGCCGTTTCGGAGCCGGAGCCCGCTCGGCCGCGCTCACGCGCGCCGGTTCGCCCTTTACGTGGGAGCCGATCTACGCCAGCGCCGACAGCGTGGGCGGGGACGGTTGGCGGTTGGCCCGCCATCTCGACGTACGCGCGGTACAGCGCGCCCTGCGCGAAACGCGCGAGGGTCGCGCCATGGCGCAGTTCGCGCGTTTTCTTGTGGCCGAAGTCGATTCGAGCGGCGGCGACGACGTGACGGTGTACCTGCGAGACGCGCGCTACGCGCGTGGGGGGCGGAGCGGCTGGGGAGTCGTGCGGGTCAGTCTGATTCGGGGTCCGTGAAACGGATCTTGGCGCCGCGCCGGTCGAGCCAGCGGCGGCGCGAGCTGGGCACTCGACGTTCTACGGGGACCCGCCGGTCCGTGAGCCGGCGGCGCTCCACCTGGACCGCGGTGTCGCGGAGCCGGCGCTCGGCGATGCGGCGGTCCAGCCCCCGGCGACGCTCGGGCCGCACGCGGCGCTCGACGCGATGGCGCAGGTCGGGGCGCTTGGAATCCACGTGACCAATTTGTGGCCGGCGCGTGATTCGTGCCAGCCGCCAGGATCGGGACGATTCGCTACATTTCGCGCTCGTGCACTCGGAACCCGTCTCTCCCATCACGGTCGCCCCTCGCGCCGCCGCGCCCACGCCGCCGATCGGCTTGCTCGACGAAGCGATCCGCGCGCTCGAGCCGACGTTCCGCCTCGACAACCTCGTCGCCCTGTCGCCCGAGCGGGCGTTGTACCAAGCGTGGGACCGTTTCCTCAAGCGTCACGTGGCGATCCGCGTGCACCTCTTGCCCGGGAGTCCCGGGCGGGCGTGGTTCGTGCGCGAAACGGAGACGTTGGCGGCGCTCGACCATCCAGCGATCCGACACGCGTACGCCGCCAGCGAGATCGGAACGTTTGCGTACCGGACGGCCAACTGGATCGAGGGAGAGAGTCTCGCCGACGCGCTGCGGCGCGGGCCTCGCCCCATTCCCACGGCGCTGTCGCTGATCCGCGATCTGCTCTCGGCGCTCGAGCACGCGCACGCCCGCGGGATCATCATGCGGCGCGTCGTGCCGTCCACCCTGATGATCAACACGGCCGGGCGGGGCGTCATCACCGACCTGCGCTACGCCAACTGGTGCCTCCCGCACGTGCCGGCCAGCGACACCGCCGCGGCCTTCATGGCACCCGAGGTCCGGGGCGGCGAACCGGGCGAGCCCGCCAGCGACGTGTACACGGTGACGGCCAACATCTACGCCGCGCTCACGGGGCAGGAACCGGATCCCGATCCCAGTGGTCTCCTGCCGCCGCGTCAGCTGCGGCCGGCCATCCCTGCGGCAGTCGAGCGCGTCATTCTGCGGGGCCTGTCCAACGCGCCGAAGGATCGCTACTTCACCGCCACGGAGATGCTCGAAGACTTCGTCAGCGACGCCGGCACGTTCCACATTCCCGCCGCGGCACCCGAGGTGACGGAGTCGGGGTTCGAGCGCCGGCTGCGGCGCGCCCTCGGCGACGACTACGAGCTACTCGAGGAGATCGGCACCGGTGGGTTCGGGCGGGTGTATCGCGCCCGCGACCTGGGTCTGGAGCGCGATGTGGCGATCAAAGTGCTGCATCCGTCGCTCACCACCGACCTGGGCGTGATGGAGCGGTTCCGCCGCGAGGCCCAGCTCGCGGCGCGCCTGCGCCACCCGAACATCGTGAGCATCTACGACATCATGGGCCGCGCGGGCCTGCAGTGGTATACGATGGAGCTCGTCCCCGGCGCGAATCTGGCGCAGCTGGTGCAGCGCGAAGGCCCGCTGTCCGTCGATCAGACCGAGCGCCTACTCATACAGGCGCTATCGGCGCTCGAGCATGCGCATAGCCTGGGATTGGTGCACCGCGACCTGAAGCCGGAGAACATGCTGATCGAGCCCGACGGGCGGCTGCGCATCACCGACTTCGGACTCGCGCTGGCACTGCGCGGCGAGGGACGCTTCGGCGGCGCGACGTCGCGCAGCGGGACGCCGCAGTTCGCGGCGCCGGAGCAGTTGTTGGGCGAGCGGGTGGACCAACGGGCGGACCTGTATTCGCTCGGCGTCGTCGCCTATTTCGCCTTGTTGGGGCGTGCGCCCTTCACCGGGACAACGCCCGAGCAGATCCTGGCCCGCCAGACGACCAACGATCTGCCCCCGCTGGCGTCGCAGCGAAAGGACGTGTCCCGCGAGCTCGAGGATGTGTTGCGCCACGCCGTCCAGAGCGAGCCGGCCAAGCGGTTCGCGACCGCCGCGGAGTTTCGTGCGGCCCTCGAAGGAGCGTTGGGCGGGTTTCTGCGACGGTTGTGGACCCTGCTCCGCCCCGAGGGCTAGCGCCAGCGGAAGATCTTGAGGGCGACCACGAAACTCACCGCCCCCCAGGCGGCCACGACGGCGAGCGGAGCGCCGAGGCTGGTGAGCGCGGCGCCGTCGATCATCACGGCGCGCAGCGCGTCGTTCAGTGCGGTGAGGGGCAGAGCCTTCACGAACGGGATCATCGCATCGGGGAAGCGGGCGTAGGAAAAGAAGGTCCCCGACAGGATCCACATGGGTAGCATCACCAAGTTCATGAGCCCCGACACACCTTCGATGGTGCGGGCGCGGCTCGCCACCAGCAGCCCCAGGCCGGCGAACGACAGCGCTCCGAGAATCGTGATGCCGGCAAGCAGCAGCACGGATCCGCGGATCCCGACGCCGAACATCAGGCGTCCAAAACCCACCAGCGCGACCACTTCCACGAAGAGAAATATCAGGCGCGACAGGATGAACCCCAGCAGGTAGTGGCTGCGCCGCATCGGCGTGGCCATGAAGCGCTTGAGCAGTTTCTTTTGCCGCGCCTGCACCACCGAGAACCCCACCCCCCAGATGCCGCTGCCCAACAGGTTCATCCCGAGGAGGCCCGGGATGAGGAAGTCGATGTAGCGCGACCCCGCCTCGACTATTCGCTCGTCCCGCACGGCGGCGGGGTCGCTGCGGCCTCGGGCGCGCTGCAGGGCGTCGTCCACTTCGAGCCGAGCGAGCCGGCTTTCGGTGCGGGTCGAGTCGTAGCGATAGACGATGGGATCGCCCGGGACCACGAGCAGGGCAATGCGCCCGGTCCGGAGCCGCAGCCGTGCGGCCGCGCTGTCGAGCACCACGGCACCGAGCTGTGGCGTCGCATCGAGCGTGGCGGCGAGGGCGCTGTCGCCCGGCCCGGACGCCACGCCCACGTTCAGCTCGCCCGGCCCTGAGTTCCGAAACGCGAGGCCGAGCGCGAAGGCCAGGACGATCGGGAAGCCGAAGACCCAGAAGATCGCCTCGGGCTCGCGGTAGAACTCGCGCATGCGCGCGAGCGTGAGCTGAACGAGCGGATGCTCATTCATCGCGCAGCTGCCGTCCCGTGAGCGCGACGAACACGTCGTCGAGCGTCGCCTGGTGCGTAGCGAGCAGCGACAACTCGGCACCCTGACGCTCGATCAGTCCGAGCAGCGCCGGCACCGTGCGATGCACTTGGGCCACCGTCAGCGCGATCCGATCGGGCCCCGGCCGGACGGCCTTCACGCCGGGCAAGGCGTCGAGCCCGGCCGGCGTGGTGCCATCGCTCAGCGCGAACTCGACGATCTGATCCGCCCCGAGCGACGCGATCAGCTCCTCGGGGCTGCCGAGCGCGATGACCTTGCCGTGATCCATGATCGCGACGCGATCGCAGAGGCGCTCGGCTTCCTCCATGTAGTGCGTCGTCAGGAGGACGGTCCCGCCCGCATCCTTGAACCGCCGGATGATCTCCCACAGCTGGCGGCGCGATTGGGGATCGAGCCCGGTCGTCGGTTCGTCGAGGAAGAGCAGCTCGGGGCGGCTCACGAGCGCGCAGGCGACCGAGAGGCGCTGCTTCTGGCCGCCCGACAATGTCACCACGCGCGCGTTGCGCTTCTCCTCGAGCTCGACGAGCGCAAGCACCTCGTCGACACTGTGGGAGCGGCGGTAGAACGAGCGGAACAGCGCGAGGGTCTCGGCGACCGTGAGTTTATCGGCGAGCTGGGTCTCTTGGAGCTGAACGCCGAGCCGCTCGCGCAACGCGCGGTTTGCGGGGCCCTCGCGCCACGGGCCCCCCAGCACCTCCACGTCGCCGCCGTCGGGCGGCGTGAGGCCCTCGAGGATCTCGATGGTGGTGGTCTTGCCGGCGCCGTTCGGCCCGAGCAGACCAAAGCACTCGCCGGCGGCGACAGTTAGGTCGAGTCCCGCCACAGCGACGACATCGCCGAAGCGCTTGGCGAGACCACGACAACGGATGGCGGGCGTGCCGGTCAGGAGGGCTTCGACTCCAGGGGAGTGTCCGGCTTCTCGATCTGTGACGCGGCCTTGAGGGACTGGTCGAGCTGGATCATCAGGCTGTTCACCCCTTCAGCCAGGGCGCGCAGCTTGAAGCTGAGGCCGCTTCCCTGCCGAGCGGCGAGCACTGCCAAGGCGCCCGCCGTGTCGGCCAAGGTGCCCACGTTGGCGCTGAGCGCGCGTTGGCGCATCTGGGACAGCTCGCGCGCGATGGCGCCGCAGATGTTGTTGATGATCACCGGTCGGGCCGCCCGGTTTCCCTCGAGCTCGCCGACGAGCTTTTTCACATGGTCCACGTTCCGAATGAACCCTTGAATCAGCTCGATCTGGCGGACCTGGTTCGGGGTGAGCTTTTCGACCACCGGCTAGTTCCTCGGCGCGAGCGCGTCGGTCAACACACGCCCGTCGATCAACGAGAGCGGCGTGACGCCGAGCAGCCGGCCCAGGGTGGGCGCGATATCGACGGTGTTCGCGCGGCCGCGATACGTCCCACGCTTCACGCCGCGGCCCCAAAAGATGATGGGGACGTGGGCGTCGTCGTCGGTCGGCTGGCCGTGCATCGCGATGGGCAAGTTCGGGGCGTCCCACACCGACCGGGGCTGCAGCGTCACGACGAGCACGACACCGGCATCCGGCGCGAGCTGGTGGATCCAGCGCCGGGCGACGGGATCCGATGCCGTGTCGGCGCGAGGCAGATCGGCCACGCGGTCGACGCGACCCACTCCCGGCACCGCGCGCATCCGCACCGCCACCGCGTCGAGGATGCTGTCGGTCTTCACGCCTGTCGCGGCGAAGCGACCATTGTCCTGGAGGAAGAGCATCCCGGTGTCGAAGCTCAGCCACTCGCGCGGGGTCGCCGCTCCCGTGAGGCGGTCGAGCTCGCGGTTCACCGCGGTCACGATCGTGTCGACGCTCACCCGGTCGGCTTGGGCGCCGGTCTTGGCGCGCGTCCACTCCGGCAACGACGTCACGCCGTGGTCCGCGGTCAACACGACGACGACGTTGTCCCGCCCGACCTTATCCGTCACGCGCTTCAGGAACCAGGCGAGATAGCGATCGAGCCGCAGCACTTGATCATGGATCTCGCGTGAGTCGGGACCGTAGGCGTGGCCCACCGCGTCCGTGGACGAGAGACTCACCGCCAGAATGTCCGTACCGCGGCGCCCGAGGCGCAGGGCCTCGAGACCGTCGAGGGCAAACAGCAGCGTGAGTGAATCGAGGATCGGCGTGCCCGCGACGGCGCCGGCGGCCCGCACGCTGTCGGCCGGCAGGCGATGCGGGAACAGCACGTCGCGGCCGAGGTTCTCCCACGCGGCGTTGTCCTCCTCTTTGTAGGCGCTGTCGGGCAAGAGCAGGACCCACGTCGCGTTGGCCGCCTTGAAGGGCAGGCGCCGCGCGTTGAACGCCCGCACCCACGGCGGGAGCGAGTCGGCGTAGTAGCGGCTGGTGGTGAACAGACCCGACTGGTACCAGTACACCTGTTCCTTGGCGTGCCCGATCGGGAGGATGGCACCGCGGTCCTTGCGGCTCACCGAGAGGGCTCGGCTCGTTGGATCAACCGCCTTGAGCCAGTCGAACAGCGCCGTGCCGCGCACGCGGCGGGGCGAGGCTCCCGGTCCGGTGACGCCGAGCAACGTCGCCGTGGAGTCCTGCACGCCCTGCGAGTTGCGAATGATCCCGGTGTGCGCGGGCCAGAGCCCCGACAAGATCGTCGAATGCCCCGGTGCCGTTTCGGTGACGGCGTGATCCTGATAGCCGTCGGCGAATACCGCGCCTTCGTTCACGAGTTGGAACAGCCCGCCGGTGAGCTGGCTCTTCCAGCGATCGAAGTAGTCGGGGCGGAGCTGGTCCACGGTGATGACGACGACCAGCTTGGGCCGGGCCGGCGCCGGAGGGAATGGGCACGGCGCGGGCGGCGCAAGGAGCGCGACACAGAGCGGCAGGGTCGACAAGATCATGGTCACAAGCTAGCGGCGGTCACGCCGTCGCCGCCACCGGCTGCTCCCGCCGCTCCCGGAACGCCAGCACCAGCGCCACGCTCACGATGGCGGCGGCGCACAGGAACGGGATGCCGTGACCGTACTTGTAGAACACGAACGTTGCGCCCACGGGCCCGATGATCGCCATGATTCCGCGGAACGTCTGCTGTGCTCCCATCACGAGGCCCAGCTCGTGCCGGTCGGTCCGTTGGCTGACGAGTGAGGTGGAGGCCGGGAACAGGAGCGCGGTCCCCACGGGAATGAGGATCAGGAACAGCACAAACAGCGCGAGCCCCGGCCCTGGGGGCAAGAGCGCGGCCGGGAGCGGCGCCAACGCCAAGCCGAGCAGCAGCGAGACGGTGCCGATCTGCATCGTGCGGACTTCCCCGAAGCGAGCGTTGAACCAGCCCACGAGCGATATGCGCATCAAGACGCCGACGACGCCGAAGACGATCGTGTAGTAGTATCCGATCGTTCGCTCGGTCACGCCGTACACCTTCATGAGGTACAGCGCCAGGACGCCGATCACGATGTTGAGCGCCAACATCCCCACCACGTAGATCCAGATCACCCGGTGCGCCGGCGCGGTCGGACGCTGCATGATCTCCCAGAGGGCCTGTTTCACGGAGCGCCCGGGCGGCAGCTGCTTGCCGCTGGGCGAATGCGTGTGTGCGACGCGTGACTCGGGGAGCCACTTCCACGCGAACACGACGGTGATGAGCATCAGAGCGGCGGCGACCAGGCCGGGGACTTCGGTGCCGAAGCTCCGCGCCGCCGATCCGATCGCCGGACCGATCATCACGCCGGCACTCGTCGCGGCGGAGATCCATCCCAGCGCCTTCGCACGTTCTGCGGGCGCCATCGTGTCGGCCACATACGCCTGCGCGACGCCGGTCGTGCCGCCGCCGAGCCCCTGCACGAGGCGGGACGCGAACAACATCCACAGACTCGTGGCGTAGCCGAAGATCGCGTAGGCGATGGCGGATGCACTCAGGCCGATGATCATGGCGGGGCGCCGCCCGTAGCGGTCGGAGACCTTCCCCCAGACCGGCGACGAGATGAGCTGCGCCACAGCGAATGCCGCGATGAGCGGCCCCACCATCCAGTCGGCGGCGTTCATGCGCTTCGCATAGAACGCCATCAGCGGAGCCACGAGCATCAGGCCCATCATGTCCACGAAACAGACCACCATGAGAACCGCCAGCCGCTTCATCGTCTTGCTCCGATTCCGAGCACCAGAGCGCTCACGACCATCAAGACCACCCCGAACGCCGCAGCCACGCCGGTCTCCGAGAGCCGCAAGCTCGAGAGAATCTCGATCGAAATGGGACGGGTCTCGTACGTGTACAGCACGATCGACGCGACGATGTCGCCTAGTGCGGCGACGAACGCGAGGCTCGCTCCGGCCGCGAGACCAGGCCGCAGCTGCGGCAGCGTCACGCGCGCCAGGGTGCGCCACCGCCCCGCTCCGAGACTCGCCGCTGCTTCTTCGAGGGCGGGATCGAGCTGGCGGTACCCCGCGAGCAATGCGCGCCCGGTGAGGGGCAGCGCGCGCACCAGATACGCGAGCGGCAGGATCGCGACGGTCCCCACCAGCACCCAGCGGAGCGGCGGCGCATGCACGCTGAAGGTCATCGCGAGCGCGATCGCGAAGACGGTACCCGGAAGCGCCCAGGGCAGCGCCAGCAGGCCCTCGATCGCGCTCCGCAGCGCGACGCGCCGCCGCACCACGAGCCATCCCGCCACCAGGGCCAGGACGACGGCGATCGCCGTGCTCACCGCGGACATCCACAGCGAATTGAGGAGCGGCCGCAGCCGCTCGGCTTCACTGAACAGACGAGCGTAGTTCGCGAAGCTGAGGACCGGCGGCAGGATTTCGGTGGTCCAGGCGCCGTACGGCACCAGCGAGACGAGCGCGAGCGTCACGTGCGGCAAGAGCAGCAGGACGGCGAAGCCCCACCCCGCCACCGTGGCGAGCACCCGGATGCGGGGGCTGCGAATCGGCCGAGGCCGCGGAGCGATGCCCTTCCCCAATGCCACGAGGATGTCGTCGCCCTCCGTGCGGCGCAGGAGGAGGAGCCCCACCACGGCCACGACGGCGAGCGCCAGCGTCTCGACCATCGCGAGCGGCAGGTCGCCGTTCAGCTTGGTCGCGACGATCTGGGTCGTCATGACCCGGAAGCCGCCACCGAAGATGTACGGCGCGCTGAACGATCCCAGCGAGGTCATGAACGTCAGGATGGCCGCCCCGACCAGGGACGGGCGCACGAGGGGCAAAGCGACGCGGCGGATCGTCGCCCAGCGACCGGCGCCCAGCGCCTGCGCCGCTTCGAGCATCGAGACGTCGAGTTTGGCGAGCCCCGCGCGCGTGAACAGATAGAAGTACACGTACATCGAGTACGCGTGGACCAGGAGAATCGCCGCGGGCCCCTGGAGCCGCCACGGAGCCTCCGGCAACCCGAACAGCGCTTGCACGGTGCGCGCGATGAATCCCGATTCTCCAAAGAGAAAGAGAAAGGCAATCACGCCGACGAGGGGCGGGAGCACGACGGGCAGCGCGATGAGGGACCCGAGCGTCTTGCGCCCGGGGAAGTCGAACCACTCGAACAAGAAGGCGAGCGGAACGCCGATCGCGGCCGCCAGCGCGACGCTGACGAGCGAGATCCACACGCTCGCCCAGAGCGCCGCCCACTCCCCGGACCGTCCGAAAAAAGCCCGCAGTGCGGTACCATCGGCGGCGTCGCGCGCGACCACGAGAATCGGGAACAGAACCAGCCACGCCAACAGGAGCGCGACCAGAGCGCCGGCGATCTGCGCGTTGCGGCGGCTCACCGTCCGGTCTCCGGGACGCGGATGACCCGCTCCGCCTCGACGAACACGCGGTCACCCACCTTGGCGGCGTCGGGCTCGGCGAGCACCTCGAAGCGCTCGCCGCTTTCGCTCTCGACGAGAAAGAACGCGGCCGCGCCCGTGTACCGGCGCTCCCGCACGACACCCGGCAACCCCGCGGCGGCGAAGCGCAGCCGTTCGGGGCGCACGACGACGAGCCCGTCATTCCCCTGCGGGCCGCCGAGCGCGCGAGCGGCCGCCCCGCGAAACACGTTGGCGCGGCCCACGAAGGTCGCCACGAAGAGCGTCGCCGGCCGCTCGTACAGCTCGTCCGGCGCGCCCACCTGTTCGAGGTCACCCGCGTTGAGCACCGCCACTCGGTCGCCCAAGTCGAAGGCTTCTTCCTGCTCGTGCGTGACAAACACCGTGGTGATGTCCACACGCTTGATGAGCTGGCGCAGCTCGCGGCGCGTCCGCTCGCGCAGGGCCGGGTCGAGGTTCGACAACGGCTCATCAAGCAGCAGCACGCGCGGCTCCGGCGCCAGCGCCCGCGCCAAGGCCACGCGCTGCTGCTGACCTCCCGACAGCTCCTGTACCTTGCGTCGCTCGAACCCGGCGAGGTCCACGAGTCGCAGCGCCTCTTCGGTCTTGCGGGCGGCGTCGGGCCGGCCGCGGAGCCCGAAGGCCACGTTCGCTCCGACGTCGAGATGCGGGAACAACGCGAAGTGCTGGAACACCATGCCGAAGCGGCGTCGCGCCGGCGACATGGCGGTGACGTCTTCACCCTCGACGACGATGCGCCCCCCCCCGGCGTCGGGCGTCTCGAATCCTGCGAGCAGGCGCAGCATCGTGGTCTTGCCGCTGCCCGAGGGCCCCAGCAGCGCCACGATCTCGCCGCGCGCGATGTCCAGCGTGATGGGCCCCACGGTGACGGTGTGGGCCCATTGCTTCTTGATCGCTTGGACTTGGAGAAAAGCGGTCACCGCCGCCCCGTGCCACGCACGTGCTGGTCCCACCACCGCATCCACTCGGGTCCCCGGTCCGCCAACAGATTCCAGTCCACGTCCGCCACGACCATCTGGCGGCGCACGTCCTTCACCCAGTCAGGCAGCGAGTCGGCCGCCAGGTCAAGACGCGCCGGGAGCCGGTACACCTCACGGGCCGCGGCGAGCTGCATCTCGGGAGTCCCCGCGAACTCGACGAACGCCCGCGCCACCTCCGCCCGCTTGCTGCCGCGCACGACCGCGATGCCGTCTTCGATCGCCACGGTCCCGCTGCGCGGGAAGACGTACCCGATCGGCATCCCGCGCCGCCGGCTGATCAGCACGTCGGGCAGGTCCCACACCGTGATTTGCGCTTCTTGGCGCGCGATCTTCTCGCTCACGAGGGCAGGATTCTGGAGGTACTCCTTGGTCTGTCCATCGAGCCGCCGCAGATACGCCCAGCCCGCCGTGGTGTCGCCGGTCTCGCGCTCGCTGCGGCTCATGATCAAGCCCCACACCGCGCGCATCGTGCCGCTCGCGACGGGATCGCGGATGATGATCTTGCCCTTCCACCGGGGGTCGAGCAGATCGTCCCAATCCTGCGGAGCCTCGGCGCGGGTGAGTAGCGATTCGGGATAGAGGAACACCGCCGGCGTTTCGTACGTCGCGAAGTAGCAGTCGCCCGGGCCCCGGCTGCGCGGGGCGATCGCCTCCGCCCAGCTCGGCCGGTGGCAGTCGAGCAGCGAGTCGTGCGCCGCGAGCGCGAAGATCAAGGAGGGCCCGCCGAACCAGACGTCCGCCTGCGGATTGGCGCGCTCCGAGCGAAGCCGGTCGTACACTTCCTGCGATCCCATGTCGAGCCAGCGAACGTCCACCTCGGGATGCGCCGCCTCGAAGCGGTGCTCGAACAGCGTCAGCAGATCGCGACCGTGGGGCGAGTAGATCACGAGGGGCGTGCGTGAATCACGCGAGCAGGCGGCGAGAAGGACCGCGAGCACGACGCTGCGGTTACGGAACACTGGTTCTCTTGAGACCGAGCAGATTCGCGAAGAGCCGATACGCGCCGGGCACGCCGGCCGGTAGCTGCCGGAAGAAACTCAGCCCCGTGTACACATAGGTGCCTCGGCCCAGCGGCGCGACGAGCAGCCCACCCTTCAGTTCCGGACTCGCGGGATCGTGGGTCTCGAGCAGCGGGACGTAGGTCGTGTCCCAGTCGTGCGCGAAGTACAGACCCCGCTCCTGCACCCATCCGCGCCAATCGTCGGGCCCGATCTCGTTCGGGTAGCGCAACGCCGCATGCGTAGGATCGAGCGGGGTAACGGGCGCACTTTCATCCGTGACTCGGTCGTGCGGACGGCCGATGTGCAACGGATACGGCGCGTAAGCGCCGTCGACGAACGGATACTGCTGGTATTGCACCAGCAGCAGTCCGCCGGCGCGCGCGTAGTCGAGCAGGCGGCCGTTGCTCGCGACCAGCGCGGGATCGGTCTCGTAGGCGCGGCTGCCGATCACGATCGCGTCATAGCGCGAGAGATCGCCGCGGGCCAGGGTGTCGGGGCCTAGCAGCTCGACCGGCACACCCACCGCGAGCAACGCCTCGGGTACACGGTCCGCCGCTCCCCGCACGTAGCCCACGCGCGAGAGGGCCGGCAGCGCGATCTGCGCCGTGCGGATCTGCACCACCGACCCCTGCACCCACGCTCTCGGCCGGATGTGCGGATAGTCGATGATCTGCAGCGCCCCCTGAATCTGATCGATTCCCGGGCCACGCCGACCGTCGCTACCGGCCGCGGCCGCGGCCGCGCGCAGCTCGTACGACCCCGGCGCGAGCCGCTGCGCCGGAGGTGACAGTGCGACCGTCACGCTGCGCGTCTCGTCCTCCCGACCGAAGGCGAGGCTTTCAGCGGGGATGGGGGGCCAGCCCCGCGGCGCCGTGAAGGTCACCCGGGCCGCCGCGGGTCCGCGCGCGCGATTCGTCACGGTGACCGTGAAGCGCCGCGGGTCCTTGCCGCCCCCGTCCACCGGCCACAACACCTCGTCCGGGGCGATCGCCACGTCGAAGGCGCGCGTCACGAAGAGCGGGCGGCGCACCTCGCCGATCGCCTGGTCGCGATAGCGGTAGACGACCTCGCGCGTGAGCGTGACCGGCTCGCCGGCGATCGTGAGCCGCACGCGTGCCTCCACGGGCGGCGGATCGAACGGCAAGCCGCGCACGTCGGCCGGCACGCCCGTCCAGTCGTACAGCCCTCCCCCGTTCGTGAGGGGACGGCGCAGGAAGTAGGGCTGCGTGCGCTCGGCGTCTCGCGCGACGCCGACGATAAAGCGCTGCGTGCTCACGCTGCCGGGGCCGAGCGATGCCGCGCCGAAATCGAGGCGCTCCGCGGTCCACCCCGCGGGCGCTCGCACATCGAGGCTGTCGACGCGCACGGCGGCATCGCCCGCGTTCCACACCGTCACTTCGACCTGCAGCCGCTGGCCCTGAATGACGATCCCGTCGTCGGTCGTCCCGTCGATCGCCACGCCGGCCGCGATCGCGACGGCGCGCTCGAGCAACGTGCGCTGGTCGGCATCGGCGGCACCGAGGAGATGCAGCGCGCGGCTCAAGTACGGGAGCACGGCGGCGGGCCGCCACGGATTGAGTGTGATGCGCGCCGAATCGATCAGCGCCGCGTAACGGTCCATCCCGGCGCCATGCACTGCGGTATCCACGCCGGCAAAGAGCCCCATTCCCGAGGCGCCCGGACGCGCCGCGAGCAACGCGAGCCGAGCACTGCTCGGTCCAGGGCGTTGCAGCTGCCCCATGTCCTGAGAGCGGTGGCGGCTGCGGCTCGCCATCGCGAGCTGGTAGTACGACTGACCGATGACCGGATCGAGGGTGCCGACGGGAAGCGTGAGGTTAGTGGCTACCGAGTCGAACCGGGTGGAGCGGTACAACTTCACCGGCCCCCACGTCGAGTCGCGCAGCAGGTCGAACGCCTGGCGCGCGAGCAGCCCGGCAACTTGGTGTTGCCCGTGCCCGTCGGCGGGCGTGCCGGAGAACACGGAGACGATGATCTGGGGCCGGAACCGGCGGATGACGTCCACGACGTCCTTGAGGAGCGAGTCGCGCGGCCAGAAGCGGAACGATTCGTCGGCGGACTTCGAGAATCCGAAGTCGTAGGCGCGGGTGAAGTACTGGCGGGCGCCGTCCAGGTCGCGCGCGGCGAGCAGCTCTTCGGTGCGGATGATGCCGAGACCGGGTCCGAGCTCGGGCCCGATGAGGTTCTGCCCGCCTTCGCCGCGGGTGAGGGAGAGATAGGCCGCCTGCGCCCCGAGCCCGCGCGACAGCAAGACGAGCAGCTGCGTGTCTTCGTCATCGGGGTGGGCGCCGATCACCAGGACGCGCTTGTTCGCGCCGAGCTGCTCCAGAATCCCGGCCAACGCCGCGACGCCGCCGGTGCCGGGTGGGGCCATCTGTCCCACGCCGGAACCGGCGGCGCCGATACTAAGGAAGAGGACGAGTCCGAGCGC
>Ga0307299_10000272_pt1 | contig 17482 bp, 20 predicted proteins | sample ER_DNA_159_FD_194466 | JGI IMG/M metagenome (GOLD analysis project Ga0307299, IMG submission 194466) | Bulk soil microbial communities from the East River watershed near Crested Butte, Colorado, United States - ER_DNA_159 | ecosystem: Environmental > Terrestrial > Soil > Floodplain | place... | reverse complement strand
CGCGGCCGATCTTCACGTCTCCAACATCCGCCGCAAGATCGAGCGGGACCCCGAGAGGCCGGAGCGGCTGGTGACCGTGCGCGGGGCCGGCTACAAGCTCAACGGCGTGTAGGCGGACGCACACAGAACGCGAGGCGCGACGCTCAAAGGCTCGCTCCTACGATCGTTGAGTGTCCGTTCCGCCCTTTCGCGCAACTGTGGCCGAGATCGGCGGCCGGATCGCGCTCGTCTCGGTCAGCGGCGAGCTCGATCTCTATGTCGAGAGCGATCTGCGCGGGGCCCTCGAGGCGGCGCAGCTGCTCGGGGCGAAGACCGCCGTCGTCGACCTCAGCGGCGTGAGCTTCATGGACTCGACCGCGTGCGGGATCCTCGTGGCAGAGGCAAAGCGGCGTCGCCGGGCGGGCACCGAGCTCGTGCTCGTCTCGAACGGCAACAGCACGGGCCGCGTGCTTCAGGTGGCCGGGATCGACCAGGTCGTTCCGGTCTACCCGACGCTACACGCCGCCTTCCAGGAGCTCCTCCTGGAGACCGTCGCGTGAGCTCCCCCTCAGCGGATCTCCGCACCGACCAGCCGGCGACTGAGCGCCCGCGCCTCGTCTTCTTCTACTCCAGCAACTCGGGCCGCTCGCGGCGGGTCGACGGCTATGTCTCGCAAGTCCTGCAGCGGAGGCGCAACCACGAGTCGTTCCAGCTCCTGCGCGTCGAGGTCGAGGAGCGCGCCGACCTGGCCGAGCGCTTCGGCATCAAGGACGTCCCGACGATCGTGGTGGTCGAGGACAACCGCGTGCGAGGCCGGCTCGAGACTCCGCGTGGCTGCCGCGAGATCGAGCAGTTGCTCGCTCCCTGGCTTCGCTAGCCCGAGATCGACGCGGCCCAGCCGAGTCAGTTGGACGTGGTCACGACCACCGAGCTCATCGGCAGGCGAAACGTCTTCTCGGTTCGCCAGTCGTAGAAAACCAGCACTCCGTCCGCCTTGCCCAGGTAACGGAGAGAATGAGACCGCAGTTGGCGCGGCAGGTCGTTTCCGCTCAGGCTTGTCAGCGTCGCGGGGAGAGCCTTGACGTACAGGTCCCAGTGAGTCAACGAGACTGGCGGTCGGACGGTCTCACCTCTCTCGACCCGATCCGCCAGGCTCCGGCCCCGGCCGGGTAGAGAGACAAGGACTAGCAGGGCGAGGATGAAGATCGCGGGCACGACGATCACCCAGTACGGGGTTCCGGTAAACGCGATGGCCCGGCGGAAAAGAGGCGCGTCTGGCGCCACTTCGGTAGCGGGCAAGGCACCCATCGCCTTCATGATCAGAAAACCGACGCCCATGACGCCTCCGACAAACACCACGCTCACGAGCAGGAGCAGGCCCGTCTGAATGACGATCTCTGTCTGCCCGAGACCGACTTCTTCGGGCTCGACGTCGAACCGCGCGTAGAAGTTCGCGTAGGAGACGCGTAAGACGCCGTAAAAGACGGCTCCGGCGATTGCGACGGTGGCAGTGGCCACATGCGTCCCGAGCCAGCTCGCCGCCCTGGAGAACAACGATCGAGGCTGACGGGCTGCCATTGAGGCGTGAACGTTGCGCTAGGCCGCGAGCGGCTCGCGCACGGTTGCGACCCAGGCGTCGACGGTCTGCTCGCGCCCGCGCAGGTCGAGCGTCCGCCGTTCCAGCCCTGTCGTCTCGAGCCCGCTCGCTGCGGCGGCCTCCGCACTCACCAGGATCTCGCCCGCGGCGGCGAGCCCGTTCAGGCGCGCGGCCGTGTTGACGGTGTCGCCGAGGGCAGTGAAGTCCCGCGCGTCGCCCTCGCCCACGCTGCCGACGAACGACGTCCCGGTGTGGACGGACACTCCGACCGGGATCCACGGCTCCGGCCCGTCGTTCCCCGTGTGCCGGAGCAGGCTCCGGGCCGCGGAGATCGCGTTGGCGGCGTGGTCGGCGCCGGCGAAGCCGGGAATGAAGAGCGCAACGGCGCCGTCGCCCACGAACTTGTCGACGATGCCGTCCCGGGCGTCGATCACCTCGGCGGCCGCGCCGTAGAACCGGGCCAGGAGCCGAGAGAACTCCTCAGGCGCCATCCGCTCGGCGATGCCGGTCGAGCCGCGAACGTCGGCGAACAGGACCGTGATCTCGACCTCCGCGCCGCCCGGGTGTTTGGTCACCGCGCGGAGGCACCACTTGCAGAGTCGGCGGTTGAGCGGTGACGGCCCGTAGGCGATCGCCCGCATGAGTACGCCGCCGGGCCCACGAAACGGCGCATTGCAGAGCTTGCAGCGAGGCGGCGAGGGCAGCGCGCCCCACATACGCCGCATCGCGTGCAGCCGCGGATAGTCGCCGGTGAGCATCTGCCGCCACATCTCCTCAACCGTCGGCTTGGCCATGTGGAGACGCTACACCTCAGATCGCGAGGGTTACAGGGTCGGCCAGGACTCGAACCTGCATCCCCCGGTCTTTGAGGATGCGGGTTGGGGAGCGGTGGGAACTTAGCGACAGCGCGTGTTCGGAAAGGATCAGACTGGGGAAGAGCTCTTCGCGATGGATGAGCGTTCAGCGAGGCTGGCGAAGAACGAGGCGATCTTCCGAGCCGGGAACGAAAGCATCGACAAAGCGGCCGGCGGCAGGGTGGAGAAAGCGCCCTACCTGTGCGAGTGCGGGGAGAAGAGCTGTCTCGCGCGCGTCGAGCTCAACCCGGCCGAGTACCAGGCAGTCCGTGCCCACCCGGCCAGGTTCTTCGTCGTTCCCGGGCACGAGGACCTGACCGCAGGGGAGATTGTGGTCGAGCAGCACGATCGCTTCACGGTCGTCGAGAAGCAGGGCGAGGAGCGGGAACTCGTCGAACGCGTCGAACGCGGAAACCCACAGGTCTCGTAGCGATGCCAGGCGACGCTCGAGAAAGGAACGAGGCCCTCTTCCGCGAGATCAACGAGCGGATCGAGGACGTAGGCACGACCCTTGCGCCTGACGACGAGCCGATGGAGTTTCTCTGCGAGTGCGACGACGCGGATTGTGTCGAGAAGGTCAGAGCGACACGAGCCGAGTACGAGGCGATCCGTGCCGTAGCAACCCAGTTCGTCGTGTTGCCCGGGCACGAGGATCCGGGCGTCGAGCACGTCGTCCAGCAGAAAGAACGCTTCCTGGTCGTCGAGAAAGAGGGCCAGGCCGCGCAGGAGGCTGAGGAGGACGACCCGCGAGGGCCGTAGAACGATCGAGCTGGCGGGCCCGGCTCTAGTGCCTCGTCAGGGTGACTAGCGTGTCACGACCCGGCGGTAGCGCCACGCCGAGAGCGGGGCGAAGACCGCGATGATCCCGAGGGTCCAGACCAGCGCCAGCCAGACGTTTTCGCCGGCCGGAACGCCGAGGAACAGCGCGCGAGCGGCGTTCACCATGTACGTGAATGGATTGTGCTCCGCGATCGGCTGCAGCCAGCTCGGCATCGAATCGACGGGAACGAACGCGGACGAGACGAAGGTGACCGGGAAGAGGATCGTGAACCCGTACGCGTTCGACGCCTCTGGCGAGGACGACGAGAGGCCGATGAAGGCGAACACCCAGGAGAACGCGTAGCCGATCAGCAGGAGTAGCGCGATCCCGGCGATCACCTCACCGACGCTGCTCGAGAAGTTGAAGCCGATCAGCAGCCCGACGGTGAACATCACCACCAGCTGGAAGATGTTGGTGGCGACATCGCCCAGCGTGCGCCCGGTCAGCAGCGCCGAGCGGGTCATCGGCAGGGAGCGGAACCTGTCCATGAGCCCCTTCTTCAGGTCGTCCGCGAGACCGAGCGCCGTCACGAAGCCGCCGAACGCGATCGACTGGACGATGATCCCGGGCATCAGGAAGTCGACGTAGTCGAAGCCCGGGGTCTGGATCGCCCCGCCCAGGACGTAGACGAACAGCAGGATGAAGAGGATCGGCTGGATCGTGAAGCCGACGAGCAGGTCCGGCTGTCGCGGGATCCGCAGCAGGCTCCGCTTTGCGAGGACGAGGGTGTCGGAGATCCCGTAGCGAAGTGCCGTCACCGGGCATGCACCTCCGCCTCTTCGGCCTCCGGCTCGGCAGGCCGCCCGGTCAGCTTCAGGAAGACGTCGTCGAGCGTCGGAGTGCTGACGGAGATGTCGTCGATCGCGATCCCGGCGTCGTCCAGGCGGCGGACTGCGTCGGCAATCGTGCCTCGGCGCTGGGCGACTGGGACGCGCACCGACCCGTCCTCCAGGAACGGGCGGTCGCTGGCGATCGAGGACAGAACGGCCAGGGCCTCTTCGCCGCGCCCGCCGTCGCAGAGGTGGATGTCGAGCCGCTCGCCGCCCACCTGGGTCTTGAGCTCCCCAGGCGTCCCTTCGGCGATCACCAGACCCTGGTCGATCACGGCGATCCGATCGGCGAGCCGGTCGGCCTCGTCGAGGTCCTGCGTGGTCAGCAGCACGGTCGTCCCCTCAGAGACAAGAGCCTCGATCGCGTGCCACAGGTCGATGCGGCTCCGGATGTCGAGACCGGTCGTCGGCTCGTCGAGGAACAGGACCGGCGGCCTGGCGAGGAGCGCAGCCGCGAGGTCGAGGCGCCGGCGCATTCCGCCGGAGTACGTGCGGACGAGGCGGTCGCCGGCGTCGGAGAGCTCGAAGGACGACAGCAGCTCTCGCGCACGGGCGCGCGAGGGCGCACGGCCCAAGTGGTAGAGCTGCCCGACCATCTCGAGGTTCTCGAACCCGGTCAGGTTCTCGTCCACGGCCGCGTACTGGCCCGCGAGCCCGATCCGCTCGCGGACCTTCGCCGGCTCGCGAACGACATCGAACCCCGCGACGTGCGCGGAGCCTTCGTCGGGAGCCAGCAGCGTGGTCAAGATTCGGACGGCCGTCGTCTTGCCGGCCCCGTTCGGGCCCAGCAGGCCGAAAACGCTCCCTGCCTCGGCGCGGAGGTCCACGCCGCGAAGAGCCTGGACCTTGCCGTATCTCTTGCGCAAGCGGGCGGTCTCGACGGCGGCCGGCACCCGCTCTACGCTAGCGGCTACTTCCGTCTAGCCGCTCGTGTCTACTCGTGCTGAGTGCAAAATCCGAGCAGCGTGACCGTATCTCCGTGGAGATTGATCCTTCCGCTCGGGCTGGCCCAGTTCATCTGCAGCTTCGCCGGCTCGAACATGAACGTGATGATCGCGGACATCAGCGACGACCTGGATACGACCGTGAAGGGCGTCCAGACCGCGATCACCCTGTTCTTGCTGGTCATGGCGATTCTGATGATCCCCTGTAGCAAGCTGACCGACCGCTGGGGCCGCAAGCGGTGCTTTATCTGGGGTCTCACGCTGTACGGGATTGGTGCCCTTCTGAGCGCGGTCTCGCCGAACCTCGGAGTGCTGATCGTCGGGAACTCGGTGCTCGAGGGGGTCGGTACGGCGCTGTTGATCCCTCCCGTCTACATCCTCGCGACCATCTGGTTCACCGATCTCACCAAGCGTGCCTGGGCCTTTGGCGTGATCAGCGGCCTAGGGGGAATCGGCGCCGCGGCAGGGCCATTGATCGGGGGTGTGATCACCACGGGAATCAGCTGGCGGGCCGCTTTCGTCTTCCAGGCCCTCGTAGTCGCGACGATCATCTTCCTGAGCCGTCGCCTCGTCGATCCGCTCCCGGCTGACCCGACGCGACCCTTCGACGGTGTCGGGGCGATTCTCTCGGCAGTCGGCATGTTTTGCGTGGTCTTCGGGATCCTGCAGGCCGGCACCAACAACGTGCTCTTCACAGTGTTCCTCGTGCTCGGAATCGCGTTCCTGGTCGGGTTCTTCTTCTACATCCGCGCTCGGGAGCGCGCGGGGAAGGAGCCGCTGCTCTCCACCGGTTTGTTCAGGAACCGCGTGTGCAATCTCGCCCTCGTCACTCAGAACATGCAGTGGCTGCTGCTCATGGGGGTGTCGTTCGTCGTGTCCGTCTTCCTGCAAGAGGTTCGCGGGTACAGCGCGATCGGGACGGGCGTCGTCTTCACCGCCGCAACGGTCGGCATCCTGGTCTCGTCCTTTGCCGCGCCGCGACTGGCCAAGAAGTACTCGCAGCGGACGCTGATCGTGGCCGGCTTCGTCATCGCCCTGGCCGGGATCGCACTCTTCCTCGGGTTCGTCGATGCCTCGTCGAAGGTCGTAGCCTTCGTGCCCGGGCTTCTGCTGATCGGCGTCGGCGTCGGCGTGATGCTGACCCCTTCGGTGAACGTCGTGCAGTCCAGCTTCCCCGAGGCGCTCCAGGGCGAGATCTCGGGCCTGTCGCGCGCCGTGTCCAACCTGGGCTCGACCTTCGGCACTGCGATCGCAGGGACGATTTTGGTGTCGGTCGTCGCCACGGGCACCCGGTCGTACGCGGTCGCGATGATCGCCCTCGCCGTGTTCGGGCTCATCGGTCTCGTGGCGGCTCTGCGCCTTCCCGCCAAGATCGAGCGGGCGTAGCGTCCGTCACTCGCAGAGGGAACAGGGGCGGCAGGACTCGAACCTGCAACCCCCGGTTTTGGAGACCGGTGCTCTGCCAATTGAGCTACGCCCCTAGGGTTGCCGGAGCGATTGTAGCCGCGCCCCTTCTAGAGTCCTGGTGATGGCTCCGCCGCCTCCCAGGCCCGCGCTCGGGGCGCTCTTCCTCGTCCTTGCGATCGCGTTCGCCGGGATCGCGGCGGCTGCCGTCGAAGCGGTCGACGATGAGCCTGGGGTCGTCGTGGTCGTGGTCGCCGCGGGCTCCATCGGGCTCTGGCTCTTGACACTCGCCGTTCGAAATCTCAAGAGACGGCAGCCCTAGGCCGTATCCTCTGACCGTGGCGCAGGACGAGACCCAGGCCCTCTGGCGCGAGTACGCGAAGACGAAGGACCAGGGGGTCCGCGACCGCCTGATCCTCACGTACGCGCCGCTCGTGAAGTACGTGGCCGGCCGGCTGGGCAGCGGCCTCCCCGCGCACGTTGACGAGAACGATCTCGTCTCGTACGGCCTGCTCGGCCTGATCGGCGCGATCGAGCGCTTCGATCCGGAACGCGAGATCAAGTTCGAGACCTACGCGATCGCGCGGATCAAGGGCGCCATCATCGACGAGCTGCGCGCCCTCGACTGGGTGCCGCGCTCGGTTCGCTCGCGGGCGCGAGACATCGAGCGGGCGATCGGCGAGCTCGAGCGGAAGCTCCACCGCGCGCCGACCGACGAGGAGATCGCGGAGAAGCTCGGCGTCTCCACCGACGAGCTCGACGAGAGCCTTTCCGAGATCGGCCGCTCCTCGATCGCCGCCCTGGACGAGCTCTGGACGATCTCGTCCACGGGCGGAGACCAGGTCGCGCTGATCGACACGATCGAGGACACGCAAGGCCCCGAGCCGCAGACCGAGCTGGCTCAGACCGAGCTGAAGGAGGCGCTGGGCGAGGCCATTGCCCGCTTGCCCGAGCGCGAGAAGCTCGTCGTCACGCTCTACTACTACGAAGAGTTGACGCTGCGCGAGATCGGCGAGGTCCTCGGCGTGACGGAGTCCCGGGTCTCGCAGCTGCACACCAAGGCGATCTTGCGCCTGAAGGCGCGTCTGGCGGGCTCGCCGGCCCGCGAGCCCCTCGGGCGTTAGGCACGCCCCGGCCGGGGTACGTAACCTTCCGGTTGACACCACTTACAACGAGGTTCAACGTTGTTCGCGGGTAGTCAGTGGGGGTCTAACGAGAAAGGACGTGGGAGAGTGAAGTACAGAAGGTTTCTAGTCCTCGCGGGAGTGGTCGGCGTGGTCTCGCTGATCGCCTCGCTCGCCGCCGTCTCGGTTGGGAACGCTCGTCCGACCGCGAGTCCGACGGCCGCGAAAGCATCGGCTGCAATTGCGGCGCCGCCGGTTCCGAACGCCGCCAAGCTGAAGAAGAAGTACAAGGGCGTAAAGCTCACCTTCGTGGGCGACAACGCGGTCGGCGGGAGCCATGTCCGCGACCTCGCGCTCGCGAAGCGCTTCACGCACGACACCGGCATCAAGATCAAGGTCCTTCCGCATCCGGAGAAGTCGGACGAGTCGTACTCGCAGCTCGCGCGAAACTTCTCCTCGCATTCGTCGGCGTTCGACGTCGTGATGATGGACGTCGTTTGGCCCGGCGCGTTCGCGCCGTACCTGGTCAACCTCAAGCCGGCGCTCGGCAAGCAGGCCAAGCTGCACGCGGCGGGGATCGTGGCGAACGACACGGTCGGCGGCAAGCTGATCGCCATGCCGTGGTTCGGTGACTTCGGGATCCTTTATTACCGCACCGACCTGCTGAAGAAGTACGGCTACAAGGCACCGCCGAAGACCTGGAGCCAGCTCGGCGCCATGGCGAAGAAGATCCAGGCCGGCGAGCGGGCAGCCAACCCGAACTTCGCCGGCTTCGTGTACCAGGGCAACTCCTACGAGGGCCTCACCTGTGACGCTCTCGAGTGGGTCGCCTCGGTCGGCGGAGGCCACTTCGTCGACGGCGGCAAGGCGTCGATCAACAACGCGAAGGCAGCGGCCGTGCTCAACCTGTTCCGCAGTTGGGTCGGCACCATCTCGCCGCGCGGCGTCACCTCGTACGGCGAGGAGGAGGCACGCATTCCCTTCACCAACGGGAACGCCGCCTTCATGCGCAACTGGCCCTACGCGTACTCGTCCGGGCAGGCTGCCGGATCGAAGATCAAGGGCAAGTTCAGCGTGACCGTGCTTCCGCACGGCGCCGGTGCCAAGTCGGTCGGCACCGTCGGCGGCTGGCAGCTCGGCGTCTCGAAGTACTCGAAGCACAAGCCCGCCGCGATCGAGTTCGTCCGCTACATGACGAGTCCGGCGGTCGAGCGCTTCAACGCGATCACCAACAGCAACGTGCCGACGATCCCGTCGGTTGCCAAGCTCCCGGCTGTCCGGAAGACGAACCCGTACTTGAAGCCGGAGATCGCCAGCGTCGCCCGCGTCACGCGGCCGGCGAAGTACCTGAAGAGCCATTACAACCAGGGCTCGAAGATCATCTACCAGGGGATCAACCAGATCCTGAACGGGCAGGACGCGAAGAAGGTCCTCCCGCGGATTCAGTCGCAGTTGAACCGTCTGCTCAGGTAACGCAGGTTCAAGCAGCAGGGAGGAGGACGGGCGCTTAGGCTCCCGTCCTCCCTTCTGACCCGAAGCGAGGACGATGAGCCCGACGACCGAGGCCAGCAGCGCCCCCAGGTCGCGGCCGAGACGACGCCGGTCGCGCCTCCAGCGGAAGCAGACGCGCCTGGCCTGGCTGCTGCTCCTGCCGGCCCTGGTGGCGGTCGGGCTCGTGGCGCTCTATCCGCTCGGGCGGACGATCTACTACAGCTTCACCGACCAGCAGTTCCTGAGCGGGATCGAGGCGACGCACTGGATCGGGCTCGAGAACTACAAGGACCTGATCCACGACACGCTCTTCCGCGACGCGGTCGTGCTGACGGTGAAGTTCACGTTGATAACGGTCGCGTTCGAGTTCCTGCTCGGGATGATCATCGCGCTCACGGTCAACTCGGGCTTCAAGGGCCGAGGCGTGATGCGGGCGATGATGCTCGTCCCGTGGGCGATCCCCACGGTCGTCTCCGCGCTGATGTGGAAGTGGATGTACAACGACATCTACGGGGTGATCAACGACGCCGGCGTGCGGCTGCACCTGATCTCGCACAACGTCGCCTGGATCGCGCAGCCGAACACGGCGCTCGGCGCGGCGGCCGCCAGCGACATCTGGAAAACGACGCCGTTCGTCGCCCTCCTCCTGCTCGCCGGGCTACAGGTCATTCCGACGGAGCTCTACGAAGCCGCGAGGGTGGACGGCGCGAGCGCCTGGCAGCAGTTCTGGCGCATCACGATGCCGCTGCTGCGGCCTGCGATCCTTGTCGCGCTCATCTTCCGCACCCTTGACGCGCTCCGCGTCTTCGACGTCTTCTACGTCTTCTTCGGGAATCGGCCGGACACGCAGACGATGGCGATCTTCGCCCAGGACACGATTGTTGGCACCGGCGATGTCGGGTACGGCTCGGCTGCCTGCGTGGCGATCTTCCTGATCATCGGCCTCTTCACGGTCATCTACGTGACCTTCATGCGGGTGGAGCAGCAGTGACCGCGGCCGCTGAGGCGACGACCGAAGCCCGGAGTGTTGCGAAGGTACGGGTACACAAGCCGCTACGGAAGCGGCTGGCCCGGCTGCCCTTCTACCTGCTGATCGCCGCGATCTTCGTGTACACGATCTTCCCGTTCTATTGGGCGATCCGCTCGTCGCTCACGCCTGACGGTGACCTGTTCGCCACGCCCCTCCAGTACTTCCCGAACAGCCCGACGCTCGTGCACTACCGCGAGGTCCTGAGCAGCGGGGACTTCCAGCGCGCGCTGCTGAACTCGACCATCGTCGCCGGCTCGGTGACGCTGATCTCGCTCGTGCTCGGCACGGTCGCCAGCTACGCGCTCGGTCGTTTCCGGTTCCGCGGCCGCGCCTTCGCGATGTACCTGATGCTCTCGATGACGATCTTCCCGCAGATCGCGATCCTCGGCGCGCTCTACACGATGATCAACAAGTTCGGGCTCTTCAACACTCTCGGCGCCTTGATCTTCAGCGACCTGATCCTGACACTGCCGTTCACGGTCTGGGTGCTGACGAGCTTCATGGCCGCGCTGCCGAAGGACCTCGAGGAAGCCGCCTACGTGGACGGCGCCTCGCCGTTCCAGGTCTTCTACAAGGTGCTGCTGCCGCTGATCGCCCCGGGTCTCGTGACCACCGGCCTGCTGGCCTTCATCACGGCCTGGAACGAGTACCTGTACGCGCTCTCGTTCACCCAGGATCCTGAGCACCACACGGTTACGGTCGCGATCACCTCCTTCACCTCGGGGAAAGGCCTCACCTTCGAGCAGCCGTGGGGGCAGATCATGGCCGCCACGGTCGTGGTCACGGTCCCGCTGATCGTGTTGACGCTGATCCTGCAGCGCAGGATCCTGGCCGGCCTGACCGCCGGCGCGGTCAAGGGCTAGATACTCGCCGTCGTCTCGGGGTCGAAGAAGTAGAAGCGGCTCGTGTCGACCGCGAGCTCGATCTCCGAGCCCTCGGCGATCCGCGTGCGCGGGCTGACCCGGGCCACCATCCGCGTCTTCCCGGCCTCGATGGTCGGGTCGTGACCGATGCCCTCCGCGACAGCGGCCTCGGTGGCGACGCCGGTCGCCGAGACCGCGAAGTGCACCAGCACCTCCGAGCCGAGCGGCTCGGTCAGGTCGCAGGTCGTCTTCAGCCGCCGCTCGGGAGGCGTGTCGGGCTCGAGCGCGGCGTCCTCGAAGTCCTCCGGCCGGATCCCGAGCTGGATCGTCTTGCCGACGTAGCTCTCGAGGCCCGAGTGCCGCGAGACCAGCTTGTCGTCGACCGGCAGGCTGTGCTCGCCGAAGCGGACGGTCAGGCCGCCGTCCCCGCGCTCGAGCTCGGCCTCGACGAGGTTGATCGACGGCGAGCCGATGAACCCGGCGACGAACTGGTTCTTCGGGTTGTCGTAGACCACCTGCGGTGTGTCGACCTGCTGCAGGTGGCCGTCGCGCATGACCGCGACGCGGTCGCCGAGGGTCATCGCCTCCACCTGGTCGTGGGTGACGTAGACCGTGGTCACGCCGACGCGGCGCTGGAGCGTGTGGATCTCCGCGCGCATCTGGACGCGGAGCTTCGCGTCGAGGTTCGAGAGAGGCTCGTCCATCAGGAAGGCCTGGGGCTCGCGGACGATCGCGCGTCCCATCGCCACGCGCTGGCGCTGGCCGCCCGAGAGGGCGCGGGGCTTGCGCTTGAGGAACTCCTCGATCTCCAGCGTCTCCGCAGTACGCCGCACACGCTCCTTGACCTCGCTCTTGGGGAGCTTCCGCAGCTTTAGGCCGAAGGCGAGGTTTTGCTCCACCGTCATGTGCGGGTAGAGGGCGTAGCTCTGGAAGACCATCGCGATGTCGCGGTCCTTCGGCGTCAGGTCGTTGACGACGCGGTCGCCGATCCGGATCTCGCCGCCGCTGATCTCTTCGAGGCCGGCGAGCATGCGCAGCGCGGTCGTCTTGCCGCAGCCGGACGGGCCGACGAGCACCATCAGCTCCCCGTCCTCGATCGAGAGGTCGAGGTCCTCGACTGCCTGCGTGCCGTCGTCGTAGATCTTCGAGACCGAGTCGAACTGGATCTCTGCCACGGCGGGAGGTTAGTTCCTCAGGACTGCGCTTGCATGCGGCGGCAGACCTTCGCCGTCGTGGGTCGCGAGCACGACCTCGCCGGACGGGAGCGAGCGTTGCTCCGGGGTGGTGTTCACGGCGACGACGTGGTCGCCGCGCTCGTAGGCGACGACACCGGGCTCGGAGTCGAGAAGCCGGAAGCCGCTCCCGAGCCGAGGTCGCAGCTCGAGCAGCCGCCGGTACAGCTCCAGCAGCGATTCCGAGTCCGCGTGCTGCGCCTCGACGTTGCGCTCCTGCGGGTCGATCACAGGCAGCCACGGCTCGCCGGTGGTGAAGCCGCCGTTCTCGCTCGCGTCCCACTGCATCGGATGGCGCAGGCGGTCGCGGCCGGCGCGATCGTACGGCGGGTCGGCGCCGGGGCCGTTCGGGAGGCCGATCTCGTCGCCCTGGTAGACGAACGAGCAGCCGGGGAGGGTGAGCAGGAGCACTGCGGCCGAGCGCAGGTTCTCAGGGCCGACGCGGCTCGCGAGGCGGTCGAAGTCGTGATTCGACATCACCCAGGCGACCCGCCCGAGCTCGGCCGCCGGCGCGATGGCCGCGCGCAGCCGGTCAGCGTCCCAGGGCGAGAACAGGAGCTCGAACCCGAAGACGAGGTCGAGCACCTCGAGGTAGCGCGGGTACTCGTCGACCGGCCGGAAGACCTCGCCGACGAGGAGCGAGTCCCCGGCGGCCTCCCGCACCGCGCGCAGCTTGTCGATCAGCTCCGGCTGGTTCCCGGAGTAGCGCATCTCCAGCTTCGCGGCGTCCTGGTGCAGCGGCAAGGGGAACGGCTTGCGGGCGGGCGGGTCGTCCCGGAGCTGCGGGTCCTTCACGAGCCGGTCGATTGCGTCGAGCCTGAAGCCGTCCGCGCCTCGGCCGCGCCAGCAGCGCACGACGTCCTGCAGCGCCCGCACAACCTCGGGGTTGTGCCAGTCGAGATCGGGCTGCTCGGGATAGAACGAGTGCAGGTACCAGCGGCCGCTCACCTCGTCGCGGCTCCAGGCCGAGCCGCCGAACGCTGCGACCCAGTTGTTCGGCGGCCCCTCGACGGGCGACCAGATGTACCAGTCCGGGTGCTCGCGGAACCAGGGGTGCTCGATCGAGGTGTGGCAGAGAACGAGGTCCAGCAGCACCTTCAGCCCCCGCTCGTGCGCCGCCGACACCAGCTCCTCGAAATCCTCGAGCGTCCCGAACCGCGGGTCGATCCCCGTGTAGTCGCTGACGTCGTAGCCGAAGTCGGCGAGCGGGGAGGGGTAGATCGGCGAGAGCCAGAAGGCGTCAACTCCGAGATTGGTGAGGTGATCGAGCCGCGAGGTGATCCCGCGCAGGTCGCCGACGCCGTCCCCGTCCGAGTCCTGGAACGAGCGCGGGTAGATCTGATAGACGACCGCGTCGCTCCACCACATCGCCGCCGGAGGATAGATGCGCCCCGGAGATAGAATCGAGGTGCCCGTTCCCGCGCCCTCAGGAGGATTCGCCCGCGATGCCTACCGAGCCCGGAAAAATCCGCAACGTCGCCGTCACCGGACACCGCGGGACCGGCAAGACGTCACTCGTGGAGGCGATGCTCTTTCAGTCGGGAGCAATCAACCGCCTCGGCACCGTCGAGGCGGGAACAACCACCTCTGACTTCGACGAGGACGAGCAGCGGCGGCAGATGTCGCTCGCCTCGTCGCTCTGCCATCTCGAGTGGCAGGGCCGCAAGATCAACCTGATCGACACCCCCGGCGATGCGGGCTTCGCCGGTGACACCGTCGCCGCGACGCGCGTCGTCGAGGGCGCGCTGATCGTGGCCAGCGCCGTGATGGGCGTCGAGGTGCAGACCAGCCGCGTCTGGGACCGTGCCGAGGCTCTCTCGCTGCCGCGCGTCGTGTTCGTGAACATGCTCGACCGCGAGCGGGCCGACTTCTTCCGCGCGCTCGGGCACTTCCGCGCGCAGCTCTCCGAGCGCTGCGTCGCGATCCACCTGCCGATCGGGAGCGAGCACGAGCTGACGGGGATCGTCGACCTGCTGCACATGACCGCGTACTCGAGCCCCGAGGGCGAGCGCGAGGGCGGGCCGATCGAGATCCCGGCCGAGCTCTCGGACACGGTCGAGACCTATCGCACGCAGCTGCTCGACTCGGTCGTCGAGACCGACGAGGGCCTGATGGAGCGTTACCTCGAGGGCGAGGAGCTCGGGACCGAGGAGGTCGCTCACGCGCTCAAGGACGCCGTCACGCGCGGCGAGCTGTTCCCGGTCGCATGTGGGGTGGCGACGAAAAACCTCGGCACGACCGCGGTGCTCGACCTGCTCGTCGAGGGCGTGCCCTCGCCCGCGAAGCGTCCGGCCTCGATCGACGTCGACGGCGCGAGCACGGCCGCCTTCGTCTTCAAGACCGTCGCCGATCCCTTCGCGGGGCGGATCAACCTTTTCCGTGTCCTCTCGGGGACGCTCAGCTCCGACGCGACAGTCGTGAACCCGCGCTCGCACGCGAAGGAGCGCGTCGGCGCGCTGCTCACCCTCCAGGGCAAGGACCACGAGCCGGCGAAGGAGTTCGGCGAGGGCGACATCGGCGCGGTCGCGAAGCTGAAGGAGACGACCACGGGTGACCTGCTGCTCGACTCCGAGCACAAGCTCGAGCTGCCGCAGCTCGACTTCCCCGAGCCGGTGATGAGTTTCGCCGTCACGCCCAAGGCCAAGGGCGACGAGGAAAAGGTGGCCTCCTCGCTGCGGCGCCTCGCCGAGGAGGACCCGACGCTCGTGCTGCGGCGCGACCCGCAGACGGGCGACCAGCTCCTCTCCGGGATGAGCCAGATGCACGTCGAGGTCGCGGTCGAGCGGCTGAGGGGCCGCTTCGGCGTCGACGTCGAGCTGCACCAGCCGCACGTGCCGTACCTCGAGACGATCCGCAAGGAGTCGCGCGCCCGGCACCGCTACAAGAAGCAGACCGGCGGCCGCGGCCAGTTCGGCGACTGCGAGATCGTGCTCGAGCCGCTTCCCGAGCGCGAGGGCTACGAGTTCGTCGACGAGATCGTCGGCGGCGTGATCCAGCAGGGCTTCCGGCCAGCTGTGGACAAGGGGATCCAGGAGGCGATGCAGCACGGCGAGCTCGCGGGCGCGCCCGTGCAAGGAGTGCGCGTGCGCCTCGTCGACGGCCAGCAGCACAACGTCGACTCCTCCGAGATGGCGTTCAAGATCGCCGGCTCGATGGCCTTCAAGGACGCGTACTCGAAGGCCGATCCGGTGCTCCTCGAGCCGATCATGGAGGTCGAGGTGAGCGTCCCCGAGGACGCTGTGGGCGCGGTCAACGGCGACCTCAACTCACGCCGCGGCCGGCTCCAGGGCATGGAGCCCGTCGGCGGGATGACCTCGATCAAGGCCGAGGTGCCGATGGCCGAGATCCTCACCTACTCGCAGGCGCTGACCTCGCTCACGGGCGGGCGCGGCGACTACCACATGCACTTCCTCCGCTACGAGGAAGTTCCCACTCACATCGCGCAGAAGATCATCGACGAGACGAAGAAGGAGCTGGAAGAGGCCAAGGTCTGAGACGTCTTGGCTAAGGTCCTCGGCGACATGCGCATCACGCCGCAGGCGGTAAATGCACTGCGCACGTGCGCGATCTGCGAGCGGACTCTGCTCGTCGGCGAGCGCTCGGTGCGCTTTTCGCACGACGGCGAACACTTTGTCGACGTTTGCCCGCTGTGCCTGGAGACCGCGGCCGACCACGGCTGGATCAAGGAGGGGAGCCCGACGACGCCCGTCGTCAACGACCGGCGGCGCAGGCGGCGAGGGCTGAGCGCGCTCTTCGATTCGAAGCGGCCGGCCGTGGAGCCGGTCGTGGACGAGCCGATCCTGCGGCGCCTCTCCGAGCCCGAGCTCGCGATGGTCGAAGCTGCCGACCTCTTCAACGAGAGCGCCTTCCGCCGCACGATCGCGGGGATCGCGAAGAGCCTCGGCGATCCCAAGGCCTCGATCGTGCCGCTCTCCGGGACGAACGCAGAGGTCGTCCTCACGGTCGCGTGGGACATCTCCTGGTACCAGTACCGCATCACCCCGGAGTCGGGCCAGCCCGTGCGCCTGGCCGAGCGCGGCCACGATCCGCGCGAGCTCGAGACGATGTTCACGGGCTGGAATGCGAAGCTGACGCAGGACGGCCGCATCGTCCCTGAGATCTCTCCGGTCTAGCGCCGACACTGGCCGTCCCTACAATCCGAGCAGAATGATCTTCTGCGTGATCCCGCGGGAGCTCGAGGACGAGCTCTACGACAAGATGGTCGAGTACTACAAGGACAACCCGCACGTGACCGTGATCGTCGACCGGCGTGAAGGCGACGACCGGCGCAAGGGTCGGGAGTACGGCGGGAAGCGCGAAATCCGGGACCGGCGCCGAGCCCGCGCGACCGGCACGTTTCCGGACACGGATCCACCCGAGAGCGCCTAGCTGCCGGCCGTGGCCGGGTACTGGGTCAAGCGCCTGGACGAGATCCCGCTCGTCCCGACCGACGACCCGGGCGATTTCGACTGGTACCCGCTTCAGCACCACCTCGGGCTGAGCGCCTTTGGGCTGAACGCGTTCCGCGGCGATGTGGGCGCCGCTCTCGTCGCCGAGCACGACGAGCGCGGGAGTGGACAGGAGGAGGTGTACGTCGTGGTGGCGGGCTCGGCCCGGTTCACGCTTGCCGGGGAGAGCTTCGAGGCTGCCGCGATCAGCGTGGTTGCGATCACCGACCCGGCCGTCACGCGTGCCGCCGTGGCGACGGTGGCGGAAACGATCGTGCTCGCGGTAGGGGCTCCGGCTGCGTCGGGGTTCTCTTCGACCTGGAACGAGGCCAACTTCGAGCAGGTGCCGCGCGCTGACTAGAATCGCCGCCGTGGCGACGGCGACCAAGTCCTTCAAGAACTTCATCGGCGGCGAGTGGGTCGACGCCGCCTCCGGCGAGACCTTCGAGACGGCGAGCCCGGCCACCGGCGAAGTGCTGGGTGTCTTCCCGCGCTCGAGCGCGGATGACGTCGACCGCGCCGTCGAGGCCGCCAAGGCCGCGTACGAGGAGTGGCGCTTGACCCCGGCTCCCATGCGCGGCGAGATCCTCTTCCGCTTCGGGCAGCTGCTGGCGGACCGCAAGGACGAGGTCGCCGAGCTGATGGCGCGCGAGATGGGGAAGGTGCTCCCCGAGGCCGCCGGCGACGTCCAGGAAGCGATCGACATGAGCTTCTACATGGGCGGCGAGGGGCGGCGCCTCTTCGGCCAGACGACCCCGAGCGAGCTGCGCGACAAGTTCAACATGAGCATCCGCCAGCCGATCGGCGTGGTCGGCGTGATCACGCCCTGGAACTTCCCGATCGCGATTCCGTCGTGGAAGATCGCG
>Ga0307299_10000271_pt1 | contig 17507 bp, 25 predicted proteins | sample ER_DNA_159_FD_194466 | JGI IMG/M metagenome (GOLD analysis project Ga0307299, IMG submission 194466) | Bulk soil microbial communities from the East River watershed near Crested Butte, Colorado, United States - ER_DNA_159 | ecosystem: Environmental > Terrestrial > Soil > Floodplain | place... | reverse complement strand
GGTGATCGTTTGCGCGATGTTCTCATAGGTCCCGAAGGTGTTGCTCTCAATCAGGGCGCCTAGGACCGTGTTCGAAGTCGTATTGAGCCGCACGCACGCGGCAATCGTCCCCCCACTCCCCGTGTGGAAGCCATTCCCCGTTATCCGCAAACCCGTGAGGCTGTGTCCCGTGATGCATTGCGTCGTCAATACGCCCACCGCATCGGTGATCGTACCAACAAACTCGATGACGTTCCCGTCAATCGTGCAGCCGCGCACGCCGTTGCCAATCGCGAAAGCCGTATGGCCCCCGGCGACATCGTATTGCTGACAACTGGAATCCCGAATCGAGATACCGTCCGCGTAACTCCCGTCGCTCGCGACATTCACGAGGTAGGGATAGCCATTCTTGAGGCGGCCTCCCGCAAAGCTGATATTGGTGCTCGTGCGGACGTAGAGGAGCCCCTGCTGCGCGCCACCCGCCCCGGAGCCATTCAGGATACAGCCCACCATCCCAATGGCGTCAGAGCCGTTCTCTATCCGCACCGCGCATTCGCTCGCCACATCCACCGAGCATTGGGTCAGATATACCTTGCTCATCAGGTCGAAACGATAGCCGGTCTTGTTGGTGTAGGAGAACGTGTTACTGAGATAATCTCCTGTGCCGCCGAACCCATAGACCGCGCAGGCGGGAATCGAGGCCCCAGTGCTGTCTTTCCCGGTTCCTTGGTGGAATTGGATGGTGCAATCCCGAATCATCACCTGTTGGGGGAAGAAGGTGGTGCTCCCAGCACCCGCTTGGCGATTGATGAGCGCGATGGCGTGGCCATTCCCTGCCGCCCCCGTCAGGTTGTTGCCATCTATGCCCAACCCTTGAATGAGATAGTAGGCGCTCGGGGAGGTGAGTTCGATCATCGGGTCGGCGGGACTGCCCACCACTTCGTTCATAAGAATCGCCGCCGCGCGCCCCGCGCCGAGCAACTGGATGCGTTGCCCGCTGTCGATGAGTAATTTCGCCGTGATGCGATAGCGGCCTTCAGGAAAATACACGATGCCCCCGATAGTGGGAGAGACGGCGGCCATAACCACGGTCAATGCCGCCCTGACCCCATTCGTGTCATCTTGCACCCCATCCCCCGCCGCCCCGTAAGCCTGTACATCGTAATGATCCGATGTGCCACCCTCGCGTATCCGCTTCACGCTCGCTGATGCTGGACAGAGTGTGATATCATAGGGCAGCATGAACGCCGGGATGTACAGAATCGGCGCCAGTTCCAGCACGCATTGCGCGTCCGCCAATGCAATCCGCGCTTCCGTCGTCGCCCCGCCTTCGAACCGCCGTTCGCCCGCGCTGATGATGCGCGAATTGAGCGCGAGTTGGTCGGCGACGAAACCGTTGATCTTGCCCGTCGCGTCGTACCATGAATCGGCGTTGGCGTGATCGTTCGGCGCGGAGCCCCGACGCAGGAAGTCCGTCATCAGCCCATCCCCGGCGACATGGAGATATCGAGGAGCGTGCTGCTGATCGAGGTCTCGGGATCGTCAAGCGCCATCGTATAGGTGCGCGTGATGCTTTCCCCGTGGAACGTGCGGATGATGCCCGTACTCCGGTGGGGCGAGGGGATGACCCCCGTGCTCCGATGCGGCGACGGAATAACCCCAACACTGTGATGCCGGGCGATGTAGTCCACCAAGGGCACCGGGGGCGGCACCATTGGGTTGCGCTCGGTCGTGACCCGCGTGAGGCGGTCAGGATGCCGCACCGCCCGAGGATTCGCCTGCGTGACATGTACCTGCGGCGCCAGCCGCGCCGGAACCGTGACCGCCGGGTTCCGCACCACCGTGACATCGGATTCCCGTGACGGATGCCGAGCGGCCGTGGGGTTCGCTTGGACGACATGGACCTGCGGCGCCAGGCGATTCGGAACGACCGACGCCACCGAGGGGCGAACGAACGTGACATCCGCATCCCGCGCGGGGTGGCTCGTGCGCCACTTGGGGCCGACGACATGAATCTGCGGCGCGTTGCCCGACGCCAAAGCTGGAGGCACCAGCGCAGTGCGGAGACTCGTGACGTGCGTGGGCGGATTCGCCCGCGCCCGGACGTTCGGCTGGATGACGTGAATCTGTGGCGCAAGTGCGGTACTGAGACTGAGCGGCACCAGGGGCGCGCGTTGGATCGTGACATCCGCGTCCCGACTCGGGTGCCGAGACGCCATCGGGCTCGCTTGGACAACGTGACTCTGCGGAGCCAGGCGCTCCGGCACCACTGAGGTAACCGGCGGCCGGATGAAGATGACATCCGCGTCGCGGGCGGGATGTTGGCTGACCCGCGTGAACGCCAAGCCGACAATGTGACTCTGCTTCGTGGGAGGCGGGGCGAGCGGCGTCCGCACGAAATAGACGTGCGTGACCGCCGGCCGATGTGGCTCGGCTTGGATAACGTGAATCTGCGGCGCGAGCGTAGAACTCGCGACGAATCCAGCGAGCGCCCCCCGCAGAAAGATCGGGGCACGTGGTTGACTACGCCCGAGTCGCGCCATTCACTATCCTCGGCAAGAGTCCTCGCGGAACATCGGGCTCGACCGTGTGCGTGCGTGGGAGACATTCGACATGCCGACTGAACGCGAGCAGCACGGACCCCGGCGTGAGTGTGCGTCCAGACTTCCGTTCGACATCCGCAATGCGTTCCTTGGCGCGGCTCACCATCTCCTGCTGTCCGAATACCGCCGCCCAGTGAATCGGGAACACGACACACACATCGCGTTCCGTCCACTGAGCGACGGCCACAGCACGATCTGGCTCATCCCACGTCAGCCACCGACGCACCGAGACTAGTCCTCGAACTCCGCATAGGCCCGGCAGTTGACGTTCGCCGGCGCGTTCCCGCGCAGGAACAGCCCCTTGTTCGTCCCGCCCGAGAGGTCGGGCTGGGGCTCGCGGCCGAGAGGGAACTGAATCACGAGCAACCCACCGTTCGGCGTGACGAGCCAGTGCTTGGCCGCCGTGAGGGCCGTCGGTTCGGCAGAATAGTCCACGCCAGACGTGATCGTCGTGGTGCCACGGCCGCGAATCAGCAGCGGTGTGGGAGACGTACCCGGTGTGCCCGCACCGGCTTGCGTCGAGTAGCCGATATCGACCGCCACCGGCACTGCCGAGGCGGTGACGCCATCGAAACTCGCGGAAATCTCGACTACGATGGGCGAATCTCCCGCCCCCGAAATGAGGTTGACCAACGTCTTGGCCGCGGCGCCTACGAGGGCGGTTGCGGCGGCGGTTTTGACTACGTAGCCGGCTGCCATGTCAGGACTCCATTCTCAAAAGGTTCCTACTGAACTGCACTTCGCATGACCGCTTGACGGACAATTGTCGGGAGAACGCTCGCGACCGTACTGGGGGGCTTCAGCGCAATCGTCATCAAACCCTTCAGCGAGACGGCGGCATAGGTCACGGCCGTCGTCCCAACTACGCCGGCGACCGCCTTTTCCCCCGTCGCCATCCCGTGCCCGCCACCCAGACCGGCGGTGTTCGAGTTGTCTGTGCGCTCGGTGAGATTCGCGAGCGCCGCGTTCGTCTGCGCCGAGAAATTGGTCGTGCTCGTGGCGTCGTTCGACGTAGAGTACAGGAGCACAACGAGACAGTCCGCCACCGTGGTCGTGACGGTGGGACAAGCCCCACTCGTATCGCTGACGGTATCGACCGCGCCCGCTGTCACGTCCCAGGGATTGCCCGTGGTGATGCATCCCGAGAAGCAATGGATTTGGCCGGTGACGTGATCGCCCGCGTCTGCGATGACGGGGATGACATCACTGCCCACGGCGCGTTTCCAAAAGACCGCGAGGCGGGTGGAGCCCGCCGACCCTGCGGTCCCCGTGCCTTGGGGTGAGTTCGGGACTTCGACGAACCCCTGCGGTGTCGAGAGGGTGATCGCCTGGTTTTCGGATTCGCAGGCGAGCAGGAGAATATCGTTAGCGACTTCGCCCGCGGGCATCGTCAGCCCTTGGGCCACGCTGACCGTGGAGGTGCCTGCACCGAAACCGCCGGAGCTACGCCAGGCCGGAAGGGCCACTTAGTGCCATACCGCGGCCGGCGTGAACATCGAGCATACCATACATCTCAATCGAGCGTCCTCGGGCGTCAGCGCCGCAACTGCAAGACGTACAAGGCGGGTAAGTGCTGCGCCATCTCCCGCCGCACATTCACTACATCGTATTCCAAATCACCGACGATCACCTTGTCGCTGATCGCGGGCTCGAACGCCACATCGGCGGCGGCGCACGTAAACTTCCGATCACCCGCCCGAATGGGCTGCCCGGTTTGCGTCTGCGCGTTGAAGCCGAGTTCGCGGTCGGTGTAGTCATCGAACCGCCCCACGACTTCGAAGTCCTGCTCGGCATCCGTCGCCGTGCCCGTGGTCACGTCATAGGTCCCCGGCGTGACGCGCACGATGGTCGCTTCCGTGCCGATCTTTCGCATCACGCGCTGGGCGATGCGTCTCACCGAGGCATCGAGGCTCATGCCCGCACCACCCGCGCTTGAAAGCCCCCCGAACGCACCGGGGCGATGAGCCGCAGCACGACACTCGGTAACACGCCACTAGACGAAGTGCGTGGCGTCACGTCGAGACTGCCAAGCGAGAGGTGCGAGAACTCGGAGAGGTCTCCCCCGCCTTCAAATAGCGTGGGATCTTTCAGCGCGGCCAGCGCCAGCTCGAACGTCGCTTCTTGCACGGGCCGGGGAATACTGTCGGATGGGTAATCGAATCCGTACAGTCGGTCTGGCACACCGTAGCGGGGCCACTGCAACCGTTGGGTCGTGGTGACCGGCAACCCGACGAACGTCTCCATGTCGAGCCGGGCGGTCGCCATCATCAGCGCCGATTCCCGGTCAGGTTCGTCGGCATCGTCCCATTCGGACGCGCTGAGGCGACCGAGGAAGTAATCCCCGGCCGCCGCCAGCGTGACATACGAGTTGGCGGAAGGCCCGCCAACCGTGCTATCCAGTGCCATCGCTTACAGGACGCTCGCGATACGCGAGATGAGCTTCCCGTCGCGGAGCTTCGCCCCAAAGAGCGAGTCCACGGCGATGTAGTCCTGCCGGTGCTGCCGGTAAATCTCCACGCGGAGATTCAGCCCCGACACCTCGTCGAAGGCCTGCGCGTAGTTCCCCGCCCCGATCCCCGCCAGCGGCCGCGAGGCAAAGGCAATCGCGTCCGGGTGGAATACGAGGTTGACCTTGTGCGAGAGGAGCACCTGCGCCGAGTTCGACGCGCTCACCGCCACCTTCAAGGGCGGCGAGAAGGACGACACGACCAGCGAGTTGGTGGTGCTCGTGACCAGCGTGTTGTTCACGTAGGTCTGGTTGTGGTTCGAGAACTTGAACACGTCCCCGACCGCCAGCGTCAGCGCCGTGGTGATCGTGCCGACGAACGTGATCGCGGTGACACCAATCGCCGCCGTGGGGCAGGTCAGCGTCTGCGCGGCGGTGTCGGCCAGCGTCCCCGACGTATGGGTCGGGATCGCCTGATCCATCCACCAGTCCATCCCAATCTTCCGGCCGATCTCGCCGTCGATGATGCCGCCCTGATCGCCGCGCTGATCCGCCGCGAGGAACTGGCCGAGAATCTGCGCCGCCCACGTATCGTAGGGCGACAGCACGACGCGCCGATCCTGACGCGGGGCGCCCCACTGATCGAGCAGGTTGCCCGCTTCGGCGAGGGCCCGCAGGCCGGTCGGGTTGTTGGTCGCGTTGACCGTGAACGCGCTCACGACGGTGGTATCGGTCGTGATGTCGGCAGGTGCGCCGGTGTTGTAGACGCCCGTGTAGAGCGCCATGATCTGCGAGTCGATGTATTCGGCGAGGGCGACGGCATGGGCCCGCAGGACGCGGGGCACGGTGCCATCCACGATTTCGGCGGCCATCTGGTCGTCGATCACGAACGGCGCTTCCCGCCAGTTGTTCAGGGCGAGCGGCGTGGTGGAGAGGGTCAGGTTCGACGGATCGACGGCGCTGATGTTGTGGACGACGGCCCGCGTCGAGCCGACGACCTGATCGGGAATCTGAATCGTGGAGCCCGGCGTGCCAGCGATCGAGTCGGAGAAGTTCGCGACCAAACGGGGCATGACGGAGTTCTGCCGCACGGTAGTGGCAACCATCGCCCACAGACGCGGCAGGAGATCGGTGTACGTGTTGGATACGGCCATTGCGCGCTCCGAAGAAAGGGGTTCACGGAATCCTCACGTCGAACCCATCGGAGCATCCTCGCGGTGGGGGTGCTGGGCAGTCCGCCCAGCCCGCGCCAGCATCCTGGCGGGCCTACTGTCGGTACAATAGCGTCAGTGGTGCCTTACTGTCAATACCCTGCTAGTCGTCGTATTTCTGTGTTGGCAGACCAGCCATATCATCAAGCTTACCAAACGGGAGTTCTCCCATGTGCAAGACGCTGATGCGCGGCTCGCACCAGACTTCGAGACCCGCCTCGCGGGCGCGTCGACAGAACCCGACATCCTCACCCTCGAACTGCGTTCCCAATGTGCCGAAGGCGAAGTAGGGGCCAATCGGCCACTTCGCGGTCAGTCGCTTGAGGTTGATCGCCATCAGCCCCGTCGCGACGGCGGCGACCTGAAACGGTTCGGCAGGCAGCTCGCCCTGAATCAACTTCCCGTCCGTCGCCATCTTCCCGTCCGGGCCCAGCGGCTTGACCGTGCTGACGAGCGGGATGCGCTTCTCGTAGTAATTCGCCCCGACGATATCTTTGTCGAGCGCGAGCAACCGTTCGAGCGCATCCTTCCGAAACACGAGATCGGTGTCGACGAATACGAGGTAGTCCGACTTCGCGGCCAGCGCATCCCGCAACAGCATTTCGCGGTTCACGTCCAGGTAACATCCCCGCTGCGTGCAGAAGTGCAGGGCATACGGGAACTGGAGCAGTGCGCCGATCAAGCTAATCGCCATCTCGGCCTTGAAGTGATCGAACGCGGGAACCCCGACCGTCACCTGAATCTTCCGCTCGCCGGGCTTCACTGAACGCGCGTCGCGCCGTCGCGGATCGCTTGCGCGAGGGTCTCCGTCGTGTCTTTCAGGGCCCGTTGCTGCGGCGAGGAAATCGCCGAACGGGTTGCGGGTTGCGCCACGGTGCCAGCCGGGAAGTTGCCGGCCCACTCTTTGTCGTTCCGCATTTCGTCCACGCGATCCGCCGGGCCCATGTAGTCATCGACGGTTTTCGCGCCGGGCCGGAGGCGCGGCTCGCCCTTCTCGTCCACGACCACCGCGCGGAGCTTGCCGCCGATCTCCATCGACTTGACCGTTTGCTTCGCGCCCAAGAGAATCGGGGTGACCTTCGCGCCGGGATACTTCGCGGTGATGGCCCGCATGATCTCGCCATCGACGATTGAATCCTCAAGCTGCCGCCGCATCCCGAGCAACCCATCGTCGCGCTTCTTGAGTTCCTTCGCGTGCTCCTCGCGTTCTTGTAGCGTGAGCTTTTCGAAGTTGCCCTTTTCGAGTTCCTTGTTGCGCTCCGCTTCAGCGGCGGCTTTCCGCAGCCGCTCGTACTCGTCCGGGTCCACGTCCTTGAGCGCCGTCAGTCGCCGTTGCGCTTCAGTCAGTTCGCCCTTGGTGCGGTCGAAGGCGGTGCGGAGTGCTTCCGATTCCTCGGTATCGAGGAAAAACGTGCCGTCGCGTTCGATGTAATCGCTCTGCCTATCCTGAGGGAGCTTCGCCCACTCAGCGCGGTCGAGTTTCTGCCGGAGGCGTGCCACGGTCGTCTAGGCTCCTGTCGTGCGGGGGTTGTTGGTTTCGCCCGGCCGCTTCGGGTCGTGGGGGCTATCCTTGGCGCCTTGATTCGGGGTCCGATCACTGGCCACGGGCTCCACGTCAAACTCGCGCGCGAAGGTGATCTTGCCGCCCGATTCCAAGCCGAGATATTGCGCGGTATAGAACAGGGCTTGCTCCAACCCGTTTTCCAGATCGCTCACCGCAGCGCCGAGTGTGGATTCTTGGTCCTTCCGGTCGAGCGTCGCCTTCTCGGCGGTCTCGGCGGCGCGGCTTTTCCGTTGCAGCATCCCAAGCCCAAGATGCGCCATCTGTTCTTCCAGGTCCGCGAGAATCGCTCGCGTGGAGCCAATCGAGGCGCCGGTCGTTTCGATCCACTGGAGCCACGCTTCCTCGGGCTTCGCAGCCGGGATGATGACGGCGCGGTTCGGGCCGATCTGCAACTCCTCGGAAGCGAACCCACCGCCAAACAAAAACGGGACGTTGGCGATGTGGGCTGCGTGAGCCAAGTCGCTCCACATCTGGTAGTGCAGGAGGTTGACGTTCGCCAAGTCCAGGAGTGGCGGGCTGGCATCCATGAAGCCGCGGCGCTCGGTGTAAATCTGCGCGAGCGGGATTTCCGTCACGGCCGGCAGTTGGCCGTCTGCGACGGAGACCCACTTCGCTTTGCCCGCGTCGCGCTCATACACTTCCCAGAGAATCGCCGCCTCGGTAGTCGCGCCGGGAATCGCGGGGAGCCGACGGAACACGCGGAGTTGCTCGATGATCTTCACCCCGTACTTGCCCCACGGGACTTGACGTTTCTGACAGATGGCGAGCTGCGCGAGGAGCACTTTGCCGTTCTCGACGACGGGCCGGAAACTCACGATGTCATCCGTCGGGATGAGCGTCCAGAATGGCCGGAGCCCCGCTTCGAGTTCATCGGCGCGGTTCGGTTCGCGACCCTCTGGGACGACGAGCACCGGCATATCGACGAGGATACCCGCGAAGCCTGTAATCAGCGCATCCTGGAATGTGTGCCGCACGAAGGCGTTGCCCGACGTGCCTTCGTTGTCGATGTCGTCATCGTACAGAGTTTTGATTTCGGCGGACACGCCTTCAAAGGTCGGCTCCTGGGCGAAGGGCGCCCCGGCCAATGCGCGGACAGTGCGACCGAATGCATTGTAAAACGTCGGCCGGCGCGCGCGGATCAGATAGTCTTGGTTGTCCTCTTTCGGATGCTGCGGCAGGAAGCTTGAGCGCTGCTCATAGAGTGCCCGCCAGCCGCCGTAGATGGTCCGCACGAGGTCCAAGTCCGCCTGCCAACTCAAGACGATGGGCGAGCGGGCATCCGGTGAATCTTTGTTGCCCCCCGCCAACCCCGCGACGGTGAGCCACGATTGCAGCGTGCCCCACATACTCACGGCGCGACCTCAACCTTGCGGGGCCATCCGCGTTTCTTGGGCGCGGGGACTTCGGCTTTGACCTTCCGCGCGCGCGGGGCTTTTGCTGTCGCTGGCGCCGCGACCACCGCGAGTGGGAGACAGGGCGGGATGCCTTTCTTCTGCGCCTCGATCCCCGCGTAGGGTGTATGCATGTCCAGATGCGCACGAGTGGGGACGACGAACTCGCGGGTGCACACGTCGCAGCGGTATTTCAGTTTCTCGGGTTCCGATTGGTCGATCAAGAGCAGGGTCACAGGGCAAACCTCACAGAAGCGATGGGCCGGTGCTGGGCCGCTCGGACGAGCGCCCCCGCTACGGCGTTGGCGGTATCGTCACGGCCACCGGGGGCGTGGTCGATGGTATCCTGCCCCGTCCGCGCGACGTGGCGCTCAAGCCCACACAGTTGCGAATGCAGGCGCTTGTGCTCCAAGAGCTGGACGGTCGCGGCGTTGATGGCGGGCAAGACTTCGCGGTACAAGTCGGACTTCGTATGTTCGGATACCCGATAAGTGATGCCCTTTTTGCGGAACAGTTCGCGGGGAAACTCGCCCGCGTAATGGTCGCCGTGCACCTCGGTCACACCGTAGGATTTCAAGATCAAGACGTAATCCTGGACGACATTCTCGGGACTGAACGGGGGCCGCACTTCGCGCACCACATCGAGGACCGCGACGCCAGCATCCTGATGGGCAATCGCGAGCGTCCAGTCGTCTTGACTGCCGCCTGAGGGATCGGTGAAGGCCACATATTTGCGCTGCAAAGTACCTTGTGCGTCGCGTTCTGGCAAGAGTTCACGCCGGCCCGAAACGGTGACCGCTGCCAACGCGGTGGGGTCGATGAACGATTCCACATCGGAGCGAAACACGACATGGCCGTCTTGCCCAAACTCGGAGGCCGCGACGGTCGCGTCGCGCTCAAACTCTTTGGCGATGTAGCGCTTGAGCCGTGGAGTCTGGTGCATCGACAGCGTATCCGAGTTCCACACCAGTACGTCGGGATCGTCGTGCCCGTAGGATTCCTGCGCCATCCGGTGGAGTTCGCCCTTCCGGGCGTAGGGGCTCGATAACGCGAGGAGTAGGGCATCGGGAACGGTCGCCATACCAGGACGCAATGCGTTCAAGACTTCAGCATCGGGCTCGGCAGAATCCTCCGAGCGCCAGAAGGCAATCTCGTCCGCGATTAGTCCGACGACGGTATAGCCGCGGGTGGTGCGATATGACGCGGTGGCAATTTCAATCGTCACCCCGGTGGTGAACTCGACGGAGGCCGTCAACTCCCGCACCACGTAGGGCGCGAACCGTTCGAGGGCGAGCATCCCCTTCAAGTAGTTCATCACCTGCCGCGCTTGTTTCCGATCCGCCGCGATGACGGGAATCACACCCTTTTCCCCGGGGGCGAGGATCTGGCGGTAGTCCATGCGGATGGCGAGGAACAGCGCGGCGACGGCCGAGTTGCGGGACTTGCCACCCCGTCGCCCGATGAGCTGCCACCCTTCCGCGACGGCTTTCTTGGGAGGCTTCTTCCGGCCCGAGTGCTTCTGAAAGAGCCGCAACTCGGCGGCGGTCATCGAGAGTGCAAAGATGGCTTTCCAGAACACACGCCACGCCGCCCACGTTTTGCCGATCATCCCCGCTACGTCTAGGGCGTCGAGAATCGTGCCGGAAAAGGGCGGTGGAGTGGTGGGGGCGTCGGGATGTTCGGGAGGGAGAACTTTCTTGGCACGACCCATCCGTACAATTTAGCGCACGAAGGTGAGCCGGTACAAGGACGCGCGACGGTTCACGATCTCGTAACTCAGAAGCCCCGAACGTCGCAGGCCGCGTAAGACGCGATCCGCCGAGGCCGGGGCAGCGGGACACCGAACGGCGACCCACTCGCGTAACTCATCGGCGTGAAACTCCACCTGCTTGGTGTTCCAGCGGGAGCGGGCGAAACTCAGGATGGCGCGTCCGAGGGCTCCGGTGACGCGGGCGAGCTGCTGCTCTTGCTCCTCGAACAAGGTCGGCTGGACAGTCATGGGGACCACGGCTGGGACCAAGGCGGCGCTGCTCCGGCGAGATGCTCAACGGTCCAAACAAACAGCGCCATCCAGTGTGCGGTTAAAGCTCTTGGCAACTCATCTAAGTCCTTCACGCGGAACGGCGCTTCCCGCCAGACAGCACGCTCCCCCAACGCGGCGGTGAGCGTTTCCCCAAACGGGATGTCAGGGTCGATGATTACGTCGATGCTCACGTAGAAGCCGCCATCAAGACAGCGCTGGGAGCGCATAATCGGAATCATGTTCTGGCGTGGGCCAACAGGCTCCCAAGTGTTGGCGGCGATGCGCGCCACTTGCTCCGCTAGTGACCTCATGGCGCGACACTCACCTCGACTTTGACATGTCCTTTCGGAATCTCGGGATGTTCATCGCAGCGCCGCGCCCAAATCTGCACGATCTGTGCGTCGGAGGCGTAGACGCCCGGAATCGGCGGGGCGTTTTTCTGCTGGCGTTCCTGCAACCCGTCGAGCAACACACCGAGCCGCTTATCCAAGTCTCCCGACTTCCGCGAGCGATGCCACACGACGATCACCGATAGCAACTCGGTTGGAAACAGTGTCGCGCCGTTCACACCGGCGCGTTGGGCCACGTCGGCCTTGTAGGCTTTCGCTTCGTTCGACAAGTGAATCGTTGTCCCATGACGCCGCCACCAGCGATTGGCGGAAGGCGGTTCTGGGCAAATCAGCACGAGCGTCCCCTGTCTCCCCGCCAGCGCTGGCGTCGTTGTGGTCGCCTCGCCTAACGCTTTACCCGTGAATGAGGGCACGGGACTCCCGCTAGCGGACCCCGGAAAGGCAGCAGGGTAGGCTACGCCACTCCGCGTAACAGGAGCAGGTGAGATGGGGTGGTTCACGCTTTCCTCGCGATCCAGCTCGGCCAGCATTGCGGCGCGGGAATCTCGGTCCAGCCGTGACAGAGAATATAGCCACTCGGGGCGAACTGCTCGCACACCGCTCGGCAGACGGGGGCCATCAGAAAATCGTCCCCGGCCATGAAGGCCCCCGGTTTCAGTTTCGGCCACCACGCGGCGATGTCGGCAAGTACCGAGGCATAATCGTGCGCCCCGTCCACGAACACCACATCGACCGACTCGTCCGCAAAGTGCTTCGCCGCCTTGATGGATTCCATGGGCCAGAGTTGCACGACGGACGCGACGGGCTCGATGTGTTCCTCGAACAGCGCCCGCAAGTCTGTGCCTTGGGGGACGCCCTCCCATGCCTCGAACGAATCGACGGCATGAAGCGTCGTCGCGAGGTTCCGGTTTAGAATCTCCACACCGAGGAATGCCGTGGAGCGTCCTTGGAAGCTGCCGATCTCCACCCAGGTCGATGGTCGGTCGGTGGGCAGTGTTCGCAGGAGACGTTCGTAGCATTCTCGGAAGTGAAAAAATCCGGGGATGGAGTCGTAGAAATGCGCCATTGGTGCAGCGCCAACGAGGGTCAGGTGACGCACGGCCTCAGACGCCATAGCGAGACTCAGGTGACGTGTCATCCTTGCGCCAGACAGGGGCGCGCATCGTCAGTCGCCCATCGTCGCCGACATTCAGGAATGCGGTGGAGTCCATGACGTGACCACGCCGCCGATGCTTCCCGATGCGCACGGCCATGCAGCGCGGCTCAAGGATGTCGGTGATGGGGCGCTCACCGCGCGCCACCGCATTTACCGCACTCGCGTCCACGTCTGCGCGCTTCACTCGGTGGAGCAAGAGCCCGACGACGGCATCCTCCTCCAATGTGCCGGTTTCTTTCAGGTCGCTCATTGTCGGGGGCGTTAGGTCTCGCAGGCTCCCGTTCTGACTCGGCGCTCGATGGAGCTGCGCGGCGACGATGATAGACCAATCGTATTTCGAGGCCATGTCGCGAAGCCACCGCGTCGCCTCCGCAAGTTCAAGGCGAGGGTTTTTATCGGTCCCAAATCGAATGCGGTGGATGTGGTCGAGCAGAACGTAGCGCCCATGCGTGCAGTGTCGAAACTCAACAAGCGCCTTGGTGAGGGCCTCTGGCGTTAGCTTCGCCCCCACCTCAGCGAAATGCGCGACCGCTTGCTCCTTGTCTGCCTGTCGCTGTAGATCGTCAAACACTTGATCTTGTGCTCCGACAGGCAATTCCGCCCAGCGATTTTCCAGCACTAAGTAGGCCGGGTATCCGAGCCGCAACGCAGACCACTGACGCCGTGAGTCCTTTGGCGGCCCTTCTGATCCAGCACCGATATAGAGCGTTGGATATCCAGCGGCGGTGAAGTGGTCGAATAGGTTGAGCATCATGGACGTTTTGCCGTTCGCCGGCCGCGCCCCTATGACCGTCAAATCTCCGGGGAGCGGTGACCCACAAAGCCGTTGTACGTCGAGCCACGGCCACTGCGGAAGGTCTCCTGTGTTGGCGTATAGGGCTTCTTGGGCTTCGGTAACTTGGGCAGTGGCGATGGCATAACTGGTCGGAATCGGAGTGACCTTCGGGGTCTCAGACACGTCAGTACCCCGCAGCAGCGAGCCGGGCGATGTATGCGTCCACGCTTTCGCCGGGACGGATCACAGTCGGGTCACGCTTCCACGCATCTGGGTCTGGCGTATCCCACGCACCGAAGGTGAAAGCGAATCGGCTTGGATTGACATATTCAACGGATGTGGCGGAAAGGAAGTTGCGCCAGCGCCGTAAGACTTCGGCCTCGCCCTGCTCAATCACAAGGTTGCGGATGGCGGATGCTATGCGGCCCCACGGGACTTCCGAGCCCTTCCCAAAGCGGGCGATCCACGCAGAGGCGAAAGGACTCAGCCACGTCCCGCGATTTGGGAAAATTGCGTCCGGCTTGTTTTGATTAGTCTTTGAGATCTCACCTTTCATTGAAGATTCGGTGTTAGGTAAGATTCGGTTAGACACAACCCCCCCTTTCCCCCCCATCAGATCCAATTGCTTTCGGGACTGATAATCGCGAGGTCGGAGGGCATCACACAGCAACACCGCTTCCCGCACAGCAGCAGCGTCGTGGGTGCCGTCCAGGAGGCCATGGACGACGAGCACGAGGTCGCGCAATGCGAGGAGTTCATCGGTGCGGCGTGTCATTGATCCTCGAAACGGGTTGAAAAAGAGTGCGCCCCTCGTCGTCTGTAGAGTCCTAGCTTGGCGGGACCGGAAGCCGAGACTAGGCAGGCGCGAGGGGCGCACAAACTTCGTCCAGTCCCATGTCTCTTGCCCGGCGCTCTAACGCCGGTTGCGACTTCTTACTGCATAGAATCTCGCCCCATTGGGGCGGCTACGTCAAGGGGTCTCACGCAGGTATGTATGGCGAATCCGTCGCGTTCGCGCAAGCCCCCCCCTACCTACCCGGCGCTGCCCTGTTCCGCCAGCGCGCCCGCTTCTGCATCCAGATCGGCTTCATCCGTACCCGACGCTGCTTCGACTGCTGTCGGCGCGTCCTCTTTCGGTTCCGGCGTGGCACTGAGCCCCCGTTTCTCGCCAAAGATCAGGAAGGCGACCGTGGCCTCCTTCAGGAATTGCACGCGGTCCCGTGGGGTGAACAACGGCACGGGGATCTCAGCCGGATCACGCACCGTCGCCAGGAGCGCGCCCTGTTCTGTGAACACCTCCCGTGCGGGCTTTCTGTCACGCATTTCCTCGGCCAACTGCTGTTGTGTGAGTTGCGCGGCATCGAGTCGGTCGCCCCACACTTGCTCCATGACCTTGAGGGAGCGCTCGTACACTTCGCGCGCCTCTGTCCAGCGCCGGCGCTCCTCCACCTTCACCTTGATGCGTTCCAGTCGCGCCGCTTCTTTCGCTTCGTCTGAGTCTGGGTATCCGTATTTCATGTGTCCTCCGATGAAGGTTCGACGGCGCGGCCTTTCGGAAACCGCAGCATCTGATCCAGCCGCACTTGGTGACGCTGATATCCGAGGCCGTACTCATTCCATTCCCCGAGACAGCAGCGCCCCACGCGCACCGGCCTCCACCGCCGGATCTTTGGGTCGTAGTGCGTGAGCGGATAGAGCTGGCGCACCTTGTCCCCACAGAGCCCGCAGATTTCGTCGCCCGTTGTGAGGAAGCTCATGCGCCGTCGTCGGTGACGATTGCGTCAACCTCGCGCTGTGCATCCTCATCAATTGCAAGATTCCACGCACGGTATGGCGATTGTATGTATCGCTTCTCCGCAATGCGCCCGCTGATATGATCTACCTTCCGGGGATCGCACTCGTGTGGGTTCAGGGGTCCCTGCCACCGACTACCGCAAGTCCGACATTCCCATTGGGGAAGCGTCGGCGATTGCTTGTTTAGCGGCCTCATGACCCATCGTCCGTCGAAAGTTCGGACTCCGGTAGTACGCCTTGCGCGTGCAGAATCGCCCCGCACTCTAAACAGCGTTCCACCACTACGGCGCGAATCTTTCCCATGAAGGGATTCGACTCGACGCTCAGACGGAGCGGCCCGTCGCAGGCAAACGGCGCGGGCTTGCTGTGGGTCGCGTAGAGCACCGGCGGCAGGTTCTCCACTAGTTGCGCCCCGCGTTCTGCGCGCGCTTGAACGATGCGCGCACGGCCTTGAAGTCATCCTCCACAGCCTGCCGCACATCTTCGCCCGAACGTTTGATGAGGAGGAACCACCAGCCGACCAAGACGGCGGCCCAGAACACATGACACGCGACGAAACCGGCGAGGAGGCCCCACAGGAACGGGGTCACGCGAACGCCCGCGCGATCACTTGGCGCTTCCGTTTTCTCGCATGTTTCCGTTGCCGTTCGCGATTGTCGGTCTCCCGGCAGACTTTCCGCTCACAGACTTTCCGATGCGCCCCGACAAGGGGGCGGCGGCAATAACGACACCGTAACGTTGACATGTGGTAAGAAGGTAGTAGAAACGGGCGCCCGCGCAAGTACCCCTAACAAACGACCTAACGGCGGGGGTTATTGGTGGGGCTTGCGCGCCGGGGGACGGCTCCTATATTCCCCTCCCATGACGACCACCACGCAGCATCTGTTCCACCCCTGCCCCGACTGCATCGAACCGAGCGGACGGTTTGCCGACTTGGGGATGCACCTTGACGGGAGTCCCCGTATCTGTTGGACGTGTCAGGGGACGGGCACCGTCGTCTTTCATGACGAGATCGAGGCGGCGCTCGCGGACTATCAGGAAGCCGCCGGCTGGTCCGTCTGGGAGAACGATCACGACTCGTGGCTTGATACGTCAGACGCGGCGCGTGACCTGCGGGCGGCGTATTGGCGTGCTCATCGGCGGTCAGTATGACTACCACAGTCGCGAAACCGAAGTGCCAGTCCTGTGAGCGCCCGGCCACCTTTGTCACATCGTGGCGTACCGGCATCATGGATGCGCCAGCGTTCTGGTATGACTGCGCGGAGCACATTGCGGTGACCAAGGCGTCCTTAAACCGTAATCCCACTGTGATCGCTCGGACACTTGACCTAGTAACGGGCTACGAAGTATGACGGACGTAACGCCGTTAGTGCAGCCCCCAGTGGAGGATTTGCGGAACGCGCTCCAAATCGCGGAGGCGCAGATCGAGGTGGCAGATATCGGTATGGGGCCGATGTCAGAATTGGTGCCCACGTTTGAATCTATTGCTCGGTTGCTGCGCCATGCCCTCGCCCAACTCGGGGAACCGAACACCGCAGCCATCGACGCCGCAAAGGTGGTGCTTCGGGAGCGCAATGCACTCGCTGGGTTCGCTGACGATGAAGTGCGCTATGCCCGCGATTGCGCCGCTGCGATTTTGGACGCGCAGCTCCGGGGGGCTCCTCCACCCCAAGAAGGAACAGAAATATGAGCGACAGGGATTTGCTCTGGGTTGAGGTCAGTGCCACGGCGGTCACGTTTTGCCCCGGCCCGAAGATGCCCGAGCCTGATACGGACTTCCCAGTGTTTGTATTTGGGGGCACCCACCAGTCGCGTAAGGAGTTTGCCCGGTGGAGTGGCCTCACGTTCCCGAAGGGCGCTGGTATTTACGCGGTGCGCGTGAAGCTCGCCACCATGAAGCGGTATCGTGTGGTGCGCTCCGAGGAGTTCGTCGCCGCAAAGTATCGGACGGCGAAGTTGGAGGAAGTCAAGTGAGGGCTCCTCCACCCCAGTCCAGAGGGGACCAATGAAAAGCACACTCACACAAGGAGTTTAGATGCCCAAGGAACGCGCAGTTATCGTCACCACAGCTCACCGTGGGGTGTTCTTCGGCTACGCCACTAAGACGGACGCCGATACCATCGACCTGAAACGCGCGCGGCTCTGCGTGTACTGGTCGAGCGATATCCGGGGATTCATGGGGCTCGCTTCGGTAGGACCGTCCAAGTCCTGCCGT
>Ga0307299_10000260_pt1 | contig 17899 bp, 16 predicted proteins | sample ER_DNA_159_FD_194466 | JGI IMG/M metagenome (GOLD analysis project Ga0307299, IMG submission 194466) | Bulk soil microbial communities from the East River watershed near Crested Butte, Colorado, United States - ER_DNA_159 | ecosystem: Environmental > Terrestrial > Soil > Floodplain | place... | reverse complement strand
GCGCCGGCTGCAAAGGCAGCTTCGATCGCCTCTGTGTCGGCGTCGTCCGAAACGACGATCGCCTTCAGATCCGGCTGGGCCTGCTTGGCGCGCCGGACGCACGAGACGTGATCCGTGCTCGCGTCGATTCCGGCGATGAACATGTCGGGGCGGTGCTCCTCGATGAGCGCAAGTGCCTCGTCGACGTCGGTCGCACGCCCCGCTACCTCGATCCCTACTCCCGCGACCAGCTGATCCATCGCATCCAACCACACCGGATGCCTGTCCAGAATGACCGCTGCTCTCTCCCTCGTCCTCATCGAAAGGGCCGCCTTTCGATCCGCAGTGACAGATTTTCTATCCGTAGTACAGGTATCGAGGACACTACTCGCCCCTCGAATGCCCTGTCTAGAGGGTCATAGTTGAAACTAGCCAATTATCTAGGTCTAACCGACCGAAACTTGCCGATTTCTACGCAAGCGTCGTCGCTTTATGCCGCAAGACGGTAAAACGCAGCACCTACCATCCGGCCGAACCAGCCAGGGCAGGCGCGGAGCAGGGGCCGCAGGAGCTGGCCGCTTGCACCGGTCCGGGAGTGCTGTCTGACCCGCCCGAGGCTGGTGTAGGCGAGCGAGCTCTCGACTGCGCCCCAGCTCGCCTTGAACGAGCGGAGACCTTCATCCTCGAGGTCGCTGCGGCCGAAATCGAGCGTCCGCGCACCCGACGAGGCGCTGCGCCGGATGCACTCCCAGAAGAGGAGGTTGTTCGGACGCAAGGCCCAGTGCTTCCGGTCCGAGGCGCCGTACTTGTAGACGACCCGGCCGTTCCACTCCAGGAACACGGCGCCGGCCACCGGTACGTTCTCGTGGTATGCGAGCAACACGAAGCCCAGGCCGGGGTCGACCAAGTGGCGCCAGAGGGACTCGAAGAACCGACGAGGCTGTGGCGGGACGCCGAGGCGGCGCCTCGTGTCGGCATGGAGGTCGAAGTACGTGCGCACGAGATCGTCGCGTTGCTCCGCGACCCTGACCTGAAGCCCCACTTTCTCCGCCTTGCGGATGTTTCGGCGCACCTGGGGCTTGAATGCCGCGAACAGCGCCTCAGGGTCGCCCAGCTCGAGCTCGTGCCGCACCCCGCGGATCTCGCCACGCTCCTCGAAGCCCGCGAGCGGCGCCCGAATTTCCAGCGACCGGACCTGGCGCTCCCGCCGGAGCTCCTCGACGGCCTCCGCGAGCTCGCGCTCGCCGAGCGCTGCGGTGGTGAGGGGCGGGCACACATCGGTGAAGGGAAGCGAGATCCAGCGCCTCGAGCGCAGGCGGCCGCCGACCTCCACGAAGGGAACGCCACCGACGATCTCGCCTGCCGCGGAGCGGACTACCGCAGCGAGCGGCTCGTAGCCGTAGGCCTCGGCCAGAGCCGCGACCCAGGCCGGGTGGTGGTAGGGCAGGGCGTCGGGGTGAGCGAGCAGGAACTCACGCCAGCGCTCGTCGTCCCCGGCGAGTAGCGCGGCGGCCTCCGTGACGCGTGGTGCCTCAGAGACGGCCAAGCTTCACCAGCCTCCTGACGAGCGTGCCGAGCAGCATCGGGAGCTCGACGAGGCCGGGACGCACGTCGTCGCGCGCGAAAATTGCCCCCTCGTGCGGTGGCAGCAGGGACGCGAGGTAGGCCTTCGCAGGAAGGCGCCTGCGGGCGATCTCCTTGACCGCCGTGGGGAGATCCGTCGACAGCCGAACCCAGCGCTCACCGGGCCGGGCGACGGCTCGCGGGAGCCGCTCGCCACGCTGCGCCAGCCAGAGCAGCCAGGGGAAGTCGACGCCCGCTCGTCCGCAGAGGCTGTGCCAGCCCCAGACGCGAGGGTTGATGTCGAGCAACAGGGTTCGCCCGGTCGTGGCATCGACCTTGTACTCGATCTCCACGAGCCCGTTGAACCCGCTTTCCGCGATCAAGCGCCGTGACGGCTCCTCGAGGCTGGGGCAGTCGATCGTCTCCACGAAGGTGCTGGCCCGTCCGAAATCCGCCGGGTACTGGCGCGTGCGCTTGGCCGTCAGCGAGCAGAGCACCTTGCCGGACTCGGCCAGGGCCGCGTACGACAGCTGCACGTCCCCGCCGCCGCGCACGAGCTCCTGGACGACCAGGGTTTCCGGGTCGACGAGCTCCACGGCTTCGTCGTAGCGGCGGAGCAGCGTCTCGCGGTCGTCGGCCCGCCACGCCTTCGCCGCGGTGAAGCGGTTGCTCCGCTCCTTCACGGCCGGCTTCAGGATGAGCGGAAAGCGAAGCTCTGCCTGCTCGAGGTCGCGCCGGGAGCGGGGGTAAAGCGAATGCGGGTAGTCGACGCCGGCCAGAACGGCGAGCTCGTGGGTCAGTCGCTTGTCGTGTGCCCAGCGCAGCACGTCCCAAGGCGGGGTCGTCAGCGCGAGCATGGGCGCGAGCCTGTCGTGGTGGTGCGCCACGAACTCCGCGGAATCGTCCGAGGAGGGGAAGAGCGCCCAGGTGTGGCCGCCGGCGTGAGCCAGCCGCTCGAGCAGCTCGAGCCGCGCTTCCGTCGATTCCGGCCATTCGTAGGTCGCCTCGTTGAAGCGAGAGAAGCAGGCGAGCCTGTCGTCGCCCGAGGCGATCACGTGCACAGGCACGTTTCTTCGGCCGAGGCTGCGGACGACACCGAGCGCCCGGTAGTCCGATCCGAGGACGAGCGCGGCAGTCGGAGGCCCTGCCAGCGGGCGCAGGCCTGAATCCTGGGCGGCCTCCGCCCTCTCGACGAGCATCAGGGTGCGACCGTGCGCGGGCGCCCGAGCACGCCACGCACGAGCTCACGGCCGGCGTACTCCGTGCCCGCGACGAAGCGCATCAGCGGCCCAAAGCTGTGGGCGGCCGGAGCGCCGAGGAAATGTAGCCCGTCCACGCTCGACTCGAACCCGCGGCCGAGCACCGGATAGCCGTTCACGGCCTCGACCTGGTCGACGAGCTCGCGGGCGAGGAACGGGTAGCGCGACACGTCGACGCGGTACCCCGTGCCGAGGAGCACGTGCTCGACCTCGCGGCTGCTGCCGTCGTCGAACTTGACGACCGCGCGTCCGTTCTTCTCGGTCGCCTGGACGGCGACGATGCCGGAGGTGATCGTGACCGTGCCCATCCTGGGCGGCAGCCAGCCGGCTCCCGCCGGACGCAAGGCCTTCCGCGTCATCCAGGTCTGCAGCCGCCGCGGCATGCTTCTGAACGCATTCGGCAGAGCCACCATCCAGCTGATGCCGGCAGGGCCGACATCAGGCGGCGCGTACAGCAGCCGAGAGACCGGGCCGAGCTTGTGATGCCAGCGCCGTGACAGCCAGCTGACCTCCGGTGCGCGGGCCGCGACCTCCACGCTCGCGCCGGCCTCGGCGAGGAGAGCCGCCGACTCGAGGGCGCTCTGGCCGCCGCCGACGACGAGCACGCTCGTGCCCGAGAAGACGCTCAGGTCGTCGTGCTCGCAGGCGTGACTGACGAGCCCGCGCGGGAGCTCGCGAAAGACCTCGGGGAACCACTTGAAGTCGGCGATGCCGGCTGCGACGACGACCCGGCCGGCGTGCAGGCGCTCACCGTTCTCCAGCGTCAGGTTGAAGCCGTTGCCGTTCCGGGCCACCTCGCGGACGCGCTCGGAGCTCAGCTCGGGCAGCGCCTGCTGCTGGAACCAGCGGCCGTAGTCCACGAACCGCGTGAGCGGCACGGGCTCGACGGGCCGCTCGCCGATCGCCTCTTCGTATCGAGGGAGGCTGAGCCGTCCGTCGGGGTCACCGATGTTGCAGGCGACATACGGCGACCGGAGCAGCATTCCCTCCGGCATCTGGTCGTCCCAGAAGGACATCGGCTCGCCGAATCCGGCGATGCTGAACGAGTCCGCCGAGCCGAGGTGGGCGGCGGCCATCAGCCCGTAAGGGCCTGCGCCGATGATTGCAATGTCAGAGTCAGTCATCACGTCTCCTCAAGTCGTCCTCGCATCCGTAAGACTGGCAGCCGTTTCGCCGCTTCCCAACTATCCATTCGGTGAGTTCGTGCGTTCCGGCCGGAGTCTCGACTCGACCAGTTGCACAAGCTCCTCGAGCAGCGCCGGGTTCGTGTCGAGCCGCTTGAGGCCGTGCCGTTTCACCAGTTGGATTCGAGGGAGCTCGCCGATGCTCGAGATCAGCATCACGCGGCCGATCCGTTCGAGATGGCGGTCGACGTCCCCGATTCGGCTCTGGAAGATGCTGTAGGCGGGGATGCCGAGGTAGGCCGCCTCGCGCAGGATCGTCCCGCCGGAGCAGACGACCAGGTCGACCCCCTTGAGCAGCGACACGAACGGGACGCTTTCCCCCAGCACGACGGGCTCGTTGATCCACTCGAACCGTGCGAGATCGGCGATTTGCTCCCGGTAGCGCGGCGCGAAGACGACGGTCGCGTCACCTCGCCTGGCGAGGTGGTCGAGCAGGGCGAGCCCGAGCGCGCGTGAGCGCTCGTCGTAGTAGTGGCTCCGTTCTGCAGGCGGGCGGACGAGCACGACGACCGTGTCGCTTCGTGCGCCGGCCGGCAGGCGCCAGGCCGGGGCCGCCTCGACGTCGATCTCCGCGAACGAGATGTCTTCCTTGAGGCCGCGGAAGGCGAACAGCCGGTCGGCCCGCATGCCCTGCTCCGTGAAGCTGGTGGGATCGACGACGTCGGGATGGAGGATGTGGGAGCCCGTGAACCGGTAGAAGCCGGCGTTGGCGAACTCGTAGTCGCCGACGATGAACGAGGGGATCCCATAGCGGCGCGCGACGAGGGCGGCGGGCCGCGAGGCCGCCAGCAGCACCTGAGGGCGGCCGATCTTGGCGAAGAGCTGCGTCAAGCGTCTGGCGCGCTGCAGCGTCCCGGTCGCCTTCGCCAGCTTCGAAGCCCCGAACGCCTGGCCGACGACATGGAAGTCGTGTGTCCGTTGCCGCAGGAGCTCGACCGCGTTCCCGTAGTCGCGGGCCGTCACCACGACGCGGTGGCCGCGTGCCTCGAAGGCCGCCCGAAACGGATACAGGTACTGCACCTGGGGCGGGTTGTCGATGTCCAGCCAGACCGCGAATCCGTGCGCCGCGGCCTCCCGGGTGCGGGCAGGGTCGCGCGGCAGCTCGAGTGTGGCCACCCGCCCAGCGTCACACCGCCGGCCCCGCTCGCCAACTAGCCGTTCGGCGAGGAAGCAGTAGCCATCCTGTTCGTCCGACGCGTCGATCCAGCGCGGCAGCGTGCCTAGGTTTCGTGTGGCCGACGACAGCTTCGGCACGAACCGTGAATATTCGACCCGCGAACTCCATGGCCGTACCGCCGACGCTCGCCTATCTCGCGGGTGCGAGGCCGAACTTCGTCAAGCTGGCGCCGGTCCTCCACGCTCTCAGGGGGAGGCTTCCCGAGGCGAGGCACCTGCTCGTCAATACGGGACAGCACTACGACCGCGAGCTGTCCGGCGCCTTCATCGACGCGCTCGCGCTGCCCCAGCCCGACTATCTCCTCGGTGTCGGCTCCGGCTCGCATGGCGCGCAGACCGCGCGCGCGCTCGAGCGTGTCGAGGAGGTGCTGCTGGCGGAACGGCCCGACGTGCTGGTGGTTTCGGGGGACGTCAACTCGACGCTCGCGGGCGCGCTGGCGGCGGCCAAGCTGCAGATCCCGGTCGCCCACGTCGAGGCCGGCCTGCGGAGCTTCGACTGGACGATGCCCGAGGAGCTGAACCGCGTGCTCGTGGACCGGCTCTCCGACTGGTGTTTCACGCACAGCCCGGAGGCTGCGACGAACCTCGCTGCCGAAGGGATCGCCGAGGATCGCGTTCACTTCGTCGGGAACACGATGATCGACTCGCTCAGCCTCATGCTTCCTGAGGCGGAGGAGTCGGACGTCCACGAGCGCCTCGGGATCGAGCGCGGTTCGTACCTGCTGGTGACGCTGCACCGGCCGAAGCTCGTCGACGGGAGCCTGCTCGTCCCGACGGTCGAGGCATTGGCCGAGCTCGCGCGGCGCTACCCTGTGGTCTTCCCGGCTCATCCGCGGGTGCGTACGCGCCTCGACGAGCTGCCGGAAGCGGCCGCCCTGCGCGTCGTCGATCCCGTCGGCTACGTCGACTTTCTAGCGCTCGAGGCCCACGCCGCGGGTGTGATCACGGACTCCGGTGGGGTCCAGGAGGAAACGAGCTACCTCGGCGTGCCGTGCTTCACCGTCCGCGACAACACGGAGCGGCCCGTGACGGTCACGAGCGGGACGAACACGCTGCTGGGGCTGGACGCGGGGGCGCTGCTCCAGATTCCCGAGCTGCTCAGCTCCGCTCCACGCACGCGGCGCGCGATCCCCGGCTGGGACGGCCGCGCTTCCGAACGGCTGGCGGACATTCTCACCGCGGATCTCGCTCGGCCGGGGTCGCAGGGCCGGCCGCTCGCGGTGGCGGCTCCGTAAGCGGGCGAACGTGTTCACCGCCCAGGCGCCGTTCCTGCTGCTGGACTACTTCCGAGCCCCGTACACGGTCGAGCCGGGCGGCTCGGTCGAGCCCTTCAGCGCGCTCCGCGCCGACGCCACCGGCAAGGCCCTGCTCTATCCGTCGTTCACGGAGGCGCCGAACGAGCTCGGGAGCTGGTGTCTGGGCTCGATCCGCCTGCATGCCCGCGTCGCCGAGGACGAGCAGATGCGCGCGTGGCTCTCTGGCGCAGCAAGCACCTGGTCGCCGGCCGAGCCGCTGGAGCCGCTCGACGGCGACGCGACGGCCTCGATCTGGCGGAGCGACGCGGGCGAGGTTGCGCTTCCCTTCGACCCGAACGATGCGATCACGGCCTACTGGAGCGAGCGGTATCTGGGCAGCGAGCAGTCGAGCGCCTGGCTCCGTCGCCTGTACTACCGTGCGCGGCCGCTGCTGCCTCGGCAGGCACAGATCGCCATGCGCCGGGCCTACAGCCGAGTCCAGGGCCGCAGCGAGTTTCCGAGCTGGCCTGCCGAGACCAGCCTGCACGACCTCTACGACCGCCTCTTCCAGGAGCTGCGCTGGCTGACAGGCGGCCCGGTGCCCACGATTGCCCCCTGGCCCGGCGGGCGCCGCTGGGCGCTCGTGCTGACCCACGACGTGGAGACTGCGGCCGGGGCCGCAAACGTCGGCCTGCTGCGAGAGGTCGAGTTCAGCCGGGGATTTCGGTCGAGCTGGAACTTCGTCCCCTTGCGCTACGAGCTCGACGAAGCGCTCCGCGAAGAGCTCGACGAGGCCGGCTTCGAGATCGGCGTCCACGGGCTCAAGCACGACGGCCGCGATCTCGAGTCGCTCGAGACCCTCGAGCGGCGCCTGCCGCAGATCCGGCAGTACGCAGAGCGCTGGAGTGCCGTCGGCTTCCGCTCACCGGCCACTCACCGGCACTGGGAGTGGATGCCGCTGCTGGGCTTCGACTACGACTCGTCGTATCCCGACACCGATCCGTACGAGCCGCAGGCCGGAGGCTGCTGCACCTGGCTGCCGTTCTTCAACGGCGAGCTGGTCGAGCTTCCGATCACGATGCCGCAGGACCACACGCTCTTCACGATCCTCCGTGTCGAGGACGAGCAGCCCTGGCTCTCGAAGGCGGCATTCCTGCGTGAGCAGGGCGGCATGGCCTTGCTGATCACCCATCCCGACTACATGCTCGAGCAGCGCTACCTCGACGTGTACGCGCGGCTGCTCGACGGGCTGTCCGGCGACGAAACGCTCTGGCGCGCACTTCCGCGTGAGGTCAGCGCCTGGTGGCGGCGCCGCGCCGATTCACGCGTCGAGCGTAACGGCGCGGGCTGGGTCGTCGAAGGCCCGGCGACCGGCGAGGCCACGATCGTCGAGCGTTAGCGCTCGGCGCGGAGGAAGGCGACGGCCGCCTCGGTGCGGTTGCCCACGCCGAGCTTCCGGTAGATCGAGGCGAGGTGGAACTTGACCGCGTGGACGCTCACGTCGAGCCGTTCGGCGATCTCGCCGTTCTTCAGTCCCTCAGAGGTCATCTCCAGCACGGTCGTCTCCCTCGGAGAGAGCGTGGAAATGCAATCCGCGGGCTGCGCGTTCACGACTCACGTCCAAGTTGCGGCCGCGCGGCGGCGGCAGCCGCGACGAGGCCTCCGGCGATCAGCACCCAGCCTGCGAGCTCGCCGCTGTGCTTGACGACGGCCTTCAGCTGGTAGCCCCACGTCTCCGGCCCGAGCCCCAGCATCGAGACGACCTTCGTCCCGATTCCGTGCACGACGAACGCGACGACGAGCACGATGCAACCCTCGCGGAGGACACGGCGAGCCGTTCCTCCGGGCGCAGCCGACCAGAGGAGGGTCAAGGCGGCCGCGCCCAGGGGTACGGCGATCAGCAGGACATGAGCAGGGTGCGCGATCCGCAGGGCGAGCAGCAACGCGAGCAGGGCGGATAGGCCGACCAGCTCCCTGCTGCGCTCGCCACCTCGCAGGGCGGCCGCAAGCGACGCGACCGCCGCGAGAGCGAGCGCGGCGAGGCTCGTGATCCCGAAGATGCTGTTGTGGGTCATCATGTCGAGCGGGCCCAGCCGCTGGTCGTAGACGGCGAAGTCGATCAGCTGCGCGGTCGTCGCGGCGATCGCGATCGCGGCCGCGGCGATGCGCACGCGCCAGACCGCGTAATCGAGCCGCCCAGAGCTTGACAGGGTGCGAATCGCGGCGACCACCTCCTGGACTCAGCCTCGCAGACAGCTGCAGGGCATCCAACTGGTCGAATGTCGAGGGCCTGTGACCCATTTGAGTCCATTTGAACCACCCGTTCGACCGCTTGTGGTGGATAGCGCTTAGGAGGACGATTGTCGAGGCATGGTCTCCTCGCTTGTTCCGCGTAACCACGTGGGTCGGCGCCTGGCGTTGGCCTGGCTCGTCGCAGCAGTGGGTCTGGCAGTCGCCTCCCCGGGGCTCGCCGGCAGGACGAACCCTCCTCCCCGGAACACCGCGGGAGCGACGGCGCCGGCGGCTCAGAACACTCAGCAGAGGATCCCGACCGCGCCTGCCCAGCGGATGCCGGCGGGTGAAGGCACCGAGATGGCCCGCCTGCTCGTTCTCGTGCTCGGCCTGCTCCTCTTGACCGTGCTCCTGCCGGTTCAGATCACCAAGCGCCTGGTGGCGCGGCGCGAGGCTCGACGAGAGCGAGCGGTGGTCGCCCTGGTGCCACGCGAGCGACCGAGCCGAGACACCTAGCCAGACGGCTAGCGCAGATCGTGAGAGCCGTTCCAACGGCCTGTAGGCGCGGACTGGGACGCGGCATACCCTTTGATCGTGCTGGAGGCTATGCACCGCGCCGACACCGACGGAGCCGGCTGGCCAGGGCGGGTCTGTTCAACGAACGGAGATTGACCAATGGATCTTGCGCTCTACGTCCGCGTCCTCTGGAGGTTCAGGATTGTCGTTGCTGCCGGCCTCGCGCTTGCGATTCTGCTCGCGTTCTTCGCAGTTGAACGCGTCAGCATCTCGAATGGCAGGATGAAGCTCGCGCCGCGGAAGGCGGAGGTCTGGAAGACCGACTCGTTCCTGCTCGTGACGCAGCCTGACTTCCCCTGGGGACGCACTGTCACGCGCTACACGTCGGGGGATCCCGGCACCGGGAAGCCGTCGGTTGCCCAGGGAGATCCGCAACGCCTCGCGACCCTGACCGCTCTCTACGCGCCGCTCGCCACGAACGACGAGGTTCGTTCGAAGATCGGCCTCTCGAATCTCCATCCGTCGAAGGAGACGTACACCGTGACGGCGGTTCCGGCACCCGCCTACTCGAACCCTGCGATCCAGCCGATCCTCGACTTCAGCGCGACGGCCGCCACCCCGGCTGCCGCAGTCTCGCTCGCGCAGAGGGCGTCGAACGCGTTCCGGCAGTGGCTGCAAAGGTGGCAGCGGGCCGGGGGCATCCCACCCGCAGATCGAGTCGTGCTCGTGCCGTACACGCGAGCGACCCCGCCGCAGCTCGTCTCCCACCCGGGAAAGACACTGCCTGTGATCGTCTTCCTGACGATTTTGGGGATCACGGTCGGCCTGGCACTCGTGCTCGAGAACCTTCGGCCGAGACCGGCAGCCGCGCGCCGCGAGACCATTGACGAGCTCCACGCCGAGCGCGCGGGGCCGGCGCGCCGGACCGCCTGACGCGATGGCGACGATCGCCGCGAGGGGCGAACGCCGCAGCCTGCTCCCGGCGCTGGTGCTCGTCGGCGCCGCCGGCTTGCTGACCGTCTCGGTCGCTGAGAACTCCCACGTCTCGGCGGTCGCTCCGCTCGTGCTGCTGGCCGCGCTCGTGGCAGCCGGCTACCGCGTCCTCTTCCGCTGGGAGTCGCTGCTGGCCGCCATCGTCCTGGTGATCTTCCTCATCCCGATCAAGCGGTACACGCTGTCGTCGGAGCTGCCCTTCAACCTCGAGCCGTACCGGCTGCTGATCGCGTTCGTGGCGGTTGCGTGGCTGGCTTCCTTGCTGATCGACAAGCGCGTCCGCCTCCGCGCGAGCGGCCTCGAGGCGCCGATCGCGCTCTTCGTCTTTGCGGCCCTCGCCTCGGTGGTGGTGAACGGGTCGCGGATCGAGAGCGTCGGCCTGACCTCCTTGGTCGTGAAGACCTTGACGTTCTTCGCCAGCTTCTTCGTGCTCTTCTACGTCGTGGTCAGCGTCGTCGATAGACGGGAGCACCTCGAACGGCTCGTGCGCCTGCTCGTCAGCGCCGGGACACTCGTGTCCTTCGCCGCAATCGTCGATTCGCGCACCGGGTACAACGTCTTCAACCACCTCGGGTCCGCGCTGCCGTTCCTGACCTACCACGATCCCGCGACCGCCGTCGCCGCGACGACGGCCGTGCTGGACCGCAGCGGCCGCCTGCGGGTGTACGCCTCCGCGGAGCACCCCATCGAGCTCTCGGCCGTCCTGGTGATGCTGATCCCGCTCGCGTTCTACCTGGCGAAGGCGAGTGGCCGCCGCCGCTGGTTCTTCATGGCCGGAGTACTCGGGCTTGGGGCGCTCGCGACCGTCTCCCGTACGGGCGCGATCATGATGGTCGTCCTCGGGCTCGTGCTGCTCCGGCTCCGGCCTACTGATGTGAAGCGGTTTGCACCGCTCCTCATCCCGGCCGTCTGTGCCCTCTACTTCGCCCTCCCTCACACGCTCGGGAGCTTCTATTCCGCGTTCTTCCCCAAGGGCGGCCTGATCGCGGATCAGTCCACCACCGTCACGGGCAACAGCGCCGGCGCGGACGGGCGACTCGCGGACATCGGGCCGTCCCTGCACGAGTGGGCGCAGAAGCCCGTGTTCGGAGAGGGATTCGGGAGCCGCGTGGTCTCGCGGGACGTCAACACCGCCCCCGACGTGCCACGGTCGCGCCTCCTCGACGACCAGTGGCTCGGCTCGCTGCTCGAGATTGGATTCGTCGGCATCTGCGCCTTGCTCTGGCTGTTCATTCGCCCGATTCGAAGGATGTCCCGGATTGCGCGCGAGGACGACGGGGACGACGGGTGGCTAGCGGCGGCGCTCGCTGCCTCGCTCTTCGGCTTCGCTATCGGAATGCTGACCTTCGACGCGTTGGGATTCGTGCAGGTGACGATCACCTTCTTCCTGCTGCTCGCGCTGTCCTCGGTACTTCGCAACCTCTATGAGGAGAAGCGGGCCGGCCGGCAAGAAACAGGACTGAGCGGGTCTCCAGCGTGAGTGTCGCGCAGACCTTCAAGCGCGCCGGTCGGGGCGTCGAGCGCTACGGCCTCGGTCCCTTCGTGTCGGAGGCCGTGACGCGTCCGGTGCGGCCCTGGCTCGCACCGCTCGCCGGCCACGCGCTCCGACGCCGCGCAGCCCGCGCACGAGGGCTCGACGACTTGCTCGACATCGCCTTTGGCTTCGACTCCTTCGGCATCACGATCGTGCCCGGCCAGGTTCGCGACGAGATCGGTGGCCTCCTGAGGCGGCTGCACGAGGAGCCGCCGCGCCGCATGCTCGAGATCGGGACCTGCACGGGCGGCAGCCTCTTCCTCTTCGCCCAGGTCGCGGCGCCCGACGCACACGTGATCAGCGTCGACCTCCCCGACGGCGACTTCGGCGGCGGCTACCCGGCCTGGAAGACGCCGCTCTATCGGAGCTTCGCGCAACCACTGCAGCGACTCGACCTCCTCCGCGCCGACTCCCACGACCCGGCGACGGTCGAGCAGGTCGACTCCCTGCTCGGCGGCGAGCAGCTGGACTTCCTCTTCATCGACGGAGACCACTCCTACGACGGCGTGAAGCAGGACTTCGAGTCGTACTCACCGCTGGTCCGCGAGGGCGGCCTGATCGGCTTTCACGACATCGCCGCACCGCCAGGGGGTGGACCGGTCATCGACTCTGACGGCTCGCTCTTGCTTGTCGGCGACGTCCCGGACTACTGGAAGAGCATTCGTGCCCGGTATCCGAGCGAGGAGTTCGTGGCCGCGGCCGAGGGCTGCTTCGGGATCGGGCTCCTGCAGTTCTGAGGCTTTAGCGAGCCGTTCTCAGAGCCGGTTGGCCCGGGTCTCCGCCGCATCGGCTTGCTGCTCAGGCGCCAGCTCGGCGACCGCCTGGTGCGGACGTTCGCCGAACGGCGGCGGATCGAGCCCGAACAGCGTCCGTAGAGCCCCGACGGATGCGGCGCGCCGTTCCCGCCGCTCCTGCTTCTCCTTCGCGCCGTAGCAGGCGCGGAGCAGGTGCCCGAGTGCGAAGGCTCCGATTGCCGCGGCGCCTCGCAGGCGCGAGAAGTGCTTCGCGATGTACAGGCGGCGCGCGTACGCGTCCTGCGCCACGAGCCGGGTGCTCCAGCCCGCCCGGCCGGCGTGGTGGAGGATCGTCATCGTCGGCAGGTGCCTGACCTGCCAGCCCCCGCGCTTGATGCGCAGACAGAGGTCCGGCTCCTCGCAGTACATGAAGAAGCGCTCGTCCATCGAGCCCCCGCCGAGGAGCGCCTCGCGTCTCGCGAGCATGAACGACCCGGACGTCCAGTCACATTCGACCTCCGAGTCGTAGAGGCGCAGGTCGAGCTCGCGCTCGCCGAGCCACCGTGCCCGAAACGGGAACCGCTCGGAGCCGATCGCCTCGAAGAACAGGCGCGTCGCGGTCGGAAAGCGGCGGATCGTCGGGTAGACCTTTCCCTGGGGATCCAGCTGGCGCACGCCGACGAGGCCGACCTCGGGGCGCCGCCGGAGCTCTTCCAGGAGGCCGGCGAGCGTTCCGGTCAGGATCTCGGTGTCCGCGTTGAGGAAGAGGACGTACGGCGCGGTCACGGTGGCGAGCGCGCGGTTGTTCCCGTAGGCGAAGCCTCGGTTCGCGCACCGGAGGACGCGCGCCTCCGGGAAGAGGCGTTCCACAAGCTCTGCGCTGCCGTCGCTCGACTCGTTGTCCGCCACCACGACGTCCAGCTCGATCTCGCCCGCGCGTTCGTAGAGCGTCGTCAGGCATGGCTTGAGCCAGAACGCGCTGTTGTGAGAGACGATGACGACCGCGAGATCGGCCACTACAAGCGGTCTACCAACTGCGCGTCGCGAACGCCACTAGTCACTCGGCTAGGGCAGTGGAGGGAAAGCTGATCGCTCGGCCCTCGCTTCCGCGACCGCCCGTGCCTACATTCCAGGTAATGAGCGGCAATCCCCCCGCGCCGGCCCGGCTGAGCTATGCCGCGGTGACCCCGGCCCGTGACGAAGAGGTGAACCTCGCCCGCCTGTCGGAGTCGTTGCTGGCCCAGACGCTGCGCCCGACTCGCTGGGTGATCGTCGAGAACGGCTCGAGCGACGGCACCGCCGCGCTCGCGCAGCAGCTCGCCGCGCGGCACGACTGGATCTCACTCGTGCAGGCGGAGCCCGGCGACCGCTACGACCGGACCTCGCCGTACATGCGGGCCTGGCATCGCGGAGTCGAGGCGCTCGGCGGCGCGGGCGATCTCGTCGTCAAGCTCGATGCCGACGTCTCGATGGGGCCGGACTACTTCGCAGGCATCGTCGCCGCGTTCGAGCGCGACCCGACGCTCGGGATAGCGAGCGGGACGCTGTTCGAGCAGCGCAGGGGTGACTGGGAGGAGATCGTCCTCCTCGGCGACCACGTCTGGGGCCCGACGCGCACCTACCGCCGCGCCTGCCTCGAGGTCGTGCTCCCGCTCGACGACGGCATTGGCTACGCGTCCATCGACGAGGCGAAGGCGCACCTCGCCGGCTTTCGCACCGCGACGCTGGGCAACCTCCCGTTTCGCCACCATCGCCCGGAGGGCGCCGGCGAGGGATCGCGGTGGAAGTCGTGGAGCGAACAGGGCGTCGCGGCCCACTACACGGGCTATCGCTTCTCGTACCTGGCCGCCCGAAGCCTCTACCGGGCCGTCCGAGACCCGGCGTCGCTCGGGCTCCTCACCGGCTACCTCGGCGCGGCGCTTCGACGAGCTCCGCGGTACGACGACCCCGAAGTGATCGCCGCGCTCCGCAGGACGCAGCGAGCGCGGAACCTGGCCATGATCGTCCGCGCCCGGATCCAGAGACCGGGCCCGGCGTGATCGTCACCACCTAGCCGATCGGGTAGCCCACCGCCGCAGGCCCGGTGTTTTGGCCAATATCCGCGCGCCCGCACCGGATCTAAGGTGACTGCGTGGGCACGGCTTCGGTCGGCACCGGCTTGCCGCCTGCGCCTTCGACGGCGGCAGAGCCTCCTCCGCCCGGGTCGCTCCATTCCCGGGTCGTCAGCGGCTTCGCCTGGAAGGGCGCCTCGGAGGTCGCGCTCGTGGCCTCGAAGACCGTGGTGGCGATCATCCTCGCCCGGCTGCTCGCGCCACACGACTACGGCGTCGCCGGGATGGTGATCGTGTTCACGACGATCGCGCCGATCTTCTCCGATCTTGCGCTGGGAGCCGCCCTCATCCATCGCGAGACGCTGACGGAGGCCGACCGGTCCACGGTCTTCTGGACGAGCGTCGCGACCGGTGCCCTCCTCACGACTGCCTGCGTCCTCCTCTCCGGCCCGCTCGCCGCGTTCTACAACACGCCGGAGGTTCAACCACTGTTCATCGTCTTCTCGTCCATCTTCGTGCTCGGCTCCCTTGGAGCGACCCAATTCGCCCTGCTCACACGAGAGATGGACTTCCGCGGCCTCGAGACGCGCGTCATCGCCAGCACGATCCTCGGCGCGGCCGTCGGGATCGCGATCGCGGTCGTGGGGGGAGGCGCCTGGGCGATCATCGGGCAGCAGGTCACGGTCGCCTTCGTCTCAACGGTGCTGCTGTGGACGTTCTGCAAGTGGAAGCCCCGCTTCACCTTCTCGCGGCGAAGCCTCCGCGAGCTCGGGGGCTACAGCGGCAACGTCTTCGGCTCGCACGTGATCGTCCAGATCGGTCCCAGCGTGAACAACCTGCTGATCGGCAAGTGGGCCGGCGCGGCGGCCCTCGGCTCCTACACCCTGGCGCAGAACGTGATCCTGATGCCGTTCTACCGGATCGCCGCCCCGATCGAGACCGTCCTTTTCCCCGCCTTCTCCCGGCTGCAGCGCGAGCCCGAGCGCATCGCCGCGGTCTGGTTGCGGGCCAACCGGGTCGTGGCCGCGATCACGTTCCCGTCGCTTCTCGGGCTTGCCGCCGTCGCGCCCGACTTCGTCCACGTGATCCTCGGCGACAAGTGGAACGGGGCGACGGTCGTGATCCAGATCCTGTGCTGGGTCGGCATGCTTCAGGCGCTGCAGCGGCTGAACTTCAGCGTCCTCCAGGCGCGCAACCACACCCGCGAGCTGCTCTGGTTCTCGGTCTTCTCGTTCTCGGCCGGCGTTGCAGCCGTCGGCGCGGCGCTTTGGTTTGGCTCGGGCGTGGACGGGGTCGCCCTTGCGTTTGCAGCCGTCTCGACCGTGACGCTGCCGCTCTTCACCCATGTGACGGCTCGCGCGGTGAACTCGTCGCTTCGAGCGTGCGCGGCGAACCTGGCAGGGGTCGCCCAGGCCTCGGCGGGCATGGCTCTCGCGATCGTCGGGGTGCGGTACCTGCTCGTCGAGGCGGGGATGAGGCCGGTCTTCCGCCTCGTTCTGTGCGTTCTCCTCGGCGCGGCCGTCTTCACGCTGCTGGCCGCCTGGCGGGCCCCGCAGCTACGCGGCGAGGTCCGGGCGGCGAGGGCACGCCTCCGGGACCGTCAGCGTTCGACCCCCTAGCCCTCGTGCCTGCGCGTCAGCGCTTCACGAGCCGCTGGGCGGCGCGCCACCGCTTCGCGCTCACCAGCCTCGGCTGCGAGCCGGGGGCGCCGTAGGCGCCGCCGGCGTAGACGCTGTCCGAGACCAGCGCGTCGAGCGTCTTGCGGGTCCAGCCGGCACTCGGCGCCGCCAGCTGTCGGCGCTTCAGCTCCCGGATGATCGCCGCGTGCCGTTGGCCTTGCGCGGCGAGCGCGAAAACCAGCCGGACGGCCTGCACGCTCGACGAGGGCCTCAGGCCCGCGCTACCAAGCGCATAGCCGAACGGCACGTGGCGCGAAGCCGCGCCGCAGGAGCCCGAGCCGAACATGTTCCGGGTCCAGCTGGTCACATACGGTGACGCGAGGTACCGTCGGCACTCGTTGCCCTGTGGAGCCCGCGCGAACAGGTTTCCCGTGACCTTGACGCGAGAGGTGCCGGGCACCGCCTCGCAATCGGTGCGGATCGGGCCGTTCGGCCACGTGCTCGCGTGCGGGCTCTCCGGGAGATACGTGTTCCGGCGGAAGACGATGTTGCCGCACTTCCCGGGCTTGCCCTCGCTCGTGATCATGATCCCGTACCAGGTGTCGCCGCCGAGCTGGGAGTAGAGATTGCCCTCGAACGTCACGTTCGACATGTCCCCCTGATCGCCGTTGATCTGCATGAAGGTCGACGCACAGCGGAGGAAGCGGCTGTTGCGGATCGTGACGCCGTCGACGTACCCGTTGATCTCGAAGCAGTCCGGGTGAGAGCTGCCCCACCGCGAGGAGGGCACGTTCCAGAAGACATCGTGGAAGGTGACGCGGTAGAAGAGGATGCCCGACGCGGGCCGCGCCAGCTTGCCGCCGCACCTGTTCCCGGGACCGGTCGCGTCGCTCGTCCCGATCGCCGAGTCCTCCTCGCCCGGGGTCTTGTAGCCCCCCCACGAGCCGCCGCGGAAGGTGATCCGGCGCGTGCCCTCCATGATGAAGAAGGTCTCCCCCGACACGTGATCGAAGGTGACGTCGGTCGTGCAGGAGTCGATGAAGAGGCTGCGGTCGTTCGCTCCGGCTCTCGCCAGCCTCAGCCGTGAGAGGGTGATGTGATTCGACCCGTCCAGCGTGAGCCGGCCGCCGAAGGAAACAGAGGCCCCGCGAGCGGGCCGGAACATGACGTGGGTGGGCGAGGACTTGGGCGCGCCGCCGATGGTCTGTCCCGGGTACCTCCCGGAGAGAAGCTCGACGACCTGGCCCGGGGCTGCGAGCCGAAACGCCCGCCCCAGTGAGCGGCACGGGTTGGCCCGCGTGCAGCTCGAGGCGGAGCTACCTCCGGGCGACACGTACAGGTGGCGTTGCGGGCTCTGCGCCGATCCGGCGGCCGAGAAAACAAAGGGAAGGAGGAACACCGCTGCCGTGGCGACGATGCATGCTCGGGCAAGGCGATGCGGGCGCCGCATCCGCGCCACTCTAGCCGGTCGGCAAGGCGTTGCCGCTCCTCGCGCTAGTGCTGCTCGTACGCGCCGAGGTCCCAGGCGCCGCCCTGGGGACGCGACAGGCCGTCCAGGTCAGTGGTGAAGAGCGAGCTCAGGGCCGTGCCCGTGTCCTTGGCAACCGTGTCGGTGGCGGTCAGGTGGAAGTCGTTGCCGGGGCTCTGGTAGGCGTAGCTCGTGAACGCCGGCGCCGCGACGCGCCCGTGGGGCTCGTGGCCGGCTACCCAGCTCGCCGCGGTGTAGCTCGTGCCGCCGAAGCTCACGTAGGGGGCGCCGGCGGAGCGGTAGTACGAGTTGTAGTCGAGCGCCCACGAGCTTCCGGTGAAGCCGCTCGACGGATC
>Ga0307299_10000258_pt1 | contig 17982 bp, 18 predicted proteins | sample ER_DNA_159_FD_194466 | JGI IMG/M metagenome (GOLD analysis project Ga0307299, IMG submission 194466) | Bulk soil microbial communities from the East River watershed near Crested Butte, Colorado, United States - ER_DNA_159 | ecosystem: Environmental > Terrestrial > Soil > Floodplain | place... | reverse complement strand
AACGTCGGCCACGCCGACGGTACGAGCGGCGATCTGGCGATGGTCGCCCCGCCGTTCATCGTGACCGAGCAGGAGATCGCCGAAATCGCGCAGCGCTTCACAACAGCCCTTCAGAAGACGCTGGCCCGTCTCGAGGTACGCGCATGACCGCGACCGCCGCCGCGCAGTCCAAGATCACGTACACATCGGCGAACGTGGACTGGGACCTGTTTCATCGCCAGTTCGACGCAGCGCTGGCGCGGGTTCGATCGCAGCTCGGGCGCACCTACCCGCTCTACATCGGTGGCGCCCCGGCAGACTCCTCCTCAGCGCCGATCATCGATACGTCACCGATGGACACGGCGATCGTGCTCGGACGGTTCGCCGCGGCGACGCCGCAGCACGTGGCGGTGGCGGTGACGGCGGCCCGGCGCGCGCAGACCGGGTGGGCGCGCCGCGATTGGACCGAGCGTGTCGCGATCCTGCGAGGCGCCGCCCGGCTGATTCGGGAGCGGAAGTTCGACCTGGCCGCCGTGATGAGCCTCGAGGTCGGGAAGAGCCGGCTCGAATCGATGGGCGACGCCGAGGAATCGGCGGACTTGATCGAGTATTACTGCCAGCAGATGGAGGAGGCGGTCGGGTTCGTGCGTCAAATGGCGCGCGTGACGCCGGTCGAGCGCAACACCGACGTACTGCGTCCCTACGGCGTATTTGCGTGCATCGCGCCGTTCAACTTTCCGCTGGCGCTCTCCACGGGAATGTCAGCGGCGGCACTGGTGGCGGGGAACGCGGTCGTGTACAAGCCGGCCGAAGACGCGCCTTGGACAGGCCTCTGCCTGTATGAGATCTACCGGGACGCGGGGCTCCCCTCCGGCGTCTTCAATTACCTGTCGGGCCACGGGTCCGAAACCGGTGAGGCCATGTGGCGGCACCCGCAGATTGATGGCGTGGTGTTCACCGGATCCAAAGAAGTGGGCATGCGGATTCATCATGGATTATCCACGCGCTGGATCAAGCCCTGCCTGCTCGAGCTCGGCGGCAAGAATGCGGCCATCGTGATGGACACCGCAGATCTCGATGCGGCTGCCGAAGGCGTCATGCGTTCCGCGTTTGGTCTCCAGAATCAGAAATGCAGTGCGACATCTCGCGTGTACGTGCACCACAAGGTGAGCGAGGACTTCCTGGCAAAACTGCTGGAACGGAGTCGATCTCTGAAGATCGGCGACCCGACCGAGCGCGATATCTTCTTTGGCCCGGTGATCAACCCCGATGCGGTCGCGCGTTTCGAGCGCGCCGTGGTCCAGGCGAAGAAGGAAGGGGAGGTGCTCCTCGGTGGTCAGCGGCTCAGCGGCCCCGGATTCGACCGCGGGCACTACGTCGCCCCGACGATCGCCACGCTGCCCCTTTCGTCCTCGCTGTTCACCGAGGAGCTGTTCGTTCCGCTCCTGGCGGTCGGCGTGGTGTCGGGGCTGGACCACGCCATCGCCGAGACGAACAAGGCCGACTATGGGCTCACGGCCGGGATCTTCTCACAAGTGCCCGAGGAAATTGCACGGTTCTTCGACGAAGTGGAGGCGGGCGTGTGCTACGTGAATAAGCACACGGGTGCGACCACCGGCGCCTGGCCGGGTGCGCAGCCGTTCACCGGATGGAAAGGCTCGGGCTCGAGCGGCAAAGGCGGCTGCGGACCGTACTACGTCGCGCAGTTCATGCGGGAGCAGAGCCGCACGGTGATCGAACCATGAGAGACTACCCCCGGATCGTGGTGCCACCCCCAGGACCGAAAGCGCGCGCCATCGTGGAGCGACAGGACCGGTGGGCCTCGACGTCGTATCCGAAGGAGTATCCGCTCGCGGTGGCGCGCGGCGAACGCGCCGTGGTCGAGGACGTGGACGGCAATCGCTTCCTCGACTTCATGGCCGGCATCGCCGTTGCGTCTACGGGTTACGGCCATCCCAAGGTCGTGAAGGCGGTGCAGGAAGCGGCGGGCAAGTTCCTGCACATCTGCGGCAGCGACTTCTACTACGACACGTTCGCCACCCTGTGCGAGCGGCTCGCGAAACTGGCGCCGGGGCCGAGCAAGAAGCGCGTGTTCCTCTCGAACTCCGGGACCGAGGCGGTGGAGGGCGCCATCAAGCTGGCGCGCCACTCGACGGGCCGGCCCGCGATCATCGGATTCCTCGGCGCCTTTCATGGGCGCAGCTATGGCGGATTGAGCCTCACGGCGAGCAAGGCCGTTCAACGTTCCGGATTCGCGCCGTTCCTGCCGGAAGTGCACCACGTCCCGTACGGCTACCGCTATCGCTGCGAGTACTGCCGCGGCGAGGAGGCGTGCACGATGCGGTGCGTGTCGTGGATCGAAGAAGAGTTGTTCACGAAGAAGCTTCCTCCCGACAGCGTGGCCGCGATCTTCGTCGAGCCGATCCAGGGCGAGGGAGGCTACGTCGTGCCGCCCGCTGGATATCTCCGAGCATTGCGGGAACTGTGTGATCGGCACGGCATTCTGCTCGTGGCGGACGAGGTGCAGTGCGGCATCGGGCGCACTGGGAAGATGTTCGCGTGTGAGTACGAGGGCATCGAGCCCGACGTGCTGCTCTCGGCAAAAGGGCTGGGCAGCGGGATGCCGATCGGGGCGATCATCGCCAAGGAATCGGTGATGAAGTGGAAGCCGGGCGCGCACGGCACCACGTTCGGCGGCAATCCCGTCTGCTGCGCCGCGGCGCTCGCCACGCTCGACGTCGTCGAGCAGGAGCTGCTCCCCAACGTCAACAAGATGGGCGAGCGCCTCATCGCCGGCGCGCGCCGCCTCGCGGAGAAGCACGCGGCGATCGGCGACGTGCGCGGTCGCGGCCTCATGGTGGGCGTCGAGTTCGTGAAGGACCGTGCCACGCGCGAGCCGGCCCCCGACATCCCGCACGAGCTGGTCGAACGCGCCTTCAAGAAAGGCCTGTTGCTGCTCGGGTGCGGGAAGAGCTCGCTCAGGCTGGCCCCGCCGCTCGTCGTGGACGAGTACGATGTAGACACCGCTCTCCGGATCATCGACGAGTGCCTGAGCGAAATGTCGGATTAGCCGCAAAGGTGATGTCGATGCAGGACGCCGTCGCGCGTTTCGTGCGCGACGGCGACACCGTCGTCATCGAAGGATTCACCCATTTGATCTCGTTTGCCGCCGGCCACGAGATCATCCGGCAGCGGCGTCGCGACCTGACGCTGTGCCGCCTCACCCCCGACCTGATCTACGACCAGATGATCGCGGCCGGCTGCGCCCGGAAGATCGTCTTCTCCTGGGCCGGCAATCCAGGCGTCGGCTCGCTGCATGCGTTCCGGCGCGCCGTGGAAGCAGCGCGTCCGGGGATTGAGATCGAGGAGTACTCGCACTTCGGCATGGTGGCGCGGTTCTCCGCCGGCGCGGCCGGGCTGCCGTTCTGGCCCCTGCGCGATTATGAGGGCACCGATCTGCCGCGGGTGAACGACCGCATCAAGACCGTGGCGTGCCCGTACACGGGGGAATCGCTCGCGACGGTCCCGGCGCTCAATCCCGACATCACAATCGTCCACGCCCAACGCGCCGACGCGCAGGGCAACACCCAGATCTGGGGCTTGCTCGGCGTCCAAAAGGAAGCGGCGTTTGCCTCCCAGCGCGTCATCGTGGTCGTCGAGCAGCTGGTCGAGGAGAGCGTGATCCGCGCCGATCCGAACCGGACGGTGATTCCCGCGTTGATCGTCGATGCGGTGGTCGTCGAGCCGTGGGGCGCGCATCCCTCCTACGCGCAGGGCTACTACGACCGCGACAACGACTTTTACGTCGCCTGGGAGAGCATCTCGCGCGACCCCGGCAAGCTGGAGGGCTACCTGGACGAGTTCGTGCACGGTGTCGCGGACCGGGCGGCGTACGTGGCGAAGCAACCGGCGCTGGCCAGGCTCCGAGCGAAGGCACAGGTCTCTGCCGGAGTGAACTACGGGTTCTGACGCCTATACGCCCGACGAGATGATGGCCGTCGTCGCAGCGCGGGAGCTGCGCGATGGCGAAGTCGTATTCGTCGGCATTGGTCTGCCGAACCTCGCCTGCAATCTGGCGCGGCGCACTCACGCACCCAATCTGGTCCTCATCTATGAATCGGGTGCAGTCGGCGCTGTGCCCGACCGGTTGCCGGTGTCGATCGGGGATCCAGCGCTCGTCACCGGGTCGCTGATGGTGTGCGGCATGGCGGACGTGTTCCAGCTGTTTCTCCAGAACGGCAGGATCGAGGTGGGCTTCCTGGGCGGCGCGCAGGTGGACCGGTACGGGAACATCAACACGACCGTCATCGGGAAATACGAGCGACCCAAGGTTCGCCTTCCCGGAAGCGGTGGGGCGGCCGAGATCGCGATCCACGCGCGCCGCATCCTCATTGTCTCGAAGCTCTCGCCGAGGGGCTTTCCGGAGCGCGTGGATTTCGTGACGAGTCCCGGGGATCGCGTGCAGCGCGTGATCACGGACAAAGGCGTGCTCGAACCGGATGGCCCGAAGGGGGAGCTCGTGCTCACCGCCCTCTATCCCGGCGTGGAGCCGTCGGATGTGCAGGCGGGAGTCGGGTGGAAGCTGCGCTGCCGGTCGAATCTCGCGAAGGTCGATCCGCCGACGTCCGCCGACCTGCGCCTGCTGCGTGATGTGCTCGACCCCAAACGGTTGTATCTCAAGTCATGACCCTCGCGCTCGCGCTCCTGGTGCTTCAGGCCGGCACCGACTCCGTGGCAACCCACGTTCGCCAAACGGCGGACACGTATTTGGCCGCCTACTGGGATCGCCACCCCGACGAAGCGACGCTGGACGGCGTCACGAACGTGCGCCACGACCGGCTGCCCGATAACTCACCTGCCAATGCTGCCCGTTGGTGGTCGAGAGAAGACGCCTGGCTGGCGCAGCTCCAGCGGATCGACCCAGCGCCGCTGGCTGGCCGCCAGGAATGGATCGCCTACGGCATCATGCGCGACGCGCTCGAGGGCTCGATCGCCACGCGCGTGTGCCGCTTCGAGCTGTGGAGCGTGAGCCACTCGGGCGACAGCTGGCTCTCCACGATCACCGCACTCGCGGCGTTGCAACCGGTCGGGAGCGACGACGCGCGCCGCCAAGCGCTGGCGCGCTGGCGCGCGGTCCCGCACTACATCGCGATCGAGACCGCGAATCACCGCGCTGGACTGCGCACCGGTTACACCGCGCCGCAGGGGCCGGTGCGGGTGCTGCTGAGCCAGCTCGACACGCTACTCGCGACACCGCTCGAGGATTCGCCGCTGTTCGGTCCTGCGCGGCGCGACTCGACTTCGGCGTTCAAGGCGGAGCTCGCCCGCATCATCCAGCGCGACATCGTGCCCGCGATGCGCCGCTATCGGGCATTCGTTGCCACGGAGTACGTCCCGCGCGCGCGCAGTGCGATTGGCGTCTCGGCCAACCCCCACGGTGACGCGTGCTACCGGGCCGCGATCCGCGCGACGACCGGTCTTGCCTTGTCTCCCGACTCCGTGCATCGCCTGGGAATCGCCACGGTGCAAGAGCTGGAAGGCGAGATGCGTGCCATCGCCGTGCGGTCGCTCGGAACGGCGGACCTGTCGCCGCTGCTCGAGCGGCTCCGTACGGACACCGCCTACACATTCCATTCCCGTGAGGAGATGCTGGCGCAGGCACGGGGGGCCTTGGAGCGGGCGCGGGCCGCGAGCGGGCGTTGGTTCGGTCGCTCGCCGCGGGCCGCCGTGATCGTGGAGCCGTATTCGGCCTTCGATGAGCGCCAGAGCGTCGGCGAATGGAATCCGCCGGCGGAGGACGGCAGCCGGCCCGGCATCTACTTCCTCTCCACCTACGATCCGACGCACAAATCGCGCGCCGACTTGGAGGCGCTCTCGTTCCACGAAACGATCCCCGGGCATCACCAGCAGGGCGCGCTGGCGCTCGAGCGCGGAGACTCGATTCCGGCGATCGCGAGGTACTTCTGGTCACCGGGTTTCGGTGAAGGGTGGGCCGAGTACGCCGAGCAGCTCGCGGATGAGATGGGGCTGTATTCGTCGGACACGGCGCGGTTCGGCGCGATCGCTGACATTACACTCTCGGCGACCCTGCTCGTGGTCGACACCGGCATCAACGCCTTCGGCTGGACGCGGGAGCAGGCGATCGACTACATCCGCGAGCATACCCGCGTGCCGCGGCTGCGCGCGGAGGTGGGCGTGGACCGCTACCCGATGAGTCCGGCGCAGGGGTTGTCGTACGGGCTGGGCCGGCTCGAGATCCGCCGGCTGCGCGCGCTCGCTGAGCAGACGCTCGGGTCCACGTTCGACATCAAAGCGTTCCATGACCGCGTGCTTGCGAATGGCGCGGTGCCGCTGCCGGTGCTGCGCGCGGAGGTCGAGCGATGGATCGCCGCCTCGCGCTAGGCGTGATGGTGTTCGTAGGGGCGCAGCATGCTGCGCCCCTACAGGCACAACGCGCACCAGTCCTTCAGCAGGTGGGTCTGCCGCACTCGTACTACTGGCGCGAGATGTACGTGCCCCAGGTGACGAGCGGGCCCAGCTCGGCAAGTTGGTCTCCCGACGGAACGGAGCTTATCTACTCGATGCAGGGGTCGCTGTGGCGGCAGCGAATCGGGTCGGCGGTCGCCCAGCAGCTTACGTCGGGCGCTGGGTACGACTACCAGCCCGATTGGTCGCCCGATGGGCGCTCGGTCGTGTTCGCGCGCTACGCGCGCGATGCGATCGAGCTGGAGCTGCTCGACCTGGCGACGGGGGCCGTCACGGCCCTGACCGCGAACGGCGCAGTCAACGTCGAGCCGCGCTGGTCGCCCGACGGCTCGCGGATCGCCTTCGTGTCGTCCGCCTACAACCGGCGCTGGCACATCCTTGTCCTGAGCCACGAAGTGCCCGATGGAGGGGCGCAGCATGCTGCGCCCCTACGGATTACCGACGACAACGACAGCCATCTGCCGCGCTACTACTACAGCAAGTGGGACCACTACATCTCGCCGAGTTGGTCGCCCGATGGGAAAGAGATCATCCTCGTCTCGAACCGAGGCCACATCCACGGCACAGGTGGATTCTGGCGGATGGACGCTCGTCCCGGCGCGCCGCTGCGCGAGCTGCGCTACGAGGAGACCACGTGGAAGGCTCGCCCCGACTGGTCTCCCGACGGGACGCGCGTCGTGTACAGCTCCTACCTCGGCCGGCAGTGGAATCAACTCTGGCTCATGACGAGCGACGGCGGCGATCCCTTCCCGCTCACGTACGGCGAGTTTGACGCAACCGCGCCACGCTGGTCGCGCGACGGCAGCCGCATCGCCTACGTGTCGAACGAAGGCGGCAACACGTCGCTCTGGGTGATCGACGTTCTCGGCGGCCGCAAGCAACCGGTGGTGGCCACCGAGCGGCGCTACCATGAGCCGGTCGGCACGCTTCGCGTGGTTACCGTGGACCGCGCGGGTCGAACGCTGCCGGTGAGGATCTCGGTGACTCGCCCCGACGGACGTGCGTATGCCCCCGACGACGCGTGGCGGCACGCTGACGAAGCGTTCGATCGTGCCGAGCGAGGGTTCGAGTACGGCTACTTCCATTCGCGTGGCAACGCCGAGCTCACGGTGCCAGCAGGGCAGGTGCACGTGGAGGTGTGGCGCGGCCCCGAGTATCGCGTCGCACGCGTGGACGTCGCCGTGCCGGCGGGGGGGAGGCGCGTGCAGCGCCTGGTCCTCGATCGCCTCGACGACCTGCCGCGGCGCGGGTGGTGGAGCGGGGACCTGCACGTGCACATGAACTACGGCGGCGCCTATCGCAACACGCCGCGCCATCTCGCGTTTCAGGCACGTGCCGAGGATGTGCACGTCGCCCTAAACCTCATCGTGAACAAAGAGCAGCGGATCCCGGACATCGCCTACTTCCGCACCGACGTCGATCCGGCGTCGGGCCCCGGTTTTGTCCTGATGCACGCCCAGGAGTTTCACACCAGCGTCTGGGGCCACATGGGCCTGCTCGGCCTCGGTTCGCACTACATCGTCCCGGAGTACGCCGGCTACCCCAACACCGCCGCGGCGAGCCTCTATCCGAACAACGCGACCGTCGCAGACTTGGCGCACGCTCAGGGTGGGCTCGTGGGTTACGTACACCCGTTCGACACAAAGCCCGATCCGGCGGACACGCTGGAGGGACTCTCGTATGAGCTCCCGGTAGACGTCGCGCTCGGTAAAGTCGATTACCTCGAGGTGATGGGGTATTCGGACCATCTCATCACATCGGAGATCTGGTACCGCTTGCTCAACTGCGGCTTCCGGCTGCCGGCGGGAGCAGGGACCGACGCGTTCCCGAACTTCGCCAGCCTGCGGGGGCCGCCCGGTCTGGTGCGGGTGTTCGTGAAGTCGGGCACCGTACTCGATCGCCGCCGCTGGCTCGCGGGGCTCAAGGCGGGACGGACGTTCGTGACCAACGCGCCGCTGCTCGAGTTCTCACTCGGGGGCCGAGCGATCGGCGACGAGATCCGCCTGGCGGCGGGGAGTCATCGACTGACCGCCCGCGTGGGCTTGAAGTCGAACGTGCCGATCGATCACCTGGAGATCGTGGGTAACGGGAAGGTGGTCGCGACGATTCCGCTGCGGGGCGACCGCACCAGCGCGACGGACAGTGTTTCGATCCCCGTGATCGCCAGCGGTTGGTACGTGCTGCGTGCGTACGCCGACCGCGCCACGATGCCGGTGCTCGATCTCTATCCGTTCGGTTCCACGAGCCCCATCTACGTCCGCGTGGGCGACGATGCGGTGCGCTCACCCGAAGACGCTGCGTTCTTCGTGCGCTGGATCGGACGGCTCGAGACGGTGACGCGGGCGAGCACGGCTTGGAACACGCCGGCAGAGCAGGCGCTCGTGCTGCGCACCCTGGCTGAGGCGCGAGCGGTGTTCGAGCATATTATTACGCCATGAACAATCCCCGTCTGATTGGTGCGCTGGCTGTTGCCGCGGTCGTTGCCGCGTGCGGCAAGGATTCGGGTCCGGTGGTTCCTCCCGCGCTCGCCCTCGACACGCTGGCGACCGGGATGAGCAACCCCCTCTACGTGACCGCACCTCCCGGGGATCGCACGCGCTTGTTCATCGCGGAGCGGACCGGGACGATTCGCATCATCAAGAACGGCGTGCTCGAGGCCACGCCGTTCCTCGACATCACGGCGGAGGTCTCGACCGGCGCCGAGCAGGGCATTCTGGGGATGGCGTTCCCGCCCGACTACGCGACCAGCAAATACTTCGTTGTGTACTACGTCAACCCGTCGATCCAGACGGTCCTCTCACGGTTTCACGTCGCGAGTGCTGCCGCGGATACCGCGCTCAGCGGCGAGGACACGCTGCTCACCATTCAGCAGCCGGGCGGCGATCACAACGGCGGGATGCTCGCGTACGGGGAGGATGGCTCCCTGTACCTGAGCGTCGGTGACGGCGGCTGCTGCGGCGACCCCGCCGGGCACGGTCAGGATCGCACCGAGCTGCTCGGCTCGATCCTCCGGCTCGCCGTTGGGGCGACCGGTCCCTATCAGATTCCGGGGACCAACCCGTGGGCCAGCCACGCAACGTACCGGCACGAGCTCTGGAACTACGGTCTGCGCAATCCGTTTCGCTTCAGCTTCGACCGCCAGACGGGCGACATGTACATCGGCGACGTGGGGGACAACACGCGAGAGGAAATCGATGTCGTGTCCAGTGCGAGCGTCGGCGGCGAGAACTTTGGTTGGCGGATCATGGAGGGTAAGGAATGCTTCGGCGGCGGGACGTCGTGTAACATGAACGGGCTCACCCTGCCGGTGTGGGATTACCCCCACAGCCAGGGGTGCTCGGTCATCGGCGGATTTGCGTACCGAGGCGCGGCGATCCCGGCGCTCCGCGGCACCTATTTCTATTTGGATTTCTGTGCGGCGTGGATCGAGACGTTCCGTTGGTCCGGTGGCGCGGTGCATGAGCGGCGGCGCTACACCTGGCTCGATGCGAACGAGCACCCGAACAGCTTTGGCGAAGACGCGGACGGCGAGCTCTATATCACCTCGGAATCGGGAAACCTCTACAAGATTATTGCGGCGGTACCCTAGGCTCTAGGTCCAGCATGATCGGGGCCGATCGCCGCTCTTCCACCTTTCCGTAAACCTGATAGGTCCCGGGCGGCAGCGGCCCGGTCATCAGCGTGTCGCCAATCTGCTTCCTGAACTGGGCGGCCCAAAGGAAACGACGCTCGATGGACTCGAGCGGTCCGAGCCTATCGGGCCCCACCGCGATGGCAATGCAGGACAGTGGCTCGCGTCCGGCGACGATCTCCCCGTCAGCGTTCGCGACCTCGAACAGGTTCTGGCAGAAGAGCGGTAGGGACATCGAGTCGGACCCGGTATTGGTGAAGCGCACGACAACCGTGGTGGTGTCGCCCGACATCATCTTGTTGCGGCTGAGGGCGACGTTGATCGTCAGGCGATCGAGTCCTGTGGGATCGCCGCACGCTGTGAGGATCAACGCGAGTAGGGAAGCAGTCATCGGACGGAAACGGAGCATGGTTACCTGACCTCCAGTGGCACGGGCGCTGAAACCCCCGGCCCCTCGGCGTAGTTCAGCACACCCCACACCTGGTAATCCCCAACGGGCAGGTGATCCCACCGACAAATCGAACCGTTGCACTGCTCGGCAAAAGCGTCGAAGAGGAGCGTCCAGACCACCGTCTCTGCGGGCGCAAGCGTCACCGGTGCGTAAATGGCAATGCAAATCCGCTGTCGTGGGCGGATGTCGGGAGTATCGCCGACGGATAGGACCTGCACGTCGAACGCGCAGACGTTGTTGAAGGTGACGGGCCGCGTGCTGATGTTGTGGATGGTCGCCGTGAGGTGCGTGGTATCACCGTGTGCGATCGTCGAGCGGCCGAGAGCGACACTGATGTCGAGGGGCCCTGGCGCGGTTGCGTCGTTGCACGCCGCAGCGACGATGGCAACGACTGAGGCAAGGGCAACGCGTTGACGGAGACTCACCATGAATAACTAATCGCCCACAAGGACGCGCGCTGTCAATCCTCCAAGGGCTGCGGCGGCGGCGCAACGTTCGCGCGCGTGACCGTGCGAAACACTTGCTGCTGCCGGTCCCCCAGGCGTCCCGCAGCATCATTCCGCTCGCTCTCCTTCTTATAGACCGCCGCGAGCGCGCTCCCCGATCCACACAGCCGTACCCACACCGGCCCCGTCCCGGCGAGGCGCTCGTACAGCGTGCGCAGCTCAGGATGCTTGGCGAAGACGGGCGACTCGAAATCGTTGCCACCGAGCCGGCCTATGCTCCCCCACGTCGCGAACGCCTCGGCGTCGAGCGCCACAGGTCCGCGGGCGACAGGTGTGGGATTCGCCTCGTCCCACCAGCGGTACGCGTCGGGGGTGGCGACCGCGATCACCGGCACCGCGACGAGCGCCGGCGCCGCAGGCGGCGCCGGCAGACGGAAGAGTCGCTCGCCGCGGCCCCACGCGAGCGCGAGCGGCGCGCCGCTGGCGAAGAACGCGACGTCGGCGCCGAGCCGCGCGGCGAGATGCAGCAGCTCGTGGCGCGGGACGGCGTTTCCGGCAAGCGCGTTCACGGCATGCAGGGCCGCTGCCGCGTCGCTCGAGCCGCCGCCCAGCCCGGCGCGCACGGGAATGCGCTTCGTGAGCCGCAGCGCCACCCCGAACCGGTTGCCGGTCGCCTCGAGCACCGCCCGCGCGGCGCGCACGGCGAGATTGTCCTCGGGCGGCCCCAGGTCCGGGCCCTCGACTACCAATGTCACGCCCGAATCAACTCGCTGCACCTCCAGCTCATCGGCCAGCTCGAGCAGCGCGAACGCCGTTTCGATCTGGTGGTAGCCGGAGCCGTCGCGCGCGAGAATCCGGAGGAAGAGGTTGATCTTCGCGTGGGCCGCGATGCGCACCGCCGCTGTCATGCGGCGTTACGCGCAGCGCTCAGGTCGCCCAGGCCCAAGTGGAGGCGGGACAGGGACCAGAACCCGAGCAGGGTGATGGGAATGAACGTCGTGACGTGATACGTCAGCGCATAGCTCACGGCCAGACTCGCATCGACCCCGTACAACCGCAGCGTGAGGAGGGTCGCCGCCTCAAACACACCGACAAACCCGGGCGTCGAAGGAACGGCAACGCCGAAGCCGATGATGCCCTGCAGCAGCAGCGCCGCCTCGAGCGGGACATCCAGCCCGAAGGCGCGAAAGCAGATCGCGAACGCCGCGGCATTCTTGAGCCACAACACCAGCGACCAGCCGACGACGCCCGCGAAGCGCGTCGGGCTCTTCAGCACCGTGAGGCCCGCCACGATCCCCTCCGCCGCATGCATCACGCGGGCGGCGGCACCCACGGGGAGCAGCCGCCGCGCCATTCGATCGAACAACGAGAGCCAGGGCGCGGGGCGATGTACGACCAGCAGCGCCAGGAACAGGATCGCGCCGAACACCAGCGCCCCAGTGGTGGCGACTGCCGCGAACGACCGGCCGCCGACCAGCGCGTTGGCGGGAAACGACGGCGCCGCGATCGCGACCGCCATCAGTCCCAGCATGACGAGCCCGTCGAATACGCGCTCCACCCCGATCGACGCGAGCGCGGTCGTGAAGCGCACCGGCAACTGGCGCGTCACCACGTAGGCGCGCGCCACTTCGCCGGCGCGAGCGGGCAAGAGGTTGTTCGCCATGAACCCGACGGCGGTGGCGTGCCACAGCGGCAGCAAGGGGAAGCGGTGGCCGTCGATGTCGCGCAGGATGAGCCGCCAGCGAATCGCGCGCACCGGGAAGGTGGCGGTCGCCATGGTCACCGTCGCGAGCAGCAACCAGGCGTTGGCCGCGCGCGCGTATTGCCACACCTCGTGGAGGTTGATCCGGTGCAACACCCACGCCAGCAGCGCCACGCTGACCGCGAGCCCGATCACCCAGGCCCAGCGATGCGACGGAGGTGACGACCGGCTACTAGTCGGGTTCGATGGCGAGGACAACGAGGTCGCAGACTTCGTCGATGATCGCGCGGAGGTCGTCGCCGTTGACGCGCTTCGCGGCTTCGCGCAGCTCCTGGGCGCGCTGGCGCGCCCGGGCGCCGCGATAGAGCAGGGTGCGGATGTCGACGACCTGCTCACCCCGGGGCATCGCCCCGGCGTCAGCCGAGGCACGAGGAGCGGGGCTGACCCCGGGCCGGTGGCCCGGGGACTCGCGAAGCAGCTCCTCGAGCGACGCCGTGCCGAACCCCGGGGCGGCCAGACGTTGGTATGCGGCCCACGAGCCCACGAGGTCGGCGGATTCGGGAACAGGCTCATCCCGAGCGGCGGCGGGGACTGGGGCTGAAAGGCGTGGCGCGGAGGCCCTGGCGGCGGGCGCGGGCGCGAGTGATTCGATCGACACGACCGGCGTCTCGGTGGGGGCAGCCGGCGCGCCGCTCAGGGCTCGGACGGCCGCGGTGACCGCTGCCAGCTCCGCCGCGAGCGCCACCTCGTCCCCCGCGCCCGAGCGCGATAGGATCTCGCCGGCCCGCCGCAGCTCGACCGCGAACACCGTGGCCTGGTTCACCGCAATCCCGCGCGTGACGGCGTCGCGCGCCACCTGCGCGAATTCGGCGACGCGCTCGGCCACCGGCCCGCCGCCCGCGCCGCCGAGGGCGCGGAACGTCCCGGCCAGGGTGTGCGCTCGCAGCTCGCGCTGCGTGGGGCTCGGCGCCCGCTCGAGTGAGTCGGCGGCTTGGCGGAGATGCTCGCCGTGGCTGACGAGCTCCAGCCGGCCGAGCGTCGCGGGCCGCGCCGGAGGCGTGCCGCGCTGCACGACGTGAGGCCCGGCGTCGGCGTGAAACAGCGTTTCGATGGGGACGACATCGGGCTCGCTCTCCATGAAGCGCATCAGCAACCCGGCGAACTTCCGAAACTCCGCGCCTTCGGGATCGGGGCGGCCGCGCTCGGCGACCTCCCGGGCGGCATGGGCGATCGAGCTGGCGGCCGTCTGGAACAGCTCGCTCACGAGCGCCGCGGGAACGTTGCTGCTGCGGCTCAACTCTCCGATGGAGCGCTCGATCCCCTCGAGCAGGTCGGGGAGCGGGGGAAGATCGTTCAGGGCCGCGAGCCCGCGCAGCGGCTGGAGCGCCTTGAGGACGTGCTGCAACGGATCGTGGGCCAGCGGATTCGCGCCGAGGGCCTTGCCGGCGCGATCGAGCGCGCTTGCGATCGCGGCACCCTCCCGGGCGACGAACGCGCGCGCCCCGGCATCGAGCCCCATCGCCTCCGCGGCACGCACCTGCGCCGAGGGCCGCCCGGCGAGCTGCTCGAGCTGAGCCGCCAGAGCTTCGGCCTTGGCGGTGTCGGCCTCGGTCCAGCTGGCGGCGCGCCGGACGAAGATCTTGAGATCGTCCACCGCCCGGATCGCGATCTGTTTCGTGCCCGCGTCCCAGGCACGCCGGCCCTCGCGCACCGCCCGCGCCAGCGCCTCGATCCCCGTCGCCGCCCGGGCGATCGCCTGCTGGCTCGCCATCAACGCGCTGCCACGCAGGGCCCGCGACAACCGCACGAACTCGTCGGCGGCGGGCGGCGCATCGCCCTGAAGCACGGCGTCGAGCCGGTCCAGGTACTCCCCCGCCTCGAGGGCGAAGAAATCGGACATCCCGAGCGGCTGACCCGGCGTAGGTGTGGTCATTGCGACACCAAGATAGGCGTCCCCGGGTCTTGCACCAACTGTTTCATGCGCCGTACCGCCTCTTCCAGCCCCCAGAACACGGCGTTACTGACGATGGAGTGCCCGATGTTCAACTCTTCGATTTCGGGGATGGCGGCGACCGGCTGGACGTTCTGGTAGGTGAGGCCGTGGCCCGCGTGCACCGCGAGCCCCAGGCTCTTTGCATACGCCGCTGCTCGACGCAGTTCGTTCAACGCTCTTGGTCCACGCTTCCATGAATGTGCGTATTTGCCGGTATGGATCTCGATCGCGGGGACACCCAGCGCGCGGGCCTGGTCGATCGTCTTCCGGATCGGATCGATGAACAGGCTGACGCGGATGCCGGCGTCCGTCAGGCCGCCAATGGCGGCGGCGAGCCGGCGGTCGCCGCGGCACCAGCGTCGCCTGGAACGGGCGGACCCGGCGGGCGATCCGGACGATGTCGGGATGCGCGCCCAGCTCGAGGTTCACCACCGTGCGGACGCCGCGCGCGAGGGCCACCACATCCGCATCCTGGATGTGCCGCCGGTCCTCGCGCAGATGCACCGTGATGCCGTCGGCGCCGCCGCGCTCGGCGGCCGCGGCAGCCTGCACCGGGTCAGGTTCGTCCGTCTGGCGCGCTTCGCGCAGGGTCGCGACGTGATCGATGTTGACGTAGAGGCGCATGAAGTCTTAGGTTGAATTCCTTATGCGACGACTCCCCGTGATGTTGCTGGTCCTCGGCGCCGCCTGCGGCGGGGGATCACGTCCGCAGACGCCGCAGCCGCAGTCCGTGAACGCGGCCCTCGAACAATTCCTCGCGGCGGTCAAGGCGAACGATCTTACGCGCATGGCCGGCCTCTGGGGCACCGAGCGCGGTCCCGCCGCTCAATGGATGACGTCCGAACAGCTGCGCCAGCATCTCACTGTCATTCAGAAATACCTCGATCACGTCGGCTATCGCATCATCGAGGGACCGCTCGCGGTCCCGAACCGCAGCGACCTGCGCACCTACCGCGTCGATCTGCAGCGGAGCCAGTGCAACCAAGCGGTGCCCATCGATGTCGTGCGGACGCGCAGCGGCGGCTGGCTCGTGTACGACGTGCATCTCGAGGCTGTCGGCACCCCGGGGGGGCGGTGCCAGCCCTCGGGGTCGGGAACTCGGCAGTAACGCAGGGCGTTGCACCTACTCAGTCAGCTCCAGCAGAATGCCGTGGGTCGCCTTGGGATGCAGGAAGGCGATGCGGCGGCCGCTGACCCCGCGTCGTGGGGTCTCATCGACGAGGCGGTAGCCGGCGGCCCGGCAGCGCGCGATGGCTGCGTCGAGGTCCGGCACGCGATAACAGATATGGTGGATCCCTGGCCCGCGCCGGGCGAGAAACTTGGCGACGGGACTCGCAGGATCGACCGGTTCGAGCAGCTCGACGTCCACGTCGCCGAATCGCAGACTGACGATGTTCGCGCCGTCCGCCGACTCAGGACCACCGGGAACCAGGCCGAGGACGTCACGATAGAAGGGAAGGGCCTCGGCGAGGCTCGTCACGGCAACGCCGACATGGGCCACACGGGGCTCGTTCATACAGCGGTCAACTTAACGATTGTCCAAGAAGGAGTGGAGGGTTCATGGAGGCGACGCATCCCGCGGCGGTTACCGACGCCACGTTTCCGCAAGAGGTCGAGCAGCACAAAGGGCTCGTGATCGTGGACTTTTGGGCCACCTGGTGCGGTCCCTGCCACCGGGTGGCGCCGATCATGGAGCAGCTGGCGAGCGAGTACCCGGGCAAAGTCAAGGTGCTCAAGGTAGACGTGGACGCCAACCCGGGCACGGCGATGCGCTTTAACGTCCGCTCGATTCCGAGTATTCTATTCTTCAAGGATGGGCGCCACGTGGACACCATCGTGGGTGCCTACCCGAAGCCGGCATTCGAGCAGAAGATCCAGCAGCACCTGGGCTAACCTCCCCGGAGGACGATGCGCGCGAGCACAGCTCGCCTGACGAATTCGCCGGTTCGCCTCGCGGATCTGCAGTTCCCGCAGGTGAACCGGCAGATTCATCGTACCCGCCTGGCGTTCATCCACCTCGACAACCTGCTGGCCTTCGCCAAACGCGACCGCGACGGTCGCGTCGACGGGTACATCGCCGCGTATCTGCCGGACGAGTGCCTGCTGCTGTTCTTCCGCAAAGGCGAGGCCGTGAATGCCGCGTCGCTGCACACCGCCGGGCGCCAGGTCATCACGATCACCGAAGCCTTGAAGCGGATGCGCGCCGAGGTGGAGCGCGGCGAGCTGGCCTACTGCGCCGCGCCGATGGAGCAACTCGCGTGGATGTACGCGTCGTGCGCCGGCGGGTACCAGAGCCGCTTCATCGACGTCAACCAGCCCGACAAGTTCTTCCCCGTGCTGCAACAGGAGCAGGTGACCGGCGTGCTGGAGCTGATCTCGAACGGCCGCGCCTCGTATCTCAAGTTCGAGAAGGGGCGCTACGTCAGCGGCTACTTCTGCGACAAGCCCGATGCGATGCCCGCGGCGCGCTACCTCGAGTCGCTGTTCGATCTCGGTCCCGACGGCGCGTCGCCGGCGATGTCGGCCGGCGCCTACGCGGCGGCCGCCGACCTGCCCGCCCAGGCGCCCACCGCCCTCGTCAACACGTACCGCGAGCTGTACTGGCGCATCGTGGACGCCATTGACCGCGAGTTCCCGGGCGAGGCCAAGAAGCGCGCGCAGAAGGTCACGTCGGCGATCGTCGGGACGCACCAGGCGCTCACGCTCTTGAGCGTGCCGCGCGGCGCCGACACCCCGGACGCCGTCGTCCGCCCCGAAGAGCTCTCGACGGCGCTCACCGATTGGACACTGCAGCTGCTCGAGGGCGCGGAAGTGATGATGCCCGGCACGGCGCCCAAGGTGCTCAAGGACGCGACGCGCGAGCACCGCTACGTGTTGCAGGCGTCGGGGTTCTACGCGCGGCTCCCCTGGCCGGTCACGTGGTGACGTGGCGGGCACTCTCTACGTCGTCGCGACGCCCCTCGGCAATCTCGGCGACCTTTCCCCGCGCGCCGCGGACACGCTGAAGCACGCGGCGGTGGTCGCCGCCGAAGACACCCGCCACACGAAGCCCCTCCTCGTCCACGTCGGCTCGGATGCCCAGCTGGTGAGTTTCCACGCCCATTCGACGGAGCGCTCGCTGCAGCGCCTGCTGCGGTTGCTCGGGGGCGGGACCGATGTCGCGCTCGTCACCGATGCCGGGACGCCGACGGTGAGTGATCCCGGTGCCGAGCTGGTCGCGGCGGCGCGCGCGCGGGGAATCCCGGTCGTGACGATCCCCGGGCCTAGCGCGGTCGCCGCTGCGCTCGCGGTCTC
>Ga0307299_10000256_pt1 | contig 18036 bp, 9 predicted proteins | sample ER_DNA_159_FD_194466 | JGI IMG/M metagenome (GOLD analysis project Ga0307299, IMG submission 194466) | Bulk soil microbial communities from the East River watershed near Crested Butte, Colorado, United States - ER_DNA_159 | ecosystem: Environmental > Terrestrial > Soil > Floodplain | place: USA... | reverse complement strand
ACGTCCCACGTGAGCAGCGTCGAGCACGAGTTGAACGCCGACGCCAGCGAGCTCATCAGCGCGGCGAGCATGCCCGCGAGCACCAGGCCCTTCAAGCCCGCCGGGAGGAGGCGCTGGACGAGGACGGGGTAGGCGGCGTTGGCGGCATCGCCTTTCAAGTCCGAGTACAGCGCCGCCGCGATGATGCCCGGCAACACGAAGATGAACACGGGGAGGATCTTCAGGTATCCGGCGAAGATCGTGCCGCGGCGAGCTTCGGTCACGTTGCGCGCGGCGAGCACCCGTTGGACGATGTGCTGGTCGGTGCACCAGTACCAGACGCCCAGGATCGGCGCGCCAAAGATGATGCCGGTCCAGGGGAAGTCGGGATGGCTCACGGGCTTCCACATGGAGAAGAAGTCGGGCGCCACCTTCGTCGTCAGCTCCGACCAGCCGCCCACCGCGTGCAGGCCCACGATCATCAGGACCACAGAGCCCACGATCAGCACGACCGCCTGCATCACTTCCGTGTAGATGACCGCACGCAACCCGCCCAGAATCGTGTACAGCCCCGTGATGACGATGAGCACGACGGCGCTGGTCCAGAAATTCCAGCCTGTCACCGCGTTCAGGACGACGCCGCCCGCGAACAACGTGACGCTGATCTTCGTGAGCACGTAGCCGATCACGGAGACCCAGGTGAAGTACGACCGCGAAGCGGCGTTGTAGCGGCGCTCGAGGAACTCGGGCATCGTGTACACGCCGCTGCGCAGGTAATAGGGCACGAACAACCAGCCCAGCAGCAGCAGGATCAAGCACGCCAGCCACTCGAAGTGCCCCACCGCCAGTCCACTCGCCGCGCCGGTGCCCGCGAGGCCGACCAGGTGCTCACTGCCGATGTTGGAGGCGAACAGGCTGGCGCCCACCGCCAACCAACCGATGTCCCGGCCCGCGAGGAAGTAGTCGGCGCTTTCATCCTTCTTCTTCATCGCCGACCACCAGCTGATCCCGAGCAGGATGCAGAAGTACGCCCCGATCACCAGCAGGTCGAGCAACGGAAGGCTCATAGTCGCTCCAGGAGGAATTGGACGGCGAGGTCCGTGAGACTCCACAACTGCACGTCAGAGCCGGTGCCGTAGCGGACGGGACGGAGGGCACCGCCGGCAATCTCATAGCTCCACAGTTCGGCGTGACGGAAGCCGGACTTCTCAACTGCGGTAACGACTGCGTCGAGCAGGGGCGTCGAAGCACCCCGTCGAGCCACAGCCGACAGCACCATGTTCACCTCACGCCCCCATACGACGCGCGGTGAATGATACAGGTCGTGCTCGAACATCTGCCAGACGGCCGGCGTCGCGTAGGCGTCGTTGGCGACGAGGGGCCCCAACCCGTCCACGAATAACCCCACCGGATAGGGCAGCGCAAAGGGGCGCAACACCAGAGCCTCACGCTCCGGGCTCAAGTTCTCGAGCAGCAGCCACATCGCGGGGTCCGTGCTCATCACGGGGATCGGGCGGCCGGCGCTGTCGAGCGACACCGCGAGGAAGCGCAGCGTGTCGGCGGGGAACCCGCTGCGGATCAGCACCTGCTCCCAGTACACCCGCTCGGCGCCGGGAAGCGACGCGAGCTTGGCGTGGATCCGCGCCTCGACTGCGGCGGGCGCGAGCGCGACCTCGAAGTGCCGCGCGGTGCCGCGCCACGTCTCGACGGCCTGTGAGACGTCGCCCGCGCCCGGGACACCCGGCAACCCGAGCGCGCGCAGCGTGCTGTCGATCGCGCCGATGCCGCGCAGAGCGGCCGGCACCCACACGACATTCACGTCGAACGCGAAGCGACCTCCCGCGTAGCCGACGCGGCTGTCGCGCCAGCTCCCGGGGTGCCACCAGCCGTCGGCGTCGCGCTGGAAGCTCACCAGGTTCGTCGCGACGGGCTGGCGCGCATACGGAGCCGTTTGCCGCAGGACGAACGTGAGATTCTTGATGAGCGGTTCGCGCCAGCGCGCCAGGAATTCGCGCTTGCGGGTGCCCGAGACCGCGGGGTTGGCGAGGTAGCGGGCGGCGACGACGGGCAGCTGGTAGTCGTCATCCACCATGAAGTAGTTCTCGCGCACCGCCTGGAGATCGCGCAGGATGGCGGGGTCGGGGTGCTGCAGGTAGCGGGCGGCGTTTTCGCGGATTGCCTGGCCGCCGAGCGCTTCTTCGTGACTCACTTCGCCTGCGGGATTGAGCTTCGCGAGCGCCGCGGCGATGACGTGCTCGTCCATCGTGTCGGACCAGATCGGCTGCATGAGCAACGCGGTCATCAGCATGTCACGCCCGAAGTACGTGGCGTAGTTCGGCAGGCCCGCCATCAGCTTTTCGCGCGAGCTGAGCAGCTCGAAGCCGCGGATCTCGCGCTCGATCCGCGGGGATTTCGCGGAATCGGCGAAGCGCAGGAACGCCGGGTTGAAAATCGCCTCGCGCGTGAGCGGGTGCAGCGCCGGAGCGTCGGTGGCGATCTCGACCAGCACCTCTACCGGCTCGGCAGCGAAGGGTTGGATTGTCGCAACTCGACTCGCGAGCGTGCCGCGCGAGCGGCGCGCGTCGCCGCTCAGCGTGAGCCAGAGACGATTCTTGCCGTCGAGACTCGGCTGCGTGGCGCGGATGGTCCAGCGCGTCGCCGTGCGACTCGCCGTGAGACTGGGCGCCAGCCGAACGTTGTAGCGGCTGCCGAGCCGCCGCGCGAGATCGCGCATCTCCGGGACGATAAAGGGAGGGGCGTCGAGAGAATCCCGTACGCGGCCCGCGTATCCGAAATCGCGTTCGATGCGCATCGAGCCCAGGAGGAACTGCCCAATGCGAGTTGACCGCCCGCCCTGCAGCGTGAGCGAGTAGCGTAGCCAGCGCCTACCGCCCCTACCGCCCGTCGCCCCAACCGTCGCTTCCCCTGGACCGAATCCGACCGCCGCCTCTCGGACCGTGAAGCCGATACTCTCGTCGAGTGCATCGGCCCAGACGTGTACGACCCGACCGCTCTTGGCGTCGAGGTAGATCTGGACAGCGTTACCGGCGACGTCCCGGTAGACGCGGGTCGTGTAGCCCTCGTACGCGGCGGGATCATCGAGGCCCGGCTCCGGAAAGGCCACATAGGGAGCCTGGACGGCGAGCAGCAGGGCAAGGAAGCTCATTGGGCGCCAATCGTACGCCATCCGCGGCCTTCCGGCCAGCGCCTTGGGAGCCTTGACAACTCCCGAACCGGGGCGCATTTGGAAGTTGGATATAACGGTTTTGACATTGTGAGGTTGACTCGCCGCGGAGGAAGAGATCGATGCGACTAACTCGCTACGTCGTTCCCGCGCTCGCCGCTGGTTTGTTCTGGGCGGTTCCGCTGAGTGGCCAAGGCGCCACCGGCACAATTACGGGACAGGTGACGGACGGCGGCACGCAACAGGGGCTGTCCGGCGTCACGATCCGGGTGCTAGGCACACAACTCGGCACGCAGACCCGATCGGATGGTGGCTACACCCTGACCGAAGTACCCGTGGGTGCGCAGCGACTGCGGGTGACGCGAATCGGGTACGCACCGCTCGAGCAGGCGATCACGGTCGCGGCTGATGCGTCGACGCCGGTGACCCTGGCGATGCAAGCGCAGGCAGCCATTCTCGCGCCGCTCGTCGTGACCGGTTACGGCACGACGCGCCGCGAAGCGGTCACGGGTTCGGTCGCGACGGTCGACCCGAGCACGGCCAACGTCGGCGTCACCACCAACGTGAACCAGATGCTGCAGGGCCGGGCTGCGGGCGTGAGTATCACCCAGAACAACGGGGAGCCCGGGGCCGGCGTGCAGATCCGCATCCGCGGGGCCAGCTCCATCAATGCCAGCAGCGAACCGCTCTACGTCATCGACGGCGTACCCATCACGAACGCGGAAGCCGAAGCTCAGGGCATCGGCATCGGCGGCTCACCGCCACTGCCGCGCAGCCCGTTGAACCTGCTCAACCCCTCGGACATCGGGTCGATCACGATCCTCAAGGACGCTTCCGCGACCGCGATATACGGCAGCCGCGGCGCCAACGGCGTCATCCTGATCGAAACGAAGCGGGGCGCGTCGGGCGGAGCCTCCATGACGTACGACAGTTACATGGCGGTCGCGTCGCCCTACAAATCCCTGGACGTGTTGACCGGCGATCAATACCGCGCATTCGTGCAGGGCCAGGTGGCGATCTACAATGTGGATACGACCATCGTCGGCCCGGATACGACGATTACAACGACGGGTCTGCCCCCGTCGTTCGCGGCCTCCCTGGGGACGGCGAATACCGATTGGGCCAAGGCCGTGAGCCGCACCGCTCTAACGCACAACCACAACCTGTCGTTCGCGGGCGGCGGCGATATCACCCGGTACCGGGCGTCGCTGAATTACATGAATCAGCAAGGCGTGGCCTTGAGCAGCGGGCTGCAGCGCGTTCAGGGGCGCCTCAGCGCGAACCATTACGCACTGAATAATCGCCTGCGCCTCGGCCTCAACGTGACGACCTCGCAGGTGAACAACGACTATCTCGCGTTTGAGAACGACGGCGGTTTCGAAGGCGGCGTCTTCTTGAACGAAGCGGTCTTCAATCCGACCCAGCCGATCTCGTACACCGATTCCCTGGGGACCCACTACACCGAAGTCCCGCCCGGCTCGGTGCGCAACCCGGTGGCGTTGGCCAGGCAGATCCAGGACTTCGGCACCACGAACCGCACCCTCGGGAACATCTCCGCTGACCTGGACCTGATACCCGGCCTCACGGGGCGGATCAACGTGGGCTTGGACAAGTCGGGGGGCGTGCGGCAGATCTACTTCCCCATCGCCAGCCCGGTCGGGGCCCCCACCTCAGGCCTGGCGCGGCAGATCAACCGGGACAATCTGTCCAAGACGCTGCAGGCGATGCTGACCTTCACCCGCCAGTTCGGCGGCGTGCACGACCTCGACGTGGTCGGCGTGTACGAGTTCTCGCAGTATTCGATCCAGCAGTTCCAGGCCGAGGCCCAGGGGTTCCTCACCGATGCCCTCGGCTTCAATGGCTTGGCGACCGGTAAAGTGAAGATCGACCCGCAGTCATTCCGGACCGACGAACGGTGGATCTCCTTCATTGGCCGGGCCAGTTACGGATACAGGCAGAAGTACTTCTTGACGGGCGTGCTGCGGCGCGACGGCCGATCCGCCTTCGGCCTCGACCACAAATGGGCGTACTTCCCCGGGGTCTCCGCCTCGTGGCGCATGACTGATGAGTCGTTCATGGCCAGCCTGCCGTTCTCGGAGCTCAAGTTCCGCGCCGGGTACGGCGTCGTGGGCAATCCGGGTGTTCCGCCGTATTCATCGCTGATCACCCTGGAGGCAAACGGCGGAGCGAAGTATGTCTTCGGCGATACGGCCAACGCCAAGCGTGACGCGCTCGTCGTCGGATTCGCCCCTAACCGCAACGCCAACCCCGACCTGCGGTACGAGAAGACCGCGCAGATCGACTTCGCCTTCGACTACGGCCTGTTCAACAACCGGTTGTCGGGCACGGTCGAGTATTACGTCAAGAACACGTCGGACCTGCTGCTCGAAGTGCCCGTTCCCCAGCCGGCGCCCGTGCCCACGCGGCTCGCGAACGTCGGGAAGGTCCGCAATCGCGGCATCGAGCTGTCGGTCGATGCGCTGGCGATTTCCCGGCCGGGGTTGACCTGGCGAGCGGGGCTCGTCTTCGCGATGGAACGGAACAAGGTCGTCAATCTGGGCAACAACGCATTCCTCTCCACCGGCACCGTCAGCGGGCAGGGTCAGTCCAACCAGATATCCCAGCGCATCATCCCAGGCCAGCCGCTGGGCACGTTCTACGGGCCGCGGTTCGTAGGCTGGACCCCGCAGGGCAAGGAGCTGTTCGCCTGTGCGACGCCCAGCGCGAGTTGCGTGAGCGGCCAGACGATCGACCCGCAGTCCAGCGACTACCAGATCATCGGCAACGCCTATCCGGACTTCACGCTTGGCCTGAACAGCACCGTGAACGTCGGCAAGTTCGACATCAACGTGCAGATGCGGGGCGCGTTCGGGCAGGACGTGTTCAACAACACCGCGCTCGTGTACTCCACGAAGAGCAACGCTCTCCAGGGCAAGAACTTCCTGCGTGACGCCCTGGCCGATCCGACCGACCTGCGCGAGCCGGCGAAGTTCTCATCGCGTTGGGTCGAACCGGCGTCGTATTTCCGGGTGCAGAATATCACGGTCGGGTACGCGTTCATGCTCCCGGGACCTCCGGGATCGCCCCGGTCGGCCCGGGTGTACGTGTCGGGCGACAACCTGCTGCTCTTGACCGGCTATTCCGGCCTCGACCCCGAAGTCCACCAGCAAGTGGGCGTGGCCTCGGCCGGCATCGACTATCTCAGCTATCCGCGTCCACGGACCCTGACGGCAGGCGTGCAGCTTGCGTTCTGAGAGGAGACCACCTGTGACACACCCGATCAGAGCGGCGCGGCCTTTCCCGCGACTGCTCCTGTCCACGGTCCTGTTCGCCCTGTTGGCGTGCACGGACCTGACGGAATCGCCCAGCAGCACCGTCACACCGGACAACTTCTACCGCAATGAAGCGGAAGTGCTGGCCGGCGTCGCGTCGGTATACGCCACACTCCGCGGCACGCTCGACGACTATTGGTATGCCACGGAGGTCAGCTCCGACGAGATCGTCGTCCCCACGCGCGGCTCGGACTGGTTCGACAACGGTCAATGGCTCGAGCTGAAGCGGCAGACGTGGTCGCCGACGAGTCCATCGGGACGCGCGTTCATGAACGGCGCCTGGGTGACACCCTTCACTGGCGTCGCGCGCGCCAACATCGTGCTCGATGCGCTGACGAAGGTGACTGTGGCGAATCAGGCGACGATCGTCGCCGAGCTGCGGACCCTTCGCGCCTTCTACTATTACATGCTGATGGACATGTTCGGCGGCGTGCCGGTCGTCACCGACATCGAAATCAAGGCGCGGCCCCGCGACACACGCGATTCGGTGTTCAAGTTCATCGAGTCGGAGCTACTCGCCGCCCGGCCGGACCTGCCGGTCAACTGGAAGGCGACGCCGGGCAGCATGGGCCGTATGACCAGAGGCGCCGTGGACGCGATCCTGGCGAGCATGTACCTGAACGCCGGCGTGTGGGATAAGAGTACCGGCGTCAGCGCCACAGCCTACAACACCTGTCTTGGGGTCACCGTCAGTGGCGGTCTCGATGCCTGCCAGGCCGCGATCAATCGGGCCGATAGCATCATCAATTCCGGCCAGTACAGTTTGAGTGCGCCGGGCGCCTGGCGCTCGAACTTCACCGCCAACAACGACCTCGCACCCGAAAACATCCTGGTCGTGAAGTTCCTGAATCAACCCGACGTGGGCCTGAACTTCGTCATGCGGGCGCTGCACTACAATCAGTTGACGAACGCCAGCCCCTGGAACGGGTTCGCAACCACGGCACAGACTTTCCGTGCCTTCGACTCCCTCGACCAGCGCCGCCAGATGTGGCTGGAGGGCCCGCAGAACAACGTCGAAACCGGCACGCCGGTGTGCGAGCGGAACCCAAAACCGTGCGGCGATCCGGGCACAGTGCCGCTGGTGTTCACGGACTCGATCAACGATCTGACCGTTGCGACCGAAGGTGAAGGTCCGCGCTTCTACAAGTGGCCGGCGGATGCCGGGCGGCCCGACGGCCCCAACAACGGCAACGACTTCGCCTACTTCCGCTACGCTGACATCCTGTTGATCAAGGCGGAGGCGCTGAACGAGCAGAATCCGGGGAGCGCCCCGGCGCTCGTGCTCGTGAACCAGGTGCGCGCCCGGGTCTTCACCGTGGCGCAGCCGCGTGCGACGATCGACCGTGCGCAGCTCCTGCAGGAGCGCCTGCTCGAGCTGGCCGCGGAGGCGAAGCGGCGGCAAGACCTCATCCGGCACGGCGCCTACACGGCGGCCTGGAATTACAAGGCGGCAGGGGCGGCGCATCTGATCCTGATGCCGATCGCCCAAGCACAGATGGACGCGAACCCGTTGCTGGTGCAGAACCCTGGCTACTGATTGACGCACGCAGTAGCGGATCGATCGTGGTGTGGTCGCAATGTAGGGGCGCAGCAAGCTGCGCCCCTACATTGCGTTTTGGTAGCCGCCGCGTGCCTCCTGCTCCTGTCGGCCGCCTGTTCTGGTGCGGATCAAGAACCCCAACACGAGCACCGCACGCTCGAGGCGCCCGCGGCTGACGGCCACCTGTTTACGCTGCTCCCCTCGAGCTACACGGGTGTGCGCTTCGAGAACCGCCTGCACGATACACATGACCTCAACGTCTTCACCTATCGCAACTACTATAACGGCGGCGGCGTCGCGCTCGGCGACCTGAACGGCGACGGCCTGCCGGACCTCATGCTCACCGGAAATCAGGGGGGCAACCGCCTCTATTTGAATGAAGGCGAGTTCCGCTTTCGCGACATCACGGACGAGGCGGGCGTTGAAAAGCGGGGGCTCTGGGCGACCGGCGTCACCTTCGCCGACGTCAACGGCGATGGCCGCCTCGACATCTACGTCTGCTACGCCGGTCCCGTCGCGGGCGCGCGCCGAGCCAACGAGTTGTTCATCAATCAGGGCCTCAACGCGAACGGCGTGCCCACCTTCCGCGAGCAGGCCGCCAAGTATGGCCTCGACGACCGCGGTTTCTCGACGCAGGCGGCGTTCTTCGACTACGATCGCGACGGGGACCTCGACATGTTCCTGGTCAACAACTCGTCGACGGCCCCTTCGATCCTCGCGCAGCAGAACACCCGCAACGTGCGTGACCCCCTTGGCGGCGAGACGCTCTATCGCAACGACGGCGGCCACTTCGTCGACGTGAGCGCCAAGGCCGGGATCTTCGGGAGCACGATCGGTTTTGGACTCGGCGTGGTCGTGAGCGACGTGAATGACGACGATTGGCCCGACCTCTACGTCTCCAACGACTTTTTCGAGCGCGACTACCTCTACATCAACAAACACGACGGCACGTTCAGCGAGCGCATCGAGCAGGAGATGCCCGCCACCAGCTACTCGTCCATGGGGCTCGACATCGCGGATCTGGACAACGACCGGCGGCCCGACGTGTACGTGACCGACATGCTGCCCGAGGACGATTACCGGCTCAAGCTGATGTCGACGTTCGAGAGCTGGGGAGATTACCGGGCGGGCCTGGCGCAGGGATTCCACCACCAGTTTCAGCGCAACACCCTGCAGCGCAACAATGGCAACGGCACCTTCAGCGAAGTCGGACAGATCGCCGGCGTAGCGCGGACGGATTGGAGCTGGAGCGCCCTCGTCGCGGATTATGACCTGGATGGCCGCCAGGACATCTACGTCACGAACGGCATCGCACGGGACCTGACGTCGCAGGACTACCTCGCCTTCCTGGGCAGCAATGAGACGATGCGAGCGGCCCGGGCGGGCAAGCGCGTCGACTTCGCGGGGCTGATCGCGCCGATGACCACGACGCCCCTGCCGAACTACGCCTTCCGCAACGCCGGGGACCTGATGTTCTCGAACGCCGGCGCCGCCTGGGGCCTGGACGCGCCGAGTTTCTCGAATGGCGCGGCGTACGGGGATCTGGACGGCGACGGCGCCATCGACCTGGTGGTGAACAACATCAACCAGGAAGCGTTCGTCTACCGCAACAACGCTCGTACCCAGCTGCCCAAGAACCACTACCTCCAAGTCAAACTCGAGGGCGTGGGGCCGAACCCGTTCGGCGTCGGGGCGAAGGTCACACTGCGCACCAAGACCGGCCTCTTCTTCAAGGAACTCCAGCCCACCCGCGGCTTCCAATCGAGTGTCGATTACGTGCTCACGTTCGGCATCGGCAACATCGACACGGTTCCGTCAATCGACGTCGAATGGCCCGACGGCCGCACCAGCACCCTGCCCCACCTCGCCGCGAACAAACGCCTCGTGGTCCGCCAGGACGAGGCCCAGACCATTCCGCCCGTCCGCACATCCGCCCGTCCGCCCATCCTCACCGACGTCACGGACCAGATCGCGCTCGACTTCGTGCACCACGAGAATGCTTTCGTCGACTTCGACCGCGAGCCCTTGATCCCGAAGCTGCTGTCGACCGAAGGCCCGTTTGTCGCCGTGGGCGACATGAACGGCGACGGCCGCGACGATTTCTTCATCGGCGGCGCCAAGGAACAGGCGAGCGGACTCTACGAGCAGCGCGAGGACGGCAGCTTCTTCGCCACCAACCAGGCGCTCTTGGCGCAGGACCGCATCTCCGAAGACTTGGGCGCCGTCTTTTTCGGCAGAGACCTGTACGTCGTCACGGGAGGCAGCGAGTTCTCGGACCTCGCTCCCGCTTTGGAGGACCGGCTCTATTCAGGCGACGGCAGGTCCACGTATCGGAAGACGAGCGGCCGGCTACCGCCCCTGTTCGGCAGCGGCTCGCGCGTCGTCGCGGCCGACTTCGATGGCGACGGCGACGTCGATGTGTTCGTCGGCGGCCGCGTCGTCCCCTGGCGGTACGGCATCGACCCGCCGAGCACGCTGCTCGAGAACGACGGCCACGGCCGCTTCACCGACGTCACGCGGCGCTTGGCGCCCGAGCTGGCGCACGTCGGCATGGTCACCGACGCCGCGTGGACCGACGTGGACGGCGACGGCCGACTGGACCTCGTGGTGGTAGGCGAGTGGATGCCGATCGCGATCTTTCACAACGCCGGAGGCGGCAAGCTGGTGCGCCTCCACCCGCGCGGCCTCGAGCGCAGCGACGGCTGGTGGAACCGGATCGTGGTGGCCGACGTCACGGGCGACGGCCGCCCCGACTTCGTGGTGGGGAACCTCGGCCTCAATACGCGGCTGCACGTCGGTGCGAGCCCCAGCGAGCCGGCAAGCATGCTCGTGGGGGACTTCGATCACAATGGGTTCGTCGAGCAACTCGTGTCCACCTATTCGGGCGGCGTGCTTCGACCGCTTGCGTTGCGCGACGATCTACAGAAGGCTCTCCCGTCTCTCAAGGCCCAGTTCCCCACGTACGACGCCTACGCGCGCGCCACAACCGCTGACGTGAGTCGGCCGGACGGAGCGGTGGAGAAACACGCGTACACCTTTGCCACCTCCCTGGTGCGTAACAATGGAGATGGCTCATTCACGCTGGTGCCGCTGCCGCGCGCGGCGCAGCTGGCGCCCGTTTACGGAATCCTCGCGGCCGACGCGGACAGAGACGGGCACCTCGACCTGCTGCTCGCCGGTAACTTCGACGGCGTGAAGCCGGAGATCGGGCGCATGGGCGCGAGTTACGGTTTGTTCTTGCGGGGGAACGGGCGGGGAGGATTCACGCCGGTCGAAGCGGAGCAGAGCGGATTTCTCGTGCGCGGCGAGGCGCGCGACATCCAGCGCCTGCGCACACGGCACGGTGACGTGTACATTGTGACCCGCAACAACGACCGCCCGTTGTTCTTCAGCGCGACACCGGCGCGGGCGCGCGAGCTACCAAGCGCGCATCACACCGGTCACTGACGCCGAGAGGCCCGCTTGGTCGTGATCACGATTACGCCGTTCGCCGCGTCTCCGCCGTACGTCACCATGCTGACAGCATCCTTGAGGACCTGAATGCGCTCAATTTCACGGGGATCGAGCCCGGCGAGGCTCCCGTCCGGCCCCGGCCGGATCTTCATGCCGTCGATCACATACAGCGGCTCGTTCGTCCCATTGAAAGACGTGGTGCCGCGGATGCGGATGGAGAGTCCGCGCGAGGTCCGGGTCACGGTGACGCCGGGGAACCGGCTCATGAGCTGGTCTTCGATCGGTTCGCCGGGGGAGCGGGCAATGTCTTCCGAGCTCACGCTCGGGGCGGCAGGCCGGCTTTGGGACGCCTTGTGCCGCGAACATGCGACCACGGTTGCAACGAGCAGAACGGCGGGCAGCACGCGCATGGGACCCCCCTTTGTCCGGAATATAGCGCTGATTCTCGCACTCGCGCTCCTCGCCTCGTGCAGCGGCTCCCCCTCTACGCCGGCGTGGCTGGTCGAGCGGGGCCGCCAGGAGAATCAGCTGGCGGCGCGCTCGCAGGTGGTTCACGACTTCCGATTCACGGATCAGAGACAAGCCAGCGGCATCACGTTCGAGAACCGGGTCGTCGACGACGCCGGCAAGTCGTACAAGCTGGTGCACTACGACCACGGATCCGGCGTATGTGCCGCGGACGTGGATGGCGATGGTCTTCCCGATCTCTATTTCACCACGCAGCTCGGCAGCAACGAGCTGTGGAAGAATCTCGGCGACACCCGGTTCGTGAATGCCACCGCCCAGGCGGGGCTCGAAATGCCTGACGCGATCGCGGTGGGATGCTCGTTCGCCGACATCGACAACGACGGCGATCCCGATCTCTTCGTGACGACGGCGCGCCACGGGAATCGGCTCTTTGAGAACGTCGGCAATGGCAGGTTCCGCGACATCACTGGTGAAGCAGGTGTCGGATACGACGGCCACTCCTCGGGCGCGGTGTTCTTCGACTACGACGGCGACGGTTTGCTCGACCTCTTCGTGACCAATGTGGGCAGGTACACCAGCAACCGGCTCGGACCCGGCGGCTACTATGTGGGTCTGCAGGACGCGTTCATGGGCCATCTTCACCCCGAGCGCAGCGAAGCGAGCATTCTCTACCGCAATCTGGGCGGCCACCGGTTCAGGGACGTGACGCGCCAGGTCGGGCTGGTGGATCGGAGCTGGAGCGGCGATGCCACGGCGCTCGACGTGAACGATGACGCGTTTCCGGATCTTTACATCCTCGACATGCAAGGGGGCGATCATCTGTGGCTCAACGAGGGCGGCAAGCACTTCCGCGACGCGACGAACCAATACTTCCCGAAGATCGCCTGGGGTTCGATGGGGGTGAAGCTGTTCGACTTCGACGGCGACAGCCGGCTCGACATCTTCGTCACCAGCATGCACGCCGACATGTGGGTCGACATCCCCGCCGCGAACTGGGCGGCGGAGGGTCGCAAGGCCGACTCCGCGACGGTGGCCCCCGGGATGATCCCTGAAGGGAAGTCTCGCTTCATTTTCGGAAACGAGCTGTTCGCGAACCGCGGAAGCGGCCGATTCGCGGAGGTTTCCGACTCCGTCCAAGCCGAAACCTATTGGCCGTGGGGGCCCAGCGTGGACGACTTCAACGCCGATGGCTGGGACGACATCTTCATCGCCGCGGGGATGAATTTTCCGTTCCGGTACGGGATCAATTCCCTGCTGCTCAACGAAGCCGGGCGCCGCTTCTTACCGAGTGAGTTCGTGGTGGGAATCGAGCCCCGGGCGAATGGCGTCACGCAACAGGTGTGGTTCACCCTCGCGTGTGGCGGTGCCGACGCGCGCCATCCGTTGTGCGACGCCTGTTCCAAACCGGGCGCGGCGCACATGTGCCGGCTCGACAAAGCCGGCCACCTGGCGATGATGGGGTCGCTCGGTTCGCGCGCCGCGATCGCTCTCGACCTGGACGGCGACGGCGATCTCGACATCGTGACCAACGAGTTCAACGGGCGCCCACAGGTGCTCGTCAGCGATCTCGCGCAGCGACATCGCGATCGCGTCCACCATGTCAACGTCCGGCTGCGCGGCGCGCGCTCGAATCGCGATGGGCTCGGCGCGCAAGTCAGCGTCGTTCTGCCGGACGGGCGGGCGATCCTGAAGGTCCGCGACGGCAAGTCGGGATACCTCTCCCAGAGCGATCTGCCACTCTACTTTGGCCTCGGAGACTCGGGCCACGCCGCGAGGATCGAAGTCCGCTGGCCGTCGGGTCGGCGCCAGACGGTGGCGGGCCCCATCGAAACCGGTCGGACCATCGACGTGGTCGAGCCCTAGCGGGCACTCAGTCTAGCGGCCATTGTCTCCAATTCCTGTGGACCCCACACCTCGTTCCCGCTGGCGCGCCATCTTGAGCGACGTCCACTTCTGGATCCCAGTGACCGTCCTCGCGCTCGGACTGCTCGTGCTGTGGTGGATCGCGTGAGCGAGCTCGACGCGTCGCGGCTGCGGCAACTGCAGCGCGTGGGGATTCTCTCCGGGTTCGCAGCGGGTGCCTGGCTCGGCGCCGCCGAGGCACCGACGAAGCTCGTCACGCTCGGCATCTCGCCGGTGCTGATCTCGTTCATGATGGTGTTGGGCGTGTTCCTCGCGCGCTGGAGCCTCCCGGCATTGGTGCGCGGCACCGCCGCTCTCAAGCACGACGTCAAGCAGGCTCCCCATTTGCTCGTCTGGGCGGCGCTCGGCGGTTGCCTCTGGGCCGTGGCCAACACCCTGACCATCTTCGCGATCAAGGACATCGGTCTCGCCGTCGCCTTCCCGCTGTGGAACTCGAACAGCCTCCTCGGCATCCTCTGGGGGACGCTGCTGTTCAACGAGCTGAAGGATGCCGGGCGGGCGCGTTGGTTCGCGGTGCTGGGAGGCGCGGTCGTCATGTTCGCTGGGGCCACGGTGCTGGCCGTGACGTCGTCCGCTCATGCGCCGGGGGGCAATGCGGTGCGCGGCGTCGTGGCCGCGTTCACCGCCGGCGCATTGTGGGGTACGATGTACATCCCCTACCGCAAGGCGTACCTCACCGGCATGCATCCAATGTCGTTCATCGCATTCTTCACGATCGGCGAGCTCGGCATGATGACGCTGCTGGCACTCACGTTCTTGGGTGGACCGAGCCAGTTATGGCACGAGCTGGCCGCCAGTCGCAGCATCCTGTTCTGGCTGCTCATCGCCGGCTTCGTGTGGGTGGTGGGTGACCTGTTCCAGCAGTACGCGGCCAAATACGTCGGCATCAGCCGCGGCATCCCGCTCTCAAACACCAACCAGCTGTGGGGACTCTTGTGGGGGATGCTCGTGTTCGGCGAGCTGGCGGGCGGGGGCCGCACGGCGGTGATCGCAGGCTCGCTCTTGATGGCCGCGGGCGCGGGCGCGATCGCCCTCGCCTCGGCGCCGGCCCGAGAGTATCGTCGCTGGCAGGAAGCGGGCGCCCGCGAGAGCGCCCGGTACGGCGTGGATCCTGCTTACGTGACGGCGCGGATGGCCGGTGACGACCCGGGGGCGCGCGCGCGCCATAACGCGCTCGACTGGCTGCTGCTCACCACCGCGACAGCCATTTTTGTGGGAGCCGCCGCGCTCGCCCGCGTACCCGCGCTGCAAATCGCTTGGGGGTGGGCCGCGGCGCTCACGCTCGCGATCGTCGGGTTCCTCGTTGCGGGCTGCGTGGCGTTGTGGCGCACCACGCGATTCGGGTGACGCTTAGTGCGCGCCCTTTGTTTTGATCTTGATCACGCCGTTGCCACCGCGCAGTCCGTACACAGCCGCGTCGGCGTCGTACTTGAGCACCGCGATGGACTCGATGTCTTCGGGATTGAGCCAAGACAGCATGCCATTCGGCCCAGGCTGGACCACGACGTCGTCGACCACGTACAGCGGCTCCGAGGACATGAAGAAGGAGCGTGGGCCGCTGATGCGCACGGAGATGCCCCCGCCGGGAACGGCGGCCACGTCCACTCCGGAAACCCGGCCCGCGAGCATTTGCGCCAGCGACTCTGCTCGGGGCTCGATTGGTTCCGACGCCGTCGCGGTTCCCGGCGCATGGGCGCATGAAGCGATGATTCCAGCAAGGAGACTGACAGATAGGACGCGCAACGTGGCTGAGGTCATGGGACCCCCCTTTCGTTCCAATATATCACGCTGACCTGAACTTGGAGACGCGCATGCTGAAGGCCCGATTGTCACTGGTACTACTCGGTTTGGCCGCGGCCACGGCTCAGGCCCAGGTCCGCACCGCCTCCCCCGACCGCCGGAATCAGGTGACCGTCGAGACTCGAGAGGGCAAGCTCTACTACAGCGTGCAGCGCGACGGGAGGCCCCTCCTCATGCCGTCGCTCCTCGGATTCGAATTCCGGGGGGCCCCGGTGTTGCGGGACGGCCTGCGCATCGTCGACAGCACGAGGCACGCGGTCGACGAAACGTGGACTCAGCCCTGGGGCGAAGTCGCCCATGTGCGGGATCATCACAATGAGCTGAAGCTCTCGATCGCTGAGACCGCGGCGCCCAACCGGCAGTTCACCGTGACGTTCCGCGTCTTCAATGACGGCGTCGGATTCCGCTACGAGTTCCCGGACCAACCGAACCTCAAGGACTTCGAGGTCCAGGAGGAGCTGACGGAGTTCTCGATGACGGACGATGCGCGCGCCTGGTGGATTCCGTCGAACCGGCCGCGGCTCGATCGCTCCGAGATGCTGTACTCGTCGTCGCCGGTGAGCGTGATCGACAGCATCCAGACGCCGCTCACGATGGAGACGCGCGACGGCAAGGCGTTCATCGTGATTCACGAAGCGAACCTCGTGGACTACGCGCGCATGAACCTGCGCGGGGCGCGCATGGAGAACCGCACGCTGCACGCCGCGCTCGCTCCATATGCGGACGGAGTCAAGGTGCGGGGGCGCACGCCGTTCGTGACGCCGTGGCGCACGATTCAAATCGCCGATCGCGCCACCGACCTGTCGCCCTCGGTGCTGGGACTCAATCTCAACCCGCCGAGCGTCATCGAGAACACGAGCTGGATCAAGCCGATGAAGTACGTCGGGATCTGGTGGGGCATGCACATCAACACGATGACCTGGAACTCGGGACCGAAGCACGGCGCCACGACCGCCAACACGAAACGGTACATCGACTTCGCGGCCGCCAACGGACTGGGCGGTGTGCTGGTCGAAGGCTGGAACGTGGGGTGGGACGGCGACTGGATCCAGAACCGGAACGCGTTCTCGTTCACCCAGCCCTACCCCGATTACGACCTGCGCGAAGTCGCGCGGTACGCGCATCAAAAAGGCGTGAAATTAATCGTGCACAATGAAACGTCGGGAGGAATCGAAAACTACGAACGGCAAATGGACAGCGCGTTCGCTCTCTATCACTCCCTCGGGTTGGATGCCATCAAGTCGGGGTATGTGACCGACCTGACCAGCGAGGGCGACTCGCATCACGGGCAGGTCATGGTGCGTCACTACCGTCACGTGATCGAAATGGCCAACAAGTACGGCATCATGCTCGACGTGCACGAGCCGATCCACGACACCGGCGAGCGGCGCACCTACCCGAACATGATGAGCCGCGAGGGGGCGCGCGGACAGGAGTACAACGCCTGGGGCGGCGAGGGCGGCAACCCGCCCGAGCACGAGACGATTCTCTTCTTTACCCGGATGCTCGCGGGGCCGATGGACTTTACGCCGGGGATCTTCGACATCCTGAGGGAGCGCACCGGCCCGCGGCGCGAGCTCTGGGAGTCGCGCGTCCGCACCACGCTCGCCAAGCAGCTGGCCCTCTATGTGGTTCTCTACTCGCCGCTCCAGATGGCGGCGGACCTGCCTGAGAATTACGAGCGCCCCCCCCAGCCGGCGTTTCAGTTCATTCGCGACGTCGCGGTCGACTGGGACACGACACGCGTCCTCCAGGGGAAGATCGGCGACTACGTGGTGGTCGCGCGCCGCGAGCGCAACGCTCGGAGCTGGTTCATTGGGGCGATCACGGATGAAGAAGCCCGCACCTTCGACGTCCCGCTCTCGTTCCTCACGCCGGGGCGGCGCTACGTTGCAGAGATCTACGCAGACGGGCCCGGAGCCAATTGGGCGACGAACCCGCTGCCCGTGACGATCTCGCAGCGCCCCGTGACGTCGCTGTCGCGGCTCCGTCTGGTGCTCGCGCCCGGGGGCGGCCAGGCGATTCGCATCAGGCCGGCGCGGTAGGCGGTAGATTGACGCGCATGAACCATTCGCGTCCCATCGCCCGCGTCATCAACCTCATTCCGCCCGAGTCGCAGCGGCTCTGGTCGGAGACCGAGGAGGAAGCGCGGCAGCGTCTTCTGGCGGCCGATCCCGCGGCCGTGCTTGAGATCGACGGCTCCTTCGCGCTGGTGGCGCACCAAGGCGAACGCGCCGTGCTGGCGCGCAGCCTCGACCGCCCGCTGCGCTACTTTCTCGCCAAAGCCGCCGACGGGCCCGTGCTCATCGTCGCCGAGCGCATCGACGAGATCGCCGCGGAGCTGGGGCGGCGGGGCT
>Ga0307299_10000255_pt1 | contig 18061 bp, 8 predicted proteins | sample ER_DNA_159_FD_194466 | JGI IMG/M metagenome (GOLD analysis project Ga0307299, IMG submission 194466) | Bulk soil microbial communities from the East River watershed near Crested Butte, Colorado, United States - ER_DNA_159 | ecosystem: Environmental > Terrestrial > Soil > Floodplain | place: USA... | reverse complement strand
CTCCGAGCGGTCGGTGGCGACCAGCACGATCCGCACCGCCTCGTCGTCGCCGCCCCTGCGCCGAATCCGCATCAGACCTCGCCCAGCGCCTGCGGCAGCTCGGCCCGGGAGCCGATCCCGAGCTTGCGGTAGACGTTGCTGAGGTGCACCTCGACGGTCTTCGTGGTCACGAAGAGCGCCTGCGCGATGTCCTTGTTCGAGAGCCCCTCCGCCGCGAAGGCGGCCACGCGCTTCTCGCTCGCGGTGAGCGACTCGACCCCTGAGAGCAGCAGCCGCCGCGGGCGGGCGCCCGTCGCCGCAAGCTCGGCCTCGGCATGCTCGACGAGCGGCTGGGACCCGCAGCGGACGGCGAGGTCGAGGCCCTCCTTCAGCAGCTCCTTTGCCTCCGTGCGACTGTTCCCTCGCCGCAGCGCCGCGCCGAGCTGCACTTGCGTGCGCGCCCGCTCGAGCTTCGCCGACGAGGGCTCGAGCACGGCCAGCGACTCTCGCAGCGACTCGATCCCCTCGGCGCTGCCCTCCGCGAGGCCGCGCGCCCGGAGCGCTACGCCGATCGGGCGCGGCGATCCCCATGCGCGGGCGAGCTCGACCTCTTCACAGGCCAGCTCGAGCGCCTGCTCGCGCCGCTCGAGCGAGAGGAGTGCGAGCGCGAGGTGAGAGCGCCAGGCCACAACCGCAGGATTGCTCATCTCGAAGCGGCTCATGCAACGGCCGAGGCGCTCGAAGTCCGAGGCGGCGCCTTCGAAGTCACGCCGCGCATAGCGAATCCACCCGCGCGCCCCGAGGAAGAAGATCACGTGGCCGCTCTCCTCGACCTCCTCATGGAGCCCGAGATAGGCGAGGGAGTGCTCCGCCTCGTCGAGCTCGCCGCGATTCGTCAGCACGTCGGCGAGGTACGAGTGGTAGTAGATCGCGCCCTGCTGGCTCGGCAGGTACTTGACGAGCTCGTCTGACTCGCGCAGGTCGGCCTCCGCGCCCTCGAGGTCGCCGCGCTGTGCGTAGGTGAGGCCGCGGAAGCAAAGCATGTTCGAGAGGGTGACCAGCTCGCCGCGCCGCTTCGACGCGTCCATCAGGGCATCGAAGAAGCGGTCTGTCTCCGCGTCGTGCTCGGCGTACATCAGAGCCGTGGCAGCGCAGGAGATCGCGACCGAGGGCATGCTCTGAATCAGGGCGTCGATCATCGCCGGCTCGGCCAGCTCGGCGACCGCGTCCCGGTTGACTCCCCTCCGCGCGTCGAAGTAACGAATGGTCGAGAGCATCACGGCGCGCCCGACGTCGCCGACGAGCGCGTCCTCGTCGACTCGCACGATGCGCTCCCGCGAGACCTCGATCACGTCCGAGTCGAAGCCCGCGGAGTTGATCAGCTCGGCCTCGAGCATCTCGCGCAGCTCGGGCTCGCCATCGCCGAGCCGCTCGATCGCGTCGTCGAAGACGCGCACTGCCTCGGGGCCGCGGTTGAGGCGGAAGAGCGAGCGGCCGAGCTCCAGGGCCAGCCGCGCGCGGCGCAGCGGCTCCTCGATCGAGCTCAGCGCCTCCTGCAAGTGCTCGGCCGCGGCCAGGACGTCCACGCGCTGCTCGGCCAGGCCGAGCTCGCAGAGAGTGTCGGTGCGCGTCTCGTCCTCCGACGGAGGCTCGGCAAGAGCGCGGCGGAGGTAGCGGACTGCGACCTCAGGCGCCCCGCGCACCAGCGCGCGGTCGGCCGCGACGCGCAGGGTGTCGACCACGAAGGGGTCGCCCGTGGGCGCGACCAGGTCGAGGTGAGCGGCCACGCGCTCGGGCTCCGCTTGCGCGGTCTCGAGCAGCTCGGCCGCGCGGCGGTGGGCGGACAGCCGCTTGGCCGGCTCGATCGCCTCGTACACCGCCGAGCGCACGACGGGATGGACGAATTCGACGATCGGCGTCTGGACGCGCACCATGTCGGCTCGCTCGAGCCAGGTGGCCGCAACCGTCGCGAGGTGGCGGTCGTCGATCCCGGCCAGCGCAGCGACATCGCGCAGGTCGGAGCCGTCGCCAAGCACGGCTGCCGCGGTCGCGAACTTCCTCGCCTCCTCGGGCAGCCGGGAGAGCCGCAGCGAGACCGCCCGCGTGACCGGCTCGGGGCCGATCTCGCGCACGCGGGCCGCCTGCTCGGCCACCGGCGCCACACCTTCGCCGTGCAGGGCGTCGACGAGCGCGCGCACGAAGAGCGGGTTGCCGCCCGTCGTCGAGTGGCACGCCGCCACGAATTCCTCGTCCGGCTCGCGCCCGAACTCGTCCGCCACCAGCGCGGCCACCGAGGCGTTGCTGAGCGCGGTCGGCCGGATCACGAGGGCGGTGGGATCGGAGACGAGCTCCGTCAGCAGCTCCGTCTCGACGGCCTGCTCAGGCGGCCGCATCCCGAGCACGACCAGCAGCGGTAGCCCTTCGAGGCGGCGACCGAGGAACGAGAGCCAGCGCAGCGTCGGCGCGTCCGTCCAGTGCAGGTCATCGATCACGAGCGCGGTCGGGCTGCGTGCGGCCAGGTTCGCGGCGAGCCAGTAGAGCCCGTGCAGGACCGCGAAGGAGATGTCGCCGGAGGCAGAGCCGGTCAGCTCCTCGTCGCCGAACAGGCGCTCGGCGAGGCCTGCCGTCCCGGACAGCGCCTTCTCGCGCTCCTCCTGCGTCAGCGAGGCCAGGAAGGGCTCGAACAGCTGGCGCACCACGCCGTAGGCGAACTCCTGCTCGAGGTCGGCGCTGCGGCCGACGAGCACCTCGAAGCCGGTGTTCGCGGCCAGGGCCCGCGCCTCGGCCACGAGGCGGGTCTTGCCCATCCCCGCGCGACCCTCGATCGCGACGACGCGGCCGGCGCCCGCGGCGGCCGCGTCCACCACCGCGTGCAGCGCGGCCAGCTCCGCCTCGCGCTCGAGCAGCGGCGTGGTCGACACTTGGACATCGGTCCTGCGGCGCGGGATCCGGGGCTTGGCCTTTTCGCGCTCCCGCGACGAGAGCGGCGGGAACTCGCTCGGGAGCCCCTCGACCTCGAGCTGGTGGAGCCGCTCGGGCTCGTCGAAGTCGGGCAGCTCGGTCTCGCCGAGGTCGCGCAGGCCGAAGGTGGCAGGGAGATCGTGGCTGACGAGCGTCGCGGTCGTGCTGGAGAGCAGCACTTGGCCGCCGTGGCCCGCGTCACCGATGCGGGACGCCTGGTTGACGGCGAAACCGACGTAGCCGTCGGGGCCGACGTTGGCCTCGCCGGTGTGCAACCCCATGCGCACGCGCACCTCGGTGCCCTCGGGCCACTCGTACTCGGCGAGCGCCCGCTGGGCCACGCCGGCGGCCTCGACCGCTGCGCCCGCACTGCGGAAGACGACGAAGAACGAGTCGCCCTTCGTGTCGATCTCGATCCCGCCGCCGTCGGAGAACGCCTTGCGCAGCATCCGGTTGTGGGCTCCGAGCACCTCGCCGTAGCGGTCGCGGCCAAGCCGCTTGAGCAGGCTCGTTGAGCCCTCGATGTCGGTGAACAGGAACGTCACCGTGCCTGTCGGCAAGGAGGCAGAAGCCTCACGTACTGGCGATGCGCTCGTTTGCGTCCCTCTCGTGGTCGAACACCCGGAATCGCCAATTGTAGAGCCAAGTCCGCGAAACCTTGGGGGTCGGTTTGGGGGCGCCGACGAACCTGCTCTACGTGCTGCTGGGCCTCTCGGTGGTCGTGAGCCTGTTCGGGATGGTGAACACGCTCGTCCTCTCGGTCTTCGAGCGGACGCGTGAGCTAGGGATGCTGCGCGCGGTCGGGATGACGCGCGGCGATCGCACCGGCGCGGCGCGCATCGCGGCTCGATGTCCTCTCCGCGCTCCAGTACGAGTAACGAGAGGCTGGTGGACAGAGGACGGGGGCGGCTCGGCGGCCGCCCCCGTCAGCTTCACTGAAGAGCGCGGTCTGGCCGTTCGTCTAGGTGGGTCGCGGCACTACCGACTTGGCGCAAGCGCCAAGTCGGTAGGAAAGGGCCGTCCCGACGGCGAGCGCCGCTCGGGGCCCGAAAGCCCGCATCGCCGCTGTGGCCCTATCGCGCAGTATCACCCTCATGTGTCAAAAAAATCAAGGCGCGGCCGCGGCCAGGGCGCGTTGCGAATCAGGCTGCGATCGACGCTTCGCCGCCGAGCGGGACGCGATTGCCGGACGAGGCCAGCGACACGTCGACCGCCTCGATCATCCGAACGACGGCAACACCGAGCTCCGCGGAGGAGCGTGGCGCCTTCCCTGAGCGAATCGCCTGGCAGAAGTCGGCCATCTCGACCTGGAGCGGCTCGGCCGGCTGCACGGCGGGCGAGACGATCTCACCCGTGCGATAGGAGAGCTGGAACTCGCCGAACGACTGCGGGTCGCGCAGCATCACGCCGGAGTCGAACACGCGGACCGGCTCGGGGCTGACGTCGTCGTAGACGACCATCTTGTTCGACCCGACGACCGTCGTCCGGCGCAGCTTGCTGGGCGCCAGCCAGGAGAGCTCCACGTGCGCGATCGCGCCTCCGAGGTACTCGAGGTTGATGAACGCGACGTCGGGGATCCCCGGGAAGACGCAGCTGCGGCTCATCGCCGACACGTGCGAGGGCGTCGCGTCGAGCCAGTAGCGGAGAATCGAGAAGTCGTGCGGACCGAGATCCCATGCAACACTCACGTCCGACTGGTGGAGCCCGAGGTTCACGCGGCTCATCGAGATGAAGTAGATCTCGCCTAGCTCGCCGGAGCGAATCAGGTCGCGAATCATGTTCACGGGCGGGCTGTAGAGGAAGGTGTGGCCCGGCATCAGCGTGAGGCCGCGCTCTTCGGCGACGGTCATCAGCTCCTTGGCCTCCTCGCTCGATGCCGCGAGCGGCTTCTCGATGAACACGTGCTTCCCGGCCTCGAGCGCGGCCAGCGCGAGGGGGTGATGCGTCGAGACGGGGGTGGCGATCGCGACAGCCTCGAGCTCGGGGTCGTTGAGCAGGTCGTCGAACGAGGTCGTGCTGCGGGCCGCCGGGTAGCGCTTCCCGATCGACTGCAGGCGAGCACGGTCGAGGTCGCAGATCCAGCTCACTTCGGAGGTCTCGAGCTCCTGCAGGTTGCGGATCAGGTTCGGGCCCCAGTAGCCGAGCCCGACCACCCCGGTCCGCACCGGCTCGAGCTGGAGGTCGCGTGGGAAGAGCGGCGGGATCATGCGGTGGCTCGCATCCGGAAAAGTGAGAGCGGCGTCTTCAGCAGGAGCCGCAGGTCGAGGCCGAGCGACCAGCCGCGGACATAGGCGACGTCCATGTCCAGCGCCTCGCCGAACGTCGAGCGCGCCCGCGCCGTGACCTGCCAGAGGCCGGTCAGGCCAGGCGGAACGAGGAAGCGCTCGAAGTGGTGCTCCGCGAACCCCTTCGTCTCGTACTCGAGGCAGGGCCGCGGGCCGACGAGCGACATCTCGCCCGCGAGGACGTTGAGCAGCTGCGGGAGCTCATCGAGACTTGTCTTGCGGAGGAACGCCCCAACGCGCGTCACGGAGCTCGTGCGATCGAGCTTGTAGAGGCCGTTGGAGTTCGGCGACGCGGCATGCGTAAGCGTGCTCTCGATGTAGCGGCGATGCTCCTCCTCGTCAGTGTCCACCCGCATCGTCCGGAACTTGAGCAGCGTGAAAGGCTCCATGTCGTAGCCGAGTCGCCGCTGGCGGAAGAGGCCGGGACCCGTCGAGTCGAGGCGGATGGCGAGGGCGATCAGCAGCATCAGCGGCGCCAGGACGACCAGCATCGCCAGGGCGCCGACGTTGTCGAGCGTCCGCTTGAGGAGCCGTGAGGATCGGGAGAGCTTGGCCGGCGGCAGCCCGACGAGTGGAAGCCCTTCGAACGTGTGGATCCCCGCCTTCGGGCCGAGGATCTCGAACAGGCGCGGCACGACGTCGATCTGGACGTCGAGCTTGCGGAGCTCCCGGATCGTCGCCAGCAGCTCTTCGTGGCTCGCCTCGTTGAAGGCGATGATCACTCGCTCGACGTCGAGCAGCGTGACGATGTCGGCCAGTCGGTCGCCGGGGCCGAGGAGCGCGAGATGCTCGAGCTCCGGCCGTCTCGGGCGCGGGCACTGGTCGATGAAGCCGACGAGGTTGATTCCGTACTCCGGGTGCTGGAGCAGCTTGCGCGCGGCCAGCTGCCCGATGTGGCCGGCGCCGATGATGACCGTGTTCTGCAGGTAGAGGGAGCTGCGCCTCGCAGCCGATCGCGCGAGCCCGCGGAATGCGGCCACGAGGATGACTGCCAGGAACCAGAAGGCGACGAGCCGCAGCACGTACGGGTCCTTCACCCCGGCGAGCCACACACCCACGAACGAGAGCCACGCGCCGAGGGTCACGAGATGGAAGACGCCGACGACCTCGTCGACTGTGGAGTGGTCGACGTGCTCTTCGTCGCGCTCGTACAGGCCGTAGAGCTGCGCGGCGACGACCCAGACGGGGATCGTCAGGAGCAGCACGGCGAACCCGGTCATCGCGGGAGCGCCGGTCTTGTGGCCGGCCAGAAGACGGGCCAGGAGGAACGCCGTGACGAGGCCGCCCACGTCGGCCGCGAGCAGCGCGCGGCGAACGAGCCAGCCGCGCCGCCTGGCGACCTTCCGGGACGCCTTCCGGCCTTCGCCATGGATCGCGCGCCGTTCGAGCAGCGAGACGGTGCGCTCGTCGAAGGCCAGGTGGTCGAGCTCGAGCCCGGTCGCGGCTGCGCGCTCGACGACGTTCACGCGCACCCTCGGCAGGCACGGTGCGCTGTGGCTCCAGCTGCTGTCCCTCTCGTCTTCACTTGTTGCTCTCCCTCGCCCCTCGCGTGCCTATTAGCTATCGCAAGACGAGCGTAAGAGCCGGTTCCGGTCCCGAACAGACCAGGTTCCAAGGACCGTCCGTGAGGACGGGACTAGACCTTCGAGTGGGACGCGCGGAGGTCGGCCGCTCGCGCGAGCACGCGCGCGGGAACCCCGGCGACGGTGTCTCCGGGCTCGACGTCGCGGGTCACGACGGCTCCGGCGCCAACGAGCGCGCCTGCCCCGATGCGGACGCCGGCCATGACGACGGCGCCCGAGCCGATCGACGCACGGCGCTCCACGAACGTCGGGATCAGGTCCCAGTCGCCGCCCTGTTGAAGCCTTCCGTCGTCGGTCGTCGCCCGGGGACGGGCGTCATTCACGAAGACGACGCCATGCCCGACGAAAACCTCGTCGCCGATCACGACGCCGTCGCAGATGAACGTGTGACTCTGCACCTTGCAGCGCTCGCCCACCGTCACGCCTCGCTGGATCTCGACGTAGGGCCCGATCCGCGTCCCGGCTCCGATCTTGCAGCCGTAGAGGTTGGTGAACGGCCCGACGTGCACCTCGTCGCCGAACGCGACGTCGTCGATCAGCCGGTAGGGCGCCTCGTTGACCGGCGCGTCAGCCATCGAAGTGCGCCCGGACGCCGCCGACGACCGCCTCGAGCTGGGCCTCGGTGATGCCCGGGAAGATCGGCAGTGACAGGCACTCGCGCGCGAGCGCCTCCGCGACGGGGAACTCCCCCTCGCGGTACCCGAGCCCGGCGTAGGCCTCGGTCAGGTGCACCGGCTGCGGGTAGTGGCGGCCCGTGCCGATCCCGCGCTCGCGCAGGAAGATCGCGAGCCGCTCCGGGTCGGCTGTGCGGACGACGTAGAGGTGCCAGACCGGGAGGCTGTCCCGCGGAACGAGCGGGAGCGTGAGGTCACCGACGCCGCTCAGGGCCTCGCTGTAGCGGCGAGCCGCGGCCCGCCGCTCCTCGTTCCAGCCGTCCAGCAGCGGCAGCTTGTGCCCGAGGACGAGCGCCTGGATCGTGTCGAGGCGCGCGGTCCAGCCCTCGCGCGCGTGGACATACTTCGCCGTCTGCCCGTGCTCGCGCAGGGCCCGCACGGTTCGTGCGAGCTCCGGATCCCGTGTCACGAGCGCACCGGCGTCGCCGGCTGCTCCGAGGTTCTTGCCGGGGTAGAAGCTGAAGGCTGCTGCTGTGCCGGCCGCGCCCGCGCGCAGGCCTCCGCGCTCGGCGCCGTGAGCCTGGCAGGCATCCTCCACGAGCGCCACGCTCTTGTCCCTGGCCAGCTCCCGCAGGGCCGCCATGTCTGCCAGCTGGCCGTAGAGATGCACCGGCATCACGGCGCCCGTCCGCTCGCCGACCGCAGCCGTCGCGGCCGCGGGGTTGAGGCAGTAGTCGTCCTCCGAGACGTCGGCGACAACAGGTGTCCCGCCCGCCTGGGTGACGGCCTCCAGGGTTGCGACGAACGTCGCCGCAGGGACGATCACCTCGGCGCCTGGCTCGAGCCCACCCGCGATCAGCGCGAGCCGCAGCGCGTCGAGTCCGCTTGCGACTCCCACGCATTCCTCGACCCCGCAGTAAGCGGCGAACGCCTGCTCGAACTCAGCGACCGGCGGGCCGTTCGTAAACGCGGCCGTGTCGAACAGGCGGGCGATCTCCTCGAGCAAGCCCTCCTTGAGCGGCTCGTGAGACGGCGCCAGGTCGAGAAACGGCACGGCGACGCCGGTCCGCACTGCATCCACTGCCATGGCGTCACAGTAGACCGGCCCTCGCAGGCCCACTACCGCCCGATGGTTCAGCTTGCGGCGGCTGAGGGCGGCGCTAGGGTGCGGCCGTGACGGCGCCCTGGGTACGTCCGGCCGAGCTGGTCGAGCTGACGTCGCGGTTCCTCGACGCGGTCTACTCCGAGGAGCGCGGCCTCTACCCGTTCACGACGTCGGTGGTGGACGGGCGCTACGTGAGCGACTACGGGCCGGGGGCTGTCCGGTACTCGATCAACACGCTGCTCGGGCGCTTCGCGACCGCGGCGGACAGCGGGCAGCTCACGCAGCAGTTGGAGCGGCTGAGGTCGGAGCACGGCTCGACGCTCGGCGCCGGCGACAGCGGCCTGATGCTCGTGCTGCTCGCCGAGACCGGAGCGCCCGACCTGCAAAGCGCGCTGGCCACCGCCCAGGCGGCGCTGGAGCGCGAAGGCCTTGCGCGCACGAACCTCCAGGACTTGAGCTGGCTCGCGTGGGGCGCCGCTCGCGCCGCCGAGGCCGGGGTCGAAGGCGCCGAGCCGTTCGCGCACGAGCTGCGCGAGGGCCTGCGCGCGCTGGCTGGTCCGGGCGCTCTCGCAAGCCATACCCGTTCACGCGCGCGCAAGGACCTGGTCTCCTTCGGCAGCACCGTCTACTACCTGCGCGCGCTGCACGAGCTCGGCCGCGTCCTCGACGACGCGGAGGCCACCACGGCCTTCGAGCATGGCGTCCGGACGGCACTCGGATTCCAGGGCCCGCGCGGGGAATGGCCGTGGCTGATCAGCGTCTCGCGCGGCCACGCACTCGACGTGTACCCGGTCTACAGCGTCCACCAGCTGGCGATGGCGATGCTGTTCCTCCTCCCCGCCCTCGACGACGGCGCCGTCGAGGGGATCGAGCAGGCGATCAAGCGGAGCGTCCGCTGGGTGGCCGGCGAGAACGAGCTCGGGGTCGAATTCGGCCAGCGCGAGCCGTTTATCGTCTTTCGCTCGCTCGAGCGGGCGGAGCCGCTGCCGAAGCTCGCGCGCGTTGCCCGGGCCGGTGCAAACAGCGCGCTCGGGCGCGCCACTCCGGAAACACCCGCCAGACGAACGCGGATCAACCGCGAATGGCGCTCGTACGAAGGCGGCTGGCTGTTGTACGCGTGGGCCGATCGTGAGCTCGAGATCTGAGCCGTAGAGCCTCTACGACCGGCCAGTTGTCCCGCTAGCAAGCGGCCGATACAACTCGGACGTGCGCTTAAACGAGCACGTTTCTCGTCGGCGCAAGGGGGTCGTCCGCCTTGCGATTCTCTGCGCTGCACTCATGCCGCTCGCAATCTCGGCTGCTCCGTCGTCGGGCGCCGCGACTCCCGACCCGCCGGTCACCGCGGGCCTGCAGCTCTGGTACGAGGCGAACACGACGGATGGCTCGAGCGGCCAGCCGGTCACGGCCTGGCCCGACAAGAGCGGCCTGGGGCGGACTCTCTCGGCCCTGGATCCGTCGCAGGCGGCGACCATGCGCCGGAACGCCATCAACGGTCGGGCGGCGCTCGAGTTCAACGGAACGAGCTCGCTCCTCAAGACCTACAACAGCACCTTCACGATCGGCCAGCCGGACACGTTCTTCATCGTCTACCGCTCGCTGGACCCGAACTCCAACAGTCGTGCCTTCGTCTTCGACTCTCGCAACTCGTCGGTGAGGCAGGTGTTCGGCCGTCCCGGACCGGGCCAGGAGCGCCTCTACGCGAACATCGATCTCGACTTCGGCGGCTTCACGTACCCATTCGACTCGTTCGGGAACTTCAGCGGCACATTCAACGGAGCGTCGTCGAGCCTCTACAAGAACGGCACTCTCGTCGGCACGGGCAACGCGGGCGGAGCCGCCATGGACGGGTTCGCCGTCGGCGGCCTCAGCACGGGTGGCCAGTGGGGCTACGACCTCACTCACTCGCTCGTCGCCGAGATCCTGGTGTACAGCGGCGCGCTGAGCAGCGCGGACCGGCAGGCCGTCACCGGGTGGCTCGACGAGAAGTACAACGTGTCCGGCCCGCCCACACCTCCTGCGAACACCGGGGCGCCCGCAGTGACCGGCAGCACGGTCGAGGGCGCGACGCTGACCGCGTCGAACGGCACCTGGACCGGCTCGCTACCGCTCACCTACACCTATCAGTGGTCGCAGTGTGACTCGAGCGGCGCGAATTGCACCCCCATCGCCGGCGCCTCGAGCTCCACCTACGTGGTCCAAAGCAACGACCTCGGCTCGAGGCTGGCCGTGGCGGTGACCGCCACGAACGGCTCGGGCTCCGCGACCGCCAGTTCGCCGCCGACCTCCGTCGTGACGGCGTCTCCGCCTGCGAACACGGCCCTCCCCGCGATCTCTGGCACGACGATCGAGGGCTCGACGCTCACCACGACGAACGGAACCTGGACCGGCACGACGCCGATCGCGTTCGCCTACCAATGGCGGCGCTGCGACAACGCGGGCGCCGGGTGCACGAACATCTCGGCGACGACGGCGAGCTACACCCTGACGAACAGCGACGTGGGCTCGACCATCCGGGTCGTCGTGACCGCCTCGAACGGCGCTGGAAGCACCCCGGCGACCTCGCCGCAGACATTCGTCGTGGGCTCGGCCGGCGGCGGCCCGACTCAGCCGCCAGTGAGCGCCGGCTTGCAGCTCTGGTACGAGGCGAACACGCAGACGGTCGGAGACGGCCAGGCGGTTAACCGCTGGAGCGACCAGAGCGGCAACGGGCGAGACCTGACGGCCTTCGACGCCGTCTCGGCCCCGACCCTGCGCCGGAACGCGGTCAACGGACGCGCGGCGATCGAGTTCAACGGCACCAGCTCGATCCTGAAGACCTACGGCAGCACGTTCACGATCTCGCAGCCCGACACGTTCTTCATCGTGTACAAGGCCCTCGACCTGGCCCCATCCGGACACGAGGCCTACATCTTCGACTCGACGAACTCCAACGTCCGCCAGCTGCTCGGGCTGGGGCCGTTCACGAACACGGAGATGTACGCCGACATCGACATCGAGGCGCCGACCGCCTATCCGTTCCCGAACTACCAGATCTGGAGCGGCACGTTCCAGGGGTCGTCCTCCACGGTCTTCAAGAACGGCACCCTGATCGCGACCGGGCCTGCAGGCAATTCGGGGCTCTCAGGCTTCACCGTCGGCGGCCTCAGCACCGGCGCCCAGTACGGCTACCTGATGAGCCACTCGCTCGTGGCGGAGATCCTCTACTACAGCGGCGCGATGACCGCGCCCAACCGCCAGGCGGTCACCGACTGGCTGAACCAGAAGTACAACGTCATGGCCCCGCTCGTGCCGCCCTCGAACACCGCCCCGCCGGCGATCAGCGGGACCGCGCGCGACGGCTCGACGCTGACGAGCTCGACCGGCTCCTGGTCGGGATCGACGCCGTTCACCTTCACCTACCAGTGGCAGCGCTGCGACTCCGCGGGCGCGAACTGCTCGAACATCGGAGCGAACAGCGCGGCGTACGTGGCGACCTCCGCCGACGTCGGCTCGAGGCTCAAGGTCACGGTAACGGCCGGCAACGGCGCGGGCTCCGCCCAGTCGACATCCGCGCTGACGGCCGTCGTAACTGCGTCCGCGCCGGCGAACACGACGCCGCCGGCGATTACCGGAACCGCCAAGGAAGGCATGACGCTGACGGCCACCAACGGCGCCTGGACGGGGACGTCGCCGTTGACCTTCACGTACGCCTGGGGACGCTGTGACGCGGCCGGAGCCAACTGCCTGCCCATCGCGACCGCGAACGCACAGACCTACGTGCCGGACACGTCGGACGTCGGCTTCACGCTGCGGGTGACGGTGACCGCCACCAACGGCATCGGCAACGCGTCGGCGACCTCGTCGCAGACGGCCGTCGTCGTCTCGGCCTCGGCGCCACCGCCGCCTGGGTCCCCGCCGGTCACCACCGGGCTGGAGGTCTGGTACGAGGCAGACCGGCTCTCGGCCGGCGAAGGCCAGGCCGTCAGCCAGTGGGATGACCTGAGCGGCAACGGGCGCGACCTCACCGCCTTCGACAACAACGCAGCTCCGACCATGCGCCGGAACGCGCTCAACGGGCGCGCCGCGATCGAGTTCAACGGCACCAGCTCGCTGATGAAGACCTACGGCAGCACCTTCACGATCTCGCAGCCCGACACGTACTTCGTCGTCTACAAATCGCTCGACTCGACGGGCAGCCACATGGTGTTCGACTCGACGAACTCCAACGTCCGCCAGCTGGTCGGGCTGGCCGGGTCCGTGACCGAGATGTACGCGAACATCGCCCTGAACGCGACAACCGCATACCCGTTCCCGAACTACCAGCTCTGGAGCGGCACCTTCAACGGCGCCAGCTCCAGCATCTGGAAGAACGGCACCCAGGTCGGAACCGGCAACACAGGCGGCTCGGCACTCTCAGGGCTCGCGGTCGGCGGGCTCAGCACCAGCGGTCAGTACGGCTACGAGCTCGGTCACTCGCTCGTCGCGGAGATCCTCTTCTACAGCGGCTCGCTGACCGCCGCCGAGCGGCAGTCGGTCTCCGACTGGCTGAACCAGAAGTACGCGCTGTACTGAGTTAGCGCCGCTTCGAGCCTAGCTTCACCCGCGTGAGGGTTCAGGCGATCCCCCGCCGGGCCGATCGTCCCGGTTGCCATGCTGGGCGCCGCCCCCACGCAGGCAGTACCTCGCGTGCGAACCGCTGCATGCGGACTCACTGCCCTGCTCGCAGCAGCCGCCATAGCGATCTGCGCGGCCCCGAGTGCGCTCGCCGCCCATCGGCAGCTCCATTCGAGCCCACGCCTGTGGGCCGTTCAGCTGCACCCCGGCGCACCCCACTGGCTCGACGCGCGCTCGGTTCGCGTGCTGCGGGCCCAGGGAGTGAACGCTCTCGTCCTGGACGTGCAGCGGCTCGGGCGCGCGCCTCGGGCAGCGCGGATGGTCGACACTGCGCGCCGCTTCTCGGTGCGCCAGAGCCTCCTGCTCGTCGCGGTCGTCCCGAGTAGCCAGCGCCACGTGACGCGGGCGGTGCGCCATACGCTGACCGCCTGCGCGCGACATGCCCGCGGGGTGCGGTGCGCGACGCGGGTCGGAGGGCTCGGGCCAGCTCTCGCGCTCGCAAAGCGCCACCGCTACGTAGCCGTGTCGATTGCCGGCCCAAGCGGGTTCGCCACGTTCCGCTCGCTGCCCTCCCTTTCCCGGCACGTGCTCGTGATCGCGAAGCTGTACAACCGCTTCGACCCCTGGGTGTGGAGCGGCTTCCTCGCAGAGGCTGCGACGGCGAAGTCCACCGATCTCGCAGTCTCGCCCCAGACGTCTCTCTCCTCGCAGCCGGTTCAGGAGTTCGGCGCGACGCTCGCGTCGACGCGGAACCTGCCGACCGGCCTGACCGCGCCCGGCAACCTCGCCACGAGCAACGTCACTCGTCGTTCGCTGACGTTGTCGTGGACCGAGGCAGCTGCCAGCGCGGTCGGCTATCGGCTCTACCGCGGGGGGAAGCGGATCGCCACGGTCTCGACCAAGAGCTTCTCGTACGGCGGCCTTTCGTGCGGGACGAAGTACAGCCTCGGCGTGTCGGCGTATGACGCCAGGGGTCACAGCTCGGCGATCACGAAGACAACGGGCCAGACGGCTCCCTGCACGGACACCACGGCTCCGTCGATGCCTGTGAGGCTCACGACGAGCAACGTCGGCCAGACGTCGATTACGCTTTCGTGGCAGGGATCCACCGACGACCTCAACGTCGCGGGCTACAGGCTCTACGTCGACGGCGTCCAGGTCGGCACGGCGACCGGGACCACGTTTACGTTCACCGGCCTCGCCTGCTGGACGACTGCGGGTTGGGGCCTCTACTCGCTCGGCGTCTCCGCCTACGACGCGGCCGGCAACCTCTCGGCCGTCTCGACGACCGCCCAGCAGACCCAGCAGTGCTCGGCCACCGGCCAGCCGCCGTCCACGCCGACCGGGCTCGCGACGAGCAACGTCGGCACGACGGCGATGACGCTCTCCTGGTCCCCTTCGACCTCCACGGCCGGCCTGGCCGGGTACCAGCTCAGCCTCAACGGCGCCCAGGTCGGGACCACGGCGATCACGAGCTACGACTTCATCGGCCTGACCTGCGGGACGAGCTACACGCTGGGCGTGACAGCCGTAGACATCGCCGGGACGGTGTCGGGAACCACGACCATGACGCGCCAGACGCTGGCGTGCGCGACGGACGCGGCAGCCCCGTCGACCCCGACCAACCTGCACACCACGAGCGCCGGCCAGACGTCGATCGCCGTTGCCTGGAACGCGTCGACGGACAACGTCGGAGTCACCGGCTACCGGCTCTACGTGGACGGCGTCCAGGTGGGCTCGACCGGCAACACGAGCTACGTGTTCACGGGCCTCGCCTGCTGGACGACGCCCGGCTGGGGCGTCTACACGCTCGGGGTCGCCGCCTTCGACGCTGCCGGAAACGTCTCGCCGATCGCGAGCCTCGACGCCCAGACGCAGCAGTGCCCGGGAGACACCACGCCGCCCTCGACACCGACCGGGCTCGCGACGAGCAACCTCGCCCAGACCTCGGTGTCGCTCTCGTGGACCGCCTCGACCGACAACGTCGGCGTCACCGGCTACCGGCTCTTCGTGAACGGGACGCAGGTCGGCACGGCCACCGGCACCAGCTACTCCTTCGGCGGGCTCACCTGCGCGACCACCTACACGCTCGGAGTCGCGGCCTACGACGCCGCCGTGAACGTCTCCGGAACGGCCACGAAGAGCGTCACCACCGCGGCTTGCACCGGCGGCGGCGGCCCGGGCACGCATGTCTGCGCGGGCAGGAGCTTCTACGTGGACTACGCGGCCGGCAACGACGCGAACACCGGCACTTCGCAGGCGGCCTCCTGGAAGCGCGCTCCCGGCATGCGCGGCTTCGCGGGGTCGTACAGCCGCCAGGCGCACGACTGCTTCTACTTCAAGGGCGGCACCACCTGGCCGAACGCGGTCTTCCCACTGACGCCGACGGGCGGCGGCGACGCGAGCGCGAACATGTACTACGGCCCCGACACCGGCTGGTACGCCGGCAGCTCCTGGTCGCGGCCGGTGTTCGATGCCGGCAACGCGGAGATCAACGGCGGCAACCCGGACACGTTCTTCGACCTGGACGGGGCCGACTACAGCACCGTCGACAACATCGAGTTCACCGGCTTCAAGGCAGTCGGCCAGGGCTACGGCACCTGCGCCATGATCTCACTCGTCGGCCCGACGCATGTCGTGATCGACAACATCTACGTCCACAACTTCTCGATCGACGGCCCGAGCGACACGAACTGCATGGCCGTACAGGCGGCGACGTACGGGAGCTACGGCGGCAGCAGCGTCGTCCGAAACAGCGTCTTCGCGGGCGACGGCACGAGCTACGGCGAGGCGATCCGGTGCGTCAGCAACGTGAAGAACACCGTCATCCACGACATGGTCGGGATGATCTTCCCCTGCGGCCAGGGCGAGGTCTCCGGAAACTCGCTCTACAACTGCGGCTACCCGAGCTTCCCGGCCGGTGCGAGCGGTGTCCACGGAGACGCCATCCAGCCGACCATGGGGAACGGCCCGCTGTACATCCACGACAACGTGATCCACGACACCGGCTCGGACTCGAGCGGGAACGAGTGCGAGGCGATGCTGGTCGGCAACGCCAACGAGACCGACTACGTCTGGAACAACGTGATCTACAACGTGCACGGCAACTCGGTCGCCTTGATCCAGGACGGAAGCGCAGGCGTCGGCGCCTACATCTGGAACAACACCATCACTGGGGGCCAGAACGGAACGGCGTACTGCGTCCGCCAGGGGCATTCGGGCACCTGGCCCACCGTCGTCATCCGCAACAACCACTGCATCACTACCGCCGGCCGCACCGACGATCCTTCGATCGGTGCGACCACGAAGACGGTCGACCACAACGTCACGCAGACGCCCGCGCAGGCGGCCGCGCAGGGCTACACGCCAACGGCGACCTACGCGTACTCGCCGACCTCGGCGAGCGTGGCCACGATCGCAACGGGCGCCGACCTGGCGGCCAGCTGCTCCGGCGCGAACGCGGGCCTGTGCGCGAGCACGACCTACGGGGCGCAGCCGTCGGGGCTGGCACCGCACGCTCGGGCGAGCGGCTCCGCGTGGGACGTCGGCGCGTACCAGCGCCTTGGGAGCGGAAGCAGCTTCTACGTCGATCCGACCGCTTCGGGAGCGAACAACGGGACGTCCTGGGCCAATGCCTGGACGAGCTTCGCCTCCGTCACCTGGTCGAGCATCCACGCAGGGGACACGCTGTATGTGAGCGGTGGCTCGACCTCCCAGACCTACACGGCGCCCTCGTTCACGGTCGGCGCCTCGGGCACGGCCTCACAGCCGCTCACGATCCGGCCCGGAGCGGATCCCGGACACGACGGCACCGTCGTCTTCGACTACGCGTCCCTCGGCGGCTCGGCGACGGCGACCGGAATCTCGCTCGGGAGCCGGAGCAACGTCACGATCACGGGCGACGTCGGAGGCGTCAGTCACTGGCAGCTGAAGAACCTCTACAACACGAGCAGCGGCACCAGCTCGGATGGGATCGCAGGGAGCGGTGGCAACACGGGCATCAAGGTCGACCGCATGACCTTCGTGAACGACAACAACCCGGTCCGGTTCACGAGCACCACCGGGATCACGATTTCGAACAACTCGTTCCAGCAGGTCCGCGGCGACGCGGCGATTGCCATGGCCGGCTCGAGCGGCGGCTTCGACTCGAGCCGCATCTTCGGGAACTACATCGAGCGGGAGTGCACGCCCAATGGCGGCGTGCCGACGAGCCTCTGCCCGGGCCCCGACGGCGTGCAGGTCGGCTCGGGGGTCTCGATCTACAGCAACCAGTTCAAGCAGATCACGACCGGCGTGACGACCTCGACCCAGCATCCCGACGGAATCCAGGCCCAGGGCGACAACCTCAAGATCTACGGCAACACCTTCACCAACGTGGGTGACTCGGACATCGACTTCGACACCTTCGCCGACGGCACTCCCCACGACGTCTACGTCTACAACAACGTCTTCCGTATCACGGATCCGATCGACCTCTATCCCGAGTACTTCCGGCTTTACCGCTCCTCGGGGGTTGCGCTCCAGTCGATCACGAACTTCAAGCTCGTCAACAACGATTTCGTCGACAACGACTACTCCTACCGCGCGGTTCGGTTCGACACGTTCGGCGGCAACCCGACCGGCAGTGGCAACCAGATCGCGAACAACATCTTCTACAACAGCGGCAACGGCTCGGCCAGCGGCTCCGTCGTCTACATCGATCCGTCGAGCGGCTTCACCGGAAGCTCGTGGGCGCTCGACTACAACTCGTACTACCGCTCCGCGGGCGCCCCCTACGTGAGCTTCGGCGGCACGAGCTACACCGCGGCGAGCTGGGTAGCCGGCCACGAGCCCCACGGGCGCGTCGCGGCGCCAGCGTTCACGAGCTACGCCTACCAGAGCCCCGGCAACGACTTCCACCTGACCGCCACCGACACGGTTGCCAAGGACACGGGCACGGCC